>VFQQ010002745.1_pt1 | contig 18815 bp, 25 predicted proteins | sample 3512341 | NCBI WGS metagenome assembly VFQQ01 (sample SAMN10412373, study PRJNA504923) | tailings metagenome | isolation source: Relicate 2 Philex TSF1 revegetated site | place: Philippines: Tuba, Benguet | collected 2017-08-29 | reverse complement strand
TCGCAATGTGCACCAGCCGGTCAAGACAGAATGGCTGACCCCGCCTCACCCAGGGGAACACATCCGCGGCGGGGGTGGCGGCCTGGCCTCTCATCACCTCGGGTGCCTGCACACAAAAGCAGACTGCCGACTGAGAGGGGCTGCCCTGTAAAATCGACCCAGGGCCGCCACAACCACTGGTTGATGTCATCCCCATGTGCATCACCACGACTTATACACAGCCAGCTAGGCGCACCAGCCAGCGCGGGTTCAAGTTGGACATTGTGCCGCTGATGATTGGTGAAGGCGTTGCACACCCGCTGCCGGCGGATGAAACTGAGGCGGCCTCCTTCTGCTGGCCGGCGCTCGATGGCCAGCAGCAGCCCCGGCGGCGCTTCAAGGGCACCTCGGGTCCACTGCTGTCGGTCCCCAGAATCTTGGACAGGTTGAAGTCTGGGAGGGGCAGTCGAGTGCGCATGGGGCAGCAGAAGTGACGTTTTGTGTGCGAACTGAACGGTCTGTTTAGCTGCTCAGTAGCTGGTAAGCATGGAAAACCCAAAGACCAGGGCCCACCTGCCACCTTGACCCTCCACGTCGCCTCTACCAGCAGGTTGGGGCTCTTGAGATCTCTGTGTATGATGCCCCTCATGTGCCTGAGAAGGGGCAGCAAGCACAATGTCGGCAGTGCAGCCATGGCGCACACCCCTGTGCACAGAGGGAACACAAACTGCCACGGCCCCCAAGGGCATGGCCATCCCGCAGCGGCCAGCATGCAAGAATTAGACCAACCTGAGCCGCTGAAGCAGCAGCGCTGCAGGGCACCAGAGCAGCAGGAGCAGTGCAGGCATAGCAACTGCTTAACAATATACCATGCCGGTGGTGGCATCCAGCGATGATGTGAAGCGAAAACACAACATCACACAAACTGAAATGTGATGACAACGACACAATGTTAGGAAAGAACCTGCCACTCACAGGTACAGCATGCCCTTTGCCGCATCCAGCGCCATGCTGAGGCGGCGCGGCCAGGTCAGCGGCGGCTGCCTTGGGCTGGACACCCTGGCAGCTTTCAGCACATCGTACAGGGAGCCGCGGGAGCAGAACTCTGCGAGACAGGGCCAGGAGCAGACAGGCAGGTGCTGCCGGGTGCTGATAGGCAACCAGCAGAGGCAGACGGCACACATTCGGGGGTGCAGGGAGGGGTAAGCGAGTGTTAACGGTGCTGCTTGTCCTGGCTGCCCTTGAGCAAGGCAGCAGCGCTGCTTGAGGAGGTTGGTCAGGGACTAGCAGCCTCACCGGTGACCATGGCTGGCGGGCATGTGCTAACTCCCATGAACTGCAGTGGGACGGGTGCGCTCCATTCAGAAACAGGAAGGCCAAGAGCAGTTCAGCAAGCGGAAAGCGCCTCACCCGGTGGGCCTGCCTTTCAAACCGTCAGTTCGGCCGTTCTTCCCACCTGCACGATGTTTGGGTGCCGCAGGCGGGCCATCAGGCCGCACTCCTGCAGGCAAGCGGGCCAGCAGGCGAGCGCAAGCGGCCATCACAATGCCGATCAATTGATACCAGCGCTGCGTATTGAATGCCGCTCATCCATGCATGCTGCCGGCTGGGCCCGCTGCTCAGGAGCAACGAATGCGGCAAGGCAAGCCGCGCACCTGCTGCAGGCTGGCCGCGATGGGGTCGGTGATTGTGTGCAGGGCGTTGCGGTGTGCCGCCTGTAGTGCCATGTCATAATCCAGGAGCACCTTCACTGCCACCAGAGTCTCGTGCAGCTGTGAAATCAAAACAGAGTTGGAAGGCTTTCACTGTGGAAGACCTTGCTTGGAAGCATGTCTGCTAAACGCAAACCCAACCCTTGCACACAACAAAGCCATGCTGCATGCTTTGAAGCGCCAACCAGGACCCCACCGACCCACCTTGGCCTTGTAGACTTTGCCGTAGCTCCCCTGCAGAAGAGTGTTATGAGCAGAAGAAGCAGCTGCTGAATGCGTACTAAAAGACAGTGTGTCCATCCATTGAGATGCCAGACAGACATGCTGCAGCGGGTTTGCATGCATGGGCAGCCTTGCTGGCGGCTCTTGGCAGGATGTTGGGCTGACGAAAGGGTTTCATGCAAGCCACTGCAACAGCTTGCAACGTAAACTTGAGAGGTCAGGCTCACCTCCCCAATGACCAGCTGCATTTCCAGGTCTTCAAACCTCATGATCCACTCCCTGCAAATGCAACGTGCATTGTTGTGTGAGCATCAACTATATGGACAGCTGCTCAAGGCAGCCAGGAGCCAAGCATGGGCGATGGAACACACACAAAACAGCGACCAAGGCGGTGGTGGCGCTTAGGAGTGGTGGTCGGCACAGCAGCATAGAGTCGAGTGCTGGCCATGTGCAGCCAACAGGCAATGCCAGTCAGTCATAAGCCAGGCCCCACCTGAGGTCCGCGGGCAGACTGTCGCCCCCTCCCTGCGCTCTTGCAGGGGCTGGAGTCACTTCACTGGAGCAGAAGCACAGCGTCTGGAGCAGCGTGCGAGCCCCAGAGCCGTGCTGCGTGCGCCGGCTGGGGGTCTGCGGGCTGCCCGGCTGCGGGCTGCCCGGCTGAGGGCTGCCGCCACCGCCGGCAGCGCCGGCGGGCACGCCGGCTGCAGGCCGCTCAGAGCCACTAAATCTGGGGTGAGGCGACCCAGGGCCTGGAACGGCAGGGGGGCCAGGCCTGCCAATGCCCGAGCCGCCAGCAACAGGACCTGTGCCACCTCCAGCGCTGCTGCCGCTGGCGGGGGGCGGGGCGGGGCGTCCGGCATCGCCGGCTGGGCCGGCAGAAGCCTGCGCTATCTGGCCTGCCACCGCCTGCTGCAGCTCGGTTGAGCTCTGACCAGCTGCACTGGGCGTAGAGGGCTCTGCTATCGGAGCTGCCGCTGCTGCTTCAGCTGCCGCCGCTGGTGCCGCCGCTGGCGCTGCTGGTGCCGCCGCCGCCGGAGCTGCCATCGCTGCTGCCGCAGCTGCAGGCGCAACCGCAATGGAGGGCGGTTCCGCGCTGAGCTGCTGCTCCGCTGGCTGCTGGTCTCCCTTAGAGGCCTGAGCCTCTAGCATCCTGGCCTGCACCTCTGGCAGCCTCAAATGCGCCTCCAGCATCCTCCACAGCTCGTTGATTACGTCCTCAAAACTGGGCCGATCCTCGGGTTGCTGTGCCCAGCACCGCCTGGCCGGGCGGAAGGAGGGAGACACGATATGGGAATGATGCGCAACAGGGAGCCCTGCACAACAATGGACGTCCAAAAGCGCCCCCAAGACACACGTGCATGACAAGAGCCAGGCCCTGGTAGAACCACACCCAATGCATTGCACAGCAAGCAGGGCAGGCTCACCGCATGAGAGTGACGTAGTCGTCCAGGCCAGCGAAAATATCTGTGTCTGGCCCAGGCAGCTGCTCCCGGGGTGGCACCTCCAGCCGCTCGCCGCTCATCACCTTGCCGACGATCTGCGCAAAGGGCCAGTAAGCAGCCAGTAAACCGACTAGCCCAACTCGCTCGGTTCGACGCAAGCACCCTTCACCGGCGGAGCCACCCATGCCACAACAGCCAGCGGCGCAGCCGGGCCAACTACAACCTTGCAGTGGGCTCAGCTACAACCTTGACGCCGGCTCGCATCAAACGCAAACCAAGCAGGGCAATAGAAGTGCCCCGAGGACGTCAGGCTCACCGTCCAGGGACTGAGGCCGTGCCAAGGCAGCTCCAGAGTGACTGCGAGGTCAGGCAGGGCAACAACCCCACGCTCAAAATGACAATGCCAGGTGGAAAGCATGAGCTGAAACGGCCGCGACCCCGCAGGCAGCCACAAGGCAGGCCACAGCAGCACCACAACGCCTGCAACAGCAAGGCCAACCAACCACAGCAGACTCTTTGACGCCCCCCAGCCTTAATAAAGCTACTCACGCAGCTCCCACATCACCATGCCCTGCACGAAAAGGGAAGAGTAAGGAGGGTCAGCAGGAGTTGGCTATGCCATGCCTCAGGAATAAAGGACGGGAAAAAAGGCGGGCGATTCGCACAGGGCGGCCACCAGGTAGCAGCTCCAAAAATTGCATGCATCCGTGCCCTAAGCTGTCTGGCCATGAGGACGGGCAGCTCGCATAAAGTTTCAAGCGAGCAGCATTGGGATCCCAGCTCCAGTCCCACCTCTGCAAGCCCCGCCATGATTGTACTGGTACCAGCGGTCGCCCCTACAATGTACACACCCAGACTCACCCAGGAGAACACATCTGAAGCAGGGGTCGCAGCCTTGCCGTTGACAACCTCAGGCGCCTACGCATAATGGAAGCAGGCCAGAATTGGTTCCGATGTTTCGTGCTCAGTTTGATCGGTTGCCCCCCTAGAATACACCGCCAATGATTAACACGCATGTTGAAGCTGGCAGGCCCTGCAACACATCATCCCAACCAGCAGCAGCTGGATCGCACCAGCGAGCGCGGATTAATGGATGCCGACCCAACGTCTGCTATCTTTAACATGCTGAAGTCTGCGTGGAAGGGTTGTGTGTTTGGGACGGGGATGTGCCTAAGCCCAGGCATCCCTTGACCACCCCAAAGCAGCGAACCAGAGCTCCCTGGCATGCCAGCCTCGACCATCCAAAACTCAAAGGGCATGCACTAGCACATTAGCCACTGTTTATTCTGAGCAGGCCAAGGCATCGGGAGGAGAAACCCACACACCTGCCACCTTGACCCTCCAGTTCGCATCCACCAGCAGGTTGGTCGACTTCAGCATGGTGTGCACCATGCCGCGCTTGTGCAAGTACAGCATGCCTCGTGAGGCATCCAGCGCCATGTTCAGGCGGCGCTTCCAGCCGAGCTGTGCCATCTTGTCAGGAGAGGCCTTGGCGGCTGTCAGCACATTGTAAAGCGAGCCGCGGGAACAGAACTCTACAGGGGCACAATGACAGGCGAGAAATTCAGCGGGCAGCCTGAAATGCATTGCCGCATGAAGGAAGCAGCACTTTCACCGCGATGCCTGCATGCCCCCACGGCTGCTTGGCAGCTGGTCCGGATCGCGGTGCGTGGCAGTGGCAAGGGCCCAGGCAGTAGCGCCAACAAATTTCCCAACAGAAGTTGGAGCTTGTAAGTGGAGGAGCGGCCTTACCGGAGACTATTGCTGGCGGGGAGGTGCAGATGCCCATGTACTGTTGGAGGCCAGGGGGAACCAAAGTGGGGGGACGGTACTGAGGTGGCACGCAGCAGGGCCACTCAAATGCGCCAGGACGACGCGCATATGCAAACGGCCTCCAGACTGCATGGCAGCTCTATGATTCATGGATTTCGGGCCTTATGGCAGGCCCACCTGTAAGACGCATGGGTGTCGCAGGCTGACCATCACACGGCACTCCTGCGATTGTTGGGCAGTTCATACTGGTGTCACAATGATTGGATGTGCTTCCCAACCCGAGAGTATGCTGAAGGTTGTGTGTAGGGAAGACAGGCACCGCCTCAATGACCAGCGGAGTATAGCACCTCTAAGGGTGGCTGGGCTCTGCAAAAGCAACAGCCGCTCACCTTGCACAAGTTCGTGAGCAGTTTGTCAACCTGTTCGGAGGGCGTCGTATTGACATCATACAAGACCTTGACTGCCTGCAGACATGTGGGAGGAGTGGGCCTGCCTTCAGCTGAGCAGCAGCAATTGTTGGAGCACTGCACTCGCAAGACCCTTGCCATGGGAGCAGCAGGAGGCCCGCCCGCTTGCATATGGATGGCCCAGCCAGCCTAGAGCGCAAGCAGCAGCTCCTGCAGGGGCTCAACCCCCAACCTCCAGCCGGCAGGGCGCACCACCGGCGTTTCGTGGCTGCGGTGGCCAGAGGGGAATGGAGAGAGGGACATGGGTAAGATGCTTCGCAAGTTAGGGAGTTGCGGGCTAGTTTGCGGGCAAGCATTACAGGCATCACTGGCGGCAGATGCCGAACAAACAATGCCAAGCTGTGGCATCCTCACAACTTGGCTTTGTAGACCTTGCCAAACGAGCCTTCTCCACTGCGAACAAAGTCAAGCACACCAAAGGCGCGCGCTGTTGAGCCAGCAGGGCGCACGTGGCACGGCGGGTGTGGTATCCCCTGTGCTTGCCGCTCACCGGCAACCTCACCACACTATGTGGCGCTCAGGGCGCCAGGCTCGCAGCCAGCTGGCAATCAGGCGGTTCTGGCGCTGAGCAGGCTGCACGGTGGCTTGGTTAAAGCATGCACTCACATGGCCGTTTGCAGCGTGAGGTCCTCAAAGGAAATCTCCCAGGGTCTGCGGCAGGCAGAAGCGCAGCCCACAGTCAGTGCGATTGCCAGCATGCTAGGTGGTGTGATGCTTAAAGCACAATAGCCCAGACGTGAATACAGAGAAAAATGACTCCGTCACGTGATCCCCAAACACCAATAAGGAGGATAATGAAAATGCTTTGAGAAACTGCACTCAGATCCACCCCTCACCCCGGCCACGGTTGTAGCCCCCGCACCTGATGTCAATTGTTGGCCTGCTGGGTGCACCCCCCATGGACGGCTTGGTTGGGACGGATGCAGGCGGGCCTGCCTGCCCAAGCGGCTGCTGTGGGGGCGCGGGAGCTGCAGCAACAGCTAGCGCAGCTGAGACAGACTCAAGAAGGGGATCGTACATAAGAAGGGGATCGTGCGGCTCCGTCGAAGCCACCGCCGATGCTGATGTTGCAGCCGCCGCCTGCGGTTTGGGTTCAGCCGCTGACGGTGCCGCTGTTTCAACCGCTGCCCATGATGCCGTTGCTGCCGCTCCTGAAACGAGTCGCTGCTGTGCCTGGCTGAGCTTGACTCTGTCCAAGAGTGGGTCGCTCCCGGTGGCAAGCCGGTGGCTGGGCTGCATCGGCTGTGTGGCCCGACGCTCTGGCGGCGGGCGCTTCAGCATGACACGCCACACAAACGCCAGCAAGGGGTCGTCCATGGCCGTGTTGCCACTGCTGCTGCGCACAGGGTTGCAGAGGCGGCACGCCGACGGGATTGCTGGTGTTTTATTCGGCATGCATGGCAGCCAGAGGACGGGGAGGAAGCAAGCAGCAGTTCAGGGTCGCTTGGTCGCTGCCACAGCTGCTGATGTTGTGAACAAGCATTTGCGGCACACAGTGCGCAGACTGTGCCCACCCCACCTGCTGCTGTCCAGGCTGCTGTGCACGCTGCCACCGCCGCTGGGCGCCAAGGTCTCATCTTCGTGCGCATCAAACGGGCCTGGCACGTTTCCCACCATGTGCATGCGAATCAAATTTGCGGTGGCTGACGAGCCGCTCAGCTGGGCCAGCTCGGCGGGCGTGCGCCCCCGAAAGAGCGCCTCAGGGTTCGCGCCGCTGCGCAGGGCGCAGTGGGTTGGAGGACGGGCAGATGAGCGGGCCAGGCTAGCAACGGCAGCTGCTGCACACGGCCACGGCCCAGAAGTGTGGGCGGACAATGGGTAGGGGCAGGTGCATCCCACATCATGCGAAACTGCTGATTCTGCCTCTGTAGGCAACCCAGCCACATCAAAGGCGTTGGCACCAAGCCAGCAGCTCACTAATGGAGCAGCATGAGTATTGTTGTGGTTGCACCGCAGGCTGCCGCAGCGTGCAGGGGCGTGCCCATGCTTTGCACCTCTAGGTCAACGTGTGCGCCGCTCTTTAGCAGCAGCTGCACAGGAGCGGCGGGTGTGGCAGCGGGCAGGGCGGCACACGTTGGCTGCACACATCTTTGAATGTACTGGCAGGGCGAGAGCAGGGGGAAAGTGCGCGTGTATTGCCAGCTGCAGCGATGCTGGCATCCTTTGGGGTCGCTATCCCTTGCGCACCTCAACGCACTCCACTTGTTCAGCCGCCGCAGCTGCGTGCAGCAGGCTGCCCCGCCCATTGGCGCTATCCACCGCATCTGGCTGGCCGCCTTCGTCAAGCCACTGGGACAGGGTGCTCAGGTCACCTGCACGGGAGACGAAAACGAGTGGGATGCCATGGGTGGAGGCCGCAGCGCCGCGGCTAAGGTGGCAAGCGGCGGGCCGCGGCAGCACAGTCCTGGCGGCCGCTTGTGCGGCCGCCCTCAGCGCTTCGCATGTCTGCGGTCGTTAGATCCAGCCGGTGTTCACGCGCGGCGGCCGCACAAGCCTGCCGACCTGCTTGGCACGCCGCCCAGGGGTCCCGCCCAGGGGGCCGCACGACTTTGCTGGCGCTCGAACCCATCGCATAAGGCCAAACCGAGCAAGTGCGAAGGGGCAAGCCGACTGGATCGCTCCCTGGGATGCGTCATGCTGCACCACCCCGGCCTGTCGTGATCGGGCTAGGGTTTATTCTGCCTGCGCGCATGTGTTGGCCATGCCAGCCCTTGCAACGCTGCAGGCCGAATTGGATTGCTTCATACAGAGTATCCTCCTCAATACAGAAAACATGGAGCGCACATGGGGCACACCGCGCAGTGTGACACATGTTGCCATCATGATTTGCGTCTGAGCCGCATGTGCCACACATGCACAGAAGAGTGCCGTGCCGCCGTGCCGCCGCCAGCGCTCACGCCTGCGCTGCGCCACCGTCAAAGGCCATCGACCAAAAGTCGCGCTCCAGGCCGCACACCTGCACAAACAGCGCCTCCGCCTCCTGCCTGCAGCCGTGGGATGGCGGGCAGGCCACAGGTTAGGAAAAGCCTTGCTTGTGGGATGCAGGCAGGGGCACGTGGGACGCCTCGTCCCTCTGCAGCACAGCCCTCCCGGCACAGCTCGCGCTGCCTTGTGCAGCCACAACAAACCTTGAACTCGCATGCTCACCGCTCTACCGCGCTGGCCGCCGCCAGCGCTGCGTCCGCCTGGCGCTGCAGCTGGTCCACATAGTCTCCAAAGGCCAGGGAGCCCCACCGCTGCGCATGGAGGCAGCATTTTTCGCACTTCTCACGGGAAGTGGAGAAGTGTTGTGCAGGTGGGCTGTGGCAGCAGAGAGGTGGGGCACTGCACTGCTGGCTGGGGCGCACGCATGCCGCTGGCTTGTAGGGTTCCATGCCAGACCAGCTGCATGGTATCCAAATCCACTGCACCATGTCCACTTTGCCGCATGCACCCACACCTTCCCCCGCCCACCTCTGCATAGTGGTGGTAGGGCGCCGGCATGCCGGGCATGTGGGCGTGCCATGCATCATGGTCTGCACAGAACAGGTCGGGGATGCCAGCCAGCATGGTCAAGGCCAAGCGTCAGGAAGCCAAGCAGATGGCACAACCCGGCTGCGCGTCTGCCAAATGGCCCTGCTGCCGCTGCGTCTAGCTGCCGCTGCGTCTAGCACGCAGTTGCAGGCGTTGCCGCCATGCGGAGTCACAAGGTGGCCACTGCTGCTGCTGCTGCTGCTGCTGCTGCTCTGCTGGCTGGCGGCGCTTCTGTCAGCACTCACAGGCCTTCTCGATTGCCCACAGCACCACCGCGTGGCACGCCCATGGCTGCTTGGCACAGTTGGACATGAACCTGCGCATGCTTACATGGCGGGTGCATCCCGGTTGTAGCGCATTGAGTTGCAGCAGCCAATGCAGTCCGGGCAGGACGGACACAGATCTGTGCAAGCTGCAAGCATGTGCACAGGCGCCAGAAATGCAAGCCGCACCCCCGCTCACGTGATGTATCGCTGGCAGGTGTCGCTCGGTGGCACATCCAGCGTCAACCCACGCTTACCGGTCAGGTCCTGCAAACGGCAAGCCGCAAATTGGCAGATGAAGCACAAAATGCTAGGTCTCAGCTGGGCATGCCCTATCAGCCACTGGCTTGCCTCCAGCACATGCAAGGCGGCACCTGGGACCTTGGCAGAAGGGCTGCTGCTCGGCTCACATGGCTGCAGATGCCACAGTCACACTGCTGCGCATAACCATGTGCACGCCACACAAGTATGAAACACCCACCGCGAACCACCGCAGCTCGTCCTGCAGTGCCGCCATGCCGCTGAGCAGCAGGTCAAACTGGGCGACAGGCGCCTGCGGGAGGGGTGAGGGTTGGGATATCTGCCATTCAGGGGGCCGAAGCATGGCAGTTACATGTACTGTGGTTTAAAGCTGCACATCTGTTGGTACCTCAGGCCACTCAGCTCCGCACCTTGGCCAGCGCGTGGGCCTGGAAGCGGGTGAACTCCCGAGCAAACAGCCCGTCCTGCACTGCAGGCAGGAGAGCGGGGTCGGCAGACAGATTCAGGGGATGATCCAGGAAGCAACCCACGAATGCAGGGAGAGGGAATTAGCGCGCTGGAACACTGACAAGCTGTCCAACTTGTCCAACTGCAAGCGGCACCGTGCTCATCTCATCTCACCCAGCCACGCCTCGAACTGGTGCGCCAGGATCGTGCCATCCTGCACCGCCGTCAGAAAGGGGTGGGTGACCGCCCCCTTCCACTCGTCTGGGTGGCGGCCCAGGATGTCTGCACAAGTCGCCATTGCGGCGCTGCAGAGAAAATGGTAGGAGCATGGGGGTCCGTGCGAGCCGCAGGCGGTGGTCGGCGGCGGCAGCGGCAACGCCGTCTGTGGGGGCCCAGCCAGTTGCGGCGCTGCGTGCGCTGCCTCACATAGAGACCTAAAGAGCCGCACCTAGCATCCGAGGCGGCAAGGGGCTCCAAGAGCAAGGCACGCGTCGGTCCGACAGCAGTCTTGCAGTCTGCACGGATTCAGCGGCGGATACGGGCATGCACGACAGATAGAGGTGATCGGAAGCAGGTGTGGTGGCGCGCAAGGCCAACATCCTGAACACTTGGCTAGCTTCCAAAGCGCCAAGGCAGCGCACGCGGCGCAGCATGCGGCAAGCTTGCAACTTGCGTCATCTCCCCTCTTTCCCAGCATTGCCTGACAAAAGGGTGCTTACAACAACGGGCAGAGAGGGTAGCGTCAAATGAGAGGGAGCGGGCAGTGCGTCTAGGCCAGAAGGAAAAAGTGCGGGAGCAGGGGCGGGAGCAGGGGCGCCGGCGGCACACCCTGTGGCGTCCGGCCGGCGCCCAATACAGCAGCAGAGAACGGAGCCCAAAAGACAAGGAGACGAGATGAGACTCGATGAGATTACAACTAAATGTGGGTTGGGGCCAGGCCGGGAGGGGCCCGGGGGCCGCAGCGGCGGGGGAACTGAGAGCCGCAGCAGCTGCCAAACGGCCATGGGATGAGGGGCACGGCCGGGCGCCAGGCAGCCCAAGGAAGTGCGATGCGGTGCGATGCATGGGGGTGCCGAGGACAAGGGCAGGTAGGGTGGGTGGGTGGGGCGAGCGGGGTGCGGAGCTTACGGGTAGTATACAAGCCCTTTGGGCGGCGAGGGGTGGCAGCAGGCAGGTGTAGCTGCGCTCCGCCACGCCTCGGCCACAGGGCATCATCAGACGGGGCAGCATCTGTTCAAAATCAAAGAGAAAACTTGGCGCGGCGGCCTGCTGCTGCTGCCGCCGCCATGTCGCCCCGCCTCAGGCGGGGGCCGTTGCAGCGGCGGCGGCAGCAGCGGCATCTGGCGGCGCCTTGTGCATGCCACAGGCCTGCTGCCGCGGCTCGGGAGCCGCGGCTGCTTGTGCGCAGCGGCTGCCCTGCTACGGCAGCGGCTCCTGCACGTTGCCCAGGCGGTTGAGGTGCAGGTAGGCGTCTGTGCCATAGCCCTCCATGGAAATGATGGACAGGTCGCCGCCAAAGTAGCGGGCATAGAGCCGCGAGATGGGCAGGCCGTAGCCGTAGCTGCAGCAGGGCGGCGGCGGCATGGAAGGTGGTTGTTGGGCACAGACCCTGGAACCTAGAGGCAAGCAATGGGCAGGCTGTAGCCGTAGCAGCAGCAGGCGGGAAAGGAGGGGCAGCACAACGGCTGGTTGTTGGGCAGCGCTGGGCACTTGGTGTGGTGCAATGAAGCCCCTCCTGCCACAGGTGCCCTGCACATGAAGAGGTCCCTGAGATGCTTTGCAACCCGACTCACCCCGCCAGCACGGAGGGTCCGTCGGAGCCCTCCTGCGCGCCGCTGCGGTCCATTTCGTCCAGAGGGGACCTGCGGGGAAGGGGGATAGCGCAAGCGCATTCAGGGCCCGCATCCGGCGGCAGCATGCCGGCTGCATGCCTGCACGTCGTTGCCCCCAGCTGTGCTGCATTGAGGCACACCCGCTGCTGCTGGTCGCAGCTGGGTGCATCCGAGATGCTGCTGCATTGCACCAAAAGCTGGTCTTCCCCTACAGAGCACAAGCTCACTTGGCGGTTGTGTACAGGTAGGTCCACATCTTGGGCAGGCCGGAGCGCGGGATGCCGCCGCCCTCGTCGCTCACCTGTGGGCAGTGGTCGGGGGTAAGAACAGGGTTGGTGTGACAAGCAGCTGGGTAGAAAGGCATGAACATGAACATACTAAATCTTTGATGCACGCTCAGCCGGCCCAACAGCCCACACTGCATGTTAATGGTGATGTCTTCCTCGCCCTCCGCCACCGCGATTCCCTTCTCAACCGGCCCACCAAGGCCCTCAACCGGTCCGCAGAGGGGACGCTAACTCTATCCATGTTCTTGCACCTTGATCGTATTGTCCTCCTCCCCCTCGGCCACCACAACCACCATTCATTCTTGGAGCAATCAACTCTGCAGCAAAATCAACTAACAAACCTTGATCGTGATGTCCTCCTCCCCCTCGGCCACCACGATGCGGATGGGCGGCGCCTCGTGGTCGCTGTCCTCAAACCGGTCGTGCACGGCGCGCAGCGAGTTCTTCACCAGCTCAAACACCTGGTTTCAGACAATGTTAGAGATCGGAATACTCAGAAAAGGAAGTTGGTGATGGAGGACAGCGCACAGTGCGCAGCGAGTTCTTCACCAGCTCAAACACCTGACAAGGAGGGGAGTGCAAGCAGAGCGGCGCGTTTGGTGCCACAGGAAGCAGCACCCCTTCGGCAGAACATGCCTGCGGACAAAACTTCCAATCGTCACACCAGCAGGCGAGAATGCCTCAAGGCTCACCATGTGGTGCAGGTGGGAGGGCACGTAGGGGAAGGTGAACGAGGGTTCGCCGTACACCGTCACCTGCAGGAAAGCATGAAGGGGTGGGGTGATGCCACATTGCGAGTGAGAGGAGGTGGCACCGCCATGTGGACTGCCGGCAGCAGCTGCAATGGCACCAGCCTGCTTGGGTGCAAGCAGCTTTGCTGCCTGCACTGGCTGCATAATGTGCCGATCAGTCCAGCCAAGCAGCAAAGGCCGTTGACACTCACGTCTGGCGCCGAGCCCTTTTCCCGCATGCAGATGCTGCGCGCGTCGTCAATGGCGTCCTGGCACACCCCCGCCGGGCTGCACTTGGTGTCAATCAGCCCGATGTGCTGCTCCCGCTGAAGCAAGTTGAGAGGCAGGGCAGCAGCAAGGCGGTTGGTTGACGCAAGGGGCCGATGCAGCGTGCAGGTGACAATGCAACAGCTTAGGCAGTTGGCTACAGCGGACGCACAGCGGCTACAGCGCCACGCACAACCGGCAGCAAGCAACGGCTGTATCAACACAGCAGCGACAGCAGCGACGGTGGTGGTAGGAGCAGCAGCAGCAGCTGTACAAAAGCTCACCGGCGGCTCGTGCAGCGCAATGTGCTGGCCGATGAGCATGCGGATGCCGATGCGCGACAGGTAGAAGTTGTCCAGGAACTGCAGCGAGGCGGGAGCGGTTCAGGCAGGTTTGATGAGGAAGCCGGTCTTGGTTCAGGACGGCGATGGATGACGCTGCGTCAAGATGACTCAATATCTCTGCCGGCTCTCCAACATGCAACTGCTGCTGCTGCCGCTGTGCACCAGCCTCCACAATCCAGGGCTCAGCACCTGGTGGATGTCGGGCAGGTCGTCAATGCCTATCGTCTGCGCAAGCTCCCGCTTCAGCTCAGCCACGCCCATGGCCATCACGGGCACCACATTGGCGTGCCTCCGGTAAATGTGCTGCACGCGGGCCAAAAGATGACACGGCCCAGTCAGCAGGGGTGCAGGTGCAGGCGAGCATAACAAGGACTGCGAAGCAGCCAACGCTGCGAACACAACTGACAGATTGCGCAGGCAAGCGCCGCCACATCAGTGGCCAGTGGACGGAGCAGCCATCTCTGTATACGTATGAACTGCAACTAGCACCCCCCGCCCAACCACCACCCCGCACATGCAAAAATAAACCAAGCACTGTACCCACCTGCAGCAGGCGCGTGAACTGCAGCTCGTCGCTGGCGTCCTTGACCTTTGGGAAGCCGCGCAGCTCGCGGAACGACTCCACGTACCAGTCCCGCACCTGCAGGTGTGAGGCCACATTTGTGCAAAGACGAGTGGCTGCCAAGGAGAACACAGCAGCAGCCCATGCATGCAGGTGGCCGCAGCCAAGCACAAGGCCTGCAGGTCTCAAGCACGCCAGCCATGCCCGACGTTTGCCATCGCTCGGGATACTGCCCCCCAGCAGCTCCGCTCCGCACCTTGAGCACGTGCGGCTTGGCTGACAGGCCGTACGGCAGGTTCTCCAGCTCAGCCACGCGGTGAGATAACCGCACCTGCAGCGCAGCAGCGGGGGTCAGGACAGTTCTGGCAGTCAGGGCGCAGGCAGCACATGTGCACCGGCTGCTGCATGGCATGCGCTACAGAACCCCAACCGCACTCTAGGTGCTGGGATCAAGTGGTGCGACAGCAAATCCAGGTGCTGAGCTGCAACCACTGCAAAACCGCATGCTGGATCTGAAGGCTGTCCCGGTATAAACCTGCCGCTCAGCGCACCGGCAGCTCGTTGTGCAGGAACTGCGCCGACAGGATGAGCTGGCGCTCAATCGGCTTGGCACCAAAGTCCAGCCTGCAGTGTTGCGGCAGTAACCTATCGTCAAGCACGCCCTCAGGACATTGCTGGAATCGCTCAGCATGCAGCAGCACTGGCCGCAGCTAGGGCAGGCAGCGCTCTCGGCCCGCGGCGGCGTCGCCTCACATGTACTTCAGGCTGACGCCCGTCTGCTTCTTGAGCGCAAATGCAAAGATGTCGTCCACCAGCTCCCGCGGGAAGTGGTCCACCAGCCGCACAGAGGACTGGCCCGCCTGCAGCAAGGCAGCCAGGAAAGGGGTTGGAGGGCGGGGCGCTGGTGCGAGGGCGGCGGCGCCGGGCGGCCCGCCAAACTGCCAGCTGCTGCGCCCGGGTGGCCTGCGGCGCTGCCAGGGGGCGCCTGGCGACCTGCCGGACGGCAGGAGCATCAACCCTGGCGCCGGCAGGCCCTGTGGAGGCCCCGAGCATCGGGCGTGACGCGCACCTGCTTCAGGGCCTGCGCCCCGAGGCGGCTGGCCGTCGCCAGCACGCTTTGAGCCATCGTAGCAGTCCTCAGCAGCGGCTGCGCGACCATGAGCGTTTGCGTTGCAGCGAGCCGGGAGACGGGGGACACAAAGCCAACCCAGGTGGGTGGCGGGGGGCCGGGTGGGCCTCGGCAGGCAGCAGGAGACCGCCGGGTCGGGCCGCAGCGCGCGCCTAATTGGCCCGTGCTACGTGCTGTGCAGCCATTGCAACCGCACCGCGCTGGAAGCCCTCCGCATTGTGCTCGCGATCGATGATCGCGCTGCTGCGTCCGGTGGCAAGCCCACTGGCCGCTCGATTGCCGCTGGGCCGCTGGGCTCGGCGCTGGGTCGCTGCTGCGGCCCGCAGGGCTCCACCCAGCGCAGCGGGGGAGGTGCCAGAATCCACTGATCGCGACAGCAGCGCCGCAGCGGCTCCCCCACCTGCCGCCGCTCCCGCCGCCGCCGGCGCCGCCAAGCAGCCGGTGCCAGCCCAGCTTGCAGCAGCAACGCCGCCTGGCAGGGGGCCCAGGATGCGCGACTTCTTCGGCTGCTACCTGCTGGAGAGCAAGGTGGGTGGCAGGCGTTGCAGGTACTAGCGTCCTGTCAAATCTGTGAAGCACCTCCTTTTCCTGCGCAGCGCCTGGTTGTGCAGCTGGAGCGCATCATGCCGACGCCCTGCACCCACTTGCCGACTCACTGCGCTGCAGCACCCCAAGGGCAAGGGCCACACCTACATCGGCTTCACCGTCAACCCCCGGCGCCGCATCCGGCAGCACAATGGCGAGATCACGAGCGGGGCGGCCAAGACCAAGAGGTGGGTGCACGCCGCAGGCTGCAGAGAGGCAGGGTTTGGGATGCGGAGCACCGTTTCCCATTGCAGGCAAGCCAAAGGCAGACACAGGGAGCCGGCAAGCCAGCGGTGGGGAGCGGGGTGGCACAGCAGCAGTGCGGTAGCGGATTTGTCGGCACGGGCTCGGCTCATCTGGCACTGATACCGTCTTGCCTGCCCTGCATCGCAGCCGACGGCCCTGGGAGATGGCCCTGGTGGTGTATGGCTTCCCCACCCAAGTCCAGGCGCTGCAGTTTGAGTGGGCGTGGCAGGTGGGTGCCCGCAGCATTGGTGCTGGGGAGACGTGAGCAAGCCGGTGCTGCATGCTGGGCATACAGGTTTGGCGAGTCGGGGTGCAGCCAGCGGAAGATTTCTGTAAGCGCATGCGTGCAGCTGTCCGCCGTTATCGAGCAACTGCTGCCTGTGCCTGCCTGCTGTGCGCTGCAGCACCCAGAGAAGAGCCTGGATGTGCGGGACATTGTGGCCAAGCTGGGGCGCAAGAAGCGGTATGGCGTGGCTGGCAAGGTGAGAAACAGCGCCAGCAACTGCTGCTGCCCATATATGGCGGTCATGCTTTGGCTTGCAGCAAGGAGGTCCGGTGGAGCGCTTGCTGAGTGGGCACCCCCTCACAATGCATGTGTGTTTTGTGTCTGCAGAGGCTGACGCAGGTGCTGCTGCGGCTGGGCGACGGTGTGCCTGCATCGCTGGGCGACCTCAACGTCTCCTCTTGTGATTCATTCATCATCCCCACAGGTGCTGCTGCTGATGGAGATGCTGCGGGCCGAGCCCTGGTGCTACTACCCACTCACCCTGCAGGTGATATGTGCTTGCTGCCCTGTGCTTGCAATGTCACACAGCAGCTTGTGTCACATGATGGATATGCGTTGCCTGTGGTTGCCCATGCAGGCATGCACTGCTGCCGCTGGCACTGCCACTGCCAACGTGCGGTTCGCCCGCCCCCGCCCCTCTCACCTGCAGTTCCTGTCCTCCACCTATTCTGCGCTGCGGGGGCGCTGCCCGCCGCCGCCCGTGCACATGCAAGTGCTGGTGGCACCGCTGGAGGTGAGGTGTTCCTTTGACCTACTTGCGTCCTGTCTTGGTTGGCTATCGGGTCTGATTTGCATGCGCGTTACCTTCAGGGCATGACCCCCACCCTGCCAATCTAACTGCTTGCTGCTGCACAGCCAAAGCTCAGTGCTCACGCTCTGCTCCCACCATTTCTTCTGGTTGACAGGCGCTGCCTGAAGTGGTGGAGGACGCAGCCGATCCGCCAGAGGAGGAGGAGGATGGCGGCTCAGAGGACGGCAGCGATGGTGGCGGCTGCAGCAGCGATGAGGGCAGCATGTGGCCAGATGGCTCGCTGCTGCATAGGGCGCAGCCATCTTCCCAAGCAGCCAGCCTGCTCACTGGTGCTGCAGCAGCGGCAGCAGCGGCAGCTCCCGCGCTAGGACGGCAGCAGTTTGATGTGGCAAGCAGCAGCAGCGAGGATGGCGGAGCCGCACAGATGGCTGCTGGTGCCAGCCAGGCTGTGGCAGCAGCAGCAGCGGCGGCGGAGGCAGAGCCAGCTCCTGGCGGCAAGGGCAAGGGCAAGGCAAAGGGAGGAGCGCGGGCGGCGGCTCGGGCAGCCACGGCCTGCAAGCTGTGCAGCAAAGCAGCCAACCGCACATGGGTGCCCTGCAGCTGCTGCGGCGTCCGCACGCATGTGGAGTGCTTGGCAAGGCACTTCCTGCAAAGCAGCGGCAATGGCAGCGGCAGCCTAGCTGGCGGCCCTGCCAGCGGCCTGCTGCCCAGCCGTGGTGCATGCCCCGGCTGCGGCGTACAGCTGACTTGGATGGAGGTGTTGCTAAGCGTGGACAATGTCGGCTGGGAGGGCAAGAGTGGACGGCGGCGCGCCGGTGGCAAGGCAGCCGCAGCTGCCAGCAGCGAGGCAGCAGGTGCAGCAGCAGCACAGCAGGGCTCCCCTTCTGAGTCTGCTGCTGGCAAGGCTCGCAAGCCCCGCGGTCGCAAGCCGGCAGCAGCAACGGCAGCTGCGGCAAGGGATGCGGCAGCAGGAGGCGATGAGCCCCTGGCTGGGGGCATTGCGCCAGCAGCAGCAGAGGCAGTGGTGCCAAAGCCCAAGCGCGGGCGGCCGCGCAAGCTGCAGCCGCTGCTAGGGCCCGACCCCTCAAGCAGCAGTGGGCAGCAGCAGCAGCAGCAGCAGGCAGGGAGCTACACTGAGCTAGAAGTGCTGGAGGCACTGCCCTGGGATGACTTTGGTCTGTCCTCGCCTGTGGGCGCAGCAGTGGCCAGCGCAGCAGCCAGCCCGGGCAGCAGCAGCCGCCGGCCAGGGCGGCAGCGGCAAGTGGCGCAGCAGCAGCAGCAGCAGCAAGACGTTGTGGAGCTGCTCGATTCAGATGATGATGGGTTGTCGCTGCCGCTGGCTGAGCGGCTGCAGCAGCTGCATGCGCGGCAGCCGCCTGGCGCGGAAAGAGCAGAAAAAGCGAGAGGCGGTGCAGGCTTTGCTGGGCCACCCCCACCGCCGCAACAGCTGGAGGACCAGGAGCAAGGTACCAGCCCGTGGTCGCCCCTGTTGCCACAGCGGCAGCAAGTAGCAGACGGGCCGGGCGGGGCGGCAGCAGCAGCGCCGGCGGCAGCAGACGGAGATGTGATGGATTTAGTGAGCCCCTCGCCACTGCCACTGCTGGAACGGCTGGCAAAGCAGCAGCTGCGAGGCGCGCAATCGCCACGAGCCACACCCTCGCCCGCACCGCAGCGCAAGCTGCAGAAGCGATTTCAGGCGGCTGATGCTGATGCGAT
>VFQQ010002744.1_pt1 | contig 18818 bp, 20 predicted proteins | sample 3512341 | NCBI WGS metagenome assembly VFQQ01 (sample SAMN10412373, study PRJNA504923) | tailings metagenome | isolation source: Relicate 2 Philex TSF1 revegetated site | place: Philippines: Tuba, Benguet | collected 2017-08-29 | reverse complement strand
AAGCAACAAGAGACTACGGTTCCGGACGAACTCAAGATCAGGAACACGTTCCTTATTCGGGTCGAAAGCGACCTCGGCTATAAACCGCTCATCGTCTGGACAGCAGAGCAAAAGCCGGTGCTTGGCCTCGCTGCTGCCTTCGACAGCATCTCGATGAGCGAAACCTACTATCTGCGGCCGCGCATTACCAAGACGATTACCTGCACCGACTGCTGAACCGGACGCCGATTTCATCCAAGATTGCCAATGCGCCAAACGGCCCCTATGTCTTGAGGATAATCCCGGCAGAAGGGCCAGAAATTTCAGATGGCGCGTGCGTTCCCGTTCGTTTTCGACTCTTTAGGTATCGGCAGCGCCAGCGGCATGGTCACGCAACATGCCTGAACTGCCCGAAGTAGAAACGGTCCGGCGCGGACTGCAGCCGGTTCTGGAAGGTGCGCGCATCATCAGTGTCGAGAAGCGGCGCCCGAACCTGCGCTATCCATTCCCGGAACGCTTCACTGAACGGCTGGAGGGCCGGACGGTAACCGCGCTCGGCCGGCGGGCGAAATATCTGACCGCCCATATCGAGGACGGACCGGTGCTTATCTGCCATCTCGGCATGTCGGGTTCATTCCGGATCGAGACGGCTGGCGACCTCGATATGCCGGGCGTCTTCCATCATGAGCGTTCCAAGGCTTCCGCGCATGACCACGTCGTCTTCAACCTGACCACGCCGAAAGGCGACCCGGCCCGCATCGTCTTCAACGATCCACGGCGTTTCGGTTTCATGCTTTTTGCCGAAGGGCTGGCTGACGACCATCCGATGCTGGCCGGGCTCGGCGTGGAGCCCACCGGAAACGCGCTGGACGGCAAGCTGCTTGCCGATCTCTTTCGCGACAAGAAGACGCCGCTGAAGGCCGCCCTTCTGGACCAGCGCCTTATTGCGGGGCTTGGCAACATCTACGTCTCGGAAGCGCTGTGGCGTGCCGGGCTGTCTCCTTTGAGAGCGGCTGGAACAATTGCCGCGCGTGGAAAGAAAGCCGCCGCAGCAAGCGAAAAGCTGGCCGATGCAATCCGTTCGGTGATCGCCGATGCGATTGCGGCGGGCGGTTCGTCGCTTCGCGACTATGTCCACACCGACGGATCGCTCGGCTATTTCCAGCATTCCTTCTCGGTCTACGACCGCGAGGGCGTCGCCTGCCCGACGCCTGGATGTGCCGGACATATCGAACGGGTTGTGCAGAGCGGCAGGTCCACCTTCTATTGCCCCACCTGCCAGCGCTAGATAAATCGGTATCAGGCCGCGTTTGGCTATTCGCTATAAACTGGAGGACTTCGCCAGATGGCTTATGAAACGATCGTCGTCGAAACACGCGGCAAGGTCGGCCTTATCACGCTGAACAGGCCCAAGGCGTTGAATGCGCTGAACACGCAGGTGTTGACCGAATTGCTCGCAGCAAGCCAGGCATTCGAGGAAAACCCCAGGATCGGCGCCATCGTCGTCACGGGTTCTGAGAAGGCTTTCGCCGCCGGCGCCGACATCAAGGAAATGCAGTCCAAGAGCTACATCGACGCCTATATGGAGGACTTCTTTTCCGGCTGGGAGGCATTCACCCGCATCCGCAAGCCGGTCATAGCAGCCGTATCGGGCTATGCCCTTGGCGGCGGCTGCGAACTCGCGATGATGTGCGATTTCATCATCGCCGGCGACAATGCGAAATTCGGCCAGCCCGAAATCACACTTGGCGTCATGCCGGGCATGGGCGGCTCCCAGCGCCTGACGCGCTTCGTCGGAAAATCCAAGGCCATGGACATGTGCCTCACCGGCCGCATGATGGACGCGGCCGAGGCCGAGCGCTCGGGCCTCGTATCGCGGGTGGTGCCGGCCGGAGAGCTTCTGGAAGAGGCGCTGAAAGCTGCAACCAAGATCGCCGACTTCTCGCTGCCCGCCGTCATGATGGCCAAGGAAGCCGTCAACCGATCCTACGAGACGACCCTTTCGGAAGGCCTTCGTTTCGAGCGGCGGCTTTTCCATTCGATGTTCGCGCTTGACGACCAGAAGGAAGGCATGGCGGCATTCTCGGAAAAACGCACGGCGAACTTCAAGAACCGCTGACCGGGCGCACTTTACGATCTGCAAGGTCGGAGTCGAAACTGCGTTGACGGAAACGAAAAGCTGCACTATAAGCCGCACCAACCGAGGCGGCCCCGTGGCTGCCCGTTTGTTTTTTGCGCCGTGAGCATATCCTTCAGGCGCTTTCACTGAGACACGAGAGAGGCATCATGGCCAATACATCCTCGGCCAAAAAGGCAACGCGCAAGATCGCACGCCGCGCTGCGGTCAACAAGAACCGCCGGTCGCGTGTTCGCACCTACGTCCGCAAGGTCGAAGAGGCACTGGCCGCTGGCGACAAGACGGCAGCCGAGGCCGCCTTCCTTGCAGCACAGCCGGAGCTGATGCGCGCTGCCACCAAGGGCGTTCTGCACAAGAATACTGCATCGCGGAAAGTTTCCCGCCTTGCACAGCGCCTGAAGACGCTGTCTGCCTGACACCTGTCTTTTAGGATCGAATATCGGAACCCGGCTTAACGGCCGGGTTTTTTTCGTTTGCCGAACAACGGTTTGGAAAATACGTCCAAGGGATATCCTTGCGTAAGCTTTCGCCAGGCGAAATTACTTTGCCGGCATATGCGGCTTTTCTTATGTTAGCAATTGTCCTTCGCACCTGCGATACAATCCGGGCTGACAGAAATTATTCTTTTTTCTCAGCAGCTTACAGAGGGTCATCCACAGCTTGTTCATCGCGCGGGCGGGCGTCGGTGAACAATTAGCTGTCAAGGGAAATATTTAAATTATTTTCCCAACAAGGGCCTCAATTCCTGCCCGTCGGAAAAGAGATTGAATCGAAAGACTTTTGTCGATTCTCGGCTGCGGGCGTGGATGTGAGTCAAGCGTTTCCCTGACCAGATTCGTTAAAAAAGGGTTAGATGCGGCCTTGCCCTGTCCACAGCGTTTTTTGTAATGTCTGTTCATCAAAAGGGACGGGCCCGATGGCCTGAAAGACCTAGCTGGAAATCTGAGGATTTTGGCGCAGACGAGTGTCTGCGGACGCGTTTGGTTTGTCCTTTTGGACGTGAATAGCGAGTGGGGTAAGGCAGATTAAAACAGTGGAATTGTGCTCTGGCGTGTGCGCCGGAAAGGTTTTGTTTTGCCGCTTTGATTAAAGCGGCGGTCGCAATTGATTGCGGCTCGAGTGATTGAGTAGGCACGGTGCCAAGTGCGGTGGCAACGATGTTTGAGTATGGACTGCCTTAGAGGGGGGTGCGGAATTACGCGTTCTCGGCAGGCCGAGTGAGTATGGAAGACGAGGGATTGTGAAAAATGCATAGCGGCATCGAGAAGGAAGCCAAATCCGGCCTCCTGTTTCCAGCAAATCTGATCGAGGGGAACGACATGGCGGCTTCAGGCGGCGCGGAGAAGGCATTCGACCGGGTCAAAGCACAACTGAAGGCACGCCTGGGAAGCGAAGTCTATTCGAGCTGGTTCGGCCGTATGAAGCTGACGGAAGCATCCAAGGGCCTGGTGCGTATATCCGTGCCCACGGCCTTCCTGCGGTCGTGGATCAACAGCCACTATCTCGACCTCATCGCGGAGCTCTGGAAGCAGGAAGACCCCGAAATCCTGAAGATCGATATTATCGTGCGCACCGCGACGCGGCTTGCGCCGATTTCCGACGAAATCGAGCAGTCGACAGCGCGCAAGCCCATCCGCCAGACGCACAGCGCCCTTTCGAATGGTACAACCGCAAGTGCAGCCGGAATGGAGCGCTCGGTCTCGCCACGCCCGCATACGGCGGAAGGCGATTTCCGCCAGAGCGTGCTTGGCTCGCCGCTCGACGCCCGCTACACGTTCCAGTCCTTCATCGAGGGACCCTCCAACCGCGTGGCGCTGGCGGCATCGCGGGCGGTTGCTGAATCGACATCGCGTTTCAACCCGCTCTTCCTTCATGCCACGGTCGGCCTCGGCAAGACCCACCTTTTGCAGGCGATCGCGGCCGAGTCGCTGAAGCAGAACCCGAAATCCCGCGTGGTCTATCTTACCGCCGAATATTTCATGTGGCGCTTCGCCACCGCCATTCGCGACAACAACGCCCTGACGCTCAAGGAGCAGTTGCGCGACATCGACCTGCTCATCATCGACGACATGCAGTTTCTGCAGGGCAAGTCGATCCAGCATGAATTCTGCCATCTCATCAACATGCTGCTGGACAGCGCCAAGCAGGTGGTCGTGGCAGCAGACCGGCCGCCGGCAGAACTGGAATCGCTCGAGCCGCGCGTTCGCTCGCGCCTCAATGGCGGCGTCGCGCTCGAAATGTCGGCACCGGACTACGGCATGCGGCTCGGCATGCTTCAGTCGCGGCTCGCCAGCGCCAAGACGGACGATGCGAACCTCCACATCGACGAGGAAGTCCTCTCCCATGTCGCCCGCACCGTGACCGGCAGCGGTCGCGAGTTGGAAGGCGCCTTCAACCAGCTTCTCTTCCGCCAGTCGTTCGAGCCGCAGATCAGCATCGAGCGCATCGACGAGATCCTCGGCCATATCTATCGCTCGGGCGAGCCGAAGCGGGTGCGTATCGAAGACATCCAGAGGATCGTCGCGCGCCACTATAACGTCTCGAAGACCGAGTTGCTGTCGAACCGCCGCACGCGCACCATCGTCAAGCCGCGCCAGATCGCCATGTATCTGGCGAAAGTGATGACGCCGCGCTCGCTGCCGGAAATCGGACGGCGCTTCGGCGGACGCGACCACACCACGGTTCTGCATGCAGTGCGCAAGATCGAGGATCTCTCCGGCGGCGACAACACGCTGGCGCAGGAACTCGAATTGCTCCGCCGGCTCATTACCGACCAGGCCTGAACAGGACAAATTGGCCGCTGTGCACAGGCGGCCACCTGTCGCAGCAAGGTTATCCCCAAAAAGCCCGCGGAACTGCTTTTGAGCGGCGTCGCGGGCTTGCCTTTCAGGACTTTTTCCTGTCAGTTTGACCGAAATCCGGCCCTGTTGGGACTTTCGCGGGAATCCGAGCCCGGAATTCCGTTTCTTCATTCAAGCGAGCTTGTTTCGTCATGCGTGTTATCCTGGAACGCTCAAATCTCCTGAAGTCTCTCAACCACGTTCACCGCGTGGTGGAACGGCGCAATACGATCCCGATTCTTTCGAATGTGCTGTTGAGCGCCGACGGGGCGAGCCTTGAAATGAAGGCCACGGACCTCGATCTGGAAGTGACCGAGGCCACCGCGGCAAAGGTCGAGCAAGGCGGTGCAACGACTGTGCCGGCGCATCTTCTCTATGACATCGTGCGCAAACTGCCGGATGGCGCAGAGGTCATGCTGAAGACCGACGAAGACGGCAATGCCATGTCCGTCATCTCCGGGCGTTCGAGCTTCCGCCTGCAGTGCCTGCCGCAGTCGGACTTCCCCGAGCTCTCGGCCGGCTCGTTCTCTCATATCTTCCGCCTCGAATCGTCTGCCATGAAGGGCCTGATCGAGAAGACCCAGTTCGCCATCTCCACCGAGGAGACGCGCTATTATCTCAACGGCATTTATTTCCACGCCATCGAAGCCGCCGGAAAGCTGAAGCTGCGTTCCGTCGCGACCGACGGTCATCGCCTCGCGCGCGCCGAAATGGATGCGCCGGCGGGCTCGGAAGGCATGCCGGGCATCATCATCCCGCGCAAGACCGTCAGCGAATTGCAGAAGCTGGTCGACGATCCGGATGTCGCGGTGACCACCGAGCTGTCCGACACCAAGATACGCTTCACCATCGGAAGCGTGATTTTGACATCGAAGCTGATCGACGGAACCTTCCCGGACTACCAGCGCGTCATTCCCACCGGAAACGACAAGAAGCTGGTCATCGACCGGGAAACCTTCGCGCGTGCCGTCGACCGCGTCTCGACGATCTCGTCCGAGCGCGGACGCGCTGTAAAACTCTCGATTTCGGACGGCCAGGTGACGCTCGCCGTCAACAATCCGGATTCGGGCAGCGCCACCGAAGAACTCGCCGCCGATTATTCGTCGGACCCGATCGAGATCGGCTTCAATGCTAAATACCTTCTCGACGTGGCGGCCCAGCTTTCAGGCAGCGAAGCCAGATTCATGCTGGCGGATGCCGGCTCGCCGACCCTGATCCACGACATGTCCGATGAGGATGCGCTTTACGTTCTCATGCCGATGCGCGTCTAGTGAGTGTCGATATTCAAACCATGATGGCCCGCAAATGGCGCTTTTCTGCACTTCCGGCGCTCATGTACCAAATGTCCACTCCGCTCCGGTTCTCGAAAACCGCCATTTTCGGCTCATCCTGATTTGAATCTCAGCACTCCCTGGCCGGCACGACCGGGTTGGGTCGGCAGACAGGCAGGCGACCTTGGCATCGACCCATATAAGTAAGCTTACACTTACCAACTTTCGCAACTATGCGGCGCTTTCGCTCGACCTCAAGCCGGGCGCAGTCGTCTTCACGGGCGACAACGGTGCCGGCAAGACCAACCTGCTGGAAGCAATCTCCTTCCTGACGCCCGGGCGCGGCCTGCGTCGAGCGCCCTATGGCGACGTTGCCCGCGAAGGCAGCGATGGCGGCTTCACGGTCCATGCCCGTGTCGAGGGCGAGAACGGCGATGCCGAGATCGGCACCGGCACGACCGGAAGCGACGCTCCCGGCGAGGCTGGCCGGCGCGTGCGCATCAACGGCGCCAATGCAAAGTCGGCCGAGGACATGCTCGAATGGCTGCGCGTGATCTGGCTGACGCCGGCCATGGACGCGCTGTTTACCGGTCCCGCAGGCGACCGCCGCCGCTTCCTCGACCGGCTCGTGCTGGCGATCGACGCCAGCCATGGCCAGCGCGCGCTGGACTATGAGAAGGCGATGCGCGGCCGAAACCGACTGCTGTCGGAAGAATCGCGCGACCGCGGCTGGTTCGAGGCGATCGAGACGCAGATGGCCGAAACCGGCGTCGCGATTGCTGCCGCACGCGCCGAGATGGTGCGCCTGCTGGCGGCGATGATCGAGAAATTGCCGGCAAGCGGTCCCTTTCCACAGGCTGATATCAGCCTTGCCGGCGTTCTGGAAAACCAGATCGGCCTGCAGCCCGCCGTCGAGATCGAAGAGAATTTTCGACGGATGCTGGCCGCTGGTCGTGAACGCGACCGCGCCGCCGGCCGCACGCTGGAAGGGCCGCATCGCAGCGACCTGATCGTCAGCCATAGGCCCAAGGCGATGCCGGCGGAACTCTGCTCGACCGGCGAGCAGAAGGCGCTTCTGGTCGGCATTATCATATCGCATGCGCGGCTTTGCGGCGAAATGTCCGGCACGGTGCCGATCCTGCTGCTGGACGAGATCGCCGCGCATCTCGACGCGGGGCGGCGGGCAGCACTTTTTGCGATCCTTGAGGAACTGGACTGCCAGGCTTTCATGACCGGCACGGAGGCCGCATTGTTTTCGAGCCTGCGCGGCAAGGCACAATTCCTGACCGTGGATCACGGCTCGGTGCGCCCGACGGAAGACGCCTGACAAGCAGATTGCCGGTGGCTATGATCGCGCCATGAACACCCCCGCCAGCCTCCCCCTCTCCGACGAAGAACTCGAGCGCTATGCGCGCCATATCGTACTGCCGGAGATCGGCGGCGCCGGGCAGCAGAAGCTGAAGCGCGCGCGTGTGCTGGTCATCGGCGCCGGAGGCTTGGGCGCGCCCGTTCTGCAATATCTGGCAGCCGCCGGCGTCGGCACGCTGGGCATTGTCGACGATGACACGGTCTCGCTCTCCAACCTGCAGAGACAGGTCATCCACGACACCGGCGCCATCGGCATGTCGAAGCTGGAAAGCGCGAAGGCGTCGCTCCATCGTATCAATCCGAATGTTAGTGTTGAATTACATAATCTTCGCTTGACCGAGGGAAACGCTCGGGAACTCGTCGCGGGCTACGATATGGTCGCGGACGGGTCCGACAATTTCGAAACGCGCTATGCCGTCGCCGATGCTTGCGCAGTAGCTGGCCGGCCGCTGGTGCATGCCGCTGTTGGACGGTTCGACGGCTCGGTCACCGTGTTGAAGCCCTTCGAGACCAACGCGGCAGGCGTTCAGAACCCGAATTATCGCGACCTGTTTCCCGAGGCGCCGCCGGCGGGACTGGTGCCCTCCTGCGCCGAGGCCGGCATCGTCGGCGCGCTGACCGGCGTGATCGGCACATTGCAGGCGATGGAGGTTATCAAGCTGATCACCGGCATCGGCGAACCGCTCGTCGGACGGTTGCTGCTTTACGATGCGCTGGCCGCGCGCTTCGACACGATGCGCTACAAGAGACCGGCATGAGCGGGTTTGCAGATGAATTGACCGTCGAGCCGATCCGGGAGGATTTTCAGGACTGGGACGGCCTGCTGGCGCTTATCCTGAACGCCTTCGCTTACATGAACGGGGTCATCGACCCGCCCTCTTCCGCATTGGCGCTGACGCCGGAAAGCCTGCGCGCGAAGGCGGCGCGGGAAACCGTCTTTCTCGCCACCGACGGCGAGCGGTTGCTGGGTTGCATCTTCGTCAAGGAGAAGCCAGATCATTTCTATGTCGGCAAGCTCGCGGTCGATCCAGATGCGCAGGGCAAGGGCATCGGCAGGCGCTTGCTCGGCGCTGCCGAGCAGTATGCCCGCGAGCACGGCAAGCCCGCAATCGAATTGCAGACGCGCATCGAGTTGACCGGCAACCACAAAGCCTTCCAGCGGCTGGGTTTTCAGGAAACCGCGCGCACGGCGCATCCCGGTTATGACCACCCGACATCGCTTACCATGCGAAAGGCGCTGGCTTGAGCCTCCAACTCTCCGGCCAAGAGCGTGAGATCGCCGCCGGCAGCGACGGCCACGCGATGGCGATGCGCATCGTTGCCAAAAGCGCGCGGCTGCTTGGTGCACCGCGCCTTATCCCTATAGCGTCGGCGCATATCGACGGCGCGCTCTATCACGGCGATTCCGGCACGCTTTTCGCGGAAAAGCTCGTTGACGGCGGCGCGAAGGTGGCGGTGCGCTCGACGCTCAATGTCGGCGCGCTCGACCTGATGGGCTGCTCGCGGGTGCGGCTGGAAGAGCCGGCACGCGGCATGGCGCGGCGCATGATGGACGCCTACCGCAAGCTCGGCTGCGAGCAGAGCTGGACCTGCGCGCCCTATCAGGCCGGGCACCGGCCGGCCTTCGGCTCCGACGTCGCCTGGGGCGAATCCAACGCGGTCGTCTTCTGCAACTCCGTGCTCGGGGCGCGAACGAACCGCTATGGCGATTTCCTCGACATCGCCTGCGCCATCACCGGACGAGCGCCGGATTACGGCTTGCATCGGCCGGAAAACCGGCGGGCAACGCTCGTGTTCGATGTCTCCGCCCTGCCCGCCTCGTTCCTCAACTCGGAAATCGCCTGGCCGGTTCTCGGCAGCCTCTATGGGCGCGAAGTGGGAAACGCCATCGGGGTCGTGACGGGCGTATCGAAACACCCAACCGAGGACGCATTGAAGGCTTTTGGCGCCGCCGCTGCTTCGTCAGGTGCAGTCGGGCTGTTTCATATCGCCGGCGTGACGCCGGAAGCACCAGATCTGGCTGCCGCACTTGGCGGCAAAGCACCGGAAACGACGATCACCATAACGCCGCAGATGGCCTATGATGCCCAGCGAGGGCTATCGACAGCGGAAGCGGCAGGCTCCATCGACGCTGTTGCCATCGGCAGCCCGCATTTGTCTGCGTCCGAGTTCGATGCTTTGGAGAGGCTGGTTGCCGGACGACGCCTGAAAGTTCCGATCTACGCTTGCACTGGACGCCACGTTCTTTCAGAGCTGGAAAAAACCGGGCAGCGCAAGACGCTGGAAGCATGCGGTGTCGTCGTCGTCGCCGATACCTGCGTGGTCGTCACACCGATCCTGCCGGAACTGCGGGATGGCATCCTGATGACCAATTCGGGAAAATTCGCCCAATATGCGCCGGGCAATACCGGTTATGCCGTGCTTTACGGCTCGCTTGCAGACTGCGTCGAAAGCGCCGTCATAGGTAAGCCATTGCTTACGGAAATAGCACCATGAGTGCGCTGCAAGCCCAAATTCTCGTTGCAGGCGATGCCGGCAAGGGTGAGGCGCTGGTTCTGACCGCGCCGATCTCCTTCTGGGGTGGTGTCGACCCGAAGAGCGGGACGATCGCGGATGTCCGTCATCCCCAACATGGCATGACGATTTCAGGCAAGGTGCTTTTCCTGCCCGCCACGATCGGCTCGTCATCGGCGTCAGCGGTGTTGATGGAACTGGTTCACAACGGCCATGCGCCTGCGGCGCTGATCCTGCATGAACCCGATGCGATCCTGCTTCTCGGTTTGATCGTCGCTCGTGAAATGGGTTGGCGGACGCCGGTTGCAGTGAAGCTCGGCCGACAAGGCTTCGACGCTTTCATCAATCGCTTTGTCGACGTTTCCGCAGAAGGTGCCGTCGCCCTCCTACCCTGAAACGGCTCAAACCCGGTTCGGCAATACACGGTCGGGCGGGCGATGGCCGTCGATGAAGGTGCGGATGTTGATGATGACCTTTTCGCCCATGTCGATGCGGCCTTCCATGGTGGCGGAGCCCATATGGGGCAGGATGACGACCTTGCCCTTGGCGGCGAGCTTTACCAGCTTGGGATTGACCGCCGGCTCATGCTCGAACACGTCGAGGCCGGCGCCTGCCAGCTTGCCGTCCTGAAGCAGCTTGACCAGCGCGTCCTCGTCGATCAGATCGCCGCGCGCCGTGTTGACGAGGTAAGCGGTGGGCTGCAGCAGCGCGAGGCGGCGCGCAGAAAGCAGATGGAAAGTCGCCGGCGTGGACGGGCAGTTGACCGAGATGATGTCCATGCGGGCAAGCATCTGGTCGAGACTTTCCCAATAGGTCGCCTCCAGCTCGTCCTCGACGCTTTTCAGCACGTGGTTGCGGTTGTGATAATGGATCGAAAGGCCGAAGGCCTTGGCCCGGCGCGCTACTGCCGTGCCGATGCGGCCCATGCCGACGATGCCGAGGCGCTTGCCCCAGATGCGGCGGCCAAGCATCCAGGTCGGCGACCAGCCGGCCCATTTTGTCCCGCCTTCGAGGACATTGGCGCCTTCGGCCAGGCGACGCGGCACGGCCAGCATAAGGGCCATCGTCATGTCGGCGGTGTCCTCGGTCAGCACGTTGGGCGTGTTGGTGACGGTGATTCCCTTGCGGGCGGCGGCGGCAACGTCGATCTTGTCGACGCCATTGCCGAAATTGGCGATCAGCTTGAGTTTTTCACCGGCCTGCTCGATGAGCGCGGCGTCGATGCGGTCGGTCACGGTCGGCACCAGCACGTCCGCCTCTTTCACCGCGGCGACCAGTTCCGGCTGGCTCATCGGGCGGTCTTCGAGGTTCAGCCGCGCGTCGAAAAGCTCGCGCATGCGGGTTTCCACCTGATCCGGAAGCTTGCGGGTGATCACCACGAGGGGCTTCTTTTTAGCGGCCATTGTTTCCTCGAATCCGGATCCTGTTGAGACCTCTTTAACCAAGACGAGCGAAACTGAAAACCAGCCTTGGCGAGACTGACTGTGTATCAAGCAGTGTCGTCGAAGACAAAGAAAAAGGGCGCGGCCACCAATGAGTGAGGTGCCGCAGAGCTTGCAAAGGAATGGCAGTGTTTGGGTTCGTGTCGCTTCGTATGTCGGTCGGTGCAACCGTGCTCGCCCTCGTCTCGACGGGGGCCTTGATGACGACTGGCCAGGCAGCACCCGGCCAGGAGATCACCCGAGGGCCGAGCGGCCTGCCTTTGCCGCGCTTCGTCAGCCTCAAGTCCGGCAAGGTCAATTCGCGAATCGGCCCCGGCCTGAATTACGGCGTAGACTGGCTTTACATGAAGCCCGGCCTGCCGATGGAGATCATCCAGGAATACGACACATGGCGGCGAGTGCGTGATGCCGAGGGCTCGGAAGGCTGGATCAACCAGTCGCTGCTGTCCGGCCGGCGCACCGCGATCGCCGCGCCGTGGCAGCGTGGCAAGGATGCCAGGATCTCCTTGATGGCCAAGCCGGACAACGAAGCACGTGCGGTCGCCATCATCGAGCCGGGCGTGGTCGGGACGATCAAGTCCTGTAATGGCGACTGGTGCGAAATGACCTTCGACGGCCACACCGGCTGGATCAACCAGACCCAGGTCTGGGGCGCCTATCCCGGCGAGCAGGTCAAGGATTAGGTTTTGTCTCGGCCGATACGGCCGAGATGCGTGTCCTGGAAACCAGTCGCGAGCTTCAGCCCATAGCCGAGCGCCCGGTCGATGGCGATATGGGCGATCCAGATGAACGCTATTTGCGTCATCAGCGCATGGCCGGCATAGAGGCCTAACGCCAGCATCACCAGCGGCCAGATCAGGACATGCAGCATATTGTAAGCGAAGGCGCCGACGCGCGGCCCTGCCAGATAGCCCAGCATGGCAAGATCAGGCGCCAGAATCAGCAACACGAAGAGCGGCCATGAACCGCCGGCAAGGGCATAGGCCGCTATCGCTCCGACAGCGACGACGATCCATTCCAGCCTGACAATGAGATCGACGGGCCGCAACGAGCCCATGAGCGGGGTCAGCCGCCCCGCTTCGGACGAAGGCGCACCACGATATCGACGTTGGCGATTTCCATGCCTTCGGGTGGTTCGGGCAGGTTGAGCACCTTCACCGGACCGGATGCGATGTCGAAGACCTTATTCTCGCCTTCGATGAAGAAGTGGTGATGGTCGGAGGTATTGGTGTCGAAATAGGTCTTTGCGCCTTCGACAGCCAGAATGCGGAGCAGCCCAGCCTCGGTGAACTGATGAAGAGCGTTGTAGACGGTTGCCAGCGACACCGGCACGCCGGCAGCCACGGCCTCTTCGTGAAGCTCCTCGGCCGAGAGATGGCGGTCGCCCTTGGCGAAAAGCAGATTGGCCAGCGCGACACGCTGCCGCGTCGGGCGCAGGCCCGCTTCGCGCACACGTTCATCAACTGCAATCTTGTTCGGGACGGTCAAATCCATCAATCCGCCAAATCCAATCCATCTCATTACGAAATTCACCACACGATTTTCGCGTGATAAAAGCCATACGTTCCTTGACATATATTCTGTCGGGGCAAACCGATCAATAGGCGCACATTGACCCAGGGAGACCGGCAGGCTAATCGCAAACGGCGGTTTCCGAGCGGAAACAGACTGTGTTAGTGAACTAGGACAAAGCGGAGCGGTAGCTCCCGGAAGTCATACGGGGACGAGATTTCATGGCGGTTGCAAAATCCAGCTACGAATATGAGGAACTGCTCGCCTGCGCTCGCGGCGAACTGTTCGGGCCAGGAAACGCGCAACTGCCGGCGCCGCCGATGCTGATGTTCGACCGGATCACCGAAATCTCCGAGACCGGCGGCGAGTTCGACAAGGGCTTTGTGCGCGCCGAACTCGATATTAAGCCGGACCTCTGGTTCTTCCCCTGCCACTTCATCGGCAACCCCGTCATGCCGGGCTGCCTCGGTCTCGACGCCATGTGGCAGTTGACCGGGTTCTTCCTCGGCTGGCTCGGCGAACCCGGCAAGGGCATGGCGCTGTCCACCGGCGAGGTCAAGTTCAAGGGCATGGTGACGCCGAAGGTCAAGAAGGTCGAATACGGCATCGATTTCAAGCGCGTCATGCGCGGCCGGCTGGTGCTGGGCACGGCCGATGGCTGGCTAAAGGCCGACGGCGAGACTATCTACAGGGCAACGGACCTGCGGGTCGGTCTCGCCAAGCAGGAAGCAGCCTGACCGCGGGCACGCAGTCACGAAGGAGTACTTATGAGACGCGTCGTTGTCACGGGCCTTGGAATCGTATCGTCCATCGGAAACAATGCCCAAGAGGTCCAGGCCTCGCTGCATGATGCCAAATCCGGCATCAGTTTCTCCGATTCTTTCGCCGAACACGGCTTCCGCTGCCAGGTCTGGGGCGCTCCGACACTCGACACCACCGAGCTCGTCGACCGACGCGCAGCGCGCTTCCTGTCGCAGGGCGGCATGTGGAATCACGTGGCCATGAAGCAGGCGATAGCCGACAGCGGTCTCGAAGAGGCCGATATATCCGGCAACCCACGCACCGGCATCATCATGGGCTCCGGCGGGCCTTCGACGAAAACCATCGTGGAAGCGTCGGAAATCACGCTGAAGAACAACAGCCCCAAGCGCATCGGACCGTTCGCTGTGCCAAAGGCCATGTCCTCGACGGCCTCGGCGACGCTTGCGACCTGGTTCAAGATCCACGGCGTCAACTATTCAATCTCGTCGGCCTGCTCGACCTCGGCGCATTGCATCGGCAACGCAGCCGAAATGATCCAGTGGGGCAAGCAGGACGTCATGTTCGCCGGCGGCCATGAGGATCTCGACTGGACCATGTCGAACCTGTTCGACGCCATGGGCGCAATGTCCTCCAAGTTCAACGATCGCGCTTCCGTTGCCTCGCGCGCCTACGACGTCAACCGCGACGGCTTCGTCATTGCCGGCGGCGCAGGCGTGCTGGTTCTGGAAGAGCTTGAGCGCGCCAAGGCGCGCGGCGCCAAGATCTACTGCGAACTGGTCGGCTATGGCGCGACTTCGGATGGCTACGACATGGTCGCCCCCTCCGGCGAGGGCGCCGTGCGCTGCATGAAGCAGGCACTGGCGACCGTTCCGGGTTCTGTCGACTACATCAACACGCATGGCACCTCGACGCCGGTCGGCGATTCCAAGGAGATGGGCGCGATCCGCGAGACGTTCGGCGACAAGATGCCGAATATCACCTCGACCAAGTCTCTTACGGGCCACTCGCTGGGGGCCGCGGGCGTGCAGGAATCGATCTATTCGATCCTGATGATGCAGGGCGGCTTCATCGGCGAAAGCGCTCATATCGAGGAACTCGATCCGGAATTCGAAGGCATGCCGATCGTGCGCAAGCGCATCGACAACGCCAGGATCGACACGGTGCTGTCGAACTCGTTCGGCTTCGGCGGCACGAACGCCACGCTCGTTTTCCAGCGACATAACGGCTAAGGATTTTCTTCCGATGGAAGGTTTGATGAAGGGCAAGCGCGGCCTCGTCATGGGCGTCGCCAACGATCACTCTATTGCCTGGGGCATAGCCAAGCAGCTTTCCGCCCATGGCGCGGAGATGGCTTTCACCTATCAGGGCGAGGCCTTCGGCCGCCGCGTGAAGCCGCTGGCCGAGAAGGTCAATGCCTCGCTGGTGTTGCCCTGCGATGTCGAGGACAGTGCATCCGTCGCGGCGGTTTTCGAAACACTCGGCAGCGAATGGGGCGGCATCGACTTCATCGTGCACGCCATCGGCTTTTCCGACAAGAACGAGCTGAAAGGCCTCTACGCCAACACGACCCGCGAGAACTTCGTCCGGACCATGGTGATCTCCTGCTATTCCTTCACCGAAGTGGCGCGTCACGCCGCCGGCCTGATGAAGGAAGGCGGGTCGATGATAACGCTGACCTATGCCGGTTCGACCCGCGTCATGCCGAACTACAACGTGATGGGTGTCGCCAAGGCCGGCCTTGAGGCCAGCGTGCGCTATCTCGCCGACGATTACGGGCCGCGCGGCATCCGCGTCAACGCGATTTCTGCCGGCCCCGTCCGCACGCTCGCCGGAGCTGGCATTGCCGATGCGCGGCACATGTTTTCCTACCAGCAGCGCAATTCGCCGCTGCGCCGCACCGTCACCATCGACGAGGTCGGTGGGTCCGCCCTCTATCTTCTGTCGGACCTGTCATCGGGCGTCACCGGCGAAATCCACTATGTCGATTCCGGCTATCATATCGTCTCGATGCCGACGCTTGAGGAACTGAAGCAGGCGGACGGCGGCGAATAATTCCGGTTTCCCGTAAAATTAAACAGTTTAAGCGAAACTGATTTTAAGGGGATGTGTGCGAAAAGGCCCTGTAACGTAGGGACTTAGTGCATGCCAGCGGCCAGCGATCCAAACCGCAGCCCGGTTTTCCGGCTCATCACCATTGCCGCTTCCGGCATGGGCAGCTTCATGCTGGGCATATGGGGCCTGAAATTCGGGTTCGGCGACGGCCTCGCCGGCATGAACGCCGAAATGGTCATGGCCATCATCGCGGCACTCTGCGCACTGGCGGCCGCCGGATCGGCGATGTCCTTCTATGCCGGCGTCGATGAATCGGCCAGCTATGTCTATAATGAAACGCAATTCGACAAGCTGACCGGCCTGCACGCCCGCACCGCCATGATGGGCAAGATCGGCGAAGCGGCTGCGTCCACGGTAAAGAGTGGAAAGCCGGTCTTCCTCATCGATATCGACATCGATCGCTTCAAGCAGATCAACGATTCGATCGGTTACAGCCAGGGCGACGAGCTCATCAAGCGCTTCACCGAGCGATTGAAGACCAATCTTCCGCGCGGCGTGGTGATCGGCAGGATCGGCGCCGGCGAATTCGCGATCCTCTATCCTGACCGTCCCGGCGTGATGTCGGTGGAAAAGCTTGTCGAGATGCTGATCGACCGGCTGATGGAGCCCTATGACCTGAAAACGCATCTCCAGTCGATCAATCTCTCGGTCGGCATCGTTGCCATGCCGAAAGACGGGCTGGACCCGGCTGTCATCCTGCGCCGGTCAAATCTCGCCCTCCAGCATTCGCGCGCCAGCGGCATCGGCAGCTGGTCGGTGTTCCACCCGGATATGGGCCTCGTGGCAGACCATCGCCAATGGGTCGAGGCCGAACTTCAGATCGCGTTCGAGCGCGGCGACTTCGATCTCCACTACCAGCCGCAGCTCGACCTTCCGACCGGGCGCATCGTCGGCTACGAAGCGCTTATCCGCTGGAAACACCCCGAGCGCGGGATGATCCCGCCGATGGAATTCATCCCCATCGCAGAAGAGACAGGCATGATCGTGCCGATCGGCGAATGGGTTCTGCGCCGGGCCTGCAGTGATGCACGGCATCTTCCTGAGGATTGCTTCGTCGCGGTCAACATCTCGCCGGTCCAGTTCATGACCAAGGATTTCGTTGGCATCGTCCAGTCCGTGATGGAAAGCACCGGGATCAAGCCGAAGCGGCTTGAGCTGGAGGTCACCGAAACGGCAATGATGCAGGATCGCGACCGCGCCGGCGTCATCCTCAAGCAGCTCTCCGAGATGGGCATCTCCGTTGCCGTCGATGATTTCGGCACCGGCTATTCCAATCTCAGCTACCTCATGGATTTCCCTTTCGACAAGCTGAAGATCGACCGGTCCTTTGTAAGCCGCATCGATACGGAAAACAGCTCGGGCGCGGTCGTTTCGACGATCGTCGGCCTATCCCGCGCCCTTGGCGTGCGCACCATCGCCGAAGGTGTGGAAACCGAGAGCCAAGCAACGCTTCTGCGTGCCGCCGGCTGCGAGGTGGTTCAGGGCTATCTGTTCGGACGCCCGGCACCGTTGAAGATCGTCGGCGGCGGCAAGCTCGGCGTCGTCAGCGAGAGGCACGTCGCATAGGCGGCACGGCCCTCGCTACCTTCAACGTCGTGCGCCGAGCACTTTGAACATCCCGGTGCGGCAGATTTCTTCCTGCGCCGAGAAAGCTTCCGACAGCGTCTTTTCATAAGGGAGCTGCCGATTGGCGACCATCAGCAATCGTCCGCCCGGCTTGAGCGCCGCCGCAGCCGCGCGGATCATGCCTTGCCCGATATCCGGCTCAGCCGTTCTGCGTTGATGAAAGGGCGGGTTCATGACGATCAGGTCGTAACGATAGGCCACCTGCTCGGCAGCGAGGTCATGCCAGAAGAATCGCGGCACGAGGGGCGCGGCAGCCACAACATTGCGTCTGGCAGCTTCCAGCGAAGCGAAATCCGCCTCGTATAGGTCGAGCGTCGATATCTTCGGATAGTGGGCGGCAAGCTCAGCGGCGATATAACCCCAACCGGCACAGAAATCGGCAACCGCGCCGGTGATTTTTTTGGGCAGGTTCTCGACCAATAGCCTCGATCCCGCATCGATTTCGCCTGCCGAAAACATGCCGGGCGCGGTGTGGAAGTGTCCGTCCACGATCGTTTCGCCATTGCCCCCGCGCAGCAATTCGATTGCCTGCGCCACATTGGACGGCCTGCTGAACCAGAACGCCACGCCGTGGTGCTTCGGCGCATGTCCATCGATCGAAACCATATCGTCCAGCCGCTTGCGCAGGCTGGCGATGCCGTCGTCCTTGCTGCCGGCGACCACGATCAGCCCGTCTGAACGAACCCGTTGAAGTGCATCGGCAATCAGCAATTCATTGGCGCCACGATGGCGGCCGCAGAGCACCAGTGCTGCATCGAAGCCTTCATCCGGCGGGAGTGGCGAAGCAGTATAGCCGCTGGCTTCCAGCCCCCTGACATAGGGGCGAAATCCCTGCACCGTCGACAGGTCGCCCGCAAAGTCTTCGGGCAGCTGAAATCCCGGCTCGGCACCGAGAAACAGCACCTTTTCGCCCTTCCGGGGTGCTGCGAGCAGTTCCACGTCGAAGGGGTGGAAAAGGGTCTTCAGTGCGTCTCTGGACATTGGCCGTCCTTGATATCGTGAGCCGGGCGTCAGCGGCAAAAGAAAACGGGCGCAGCCTTGCGGCGCGCCCGTCTCGTTCAACTATTCGCGTCGATCAGGCGGCGTTTTCTTCGCCGTCGGCCTTCTTGTCGCGCGCGATTTCCTTGCCTGTCTCCTGGTCGACGACTTTCATCGACAGGCGGACCTTGCCGCGCTCGTCAAAGCCCATGAGCTTGACGTAGACCTTCTGGCCTTCCTTGACGACGTCCGACGTCTTGGCGACGCGGTCGTTGGC
>VFQQ010002743.1_pt1 | contig 18843 bp, 17 predicted proteins | sample 3512341 | NCBI WGS metagenome assembly VFQQ01 (sample SAMN10412373, study PRJNA504923) | tailings metagenome | isolation source: Relicate 2 Philex TSF1 revegetated site | place: Philippines: Tuba, Benguet | collected 2017-08-29 | reverse complement strand
GACGAGGTGACCAGCTCGAACACTCGCTTCACGCTGCTGCCGCTCGAGACCGTCAACGGCGGCCCGCCTTCCGATGTGGTGTTCGGCTTTCCCAGGTTCGAGACGGGACGCGCCACGCTCCGACCGCCCTTGTCGTTCGACCCGCCGAGGATCGGATCAACGGTCTGGAGCATCGGCTATACCGGCTTCGAGCCGGCCGAAGGCTTCCCGCTGTCGGCGCTGAACGCCGACAGCGGCTTCGATTGGCTGAACGACTACAAGCACCGCCTCGTGGTCACGGAGGGGCGGGTGACACAGATATTCACCACCCAGTTCTCCAAGGGCTTCGTCGGCGGGCCCTGCTTCGCGTTCGACAGCGAGATCGCGCACGGCCAGAGCGGCGGCCCGGTCATGACGACCGACGGGGTGATCGTCGGCGTCAACTCCGCCGGTGCGAGCCGGTTCTTCGATCGCGAGATGAGCCTGGCGTCGATGCTCTATCCGCTCCTGCTGACTCGGCTGCAGTACGGCGCGGACATCGGCCCCATGCGCCTCAACGCAAGCCGGCCTCTGATCGACCTGGTCATGAGCGACGTCATCAACACCGACGGCAGCGAAGAGCATGTGGCCCTGATCGAGGGTCCCGAAGGGCCGCTGATCGGGCCGAGAGCGCCTATTGCAGATCGACACGCCGTTTTCGCGGACTTCGCGGACTACCAGGCGGGCGTCCCGTCCGCAGCCGTCGAGGAACCGGTCAGGCGCTTCCGGCGCGTCGCCGCGCCCCTTGATCCCGATGGTTCCGAAGCTCCGCTCGAGGCAGGCGGCGGGCCCTCATCCGGAACGGACGATCCCCAGCGGCGCTGATGCGTCGTGCGACCGCTAGTTCGCCGTCGCGTCGGCCAGCCGGCGCGCCTGGGCGACCCAGGCTTCGCGGTCGATGCGGCCCAGGAGTTTCAGGTCCTTGTCGATCTGGACGATGTCGTCGGCGGTCCAGGCGGCGATGTCGGCGAAACGGGTGATCCCGCGCTCCGCCAGCGAAGCCGCCAGCTTGGGGCCGACGCCGGTCAGGCGGGTCAGGTCGTCGGCGGGCAGATCCACCGCCGGGGCGGCCGGCTCCACGACGGCCGGCTCCACGACGGCCGGCGGCTCTTCGATGATCGGTTCCGCGGCTTCGACGGCGACTTCGAGCGCCGGCTCGGCGGCGGCTTCGACGACGGCTTCCGGCTCGACGACCGGTGCGGGCTCGGAAGCAGGTTCAGGCGCGGCCTCGAACGCGGCCGGCGTCGGCGCGGCGCCCGCCTCGGCTTCCAGGTTGGTCGGCTTGAGCCAGGCGCGGGCCCAGTAGAAGGCGGCGCCGGTCACGGCGGCCCCGGCGAAGACCAGCCACAGCGGCGAGACGACGCCGACCGGCAGCTTCAGGGCGTGTTCGGCGTCTTGGGAAAGCTTGGACATGGAAGGCTCCCGGTTCAGCGCGATATTGTGCGGCGCAGCATAACACGGTTTCACCTTCGCACGCGCGAAAGATTCACGACGCCGTCGACCACACCTCCGCTCGGCCGCCCGCCTCACCCAGACGGTTCGCCACCCAGCCGCAGATGGCCTCCAGCGAGGTCTCCAGGCCGGCCGGCGCGCCCGCGACGACCATGGCGCAGCCGTTCATCTTCATGGGGTCGGCCAGGGGTTTCAGTCGAGACTCCGCGACCAGCAGGTCCGGCGCCGCCGGTTCGACCCGGCGCAGAAAGGCGTCGAACGTCTCCAGATCCTTGAGCGGCAGCCAGACGGCGACACAGGCGTCGGGGTCGAGTCCCAGGACGGTCCCCATGGCGTCGGCGATGCGCTCGTAGTCGTCGGACCGTTCGAACGGCGGGTCGATCAGCACGAACAGCCGTCCGCCCTTGCCGGCTTCGCGCCCGGCGACGCCGAAACCATCGTCCTGCACGGCCTTGGCGCCCGGATGCGGCGCCAGGGTCTGGGCCAACAGGGCGTGGTCGTCGTCGCGCAACTCGCAGGCGACATAGCGGTCGCCGCGGCGCAAGCCGGCCGCGATCAGGCTGGGCGAACCCGGATAGAACCGGACCTCCCCTTTCGGATTGCCCGCCCGGACCGCCGCTTTCAGGGCGTCGAACTCGGTCGGCGCGTCCTTGGCCTCCATCAGCCGGAAGATTCCCTGGGCCGCCTCGCCGGTGCGGCGGGACATCTCGCCGTCCAGGTCATAGCCGCCCGCCCCCGCATGGGTGTCGACGACGGTCAGCGGCGCGGCGTCGGCGCGCAGCCGGTCCAGCAGCAGCGTCAGGGTCGCGTGCTTGACCAGATCGGCGAAGTTCCCGGCGTGGAAGGCATGGCGATAGTTCACGGAAGGCGAGCTCGCGGCGGAAGGACCGGGCCTCCCTAGCATGTTCCGGCGGGAGCGGGAGACGCGGTCATGGCGCGGCGCGTCGTCAGCCCGCATTCGGGTGTTCATCGCTGCCCTCGAGGTCGGCGCCGCGTCGGGTCGCTTCAGCCGGCTCCTCGGCGGCTCCGGACGCCGAGGAGCCGGCCGCAGAGGAATGGTCCGTTCCTCGGCATATCCGAGCCACAAGCCCGGGACACGCGCCGCTACGCGTTACATGTCCCAGCGACGGCGCCCCCACTTCCTGCCCGCCACAGGTTCACCTCACGACCGACCACCTCACCGCCGACACGGCTCGTCGCGGCGAAGGCCGGGGACACAGGCGACTTCACCCTCCCCAACTGTCCGAACAACAAGCAAGCCCGGGTCCGCCCCGGGGTTCGCGCGGTCGCGGGACGAACAGCGAAAACTCTAGTGCATCACCCGCGCCGACGGGCACTCTCCCGAGAACGGGCAGGCATGGCAGGCGGGCTGGTCGTGGGTGCAGACTTCCTGGCCGAACCGCTTGATCAAGCGGTGCAGCTCGTAGAGGTCCTCGGCGTCCCACGCCGCCTCGGTCAGTCGCATCAGCTCGCGGTGCGCACGGTCCAGGTCCTTGCCCGATGAGGTCAGGCCCAGCCGATAGCCCACTCGCGCCAGATGGGTGTCCACCACCAGCATCGGCCGGGCGAAGGTGCTGAAGTTCAGCACGGACGACGCCACCTTCGACCCCACCCCGGTCAGGTTCTTCAGCTTCCGGAAGGCCGTCTCGAGCGGCAGCGGCTCGAGGAAGTCCAGCGTCGGCGCCCCGCGCCATTCGATCAGCGTCCGCAGGGCCGTCACCAACCAGCGCGCCTTGGCTTCGGCCCAGGTGACCGGGGCGATGACGGCCTCGACCTCGGCCGGGTCGGCGACGGCCAGTCGACGCCAATTCGGATAGCGCGCCTTCAACGCCTCGAACGTCGTCCAGGACACGTCATCCAGCGTCCGCCCGCCGATCTCCGACCGCACCAGCTGGTCGACCGGCGGCAGGCGTCGGCCCGCGCCGATGGCGCCGTAACGACCGCGCAGCACGACGCGCACGCGCGGCAACATCGGATCGGGGTCAAAGGAGAGCATGGGCTGAGCGACGGACTTCATGACTGGAACAAAACTAGAACATCCGGCGCAAAAAAGAGTCAAGCCCTGCCCCTACGGCGCCCGCTTTTCGGTCTAGCCAGCCCTTTCGCGGGGCGTATGGTGATCGCCGATCAGATAACGATGTCCGGGGAGAGACACGCCATGGTCGGCAGCAAGCTTCGCTTCGGGGCGTTCATCGCCCCATTCCACCCTCTGCGGGAAAACCCGACGCTCGCGCTCGAGCGCGACATCGAACTGGTCCAGCACATGGACCGGCTCGGCTACGAAGAGGCCTGGATCGGCGAGCACCATTCGGCCGGCTACGAGCTGATCGCCAGCCCCGAGCTGTTCATCGCCACCGTCGCCGAGCGCACCCGCCACATCCGGCTGGGCACGGGGGTGTCGTCCCTGCCCTACCACCATCCGCTGATGCTGGCCGACCGCATCAACCAGCTGGACCACATCACCCGCGGCCGGGTCATGTTCGGAGTCGGCCCGGGCGCCCTGCCCTCGGACGCCTTCATGATGGGCATTCCGGTCAGCGCCCAGCGCGACCGCATGGACGAGGCGCTGGACGTGCTGGTCCCGCTGCTGCGCGGCGAGCAGGTGACCAGGAAGACCGAGTGGTTCGAGCTGAACGAGGCGCGCCTGCAGATGACGCCCTACAGCCGCCCCTCGGTGGAGATCTGCGTCGCCAGCCAGGTCTCTCCGACCGGCGCCAGCGCGGCCGGCCGCCACGGCGCCGGCCTGCTGTCGATCGGCGCCACCCAGACCGGCGGCTTCAACGCCCTGGCCTCCAACTGGGCGATCGCCGAGGACAAGGCCCGCGACGCCGGCAGGACCATGGACCGCAACGGCTGGCGCCTCGTCGGCCCGATGCATGTGGCCGAGACCCGCGAACAGGCCCGCGCCGACGTTCGTTTCGGCCTGGAGGACTGGCTCTACTACTTCCGCGAGGTCGCGGCCCTGCCGCTGGCCCCGCAGGACGGCAGCGATCCGGTCGACGCCCTGATCGCCTCGGGCATGGCGGTGATCGGCACGCCCGAGGACGCCATCGCCCAGATCGAGCGGCTGCAGGCCCAGTCGGGCGGCTTCGGCGCCTTCCTGATGATGGACCACAACTGGGCGAACTGGGACGCCAAGCGGAAGTCCTACGAGATGATCGCCCGCTATGTGGTCCCGAAGTTCCAGAGCCTGAACGACAACCGCGACGCCTCCCTGACCTGGGCGGCGCAGAACCGCCCACGCTTCATGGGCGAGGCGATGGCCGCGGTCGGCGCGCGGGTGGCGCAGCACATCCAGGAGAAAGGCACGGAGAACATCCGCCCCGAAATCCTGGCGGCGATGGGCATGGACAAGAAGCCGGCCGCCGAGTGAGGCCGACGGCCGGTTCGGCGGTCGCGTCGAGCCGGCCTAGCCGAACAGCCGTCCCAGCAACCGGTGTTCGGGCTTGCCTTCGAGCCGCTGGACCGCGGCGTTGAGGATCTTGCGGCGATGCGTCCTCAGCGCTGGACGTGCGGCCTTCTCGCGGGCGACGGCGAGCGCGTTCTCGCCGTGCATGTTCTTCAGATATTCGACCTCGGTCGCGACGTCCCGAGCGAAATCACCCGAGGAACCATTCAGTCCGAACACCATCGCCTCCTACTGACGCTCAACTCCGCTCGCCGTCCTCCCCGTCGGTGAAGCGACGATGGGGCCTCCAGAAGGCGGAATTCAGGCCGCTCCATTTTGGGGCGCCGTTCCATGATGCCAGGCAATTGTTGGGCCGGTGTGACAGCCCAGGCGCGCGACCTTCAGCGGCCCCGCCCCAGATCCCTCAGAACTTCGCGCGCCGCATTATGTCCCGGCGCGCCGGTCACGCCGCCGCCGGGGTGGGTTCCGGCGCCGCACAGGTAGAGGCCCGGGACCGGCGCGCGATAGGCGCCGGCGCCGAGCACGGGCCGGGCCGAGAACATCTGGTCCAGGCTCAGCACGCCGTGGAAGATGTCGCCGCCGATCAGGCCGAAGTCCCGCTCCAGGTCGAGCGGGCTCTTGATCTGTCGGCCCAGGACCGAGGCCTTGAACCCCGGCGCCCAGCGGTCGACGGTCTCGATCATCAGGTCGGCGACCTCTTCACGACAGTCGTCCCAGGAGCGCCCGTCGGGCAGCTTCGGCGCGACATGCTGGCAGAACAGGCTGGCCACATGCCGGCCGGCCGGCGCGAGACTGTCGTCCAGGGTCGAGGGGATCAGCATCTCGACGATGGGCTCGCGCGACCAGCCGTACGCACGGGCGTCAGCGTGAGCCCGTTCCATATAGGCCAGGCTGGGCGCGATGATGATCCCGGCGGTCAGGTGATCGCCCGGCTCCGGCAGGCAGGCGAACCGGGGCAGATCCGACAACGCCACGTTCATCCGGAACGTGCCCGACCCCGACCGGTAGCGGCCGATCCGCTCACGGAAGTCGGCCGGCAGCAGCGTCGGATCGACCAGCCGTTCGAAGAGGATCTTCGGATGGGTGTTGGACGCCACGGCCCGGGCCCGGACGGCCTCCCCCTTGTCCGTGACCACGCCGACCACCCGGCCGCCGTCGGTCAGCACCTCGCCGACGCCTTCGCCGGTACGGATCTCGACGCCCTTCTCCCGGCAGGCCGCGGCCATGGCCTGGGTGATCGCCCCCATGCCGCCGAGCGCATGCCCCCAGACCCCCTTCTTGCCGTTCACCTCGCCGAAGACGTGGTGCAGCAGCACATAGGCCGACCCCGGCGCGTAGGGGCCGGCGTAGTTGCCGACGACGCCGTCGAAGCCCAGCACCGCCTTGATAGGGTCGCTCTCGAACCAGCCGTCCAGCCAGTCGCCCGCCGACTGCGAGAACAGGGCCAGCAGATCGCGCCGGGCGGTGACGTCCAGCTTCGACAGCTTCCGCCCCAGCGCCGCCCCCTTGAGCAGTTCGGGGATGGCCTTGGCCCAGCCGCCCTCGACCATGTTCGGCGGCGTCTCCAGGACCAGCTCGCGCAGCACGTCGGCGATGGCGTCCAGGCGGTCGTTGTAGGCGTCCAGCCGATCGGCGTCCCGGGCGGAGAACTTCGCCACCTCGTTCCGAGTCCGCCCCTCCCCGGTCAGCAGATAGCCGTCCGGCAGCGGCAGGAAATTGGACGCCCTGCGCTCGACCACCTTCAGTCCATGACGTGGCAGGTCCAGGTCGGCGATGATCTTCGGATTGAGCAGGCTGACCGTGTAGCTGGCCACCGAGTTGCGGAAGCCGGGGTGGAACTCCTCGGTCACCGCCGCTCCGCCCACGACGTCGCGCTTCTCCAGTACGGTCACCTTCAGCCCCGCCCTCGCGAGATAGAAGGCGCAGACGAGGCCGTTGTGGCCGGCTCCGATAACGACGACGTCGGTCATGGCTTCGATGTCGCACGGCGTTCGCCGACGCGCCAGCGACGCGAAGATTCAGGCTCCGCTTCCGATCGATGTTCTGCCAACCTGCGCGCCGTGCGTCCGGCGGAGACCGGCCAGGGAGGGACCGGATGTCGGAAACAGCGGAAGCGGAGAGCCGCCCCGTCGGCCGCAAGGACGGGATGGTCATCGGCGCGGCTTCGGTCGGGACCGTGTTCGAATGGTACGACTTCTACCTGTACGGTTCGCTGGCGACCTACATCACCCACCACTTCTTCTCGGGGGTGAACGAGACCACGGGCTACATCTTCGCCCTGCTGGCCTTCGCCGCCGGGTTCGCGGTGCGGCCGTTCGGAGCCATCGTGTTCGGCCGGCTCGGCGATCTGTGGGGCCGCAAGAACACCTTCCTGGTCACCATGCTGCTGATGGGCCTGTCGACCTTCGTGGTCGGCCTGCTGCCGTCCTACGAACAGATCGGCGTCGCCGCTCCCATCCTGCTGGTGGTCATGCGCCTGATCCAGGGCCTGGCGCTGGGCGGCGAGTACGGCGGCGCGGCCACCTATGTCGCCGAGCACGCCCCTCCCGGCCGTCGCGGCCTCTACACCAGCTTCATCCAGATCACCGCCACCTTCGGCCTGTTCCTGAGCCTGGTGGTGATCCTGCTGACCCGCTCCAGCGTCGGCGAGGACACCTTCCAGGCCTGGGGCTGGCGCATCCCGTTCCTGATCTCCATCCTCCTGCTCGGCGTCTCGCTGTGGATCCGTCTGCAGCTCAACGAGAGCCCCGCCTTCCAGCGCATGGTCGCCGAGGGCAAGGCCAGCAAGAAGCCGCTGAAGGACGCCTTCGGGCGGTGGAGCAACCTGAAGATCGTGCTGCTGGCCCTGGTCGGCCTGACCGCGGGCCAGGCGGTGGTCTGGTACACGGGCCAGTTCTACGCTCTGTTCTTCCTCGAGAAGATGCTCAAGGTCGACGGGGCCCTGACCAACACCCTGGTCGCCATCGCCCTCCTGCTGGGCACGCCGTTCTTCGTGTTCTTCGGCTGGCTGTCGGACAAGGTCGGCCGCAAGCCGATCATCATGGCCGGCTGCCTGCTGGCGGCCGTGACCTACTTCCCGCTGTTCGGCGCCCTGACCACGGCGGCCAATCCGCAGCTGGCCCAGGCCGCCGCCAGCGCGCCGGTCACGGTGATCGCCGATCCCGCCGACTGCTCGTTCCAGTTCGACCCGGTCGGCAAGACGGTGTTCAACACCAGCTGCGATCTGGCCAAGTCCTACCTGGCCAAGGCCGGGATCACCTACCAGAACCAGGCCGCTCCGGCCGGCAGCCTCGCCCGCGTCCAGATCGGCGACCATGCCCTGTCGTCCTTCGCCGGCGACAGGATGGACAAGACCGGCTTCAAGGACCGAAAGGCCGCCTGGGAGAAGGAGCTGGGCGCCGCCCTGAAGGCCGCCGGCTATCCGGCCAAGGCCGACAGCGCCCTGGTCGACAAGCCGCTGGTGGTGGCGATCCTGACCCTGCTGGTGATCTACGTCACCATGGTCTACGGCCCGATCGCGGCGATGCTGGTGGAGCTGTTTCCGACCAACATCCGCTACACCTCGATGAGCCTGCCCTATCATATCGGCAACGGCTGGTTCGGCGGCTTCCTGCCCACGACGGCCTTCGCCATGGTCGCGGCCACGGGCGATATCTACTACGGCCTCTGGTATCCGGTGGTCGTCGCCGCCGTAACCGTGGTGGTCGGGGTGCTGTTCCTGCGCGAGACCAAGGACGTCGATATCGAGGCCTAGGGCCGGTCGACATTCGGGCCGTTCGGCCTGTTTTCCTTCGAATGTTCCCGCGAAGGCGTTCGGGTAAGTTTCCGCACGCTTCCACGAATGTCGATCGGCCCTAGGCCGCCGCCAGGCGCCGGGCCGCCGATCGCAGCAGGGCGCGGGCGTACAGGCGATGGAAGGGGACCATGATCCGGAAGCCCGGGCCCAGGTCGCCGGTCTTCCGGCGCGGGACGAGCGCCGTGCCGAAATGGAGGGTGGTCGCCCCCTCCGTCGCCACGCTCATCAGCCACGAGCGTGACGCGCCCTGGAAGTCGCAGAGCAGGATCTGATTCTCGGCCCGCGCCTCGACGGTCCAGGCGGCGAACCTGTCTGTCTCTCCCGTCGCCAGCCGCCGCGCCTCGTCGTCGGTCGAGGGCCGCGCGACCAGCAAGGCGAGCGCCAGCCGCTCCAGCTTGAACAGCGCCGTGGTGTAGAAGGCCTCGATATAGTCCGCCTGGGTGAACCGCCCCGCGACGGTGGCGACGAAGCAGTCGGTATAGCCGCCGAGGCCCTCGTAGCGACCTAGCTGAGCGTCCGAAGGCAAGGCGACGGCTTCGATTGGGCCCTGTCGCGTCATGCTGAATGTCCCCCGCGCCGCGCCATATTCCGTCCCCCTCGCGCGCGTCGCGAGGGGGACGGTTTGGGGGCGGATAATAGTGTGGCGGCGCGCCTCCCGTCTCTACGGCATCACCAGCAGCGCCCCTTCGAAGGCTTCCCGCCCTCGGCCGATCGCCGCGATGGCGGCGGTCATCGCCCCGCCGCGCCCCAACGCCTCGTCGGCCAGCGCCACCATGAGCGGGTTCGGCGTCGCTTCCGGCGAGGCCGCCCTGAGCGCGTGCGCCAGTCGCCCTTCCTCGCCCGGAGCAGCCCGACGGCACGCCAGCAGATAGGCCGCGGCAGGGGAACGGCTGACGCCGGCGAAACAGTGGATCAGCAGCGTCCCCTCGCCCGCCGCGTCGGCGAAGGCGAGCAGGCGCTCGATCACGGCCGCGTCCGGCGCGACGAGACCCTCGCGCGGCTCGGCGATGTCGTTGAAGCGCAGCACCAGCCGCGCGACGCCCGGGATATCCGGCGCCTCGGCGTCCGGCGAGATCAGGCTGGCGACATGGCTCGGCTGATGCCGCTCAATCGCCTCCGCAAGCCGACTGGCCGGACAGGCGACGAAGGTCACGCCAGCACCGCCGCCACGCCGAGCAGGAAGCCCAGCTCGAACAGCTGCTCGATCCCGCCCAGCACGTCGCCGGTATGGCCGCCGATCAGCCTGCGCGCCGCGACGGCCAGCAACCCCGCCAGCGCGGTTCCGAACGCAAGTCCCAACCCGACCGCCGGCAGCGGCAGAAAGGCCAGCGGCCAGGCCGCCAGGGCCACGGCGATCAGCGCCTCCCACGTCTTCACCCCCTGGGGCAGCGGCTTCCACTTGGCGCCGTCGCCGTCTCCGGCGTAGGGGGTCAGCCGCATGGCGGCCACCGCCGCCGCCCGGCCCGCGCCGTGGGCGGCCAGAAGCGCGGTCGCCGCCATCCAGGGCGCCGGCAGCGTGGCCAGCGCCGCAGCCTTCAGCGCCAGCACCGTCACCACCGCCAGAGCGCCGTAGGTCCCCAGCCGGCTGTCCTTCATGATCTCCAGCCGGCGCTCGCGGGTCTGGCCGCCGCCCAGGCCGTCGAAGCTGTCGGCCAGTCCATCCTCGTGGAAGCAGCCGGTGATCAGCAGCCCGGTCGCCAGCGCCAGCAGCACCGGGACCCAGCCGCCCCACAGCTGCGCCGCCACGATCAGCGCCACGGCCGACAGCCCGCCGACCACCTGCCCGACCAGCGGGAAATAGCGGGCCGAGCGCGTCACCCAGTCCGGCTCGAACCGCTTCAGCGCCGGAACCGGCAGCCGGGTCAGGAACTGCACGGCGCAGAGGAAGAGCTCGACCTGCCGGATCACAGCCGGCCCGCCAGCACGTCCTCGAGGCTGGCCACCTCGCCCAGCAGCCCCGCCGCCGCCCGCACCACCGGGACGGCCAGCAGGGCGCCGGTGCCTTCGCCCAGGCGTAGGCCCAGGTCGAGCAGCGGCTCGGCGCCGAGCGCCTCCAGCAGCAGCCGGTGCCCGCGCTCGGCCGAGCAGTGGGCGAAGATGCAGTAGTCGGCCGCCGCCGGCTGGAGCCGGATCGCCGCCAGCGCCGCCGCGCTGCAGATGAAGCCGTCGACCAGCACCGGCCTACCCGCCGCCGCCGCGCCGAGGATCGCGCCGGCCATGGTCACGATCTCCAGGCCGCCGAACTCGCGCAGCACGTCCAGCGGCCGGCGCGCGTCGGATCGCGCCGCCGCCCGCGCCAGCACCGCCCGCTTGCGCGCCATGCCGGCCTCGTCGTGACCGGCCCCGACGCCGATGCAGTCGGCCAGCGCCGCCGGGGCCAGCCGATGCATGATCAGCGCCGCCGAAGCGGTGTTGCCGATGCCCATCTCGCCCAGCACCAGGATGTCATAGGCCTCCGACGTCGCGATCCGCGCGCCGTTGGCCAGCGCGCTCTGGACCTCCGCATCGGTCAGCGCGGCCTCCTCGGCGGCGTTGCGGGTGCCGTGGCGGACCTTGGCGGCGATCAGCGCGGGATGCTCGGGCAGGTCGCCGGCCACGCCGGCGTCGACCACCTTCACCCGCGCGCGCGCCGCCTTGGCGAAGGCGTTGGCGCTGGCCCTGCCGGCCAGGAAGGTGGCGACCATCGCCGTCGTCACCTCGGACGGATAGGCGGAGACGCCGCTCTGGTTCAGCCCGTGATCGCCGGCGAACACCAGCAGCAGCGCTTCGCCGGTCGCCGGCGCCTCGCCGCCGCCGATCAGGCCGAGCCGCACGGCCAGATCTTCGACCCGGCCCAGCGCGCCCAGCGGCTTGGCCTTGCCGTCGATGGCGGCGCGCAGCCCACGCTCCAGGGCGCGGTCCACAGGAGTGACGGCGGGCAGGCTCATAGGGGGAACTCCAGGCCGGCGATCCTGGCGATCGCGGGAATGTCGAAGGCGGCCTCCAGTCGGGCCGCGATGGCGTCGAGGGCCGCGTCGACCGCGGCGCTCTGGTCCAGCGCGTCGGACGCCGCGCCCAGTTCGCCCAGGAACGCCGCCCGCGCTTCGCCCCGCGCGAACAGGCCGTGGACATAGGCCCCGGCGACCCGGCCGTCGGGCGACACGGCGCCGTCGGTCGTCCCGTCGTCGAAGGTCAGCAGAGGCCGCGCCGCGCCCGGGCCGGCGGGCCGCCCGACATGCATCTCGTAGCCCTCGAACCGCGCCTCGCCCCAACGGCCGGCGACCGGCCGCAGCGTCTTCTCGCCGGTCAGCACAGTCTCGACGTCGAGCAGGCCCAGCCCTTCGGCCTCGCCCGCAGGGCCTTCGATCCCCTCCGGGTCGGCGACCTTGCGGCCCAGCATCTGGTAGCCGCCGCAGACGCCCAGCACCCGCCCGCCGCGGCGAACGTGGGCGACCAGGTCGATGTCCCAGCCCTGCGCCCGCAGGAAGGCCAGATCCGCCAGCGTCGCCTTGGTTCCCGGCAGGATCACCAGGTCGGCGTCGCCCGGCAGCGGCCGCCCCGGCGGGACGAAGCCGAAGTCGACCTCCGGCTCGGCCCGCAGCGGGTCGAAATCGTCGAAGTTGGCGATCCGCGACAGCATCGGCGCGGCGATCCGCACCCGCCGAGCCTCCCCCGCCGCCGCGCGGTCCAGCGCCACCGCGTCCTCGGCCGGCAGGGTCTTGGCCGCGGCCAGCCAGGGGGCCATGCCCAGATCCGGCCAGCCGGTGCGGCGCACGATCTCGGCCCGTCCGTCCTGGAACAGGCTGGGATCGCCGCGGAACTTGTTGATCAGAAAACCCCGGATCATCGCCCGGTCGGCCTCGTCCAGCACCGCATGCGCCCCGACCAGGGCCGCGATCACATGACCCCGATCGATGTCCCCGACCAGCACCACCGGCACGTCGGCGGCGATGGCGAAGCCCATGTTGGCGATGTCGCCGGTCCGCAGGTTGATCTCCGCCGGGCTGCCCGCCCCCTCGACGATCACCAGGTCGCTCTCGGCTTCCAGCTTGCGGAAGCTCTCGACGACGGTGTCCAGCAGGCCGGCCTTGGCCTCCTGGTAGCCCCGCGCCTTCCAGGTCCCCGCCATCTTCCCCCGCAGGATCAGCTGGGCGCCGACGTCGCTCTGGGGCTTGAGCAGCACGGGGTTCATGTCGACCGTCGGAGGGGTGCGGCAGGCGATCGCCTGCAGCGCCTGGGCCCGGCCGATCTCGCCCCCGTCGGCGGTGACTGCGGCGTTGTTGGACATGTTCTGTGGCTTGAACGGCCGCACGATCAGGCCGCGGTTGACGAACAGCCGGCACAGGCCGGCGACCAGCACCGACTTGCCCACGTCCGAGCCACAGCCCTGGATCATCAGCGCGGCCACATCAATCCTCCCACAAGCAGCAGGAGCCATAGCAGGCCGCAGGCCCGGATGTAGACGCCAAGTCCGCGCTTGAGGTCGCCCGCCTCCGGCCGCCGCCCCTCGCCGAACACCGGCCGCTCGCTGACCACGCCGTCGTAGCGCACCGGTCCGCCCAGCTGGACGCCCAGGCCTCCGGCCATGGCCGCCTCGGTCCAGCCGGCGTTGGGCGAAGCGTGCTTGCTCGCATCGCGCAGCATGATCCGCCGCCCCTTCCCCGCCGCCAGGACGATGAGACCGCCGGCGATCCGGGCCGGGATCCAGTTCATCAGGTCGTCGGTCCTGGCCGCCGCCCAGCCGAACGCCCGCCAGCGCGGCTCCATATGGCCGATCATGCTGTCGGCGGTGTTCACGGCCTTGTAGGCGAACAGCCCCGGCAGGCCGCCGATCACGAACCAGAACGCCGGCGCCACGACGCCGTCGTTGAAGCTCTCGGCCAGACTCTCCAGCGCCGCCGTGGCGACCTCGGCCTCGTCCATGGTCTCGGTGTCGCGTCCGACGATCATCCCGACGGCCGTCCGCGCGTCCGGCAGGTCGCCCGCCGTCAGCGGCCGGGCGACAGCCGCGACGTGGTCGTACAGACTCCGTTGCGCCAGGCCGAGCGTGCCCGCCAGGATGACCACGGCGAAGGCGGCGATCTCGGGCAGCGGCAGGCTCTCGACCGCGAGACCGGCTGCGACCGTCGTGACGATCAGGATCGCGACCGTCGCCACGCCCAGCCCGCGCCGTCGCCGCTCGGGCGTCCCGGGGTCGTTCCAGCGGCGCTCCAGCCCAGCGATCAGGCCGCCGATCCATACGACGGGATGCGGCAGACGGCTCTGCAGCCAAACCGGATAGCCGACGGCGGCCTCGGCGATCAGCGCCGCCAGCACCAGCCAGGGGTCAAACGGCACGCCCCACCACCTCGATCATCGGACCGCTCTCGCCCTCCAGGATCCGGGCGCGGACGCCGTAGGCGCGGGCCAGCACCTGCGGCGACAGCGCCTCGACCGGTGCGCCTTCGGCGATCACCCGCCCCTCGGCCAGCACCAGGACCCGGTCGGCCATCCGCAAGGCCATGTCCAGGTCGTGCAGGGTGACGACCACGCCCAGGCCGCCGTCCGCCGCCAGCCTGCGGAACAGCGCCGCGGCGTCCAGGGCGTGGCCGGGGTCGAGGCCGGCCAGCGGCTCGTCGGCCAGCAGCCAGCGGCTCTGACCGGCGAGGGCGCGGGCGATCAGCACCCGGGCCCGCTCGCCGCCCGACAGGGTGGTGACGACCCGATCGGCGAACCCGCTGACTCCGGTCTCCTCCATCGCCGTCTCGACCGCCCCCTGATCCTCCGCGCCCAGCCCCCAGGAGCCGGTCCAGGGCGTGCGCCCCAGACCGACATAGGTGCGCACGTCGACCGCCCAGGCGATCTCGGGCGCCTGCGGCAGGAAGGCCATCCGCCGCGCCCGCTCCCGCGGCGACAGGGACGTCAGCGGCTCGACGCCGAGCCGGACTGCGCCCGTAGTCGGCGTCCGCAGCCCGGCCAGACAGGCCAGCAGGGTCGACTTGCCGGCGCCGTTGGGGCCGACCACGGCGGTCACCCGGCCAGCCTCGAACCGGGCGCCGACGTCGTCGACGACAGCCCGCCCGCCGAGCCGGACGCCGAGGGTCTCCGCGATCAGGTCGCTCACGCCATCCTCCGTCGCATGGCGATCAGCAGAACCAGGAAGAACGGCCCGCCCAGCGCCGCCATGGCTACGCTCAGCTTCACCTCGGTCGCCGCCGGGGTGACCCGCACCAGCATGTCCGCCGCCAGGACCAGGGCGGCGCCGCCGAGGGCCGAGGGGACCAGCAGCGCGCCGGGCCGCGCCCCGACCAGGGGCCGCAGCAGGTGCGGCACGATGAGGCCGACGAAGCCGATGACCCCGGTCACCGCCACGCTCGCCCCCACCGCGCAGGCCACGCCGGCCGCCAGGGCCAGCCGCGTCAGGCGCAGGTCGACGCCCAGCGACTTCGCGCCGGTCTCGCCCAAGGTCAGGGCGTCGAGCGCCTTGCTTATGGTCAGCAGCAGGGCGCCGCCGATCACGATCCCCGGCCAGGCCAGCTTCAGCTCCTCGACGCTGCGATCGGCCAGCGAGCCGAGCAGCCAGTTGACGATCTCGTTCACCGCCCAGGGGTTGGGCGCCAGGTTCAGGGCCAGGGCCACGCCCGCGCCGGCCACCGTCTGCACGATCACCCCGGCCAGGATGAAGGTCACCACGCTGGACGTCGCCCCGGCCAGAAACAGCAGCAGGATCACCCCGATCGCCGCGCCCAGCATCGCCGCCGCCGGCAGCAACCAGGGCGCTTCGCCCGCCACCCCCAGATAGAGGGTCAGCACGGCCCCGAGCGCCGCCATGGCCGACACGCCCAGCACGCCGGGGTCGGCCAGCGGATTGCGGGTGTAGCCCTGCAGCGCCGCGCCGCAGAGCCCCAGCGCCCCGCCGACGAGCAGCGCCAGAATGGTGCGCGGCAGCCGCAGCTCGAACACGATGGCCGACCGCGGATCAGCCGACAGCCAGGCGTCCCAGGGCACCCAGACCCGCCCCGCGCTCAGGCTGGCGAGCGCCAGCAGGGCCAGCGACAGGGCGAGGCCGCCGTACAGGACCACGCGCGACGGAGCCTTCATGCGGCGCTCCTCTGGAGGGCGCGGCGGGCCTCGACCAGGGCCTGCGCGCTCTGGATCAGCACCGGTCCGCCGCAGAACATCAGCTTCTCGGGAAAGCTCGCCACCGTCATGCGGCCGGCGAGCGCCTTCAGGGCCGGATGGGTCATCACCCGGTCGGCCCAGCTGCGCGCGCCGGGGGCGGGGGCGCCGGCCAGCAGCACGCGCGGCGGGTCGGCCAGCAGCCGCTCCAGCGGGACGTTGCCCCAACGCTTGAGGCCATAGCGCGCGGCGACGTTGGTGAAGCCCGCCCGGGTCATCATCTCGCTCACCAGGGTGCCCTCCCCGGCCGCGAAGCCGTTGGGTTGGTAGAGCAGCGCCTCGATCGGCTCCGCGCCCCTCGGCGGCGCCGCCGCGGCCAGGGCGGCGTCGATCCGGGCGACCAGGGCCTCGCCGCGCTGCGGCCGACCGACGAGCCGGGCCATGCGGCGCACCTGCTCCCGGCTCTCGCCCACGCTGCCGGGCACCTTGAACCGTTCGACCGGCACGCCCAGTCGCTTCAGGGCGTTGCGGGTGGCCAGGGCAGAATGTTCGCTGGTCAGGACCAGGTCCGGCCGCAGGGCGATGACCTCTTCCGCCGTCTCCCAGGTGAAGGGCAGCGTCAGGGCCAGGTCGGCGATGGTCGAGCCCTCGCGTTCACGCGCGTAGTGGCTCAGGGCCGCGATCTGCCCCCGGTCGGCCAGGTGGACCAGCAGCGCGTCGAGGCAGTTGTTCAGCGACACGATCCGGCGCGGCGCGGCGGCGGCCCGGGCCGGCGACGACGCCAATCCGGCCGCCAGGGCTCCCGCGATGACGATCCTGCGGCTGGTCACAGCGCCGCCTCCAGCCGCTCGAAGTCGTGGGGCGCGGGAAGGCCGAAGCGCAGCCAGCCGGGCTCGTAGGCGAACGGCCGGGTCAGGATCCCCGCCTCGCAAAGACGTTGAAAGCGCTCCTGGGCGTCCGGCGCCGCGGCCAGGCGGAACAAGGGCGTGCCGCCGATCACCTCGAACCCCTTCGCCGCCAGCAGGGCGTCCAGCCGCGCCGCGTCCCGCTTGAGGCGCGTCAGGGTCGTCGCGCGCCAGGCCTCGTCGGCGTAGGCGGCGCGGCCCATGGCGATCGCGTCGGCGCAGACCGGCCAGTCGCCCAGTCGCGCCCGCAGCCGGGCGGCCAGGTCCGGCGGGGCGATCACGAACCCCAGCCGAACGCCCGGCAGACCGTAGAACTTGCCGAACGACCGCAGCACCACCAGCCGCTCGCGCTCGATCCCGGCCAGGCTCAGCGTCGGCGCGGCCTCGCCGAAGGATTCGTCGACGATCAGCCAGCGCGGCTCGGCCAGCAGCCGCTCGGCCGGCCAGGACCGGCCGTCCGGGTTGTTGGGATTGACCACGACCAGCCCGTCGCCGCCGGGCCGGATCGGAACCCCGGCGGCGCGCCAGGCGTCCTCGTGACCGCCGTAGGTCGGGCCCAGGATCTCGATGCTGGACAGGCGCAGCAGCTCAGGCAGCAGCCGCAGCCCGGCTTCGGCGCCCGCTACTGCCACGACGCGGGCGGGATCGGCGACGCCGAAGGCCCGCGCCGCCGCCGCCTCCAGCCCGGCCAGGTCGACCGGATCGGGCAGCCGCTGCAGGTCGTCGACGGACGCCCGGACCCCACGCCAGGCGATGGGATTGATCCCTGTCGACAGGTCCAGCCAGGGCTCGGGCGCTCGGGGATACATGGCGGCCGCCTCGGACAGGCGACCGCCATGTCGAATGGCGCCGGAGTGGGACGACGGCGCCACCCGCGTCTAGAAGCGGGCGCGCAGGCCGACGAAGGCCCCGCGTCCCGGCGTCCCGTAGTTCCGGACCCGCTGATAGTCCTCGTCGAACAGGTTCTCGACCCGGCCGTACAGCTCGATCGTGTCGTTCACCTGCCATGACGCCCGCAGGTCGACGACCGTGTAGGCGTCCACCGTCACCGTGTTGGCGGCGTTGTCGAAGGTCTCGCCGACGTAGCGCAGCGAGGCGGTGGTGCTGACGTCCGGGGTCCAGGCCCAGGTCGCCGACAGGTTGCCCATGTGCTCGGGACGGCGGGTCAGCTGCTTGCCGTTGTTCGGTCCCGAGGCGTTCTGGGCGTCGGTCCAGGTGTAGTTGGCCGACAGCGACAGCTGATCGCCGAGGCGGGCCTGACCGATCAGTTCGACACCCTGGGTCTCGGTCTTCTGGGTGTTCTTGTAGAAGCCCGAGCGGCTGACGCCGCCGACGGTGCACAGCGGATCGGTCGAACCGAAGCAGGATTCGAAGCGGATCTCGTTGTCCGCCTCGCGCTTGAAGTAGGTGGCCGAGACGGTGACCGCCTCGCCCAGCAGCTTCTGCTCGACGCCGGCTTCCCAGCTGTCGAACTCCTCCGGATCGAGGTTCAGGTTGCCGTACTCGCTGTACAGCTCATATAGGCCCGGCGCCCGGAAGCCCTGGCCGAAGCTGGCGCGCAGGATGGTGCGGCCTTCGTTCAGGGCCCAGGCGGCGCCGAGCTGGCCAAGGGTGTGATCGCCGTAGGTGTCGTGGCTGTCGCGACGCAGGCCGCCGGTGACGGTGAACCCCGGGATGACCTCGCCCTGCAGCTGGACATAGACGCTGTCGACGCCGGCCTTGCCGCGGCGCGTGACCGGCGCGAACGACGACCAGGTCGTCATTTCGGCATCCTCGCTTTCGGCGCCGAAGGTCGCGTTCCAGGCCTCGGTGATCGCGAACACGCCCTGGTATTCCCAGCGCTTGTTCTGGCCGTCGGCGTCGAACGTGGTCGGCGAGGCCTGCCGCGGGTCGAAGTTCCGGCGATCGGTGTCGGTGTAGGCGAAGGCGAGGCGGTTCTTCCAGCGGCCGTCGAGCAGGTCGAAGTTCAGGCCGGTGTAGACCACCAGTTCCTTGGTCTTGCCGTACTCCGGGGAGTCGCCGTTGAAGGCGTCGAAGTCGTACTCGCCGTCCGACCACACCGCCCGGACCTCGGCCGAGACGTCGTCGGTGACCTTCAGACGCGCGCGGCCGGACAGGCCGTTGTTGCGATAGCCGTCCTCCTCGACGCCCTTGGCGAAGGCGGAGAAGCCGCGGGTGGTGTAGTA
>VFQQ010002742.1_pt1 | contig 18847 bp, 10 predicted proteins | sample 3512341 | NCBI WGS metagenome assembly VFQQ01 (sample SAMN10412373, study PRJNA504923) | tailings metagenome | isolation source: Relicate 2 Philex TSF1 revegetated site | place: Philippines: Tuba, Benguet | collected 2017-08-29 | reverse complement strand
GTAGATTGAAATGCACAGAACCAAGCGAGTCAAGAAGAGTCTTATTCAGAAGAACTTGGACAATTTTGATGGAAATATTGAATAACGATCAGCGTAACGTTTGGATAACGTCATAAATCCGAAAATATTGTTCGAGTTTTGGAAATCTCAGGTAGTTGCCCCGTGCCGTGGCTTGGCAATCCCTCGGATGCCCGTCTCGTGCGATACGGTTCTCCACGCCACGCGGGTGCCACACCCATGCTGCCGACCGCATCGTGTCACGCGGCGTTATGTAGCCGTTACGAAGTTCCACGCCGAACCGACACTGAGCCGATCTCGCCGAGCCGCGAGGTCGGCCGGATGATATGGGTCAAACCGCATCCCAGACGCGGTTGAGCACTTGAGCGGCTATCGCGGATTTGTCCTGAGGCAGGAAGCGGCCATAGTGCTGCGCGACCATCTCCGGAGTGTCCTGGATGGCGTAGCTCGCCTGCTCGAACGACCCTGTCTGCTTGAGGATGTGCGTGGCGAGAACATCGCGGATGTTGTGGGGCCCATGCGGTAGCAGTCCCTTGATGGCACCGCGGCCCGTGTAAGGATTGTAAATGCCGTAGCGTTGGATGGCCTGACGCCACGCTTCGTAGAAGGTTGTCTGGTTGTAGCTGGGGACCGTGGACGTCTGCTTGACCGTCTTGATGAAGAAGGTGCCCGGGTCCTCGGCGGGACCCAACAGTTTTGCTCTGTGACGAGCGACATAGGCATCGATCACCCCGTACAGCCCAGCCAGGTCCGGAAGAACCAGTCGGAAGGGTTTCTGCCCGAAAAAGCTCGACGTCGCGTTCTTGAAGGCGACCGAAGGAATGAGAATCTCCCAGCCCTCATCCTTCGCGCTCCATCGCAGTTCCCCGCATTTCATATCCTCCAGATGCCGCTCTGACGTCTGCACTCGTCCCGGCGGACAGATGCGGAGCTCGCGAAGGTTCTTCTGTCGCAGGCCGGTATGAAGCCCCAGGCGGAGCATCAGGAATGCACGAACCGCCTCGGCCGCAGGTCGAGGGAAGATTCGTTCGTCCGGCATAAGGCGCACTATCTCCTCTGTGATCCGGCGATACTCCCCAACCGGACTCGCCGCCTCGAGGATCGGAAGGATCGGTTCGAAGGGATCACGGTGGACCCTGGCCACGCGCTGGATCTCCTTCAGCCGTTGGCGGGCATGGGCATACATCGCGTCGCAAGCGGCATTCCAGTCCGCCCTGGCGTTGGCGATGTCGGTCTCGCTGATCAGCCCGACCACCGGCTGCAGCCGCTCTGCCAGTGACGGCGTCTGTCGCATCCAACCGGTCTCCGTCTTGATGATGGAGGTGAGCAATGCCAGCATGCTCACCTCCCACGACGTGTAGAAGCCGCGACGCTGCTCGCGCCACTGCAGATACCAGTCCCATACTGGGGGGAAAACCAGCATAGCCATGCAGAGACTGCCCAGTTCGGCACCGTAGCCGCGGACAGCGCTGCGAGGTGCGGCAGCGAGGGCGCCGAACAGCAGGCCGAAGTGCTCAAGCTTCTGCGACGCCGTTTCGTCGCCCCACACGCCGTTCCGCTGGAATCCGAACTGCGTCAGCGTCGCCGTCTTGAACCTCAGGAGGGAGGCCATCTCCAGCTCAAGGGCCTTGGGAGCGTCGATCACCGAGGATCGGATCTCCTCGTCGAGATCGACGTGTACATCGTGATGGGCTCGCTCGCTCGCGCGAGACTTGCCGCCCTGCAACGACCGGAAGCGAACCGCGTACTGGCTCTTGATAGCGGCGGCTTGGAACGCTCGATAGTCGGTGGAGCCGGCGATGATCACCCGGTTCACCCAGTCCAGGATCTCGTCCTGCTTGGTCCGGCTGAGCGTGTTGAAGTCGTCTGGCAGATGCCATGCCAGACGGCGTCTTTCCGATGGCGTGAATTCTTCCAGGCAGTGTCCGATCCGTGCTCGGCCCGGATGGGCAAGCTTGGACTTGAAATATCCATCAGGAAGCCGATACCGACGTTCGATCCGTGCCAGCACCCCCATGCTCTGGACCGAACGAGGCACGAGCTCCCCCGATGCCCAACGCATCATGGTACGGTGGTTGGTCGCCCTGTCGTCCCGCGCGACGGCGTGGAAGAGATGGCGCACGCTGTCGCCATGGCGCCGGATGTGCAGCCTCAAGGCGTCCGCGAAGTCTTCTGTATCCCTCCACTCCAGCCACAGCGCCTCCGGAAACTCGACGATTGGACGCTTCGAGTAGGTGCGCTTTGGCCTCGCGGGTTCGCTCCGCTTGATCGGCTCCGCCAAGCTTCCCGAGAGCACTGCCTCGGCCTTTCGGTTCAAGCTGACCTTCTTGGGAGCGGGAGGAGTTTTCGTGGTCATGGCCGCCGACGGAGGTGGATTCTCCTGCACAGCTGCCGACGGTCCGGCCAACGAACGTCGAAGGGCGTCCAGTAGAGGCTCGACGTGACGTGCAGCTGCCGCCAGGTGATCCTCTCGGACCAACGTCAACATGCCGATCGCCTCCCAGTCGTATCCGCGCTTGGCACGAGGAATACTCGCTCGCGTGGCCAGCAGGTCGACGAGGTAGCGTCGCAGCGCCTCTGTCTCTGCGGGCGGCAGATGCTGGGCAATACGCTTGCGGCAGTACTCTGAGATCATTCGCTCGGTGATCGGGGCGTTGGTCATTTCGTGGAGGCTCGATTTTGGAACCCCGCTTCCCTGTCCGATTCCTGTTACGCGCGACTGACGCTCGCGTGGTGAACCGGGGCTCTTGACCCGGATGAGCCCATCGCCGGTTGACGGCGCAGCAGTTCAAAATACTCTGCTGACGGGGGATCAGCATGCCGACGGTGTTTTCGAACGGTCCGGTTGCAAAGGATTGGGTCAGACGTCCTTTCGAGCAGCTCGCGAAAAGATCGTCGAGACTGTGGCTGGCGGCGCCATACTTCACGGAGCCGGCGTCGATCCTAGAGGCAGTGGCGCAGGGAAAGCCGGTGCAATTGTTGATCGGGCTCAACCCCGTAACCAATCCAGACGCACTTCGCCAACTTCATGGTAAGCCCGGTGTCGCGATGAGGTTCTACACCAATCGGTTTCACGCGAAGCTCTTCATCTTCGACGATGGCGCGATGATTGGCTCCTCCAACCTTACCGACGGCGGGCTTTCGGCCAACCGAGAAGGCACTCTCGTCCTCGATCCGCACGAGGACGCCGAGCGCTACCGCGAGGTACAGGGACTCTTCGCCGAGCTATGGGTCTCGGCTGACGTCCTGACAAAGGACAAGTTGAACGCGTTTGCAAAAGCATGGACCGAGGTGAATTCCGGGCCCGATCCCCAAAAGGTCATCGACAACCAGGTGGGGCAGCGCGAGCCTCCCAACATTGCGGTCAAGAGCACGGAAGGGTCGAAGACACGCGACTTTCTCGAGCGACTGCGGCGTGATGTCTACGAACGATATCGCCCCGCGTTCCTGGAAATACACGATGTCCTGGTTCACGAGGCCTTGAGCCGTGCTGAACTGGCTACGGTTCATCCGCTGCATGGAACGAACCGCTTCTTGAACTGGGTGAGGTTGAGCCACGTCCATGGAGACGACGCATGGCGTTTGGCTCCGCTTCGAAGTCCGGACGAGAGACGCAAGCTAGTCGCGCATTACGGGAAGCAGTGGGTCGAGGCAGAGGATAACCTGGTTCCCGCCGTCTTCTTCGACTGGCTCGACAACGTCGCTCGCCATTTCGGCACTCCTGAAAGCGTGGAGGAGGCTTCCAAGGACGACATCGGCGAAGCGCTGATGTCGCTTCACGCGTTCACCGAGCAGCTTCGCTTCGTGAAGGGCGGCCTACCGAAGGTCCTGCCGGAATTCTGGATGGAGAACGCCAATGACGTCGAGCGCGTTCGTCGGTCCATCGGGCATCTGCTTCATGGCAGCGGCGACTTCGCCGAGAGACTGCACGACGTGCTGTACGATCCCGCGATGAAACTGCGCATGTTTGGCCAGTTCACGGCCCTCGAGCTGTTCGGCACCGTCCATCCTGAGGAGTTCCCCCCAGTGAACGGCCGGATGGTAAAGGCAATGCGTTTCCTCGGCTACGCGGTGGCGTAGCGTGGTCAGCATCTTCGTGGGCGTCACCGACAACGATTGGTTCAAATTCCTCTCGACCCGCCAGGTCGACGAAGTGAACTTCTGGGCGCCCAGCGGGCGAACGAACTTCCGTGCTCTCCGTCCCGGTGAACTGTTCCTGTTCAAGCTTCACGCACCGCACGACTTCATCGTCGGCGGCGGGATATTCTCCCACGCCTCGCTGCTCCCACTCTCCTTGGCCTGGGAAGCATTCGGCGAGAAGAACGGCGTGGTGTCCGTCGCGGAGATGCGCCAACGCATCGGCCGCTACCGAGGTGAACTTGACTCCCGAACAGACCCTACGATCGGGTGTCGCATCTTGTCGAACCCGTTCTTCTGGCCGGAAGATCGGTGGCTGCCGGTGCCAGAAAGCTTTGCGCGCAATATAGTCGTCGGACGCGGATACGACACGGACGATGCAGATGGAGCTCGCTTATGGGGTGCGGTCATGGAGCGGACGGGCTTGTCGTCAACGGCGCGTTTCACCCCTGAACGCTACGGCACTCCGACACTGGTCACGCCTAGACTGGGCCAAGGCGCTTTCAGGGTGCTCGTCACGGACGCGTACGATCGGCGATGCGCCGTCAGCGGCGAGAAGACTCTCCCCATACTCGATGCCGCCCACATCCAATCCTACGCCGACGGCGGCGAGCATGAAGGTCCGAATGGCCTCCTATTGCGAACCGACATCCACAAGCTGTTCGACCTCGGATACGTCACGATCGACGAGGATGCTCGCTTCGTGGTCAGCGGTAGGCTGAAGGCGGACTTCGACAACGGCAAGCACTACTACGATCTGCATGGCACGCCGCTCAGAGCGCCGGTGCTTGCCTCCGCCGCGCCGTCGTCGGCGGCGTTGGACTGGCACCGCAGGCACCGGTTCTTGGGATAGGATTAGCAATGTCCAGAGTTCCAGATTTCCCACCGAAGTCAGTTGCCCCGGTACGTCGCCTGTCGGAGTTCAAGGCTGCAGGCTATCGTCTGGTAAGCCATTGCAGCGCGCACGCCGGCCATGAGCACGAACTGGACTACGACGCCTTGATCGCCGAGTTCGGCGATGTCGAGGTCGACTACCAGTTCAAGAGATCGAGGACATGTCCGGACTGCGGGTCGCCAGGTGGCGGCTTGAAAATTCTTCCGCGCGCCTAGTACCGACGCCTGCTCCAGCTTCGCCTGCTGCTCGACCAAGAGTTCGTCCAGTATTCCAAGTCGACAAGCGTCCGCCGTGCCGAGGCATCGACGAAGGAGCTGCTCAGCCTTTGGGCGGGGAGCCGACCGATGCGCGGCGGATATTGCTAGAAAAGCGTCGGCTCAAGTTGTGACTCTGGTGGATCCTCCTTCGCACCGACCGCCACGACCTTGAGCAGGCCGGCAGGTAGCGGACGTTGCAGCTTCTTTGCCTCTTCCCAAGGGGCCGTCATCCAGATCTCGATTTCCTCTGCTGTCCGCAGGATGACGGGCATCGAATCGGGGTTGATCGCTGCAGTGTCGCTGTTCGCCGCAGTGGTCAGGAAAGCAAACAAGTCCGTGGTCACGAGTCCGTCCTTTATCTTCCGGACCGAGGTATGCTGCGGGCACATGATGCCCGCGAAGAAGGCGAGGGGCCTGCTGTCGTCAAAGGCTATCCACGTCGTTCCGTTCTTGTCTGGACCTTGGTCGATTTCCGCAAAGCTCGTGAAAGGGGCAACGATCCTGTACTTGGGGTGAAGCCAAGGCTGCCAGTGCCTGCTTTCGGTGTTCCTGATGTTGTGGACGCCCCTGTCGGGCTCCATCGCGATCATTTCGAGGAACTCGTCGTGACTGATCTGCATGCCGCGCTTCTCGATCAGGGTCTCGGCTCGACGCTTGGCTGCTTTCCACAGCACGGGCGATGGTGTCGGCATTCCCCACACCACATGGGACAGCTCGAGGAGCTCGCCGCCGTGCCGGATGATCGGCGCCACCATGCCGGGATAGATGCCCTTCGCGGGCTCGAAGTTCCCGATATCGGGGCCAATGGTGAGGGTTCTGACAATCTGGCGGATTGCCTCGATCCCTATCGTGATGGAGTAGGCATGACACATCCGGTTGTCGTACGACGCTGAGAAGGCAGTGCCAAGGCGTGAGCGTTCGTCAGGCAATGTGCCACCAGGCTCCGATCGTCGCCCAGTTGGAATTCTCGAGTTGACATCGGAGCGCCACATCGACGTCGTCGGACTCCCCCGGGATGCGCCGATACATGCATGTGACGTGCCCTAGCGCCGCCCGCTTCGTCACGGCACGTCAGTGGAAATTCCTCGGCTTGATCTTAAGTCGATCGATGTGCAGGTCTGGGATGTAGATATCCCTGGGCGGAGGCGGCCGATCTCGACTGTCCGGCCTCGGGCCGCCATGCGAAACTTCGTCGCCCCGTCCATGCTTGATCGCCATCGGTGTCGATTGGTCGCCTATGGACGACAGTTCACCGCTCAGATCCAAGATCTCATGGGCCACCAGATGAACGACCTCGCCCTCGCGCTGTATTCGGCCGCGCACCGCCATCATGGTGGACGACAGGACGACCTTGCGAAACTTCTCGAAGATCTTGGTCCATACGACCAGATTGGCGATGCCGCTTTCGTCCTCGAGCGTGATGAACATGACCCCTTTGGCGCTTCCGGGACGTTGTCGGACCAGCACGATGCCAGCGGCGGTCAGCCACTTGCCATCCCTAGCGTCCATGGCGTCGCGGCAGGTGAATATTCCCCTGACGGCGAGCTTTTCGCGAACGAAGGACACGGGGTGCTCCCTGAGCGACAGTCCGGTATGGACGTAGTCCTGCACGACTTGGCTTCCCGGCGCCATGGGTCGTAGCTCGACCTCGCGCTCGTTCAGCTCCGGGACCGTTGCCTGCTCGGCCTCGGCGGCGGCTACGAACAGGGGCAGTGGTTCGTCCCGCAATGCCTTGATCTGCCACAAAGCCTCTCGTCGGTCTTGCCCGAAGGTCTGGTTGAAGGCATCGGCATTGGCCAGTTGCTTCAATGCGGCGACGGGCACTCCCGCCTTGTGCCAAACATCGTCGATCGAGGAGAATGGGCGGTCACGGGCGGCAATTATGTCGGCGCCGTTCTGGTTCGAAAGCTCCCTGACCATCCTGAGGCCGAGACGCACGGCAAGTCGGTCGCTGCCCTCCACCGTTTCCAGCGTGCTGTCCCAGCGCGAGGCGTTGACGCACACGGGCCTTACCTCCACGCCGTGCTCGATGGCATCGCGCACGATCTGCGCCGGAGCATAGAAGCCCATTGGTTGCGCATTGAGGAGCGCCGCGCAGAACACATCTGGATGCCAGCATTTGAGCCACGCCGAGGCGTAGGCGATAAGGGCGAAGGACGCCGCGTGGCTTTCCGGGAAGCCATAGGATCCGAAGCCCTCCAGCTGCTTGAAGGTCTTCTCAGCGAACTCTCGATCGTAGCCGTTGGCGACCATGCCATCGACGAGCTTGGCCTTGAATTTCGAGACCCCACCCGTGAACTTGAACGTAGCCATCGACTTGCGCAGCATGTCGGCCTCGCCGGGCGTGAAACCGGCGCACTCGATCGCGACGCGCATGGCCTGCTCCTGGAACAGCGGCACTCCCAGGGTCTTGCCGAGCACCTTCTCCAATTCGGGCTTGGGGAAATGTACAGGCTCCTTGCCCTCGCGTCGCCGGAGGTACGGGTGGACCATATCGCCCTGGATGGGTCCCGGGCGCACGATCGCCACCTGGACCACTAGGTCGTAGTACGTTCGCGGCTTGAGCCGGGGGAGCATCGACATCTGCGCCCTGCTCTCGATCTGGAAGGTGCCGAGCGTGTCGGCCCGTCGGATCATGGCATAGGTTCGTGGGTCTTCGGCCGGGATGGTGGCGAGATCGAGCTTGATCCCCTTGTGCTCATCCAGCAGGTCCAGCCCACCCTTCATCGCGCTGAGCATGCCTAGCGCCAAGACGTCCACTTTCATGAACTTGAGGACGTCGATGTCGTCCTTGTCCCACTCGATGACCTGGCGGTCCTTCATGGCCGCGGGCTCGATGGGCACCAGGTCGTCTAGGCGGTCATTGGTGAGCACATACCCACCTGGGTGCTGGGAGAGGTGTCGCGGCGCGCCCATCAACTGCCTGGATAGCTCCAGCGCCAACCGCAGCCGGCGATCCTTGACCGACAGGTTCAACTCGTTGAGGTGCTCCTCGGTCACGCCGTCCTCGGACCAACCCCACACCATCGCGGACAAGCTCTTCACGAGGTCTTCCGTGAGGCCGAGCGCCTTGCCCACATCGCGCAGGGCGCCCTTGGTTCGGTAGCGAACCACCGTTGAGCAGAGCGCAGCGTGATCTCGGCCATAGGTGTCGAATATCCACTGCATCACGATCTCACGGCGATTGTGCTCGAAATCCACGTCGATATCGGGTGGCTCGTGACGTTCCTCCGAGACGAAGCGCTCGAACAGCAGATCGTTTCTGGCGGGATCGATGCTGGTGATGCCAAGCACGAAGCAGACTGCCGAGTTCGCAGCGGATCCTCGTCCCTGGCAGAGGATGCCTTTGGACCGGGCGAACCTGACTATTGAGTTCACCGTCAGGAAGTATGGGGCATAGCCGAGCTTCTCTATCAGCGAGAGCTCGTGCTTCAACGACCTGACGACGTCGTCGGTCAGGCCATCGGGATAGCGTCGTTCGGCACCTTCCCAAGTCAGTTTCTCCAAGGTCTGCTGCGGCGTCAGCCGCGGATCGTCTCGCTCCTCGGGGTACTGGTAGGTCAGCTCTCCCATGCTGAACGTGCAGCGCTCTGCGATCTCCCGCGTCCGCGCGAGCGCCTCGGAGTATCGCGCGAATAGGCGATGCATTTCGGCGGCCGGCTTGAGGTAACGATCGGCATGGCGTTCCCGGCGTCGTCCGAGTTCGTCGATCGTCGTGTTGTGGCGGATGGCCGTGACCACATCCTGCAGCATCCTTCTGCCAGGTTCGTGGAACAGCACGTCATTGGTCACTACTGTTGCCACTCCGGCGCGGATAGCCATGTTGGAGAGGTCATGCAGCCGCAGCTGATCGTTCGGTCGACGCCGAAGGGTCAACGCCACATAGGCCAGGTCGCCGAACGCCTCTCGAAGACGTCTGAGCTTGATGGCGCAATCGTCGTCCGCCTCTTGCGGCACCAGAACTGCGACCATGCCTTCGCCGTATGCGACCACATCGTCCCAGTTGAGCTCGCACTTGCCCTTCCCGGCGCGGGCCTTGCCGAGCGACAGCAGTCGGCAGAGCCGGGAATAGGCTGGGCGATCCGTTGGATAGACAAGGATGGACGTTCCCTCGGCGAGGTCGATCCGGCAACCGACTACCAGCCGCACGCCGGTAGTTCTGGACGCCTCGTAGGCACGAACCATTCCCGCGAGCGAGTTGCGATCCGCAACCGCAAGTGCCTCGATGCCCAGCACCGCCGCCTGAGAGAATAGTTCTTCCGGGGACGATGCGCCTCGAAGAAAGCTGAAGTGCGAGGTGACCTGCAGTTCCGCATAGCGTGGCTCGGTCATCCAAAAACCCCATGGATGAACCAGGCCTGGGAGCCCGTTGCGGGATCCTCGCCATCGCCGGCCCGGAAGATCCAGTACCGCTCACCGGCGTCGTCCTCCACTCGGAAGTAGTCGCGGACGGCCTCCAGTTCGGCGTCCGCTTTCCACCATTCCCCGAAGACGCGTTCGGGCCCATCGGCGCGACGGACCCGCCGGCGGACGCCACGCCAGGTGAACGCCGCCGGAGGGTTGTCGGGCAGGAGCGCAATGGCGTCGATGGGTTCGGGTCTGGGCATCAGCCTTGCCGGCCGCGGCCAGTGATCGGGCCAATCGGCGCCGGTGTCGGGGGAGAGCGGTGCTACGCGGGCGACGGTACGTTCGGGGACGTCGCTCGCTACCGGCGCCGCCCTGTAGATGCGATCTTCGCCGATCCGGTTGGCCAACGTGTCGACCAGGTCGCTGACGTCCGGCTCGGTGACCTCGATCAACGAACTGACATCCTGACGATACTCGAGGGATTGGGTCAGGACCGCGGCCAATGTCATCATCTCGATGCCGAAACCTGGATCGATGGTCTCGACCTTGTCCGAGAGCAAACGCGTGATCCGGCCTACGTCACGTACCGGCTGCGCCAGGCCAACCCGAACCGCCTGGCAGCGACTATCGACGCGCTGGCAGACCAGATCCAGTCGTAGCACGCCGAGCCCCCTTTCGGTCAGAGCGATGCACAACCGTTCGGCCAGCTTCCCGACATAGCGGATGATCGTCTCGGCAGCTCCAATAGGTTCGGCGAATGCCTGGCGGACCTCCACGATCTCCGGCGACCGAAGGGGCTCGATGAGTTCGGAAAGCGTGCCAAGAGCCTGATCGATGCGTCTTCCAATCTCTGGACCGAACCGCAGCGCAAGCGGCGCGCGAGGGGTCGACAGCAGATCGCCGATCCGTTCAAATCCCAGCACGCGTAGGCCACCCACGATGTCCGGCGGCAGCCGAAGAGCAGCTATCTGCATTGGCCGCAGCAATTGCTCGGAGGCACCGCGATCCGCGACGAAGTGCCTTGACCTCGAGAACCGAGCAATGGCGTGCGCGGCGCCCCAGCTGTCCGCCACGGCGGCACGAGCATCCACGCCCGCGGCGTTCACCCTCGCGACCAGGTCCTCGATAAGCGTCGCCTCGCCTCCGAAGAGATGATCTGCCCCATCGCTCTCGATCACCAGGCCGTCCTTCCCGTCGACGGATACTACAGGCGAGTACCTGCGCAGCGCCCACAGCGCCAGGCTGTGCAGACCGTCCCTGTCCGCGATTGGGTCGGCGTCGACCAGCTGCAGGTCAGGGACGAGCACCGTGGCCTTGGTTCCCGCCATGCCTGGTCGTATGCCGGCGCGGAACGCGAGCTGATCCAACGCCGCGACAGAGCGGCGCCGACCGTCGTGAGCGATGACAGCCAATGGTCGGTCAGGCGCTAGCGATGCGTCGTTCCTTCTGAGCCGATCCGTGGACCAGCTCGGAAGGAAGAGCGAGACGACCCTTGTCATCGCACGCCTCCACTTCGAAATCGGCACTTTCTCCCGCACGCACGCGTATGAGTTCCACCAGCCATCGGTGGCGAGCTATCCCAGGCACGGGCAGGGGAGGGGTAGGTATGACCGATACCCGCCACCTCGTGGACGCTGCGGTCGGCTGCCCGAAGTCCGTCGCATCGGTCTGCCGCCGCCAGCGCCGAAGCGCTATGCCAATGGTGCCCGAACCCTCGGCAGCCAGCTGAAGCCTGCGGGAGGCGGTCATCGTGAGATGGGCGACTTCGCCGATCACTGCGCCCAAGGCGCCGTGTCGCAGGCCTTCCTCGAAGCAGGCCAGCAACGTCTTCTCATCGCCGGCCTCCACATAGATGACCCGATCGGGCGCCAAGCCGACCTGGGCGATTGCAGGCGCGAACAGGTCTGTGCGGGTGATGCACCATAGGACCTTGCCCATGGTTCGAGCTCCTATTCCTGCAGCAAACAAGGCAGCGGCCGCGCCATCGACGGCTCCGTTGCCGCCGCCGGCCACCTCATGCAAGGCGCCCAAGCCAAGTCCACCGATCGGCAGACGAGAGTCGATCTCCCGGACCCCGAAAGGAAGCGCTTTTCTCACGCGCCTCGCCCCTCCCTCGATTTCCAGGATTCGATTTCGCAGGTCGTCGATTGCGAGACGCGATGGCATGTGCGCCTCCTCTTTGTTCTTGTTTTGTTCCAGACGATGGAATGAGTCAAGGCCGTCGGCGCTGTCCGATGACGTGGGCGTGCTCCGAGCCAATGCTGCGTGCGCTCCAAAGTCACGGTCCTCATCGACCAGGAAGTTGAAAGGAGCAGCTCGGCAGCTTAGCAGCTCAGCCCGAAGTGGCTCCATGGAATGCAGCGCAAGCTGAAGCACTCGCCATGGGACCGAACCGCCATGGTCTTGTTCTCGATGCCAGCATAAGAAGAAGGCGGACGGTAGCGTCGCTTGCCGTCTTCAGGCGATGGGGGCTCAGGCGTGAAGGTTCGGCATCTCACGATCAAGAATTTCCGCGGGATCAAGCAGCTGTCCTGGCATCCGGGGCCGGGCATCAACTGCTTGATCGGGCCTGGTGACAGCGGCAAGTCGACGATTCTCGACGCCCTCGACCTGTTGCTCACTGCACGCCGCAGCGCCACTTTCTCGGACGTCGACTTCTATCGCCTCGCGGTCGAGCAGCCCATCGAGATCTCTGCGACCCTCGGGGAGCTCGACGAGGACCTCAAGAGTCTCGAGACGTACGGCAGTTACCTGGGCGGCTATGACGAGGCAACAGGCACGCTGCACGATGAACCGGAGAAGGGCAGCGAGGTCGCCCTGACCGTACTCTTGACGGTTGGCGCGGATCTGGAGCCGATATGGACGCTGCAGTCTCTTCGCGCCCCGGACGGACCTCCTCGATACCTCACTTGGTCGGACAGAAACCGTCTGTCGCCGATCAAGCTCGGTCCCCATGCCCAACACCATTTCGCGTGGCGCCGCGGTTCGGTGCTGACCAAGCTTGGCGCGGAGGCGGAAGGCACATCCGCGGCGTTGGCCCTCGCCGCGCGAAACGCCCGGGAGGCTTTCGGCGAGGTCGGTGGAAAGGAGATCGAGGAAACTCTCGATGTCGTCCGCACCACGGCGGACGGCTTGGGCGTTGCTCTCAGCGGCGATCTCAGCGCCGCGCTGGATGCAGGATCGCTGTCCCTGAGCGGAGGATCGATCTCGGTTCACGATGGCGACGGCGTTCCGTTGAGCGGCCTCGGAACCGGATCGTCCCGCTTGCTGGTAGCCGGCCTGCAACGAGCTGCCGCCAACGATGGGACCTCTGTCGCGCTCGTCGACGAACTCGAGTTTGGATTGGAGCCGCACCGTCTGCTTCGGCTGATCGCCTCCCTGGGGGCAAAGGAAAGCGAACCCACCCTGCAGGTATTCGCCACCACCCATTCTCCCGTGGCGATCCGAGAGCTCTCCCACGACCAACTCAAACTCATCAGAAGAACTGGGGATACGCACGAGATCATCCATCTCCCCGAGGACTGCCAAGGAACGCTTCGCACCCACCCGGACGCGTTTTTGGCGAGCACCGTTCTGGTCTGCGAGGGGCCCACGGAGGTTGGCTTCGTGCGTGGGCTGGATCGACGCAAGGTTCGCAACGGCAAGGAGTCCATGTTCGCCAAGGGAGTGGCGTTGGTCGACGCTGGCGGATGCAGCAAGATCTATAGCCGGGCCAAGCCCCTTCTGGACCTGGGCTACCGAGTGGCGGTGCTTCGCGATGACGATGCCAGACCCAAGGAGAAGGACGAGAGCGAATTCGTCGTCGGCGGCACGCTGTTCAAGTGGCGCGAGGGCCGAGCGATCGAGGATGAGATATTCAATAGCCTGGAAGATGCTGCAGTGGTCGCATTGGTCGATCGGGCGGTCGAGTTGCTCGGCGCCGAACTCGTTAGGGACCACGTCAAGTCGGTGTCGAGCGGCACGCTTGATGCCGACGCCTGCCGCACCAATCCCGACGCTGCGGCCCGCCGAGTCCTTGGAAAGGCTGCCAATCGAGGCTCGTGGTTCAAGAACGTAGGCGACATGGAGGGCGCTGCTTTCGACATAATCGCACCGGCAGTGAAGACGTCGGACCCCGAGTTCAGGCAAGTCGCGCTCGACTTGATGAAATGGCTCGACGATGCCCGAAAGTGAAGTGGACCTGCTCGGTATCGCGTGCGGCTCGGTCAGCGCTCCGGCAGGCTGCGGCAAGACGCACCTGATCGCAGATGGGATACGGAGGCACGAGGACCGCAAGCCGATCCTGGTCCTGACCCACACCAATGCCGGCGTCGCCGCTCTTCGCGGTCGTCTCGCCGGCGCAGGGATTTCCCCTCGAAAATACCGTGTCTCCACCATCGACGGCTGGGCCATGCGTCTAGCCGGCATGTTCCCACAGAGATCAGGCCTCCCTCCGGATGCCTTGCTTCTGCACTCTCCGCGACGGGACTACCCACGCATCCAGAACGCCGTGCTCGCGATGCTGCGGGCCGGCCACTTGGACGATGTGCTGGCCTCGACATATTCGCGTGTCTTCGTCGACGAGTATCAGGATTGTCATATCGTTCAGCACGAGACGATGTGCGAGCTGGCCCGCTCCCTTCCGATGGTCGTCCTGGGCGATCCGCTGCAGGCCATCTTCGGGTTCGCGGGCCGGCTCGTAGAATGGGGTGTGGACGTCCAGAAGAGCTTCCCGGAAGCGGGCGAGCTGTCGACGCCCCATCGTTGGATCAACGCCGGCCACGAGGGACTGGGTCGCTGGCTCCTCGAGATGAGGGTAGCCCTTCTTAAGGGCGAGAGCATTGATATTGGCACGGCACATGAGGATGTGACCTGGGTCCAGTTGGACGGCAAGGAGGATCATAAGCTTCGGCTGAGGGCGGGCATGACCAGCCCACCGACCTCCGACGGAAAGGTGCTGGTGATCGTGCCCTCCATGGACGCGGGCGGGCGCATCAGAAGGCAGATCGCTGGCCAGCTACCCGGTGCAGTGGTTGCGGAAGCGGTCGACATGACCGATCTCGTTGGCTTCGCCGACGCCTTCCAGCTGTTGGACGGAAGCGCTCTTTCCACACTCGCGGGCTTCGCCGAGATGGTCATGACCAACGTCGGAGCGAGCGACTTCACCAGCCGCGTCGACTCGATCCGTGCCGGTCGGCACCGCAATCCACCCAATGACGCCGAACTCGCCGCCATGGCATTCCTGGCCTCTCCAACCTATGGCAACGCCGCCGACGTTCTCGAACAGATCTCTGCCCAGGGCGGGGTACGGGTGCACCGACCTGCGATCCTGAGCGGATGCTATGCAATGCTGCGCGCATGCGAGGGCGGTTCCACCCCACAGGAAGCAGCGGTCTCGGTGAGGGAGCGGTCGCGATTGGTCGGTCGACCGCTGGCAAAGCGAACCGTTGGAAGTACCCTCCTTTTGAAAGGGCTCGAGGCAGAAGTGTCGGTGATCCTGAATGCCGACGGCATGGATGCCGCCCATTTCTACGTCGCGGCGACTCGAGGATCGAACAGACTGGTGGTTTGTTCCCTGGCTCGCCAGTTGCCGTAGACGCTGCGGCAGTGGCATGACAGGCGAGCCGCCTCACGGGGATCTGCCGCGCGCCTGTTGGAGCCGCCATGACCACCAGAGCGGCATTGAGATAATCATCAGCCAGGATGAAGATGCCGTGAGGCGTGCGCCAGCGACTTAGGAACTCCAGGAACCGCACACATCTAGCAAGGATCGCTGCGCGTTCGGGCGCCAAGCATAAGGCAAATGCGCCGCGCGATTGGTGGTCGCCAGTCTCGCGGGCCTCAGAATCCAGAGTGCAGGCGTTGGGCTCAGATGAAGCCGCCAATATGGACGCCGGCCCGACTGGACGGTTGATCAGAGCACAACAATGTTCCCCGTTGCATGGAGCGACGCAACGTCCATACCTAGGTGTCCTTCGAGCAGCATGACGTCCTGCCATCCCGTCCCATCATGATTATCCAACTGGATCATAGTTCCTCCCGGATGCGCGATCGACCTCACCCATTCCGTGATCCTCGCCTCGGCAAGAGCAGGCCGCGCCACCAAGGACGACAAGTCGATCACGTCTCCTTTTTCGGGTGCGAAGTCCAATATGGCGCTGAATCGCTCTAAGGGCGTTTCGGCATCCCTGCTTCGCTCCTGCGGCCGATCGAGCCATTGAAGGCCGCGCCTGAATGATCCAAACATGGTTGTGTACGGCAACTTGAGATCGACCATCGGCCAATCATCGACCATCGTCACCATACCATTGGCAGACACGGTGAAGTCCGAGCCGAAGAGTTGACCATCGAAAAGGACTGTTGCCGAAAATCGATAGTCACCGTCGGCGTAACGGCCATGGTAGCTCGGCGCCCTGAACAATCGGCGAACCATGTCCTTCCGGCGGTCGGCCAAGGCATTGATACGCTGGTCCACAACCGTGTTCGATCCGAGTTGCCCAACGATGTAGAATGGCCAGCCGTCGCCATGAACGAAGAAGCAGAAGAACGCGAGGTACTCCCCGGCAAGAACAGGATCCAGCCGCAGGCCGACGTCCAGGCATAGTTGATATACTGGTGGCGAGGTTCCATCGAGCCCGGTCAACCGACTTCCGGTCTGAACGTAGTAGCGCGTCGTTCCATCGTCATCCTGGATCAGAAGAAGCAGCGTTGCCTTCTCGAAGAATTCTAGGCGCTGTTGCAGGACGGACTGGTTCCCGGTGAGAAGCGTCGAAAGCGAAGAGACGATTTCCTCGTCGCAGGGAGCCCAAGCCGTGGAAGACGCGAAAAATCTTCCGCTGTCAGCCTCCGAAGGGGTTCCTCTCCCGTCTTCCAGCCATTCCATCGTAGAAAACCGATGCAGCGCATCATCCGGAACGAAGTCAATCAAAGATCGGTCGAAATCGTCCAATGTGGGAGGGGCGACGCCAGCATCGATCAGCAGAGCAAGAACATCGGCGCGTCCATTCCTGGCGCTCTCCAAGACCGACACCGTGGAGGGAGGCGAGATCGCAACCAGTCTTTCTGCCCAGAGCATGTCCAAGTCCGATGCGAACACGCCTAGCATCGCGTCGTCGATGACGTCGTCCGGAACCTCGGCCGGAGCAAGATCAATTAGGGTAGTTGCAAGCTCGAAACACCCTCGGTTCAAACACGATGCGAGTAGTCGCCCCACGCCCTTTCCAGCCCATGGGTTGATCGCTCCGGTGGCAATGAGCTGCTCCACGAGCGGGGCGCGCCCGTTGTCCACCATGATTGACAGTGGGCTGGAACCCGTCCTGCTGGTGTGATTGAAATCTATGCTGGTGCCTGCGTTCAATAGATCGTCGACCAGAGTGTCATCATGGGCCAGCAGCGCGTGCATGAACGGTGTCAGCCCGTCCTCGTCCTGATGATGAGTGATGAAGCTCCGATGCTTTCGCATCAATGATCTGATGGCGTGATATCCTTTTGCCAGCGCATAGGGCGTCGTCCCATCTTCCCGAGCGCGGCCAACGTTTACGTCCGGCGAGGATAGTAGCGCAGCCACGCACCGCTCCACATTCTTCATGACCCCCGAGGGAACGTTCCGAATTCGCAGGATGGGCATGAGGCAGCAGTGGAGTGCTGTCGATCCCAGCCATTCATCCGAAACGATCATGGAAGCAACTTCCACATCGGCGAAGTGCACCAGCGTCTCGACCACATGCGCGTGGGAGTTCATGGCGGCGAGCATTAGTGGGGTGACGCCCTGTTCATTGGCCGCATCGACCAGCGAATAGCTTTGCTCGTGTTGAAGCAGTTCGCGGACCGTTGCGACGTCTCCCGACGCGCACGCCATATGGAGCAAGCTCCAACCACGGGCATCGCGCGCGCCAATATTCTCCGACGTCAGGAGTTGCCTGAGAGTGGCTGCGTGACCGAAGCTTGCGGCGTGATGAACTGGTAGTAGCCCATCGTCGTCGACGGTCTCACCGAAGCCAGCGGTCTCGAGCGCGGTGATCATGGCGAGATCGCCCCGAGCGGCGGCGGCGTGAAGTGGGTTGCTCTGGCACTGTTCACGAAGGCTGGAATCCAGAGATTGGAGGAGAAACTGTACCAACGACAGGTTCCCCGACGACACCGCACCGTTCAGCGGCAGCATTCCGCCATCATCCTTGGCCGACGTGTTCGCGCCAAGCGCGATAAGCAGCTTCACGGCCTCGACATCTCCCGCGCGGCAGGCGACATGCAGGGGTGTCTCGCCATACTTCGTATTTGCGTGCACTGCCTCGGGGTCGAGCTCTAGAAATCGCTGCAAGACCCTCGGTGCGCCAACGGTAGCCGCCAAGTGAACGACTAGCTTGCCGGAGGGTGAGCCTGGCACTGCATGCCGGGGTGTGTCACTGACTTGAAGATGCGCTATGCAGTAGTCTCTCACGGCAGCCATTTCGCCAACAAGCTGCCGTACTTCCGAGGTTCCGCCCAAGGAGATGTTGTTCAGGAGCGCAACAGCATTCTCGAACGAGATGGCCTTGGGCTGTATTGTTGGTCGTCCCTGCACCTCCCAGAGCTGAGCTTCCTGCCTGATGATTGCCTCGGCAAGCAGGACGTCTGAATTTGTTTTTAGCCACCGTTGAGCTCGCGGCCAGCGGTCGAGCACGGCCTGATGCGTCAACCGGTACCCTCCGAACTTGGGTGTCAACAGGCGATGGGCGGTGAAAGCCTCGTCCAGGCTCTCCAGCAATGGGAACGCCCGTCGCCCGGTGGCTGCGGTCAGGGAGATGTGTTGCTTCCCTGATGCTCCAGGGGAGAGCTGAACATAAGGTCTGAGGAAGCTCTCCATCACGTAGTCGAAGTCGGACTTTACGTGAGCGGCCCAAGCGTCTTCCGCCAATTCTTCAATTTCTGCGCCAAGCGAGAAATTGTATCCCGCAAGATCGTTCATCTTGAGGCGGACGGTTTGATCTGGCGACGTGGCAATCTTATCGAACAGCTTGGCAAGCTTGAGCGACAGCAACGGCAGTACGGACGGTGTCGATCCGCCTGCCCTGCGGGTCAATCGATGCGCCTCGTTGACCAGCTTCTCGATCACCTCGCCATCGAGCTGAACGCCCCCGAGTTCGAACGGACGTCGTATGATCTCGGAGAGGAATTCACCACTGCCACTGAGCTCGACCAAACGCGAATGGCCTAGGGCACTGTTCGGAAGCATGTC
>VFQQ010002740.1_pt1 | contig 18869 bp, 17 predicted proteins | sample 3512341 | NCBI WGS metagenome assembly VFQQ01 (sample SAMN10412373, study PRJNA504923) | tailings metagenome | isolation source: Relicate 2 Philex TSF1 revegetated site | place: Philippines: Tuba, Benguet | collected 2017-08-29 | reverse complement strand
AACTTCACACCATCCATAGCTGGCAATCGCAACGCTGTGACTACCACTTCAAATTTCTTCTGCTTGATAATTTCTATCGCATCCCGCCCACTACCGCTTTGCTCTACTTCCATATTAAAAAGAGATAAATATTCCGCCAATATCTTTCGATATGCAACATCATCCTCGACTAGAAGAGTTGTGATTTTCATTACACCATCAACACCCAACATTTTTCTCTCCTCCAACGTCAACTGTTTTTCTTCGCTTGCGCAATAGAATTTCTCAACATCTGTACTATTGCTTCACCGGCTAGGCCACCCTCGCCACGAATTTCATTAGCAAGTACGGCTTCGATCGCCGCCACATGCGCTTCCACAATATTTTGAAGTCCTGTCCTTGAGAGTTGCCCGCTTTCACAAAGTAGACAGAGAGTTTCTGCAATCGACGACACGATGGGAAAACCGAAAGAAGAACCCTCTCCCTTGAAGTCGTGGACTATTTGCCCCATTCTCTCAAAAGCAGCATCAGCGGCTCGCCCGGATTTTATCTCAATCCACAATCTGCGCATCTCCAAAACCTTAGGACGCGAAACTTCAGGGTAATTCTTAACGATACGCGCCAGTGATTTATCAATGTGCGCGAAGTCGAAATCACCACTCCTGAACGACTTCGCCTTCTTCAGTAACTTGTTTTCAACCTCAAAGACTCTGTGCTGCCCTTCTTCAATCTCTGGCAGCGGATCATGGTCCGGAATCACGATTAAGTCTCCTCAGCCAGTAGCGACGTCAGTTCAGCCGGAGAAATTATGCGCTCGCTGTGCGCCGTTCGGCCCCTTCTTTCAGGCCCATCAAAGCTATCGCTTTTTCGTCGACGGTCGGGACCAAAAAACGATTTCGTCTGAACAAAGGGCCTGTCGCGGTGGATGATCGACTCGATACGCTGAGCCACAGATCGAGCGGATACAGGCTTGGCAAGGAACTCAGTTACGCCAACATCCCGCGCTGCTCGCACCCGCTGAATTTCCGTATGCCCGGTTAACATGACTATTGGGATGGTTCGATTGGGGCTGTCCGGCGCCGTCCGCACCAACTTTACAAAATCGTAGCCGTCCAGCGGACTCATCATCCAGTCGACAAAAACCAAGTCAGGCTTGTGATCCCTTAACGCGACGATGCCATCGGCGCCATCTGTCGCTTGAACAATCTTTCCCACCCCAAGCTCACGGAGAATTGTCTTTAGCAGCTCCCGCATGCTCTGACTATCATCGATAACCAGCACAGAAACACTTGATAGTGCTCCGGGGCGACCGCGGCCTCGACCAGCCATAACCATCCTTTACCTCTATTCGCCAACCCCTTTAAACTCATATATTATTTGAGGATTTGCTCGATGTTTCAGTTCGCAGTGGAATAGTGGGGAGCATATCATTGGAAATCCAGGATGCCACCTGATCAGCAAAGTATGATACCCGCCTCTCGAAAGAAGAAGACAGGAAATCCCTTTTCAATCCCGATATACTTATATCCTTCATTATTGCAATGAGAGAACCCGCTTCCTCGATGATATTCGATGGAGGCTTTATCGACAATAGCCAGGACAAATTTTCGACTTGTCTAATGGCAACCTCCAGCTTGCATGCCGCATCATAGCACCGCTGGGCGAATTCTTCGGTCACGGCGTCACGGTTCGAGCGGAGAGCGAATTCGAGAATGTTGGTCATGGAGCCTCCCAATCACGTTGCCCGTCGGGCACCACTCGACGTACGCCTCACCGCATCTTCTCCAGAAACGCTTGGACCTCTACGTTGAGCCTCTCCGACTGGCGGGAGAGCTCCACCGCGGCCTGCTGTACGTCGCTTGCTGAATGAGATGTTTCCTGCACCGCTTCGCTGACTCCGGTCATATTGCGGGTGACCTCCTGTGCACCGACCGCAGCCTGCTGCACGTTTCGGCTGATCTCGGCGGTTGCAGCAGTCTGCTGCTCAACGGCTCCGGCGACTGACGTCGATATCTCGTTCAGTCGGCGGATGATCTCGCCGATGCTGGCAATGGCGCGGACGGCCTCGTCCGTGCGCACCTGAATCTGGGTCACTTGCGTGTTGATTTGTTCGGTGGCCTTGGCGGTCTGGTTCGCCAGTGCCTTCACCTCTGACGCCACCACGGCGAACCCCTTCCCCGCCTCCCCTGCTCGCGCCGCTTCGATTGTCGCATTCAGTGCGAGCAGGTTCGTTTGGCCCGCCACTTCGCGAATCAGTCTTACGACATCCCCAATCTGGCGCGCTGATTCCGCCAGCGAGCCGATGACGGCACTGGTCCGGAGGGCCTCCTCCTTGGCCTGAACCGAGATCCGTCCGGAATCGCCGACCTGGCGGCTTATCTCGGCGATCGACGCGCTCAATTCCTCGGAGGCCGAGGCGACGGCTTGCGAGTTGGTTGAAGCCTCCTCGGAAGCGGCCGAAACCGCCTGCGACTTCTCCATCGCTCCTTCCGCTACGCTGGCAAGTCCCGCGGCGGTCGCCTGCATCTCCGTCGCCGCGTTGGCGACACCGGAGACAATGCCCGAGATGGTTTCCTCGAAGGATTTCGCCACCGCCTTTCGCTGTCGGGCGGTTTCGCTCTGGAGGTGCTCCATCGCTTGACGCGCCGTGTTGATGGTGTTTGCTCCGGCCTGGAAGGCGCCCGCCATGCCGCGGGTCAGGAAGGGCCGGTGGTACATGCCCTTGGCCGCCAGCGCGAGCGACGCGCTGCTTTCGCGCACATAGGCGTCCGACAGGTCGAGTACGCGATTGAGCGCGTTCAGGAAGGGAAGGGCCTCGTCGAGATGCTCGATGTGAACCGCGCGCGCCTCGAAATCGCCCTTGGCCGCGCGCCGGCAGACAGCCTCTGCCTTGCCGAGCGCCTCGGTCAGCTGCTCGGCGCGTGCCTGCGCACGGGCCGCACGGCCCTCGGCCTCCGCCAACGCCTCACGAAGCGCTGGTTCGTCGCCACCGACGGAGGGCTGTTGCACGGCTACCGCTACATTGGCGCGTCGAAACTGGAACATGGCTGATCCCCCTCAGGTCTGGAAGACGAAGCGGTCATAGGAAAGGCCGAGATCACCGACACGCTCGGTCAGCAACTTTCGGCCGCGATCGAGCGCGTCGCGTGCACCGCTCGCTTGCCGCTCGGCAAGCAGGAGATCCCGATAGACGCCTTCCACTTGTCGAATCATCTCGCGGTCGGGCACTCGCCGGTTCGAATGGTATCCGGCAACGCTGCCTGCCGAGTCGGTGCTCGGGGTGACGTGGGCGAGCACCCAGTAGTGGTCGCCGGTCTTGGTCATATTCTTGACGTAGGCGAAGATCTCGTGGCCCGCCTGAAGGCGCTCCCAAAGCAAGCTGAACACTGTTCGGGGCATGTCGGGGTGCCGGATCATGTTATGCGGCTGCCCTATGACCTCGTTCTCGGTGTATCCGGAAATCGAGAGGAATATGTCGTTGGCGTAGGTTATCCTGCCGCCGAGATCGGTTTTGCTCACGATCACGTCGGCTTCATCGAAGTAGACCTCGCGGCCACTGGGCATGACTGCCGGTCTCGTCATTTTCACCTCCCTGATGGGCGAAATGCCTATGGACGACAGCATCAGGCCATGGTTTTAAATAATGGTTACGAATAAAAACTATAGTCCGAAAGGGATAGTTCCTGGCTGACTGACAGAGGCGCAAGGCAATCGGCGGACTCCCTCCGCTCATGAAGGCAAGGCGAAACATGATGGCTGCGCAAACCGGGGTATTGACTGAGAAAACCAAGGGCGTGCTTCGAAAGGCTCGCTTCTTCGTCTCGATTGCCCTGCTAGCCGCGGTTCCGGCGGTGACCTTCCTGACTTGGACGAGCAGCCTGCAGGATCATCGGGACTTCGAAGCAGCCGAAGCGGAATTGATGGCCGATGCCACAGCGGCGCTCCTGGAGCGCGCGCTACAGGACCGGATACGGCACGCCCAGTTTGTCCGGATGTTGTCCGAACAGGGAATGCTCCGCCGGGCTGACGAATTCGATCGCGTAGCCAGCCATGCCATCGGCTCCCTGTCCGGGTTCATCGCCATGAACCGGATCGATGCGAACCGTATCATTAGTCAGGTTGTGCCCATGGAACCCAACGCGCCCGCCTTGGGCCGCAGGGTAGGCGCGACGACGGAAGTGATCGACCTGCTGGACGAGGCCGAGAGTACCGGCACTCCCCGCGCAACTCGCCTCGTAGACCTGTTCCAGGGCGGCAAGGGGGTCGCCGTCTACTTGCCCGTTAGTAGCGGCGGGGAGCATGCGGGTTTTGTCAATGCCGTGATCGACATCGAGCCCATTTTGCACGAAGCCAGGAGCCGCCTTCCGGCCGAACTGCAAATCGAGTTGAGCGAGCCCGACGGGCAGCTTCCGGCGGTCGCTCGCAAGGATCGATACTTGTACGTCACTCGGCCCGTCGCGATGGTGAACCGGATCTGGGAGCTCCGCGTCGGAGTGCCAGCGGGCGCCACCCACCAGACGGTCTTGGCCACACAGATCGCCGTAGGCGTGACGATCTTCTCGGCGATCTTGGTCCTGCTCTATATTTCAGCGCGTGAGCGGGGTTTGGCCGAGATGGAGCGCCTCCGGCTACGCAACGCCATCGATGCCCTCCCGGGCGCTTTCGTGATGTTCGATCGCGATGGCGGGCTGGCGATTGCAAATGCCGCGGCATTGGATGGGCGGTGGCAGTTCGATCGATCTTCTCTCGTTTCGATGGCCGAGCGACGCTGGGCCGATCTCGCACCGGCGGTCGCACCACTCGGCACGGACACGCCTTTCGCCACCTCCGAACCGGCGCCCATGCCCCCCCCTTCCGTTCGCGAGCTCCAGATGCGGGATGGACGATGGGCCCGGGTGCTGGAAAGCAGCACCACCGAGGGCGGACGCATCCTGTTGGTTCTGGACGTTACGAGCTCGAGGAAGGCCGAGGAGGAGCGCGATGAACTCAGCCGCACCTTCCAATCCATCCTGGATCACGCTCCGTTTGCGATCGTCATCAAGGGAGCGGACCTCAAGTATCATCTGACCAATGAGAGGTTTGCCCGATGGTATGCGTCGCCCGGAAAGGACATTTCGGGGGCGACCTATGAGGAATTGACTGGAAACCTGGACAAGGAGGTGACGACCGGAGACAGCGCCGTCCTTGAATCCGGCGAACCCGCCGAGTTCGAAGCGGTCTTCAGCGGACACGACCCGTCGATATCCCGCGTGCGCGTCATCAAGTTCCCGCTGCGCGACAAGAACGGTCGCTTGTCGGGTCTGGCCAAGATCGTTGTGGATATCACCGCCAACTATAAGGCGGCGGAAGCCGAGGCGCTGCATCGCACCAGGCTTGCGGACGCCATCGAAAGTCTTCCCGCGAGTTTCCTCATGTTCGATCGCGACGAACGGCTGATCGTCGCCAACGAGCAGGGACTGCGGCGGTTTGACTCCTCGTCACGCTTGTCCCTCGGCATGACGGCCGAGGACATTGCGATGCTCGCCGTGTCTGAAGGGTACATGGAAGGCCCGGAGACCGTCGAGGAACGCGTGCGCCGCCGCATGGCCGCGTTCCGGACTGCCACGGGCGCGAGCGAGTATCGTTCCAAGGACGGCCGCTGGTTCTACATCATCGACCGTAAAACCAAGGAAGGTGGCCGAATCGCGCTCCGCTTCGACATCACCGAGCGCCGCCTCGCCGATGCCGAGCTACGAAATATGAACGATCGTTTCCGTGCCATCTTGGACAACGCGCCGTTCGGCATTTTCATCAAAGACAAAGAATTCAGGTATCAGCTAACAAATAGAAAGTTCGACGAGTGGTATGCTGTACCTAGCAAAAGTCCCATAAACAGGAGATTCAATGAGTTCAGTTTAATTGGCTCTGAGAATGTGGATCAGGTCGATCGAGCGATCGTGACGGATGGGCTCCCCATCGAGCAGGAAAGTGTTTACTACGGATCTGTGTCAGGCATTACCTATGTAAGGATCAATAAGTTCCCCATCCGTAACGCGCAGCACGAAATTGTCGGCATCGGCGGCTTTATCACTGATGTAAGCGCCCGAAGGCGCGCCATTGTAAAACATCAAGCGGCCCAAGCCGAGCTTCGGTCGATAATGGATCACACCGTCGACGGATTGATCACTATCGATGATCGCGGTGTCGTCACCAGTTTCAACCGGCCGGCCGAGGCGATCTTCGGCTACAGCGCTACGGAAATCGTCGGCCGGAATGTTTCCGTGCTGGTGGGGAATGAACATGCTTCCAGGCATGACGGCTACCTCCGAGCCTATATGGAGGGGGGACCTCCAAAGGTGATCGGTGCGGTACGGGAACTGGAAGCGGTCCGGAGGGATGGTGCGGCGTTTCCTATCGAGCTCGCTGTCGGCGAACTGCCGAGCGTAGGCGGCCGCCGCAGGTTCGTAGCAACGCTGCGCGACATCACCGCGCGCAAGGCGATGGAACACCGTCTCCACCAATCCCAGCGGATCGAGGCGCTCGGTCGCTTAACGGGTGGCGTAGCGCACGATTTCAACAACATCCTGGCGGCAATCGCTTTGAATCTGGAGATGCTCGAACCAAGCGTTGCCAACTCGCCGGACGCTCGTAGCCGTCTCGAAACCGCCACGCGCGCGACCTTCCGCGGTCGGAGCTTGACCAAGCAGTTGCTGGCGGTCGCAGGCCGGCAGGCGCTGAGCGTCGAACGGGTGGACATCGACGATCTGATCGAGGATGTCGGCCGTCTTGTCGCGAACACCCTGGGCGATGCGCACGTTCTCGTCTCGACCATCCAGGATCACGGCCTCGCCGTACTGGCCGATCCCGGCAATCTGGAAAGCGCGATCCTCAACCTCGTTCTCAATGCCAGGGACGCGCTGCCGGCGGGCGGAACCGTGCGCCTGTCGGTGGCGCGGGTTCAAGGGAGGGATTCGTCCCCTCACTCGGGTCTAGCGCGCATCACCGTAGCCGACGAAGGCAGCGGCATGCCGCCCGAAATCCTCGAACGGGCCCTAGAGCCCTTTTTCACGACCAAGGCCGTCGGCAAGGGGTCCGGACTGGGCCTCAGCATGGTTGCCGGATTCGCCAAGCAGTCAGGTGGCAGGCTCGAAATAGAATCGGCCCCGGGCCGGGGTACCAGTGTGGATCTGTTTCTCCCGCTCGCGCCGCAGCAAGGCGGCGCGGCAGATCTGTCGCCCTTGCCGCCTCCTGCTGTGAGGCCTGGCCTCCGAGTCCTGCTCGTCGAGGACGATGCGCTGGTAAGCCAAAGTCTGGCCCGCCAGTTGGAGGCGGCCAGTTGCACCGTAATCCTCGCATCTACGGCCGACGAGGCGGTCGCATTTGCTCAGCAAGGCATCGACTTCGACGTCCTGCTCAGCGATGTCATCATGCCAGGAAGCAAGAGCGGCGCGTGGCTGGTCGAACACTTGCGCAAGCTGCGGCCGGTTCCCGCCGTGCTGATGTCTGGCTTCGTGGGTGACCCAGATCTGCACGACGCGATCGGACGCTTGGCTTGCCCCTTCCTCAAAAAGCCTTTCAAGGGCAGCGAGTTGCTGGCGGCATTGGCCTTGGCTGCCGGACAGTGAAGCCTGCGGTTGCTTAGTACGACGAAGCAAATTATTCTCCGAAATGTGACTGTGCAAATTGACCATGATCTGAGCCGCCGACGAGCCCTTGCTGAGGTGCTCTTCCATTTCTCTCAGGTAATAAATGCGCTGGGCTACAGCAATGGGTTGAAGCCGGCCCAATGGGCCGCTCTGCGGTACCTCGCCAAGGTTAACCCGTCGGCGCGATCGCTAACCGAGTTCGCCAATGCCAATGCCATCACAAAAGGCGCAGCATCCCAGATGATCAGCGCCCTCGCCTTGCGAGGCCTGGTCACGGTGGATACATTGCCAGAGGATCTAAGGCGCAAGCGCATCAATCTGACCGACTCTGGTCGCGCCCTCCTCGCGCAGGATCCGCTCAACCAGATTGCGGACCTCCTCGACAGGGTCGATCCAGCCAATCAGATCGCGACCGCCGAGCTCATCGAAACGCTGATGCGCACACCGCTTGCTCCCAGCCTTAATAATCCGAAGGCGCGCCAGCGCTTGGCAAAAGCTCGGCAATCGCGTCCTTGAGTTCGCGCATCGTGAAGGGCTTCACGAGAATCCGTGTCGCACCGAAAGCCTGGGAAAACTGGAGGCCGGTCGCCGCCGGCAGCATCTCACCGCCTCCCGACATTGCAATCACCGGAACCTGCTGCTTGGTCCGCCGGAAAGCACGAATGACTTCCAGCCCGTCGACATCCGGCATCAGTACGTCAGTGATGAGAAGGTCGCAGAAGGCGTTTTCTACCTGCTCGATCAAACTACGTGAGGGTAAAAGAATCTGGACGTCCAACCCCATTTTCCGCAAAGCGTCAGACATTGACTTTAGAAAGTCTTGATCGTCATCAATTACGATGACGCTTTCCTTCCGCACGCCCAATCCCCCCCACACGTCCCGATAAAAACAATACTAACTGCCTTTACATCGGAAGAAATATACAATTTGGCTTAAGTGAACCGCTCCGGGTTTGCCGGAGGCTATTTAGTTTGAGTCAGGCCGCCATGGGCAGCTCACTCAGAGTCCGTTTGGGAATGGTCAGGGGTGAGCGAGGCGCCTGACGAGTAGATTGCCGAGTGCGATGAAGATCATGGCCTCGGAGACATCGAGGCGCCTCTCGTAATCGCGGACGAGCCTGCGAAATCGCGTCATCCAGCCGAAAGTGCGCTCCACAACCCATCGCCTGGGCAAGACCTTGAAGCCTGGTTCATTGTCGATCCGGCGGACCACTTCGACGGTGAAGTCGAGGAAGGCCGCCTTGTCGAGCAGCTTGCGCCGATCGTAGGCGCCTTCGGCGAAGAGGTGCTTGACCCAGGGCCAGCGCTTGCGGATGGCATCCAGGATGCTCTGCGCCCCGGCGCTGTCGGAGATGTCGGCCGTGGTCAGGTTGACCATCAAGAGGCGGCCGTCGGTGTCGACGGCGATATGCCGCTTGCGCCCCACCACCTTCTTGCCCGCGTCGTAGCCTCGTTCGGCGGCCGAAGGCGCCTTCACCGACTGGCTGTCCATCACGCCGGCGCTCGGACTCGCCTCCCGGCCGGCCCGCTCGCGATCCACCATCAACGCCACGTCGTGGATGGTGCGGAACAGCAGTTGCCGCACGAAACGGCGGAACCACCAGTACACCGTCTGCCACGGCGGAAAATGCACCGGCAGCATCGGAGATCACCAGCCTGACCCCGCGCAGCCCGCGCCGGGTCAGCTTGCGCAGGAACCCAGTCCAGAACGGCTCCGCTTCGGAAGGGCCGATATCCAGGCCCAGGATCTCGCGCCTGCCGTCGCCGTTGACGCCCACGGCGACGATCACCGCGACCGGAACGATGCGGCCGGCCTGGCGCACCTTCACGTAGGTGGCATCGACCCACAGATACGGCCAGTCGCCTTCAATGGGACGCTCGAGGAAGGCCTTCACCCGCTCGTCCTTCGCCGCGCTTACGCGGCCTTTGGCCACGGTCGCGGCTCAGCCTCGCACAGCCGGCTGACCTGGCTCTTGGAGACACCCGTCATCCCCATCGCCTTGACCAGGTCGTCCACCGAGCGGGTCGAGATACCCTGGATATAGGCCTCCTGGATCACCGCCGTCAGCGCCTTCTCGGCCATCCGCCGCGGCTCCAGGAAGCCCGGGAAGTAGCTGCCCTTCCTGAGCTTGGGGATGCGCAGTTCCACCGTGCCGGCCCGGGTCTCCCAGTCGCGCTCCCGGTAGCCGTTGCGCTGCGCCAGGCGGCCCGGGCTCTTCTCCCCATAGCCGGCCCCGGTCAACGCCCCCACCTCCAGCTCCATCAGACGCTCCGCGGCAAAGCCGATCATCTCCCGCAGCAGATCCGCATCCGGGGTCTTTTCCACAAGCGCGCGCAGGTTCATCATCGCATCGGTCATCGTTCGGTCCTCTGGTTCAGGTTGGAACTCGCAACCCGACCCTACCGGGGTTCGGCGATGACCACCGCAAACCCGCCCGCTCGCTACAGCGCCCTTTGATAGCGCGCGAGCGGGCGGTTTCGCTAACCCTCCACCTACACCATCACCGGGGACACGACCCCGTCACAGGCATAGACCGTTTTTCATAGGCCTTCCCATCGTCTGTTAATTACTATGCAAGTACTTGGATCCACCGTTTGAAGAATGCGCTGGCAGCAAACTCAACCCACCGGGCTTGAACGCCTATCCGTACTTGTAGTGGACGACAGCCGGTCCATGCGCGAGCTGCTGTCGGTGTTGCTTTTCGGCCTTGGAGTTGGGTCAATCGCTTCGGCAAAGGATGGGTTTGATGCTCTCCACGAGCTGTCTCATGGAAAGCCCGACATAGTCTTTGTGGACTGGTCCATGGAGGGGATGGACGGTCTGGCTTTCATTCACGCCGTTCGTTCCGATGCACGGAGCCCGTTCCGACACGTCCCAATCGTAATGATAACCGGCTATGCTGAGAGAGAACGCGTAACTGCAGCGCGGGATGCGGGGGTTAACGAGTTCCTCGCAAAGCCGATTAGTGGGAAAGCGCTGGCTGCGCGGATCGAAAACCTGATCCATCGTCCGCGACCATTTATAAGAACGGCAACGTACTACGGCCCAGATCGCCGCCGTAAGGCAGAGACATATGAGGGCCCCGAACGACGTGCCCCAGTGGCCACCGCGACGCGGGCGGACACGGGGCCCGCTGAGGATCTCGAATTTTTTCCTGCGGAAACGATGGAAAAGCCATGAGACAGAGCGATACCGGCATGCAGCTTCCCCCCGGAGGGTTCGAACTCGTCGAACCGCCCAACCTGCTAGCAAGTAAGGCGGGAGCCTTCCGAGCGAAGAATGTGGATCACGACCGTCTAGACAGAAGCTTAGCAAGGCTGGTCCGCAATTATCCGGAAGCGGTTGCCGAGCAGCGCGTGGCCTTGCGCGCCGCCTGGAATAGAATCAAGAATCAGGAAGCGTTGCCTGACGACCTCCGGCGCTTCGGAGAGATCGCCCATGATTTCAAAGGGCAGGCCGCCAGTTTCGGTTACCCGCTCGTCGGCCATGTCGCGGAAACTCTCTCGGTCATCGCCAAGGCGGGCGCGGTCAGACGGGAGCGGCTCAAACAGCTGGTCGAGGCGCATGTTTCCGCAATCGAGCAGATTCTAGCTGCCCGGATCGAGGGAGATGGTGGCGCCCACGGGAAAGCGATCGTAGAGGGTCTACGCGAAGCCACTAGAAAAGCCCGTGAGACCGCTTGACCCCTTGACCAGTTTTAATAGTTATCGAGCCGCAATCTAGAGGCTTTTAAAAACTATATATATGCAATATTTAGAGATACGTTTCCAGTAATTGATCGTCTTGGGAGGTTGATGTGAGATGGCGAACTTTTTGAGGAGATGGGTCGGGCAGCTGGTTCGATCGTTCCGTGTGCCACCGGGGTCGCCACTGGCGGTCTCTGTCATCGCAATATCGTGCATACTGATCTCTGCATCGATCGGCTTCGCATTGCGGGAGCGCGAGCTTGTCCAGTCCTCCAAGCAAGATGAGCTGACCCGTCTTTCCATTACTGCGGCCGAAGCTACAGCGCGGTCGCTGGAGGCTGTGCAGCTAGTCCTGCAGGAAGTTGCCAACGAACTTCAGGCGGCGGACATTAAGACAAGCAAAGAAATTAACGAAGCTTTCGGGACGCGCTCGGCACACGAGGTCCTTGTGGGTCGGTTGCAAAATTTGCCACAGATTTCAGCTCTCATCCTTGCTGACTCCGAAGGATGGACAGTCAATTCTACCAGGGCTTGGCCAACGCCGCCGATGCGAATCGATCGGCGTGAACAGTTCCGCGTGCTTATGGAGGCCGCCAGTGACAACATATTCGTGAGCGAACCGGTTGAAAACATGTTCGACGGCACGTGGACAGTGTATGTCGCCAAGCGCCTGACAGCGGCGAATGGTTCATTCCTCGGCATCGTCCAGGCCGCAATCGTGCTAAGGCACTTTGAAGAATTCTATTCGGCAATCGCCCCGCCGGAGGGTGGAGTGATCTCCTTGCGGCGGCACGACGGCCGTCTGCTGGCCCGCTTCCCCTCCCCGGGTGAACGGATCGGTTCGCAAGCCACTGGCCGAACTGACCTGATGAACCTCGTGCGGAACCCGAGCCCCTCTTCCGGCATGCTGAAATCCTATGCGGATTCAAGCGAGAGGCTAGCCGGTGCCAGTCCTGTCCGTGGCGCGCCCTTGACCATTATTTCCTCTGTATCCAGAGACGAGGTGCTTTCGCCCTGGCGGACGAAGGCCGCGTTCATGATTGGGGTGACGACCTCCAGCGCGGTCACAGTGTCATTTCTGACGGTGTTGGCGTTACGCCATTATCGACGCCTTCTCGCCGCAACAGCTGCCCTGAAGGGGCGTAATACCGAGCTCGAGTCGACGCGGGCGCGACTTGAAGCTACTGCGATTGAGTTGGACACCTCTCAACGCTCCTTGGCAGCAGATAGGGATCGGCTGGAACTCGCCCTTGAGGGAGCCACGGACGTCCTGTGGGACTGGTATCCGCAAACTGGCGACCTGTACCTCGGCGAACGGCTGGCCCCAATGCTTGGAATGCCGAAAACGGAGCTTCCTACGACGCGGGCGGCATTCCAGGACCTGATCCACCCCGAAGATCGCGAGCCTACGAACCAACTGTTTCAGGCGCACATGCGGAAGTTGACCCCGGTATTCGAGGCTGCTTACCGAGCTAAGCGCGCGAATGGCGGATGGCTATGGGTCTTGTCCAGGGGCCGGGTGGTCCAGTGGGATGAGGAAGACCGGCCTCTGCGCTTCGCCGGCACGATTTGTGACATCGATGCGCGCAAACGCGCCGAGCTGAGGCTCGAAGCGACCGAGCGGCGGCTGAAGGATGCGATCGAATCGATATCGGAAGGGTTCGTCTTGTATGACAAGGATGACCGGCATGTCCTTACGAACAGCCGTTATCGGGAGATGTTTCCCCAGGTCGCGGACCTGGTTCAACCCGGGGTGCCCTACGAGGCTATGCTGAGGGGCGGTATTGAACGCGGGGTTTTCGACATTGGCGATGACGACCCAGAGGATTGGATCGCGGCTCGCACGGCATGGCATCGTGCGGCATCGGCGCCAACCGAGAATCGTCTGCGCGACGGGCGGTGGATTCGATTGTCAGAGCATCGCACCGGTGACGGCGGGATTGTAGGGATTCGCACTGACATCTCCGAACTCAAAGAAGCAGAGGCTGCTCTAGCGAAACAGGTCCACGACCTAGAGGCGACGCGTGAGGCGCTCGAACAGCAGGGCCGCGATCTCGTCGCGATGGCGGAGGACCTTAATTCCGCTAAGCAGGCAGCCGAGGGTGCTAACAGGGCCAAGTCCGATTTTCTCGCGATGATGAGTCATGAAATTCGTACGCCGATGGGCGGCGTGATCGGCATGACCGAACTGCTTCTGGCAAGCCAACTGGACAGCGAGCAGCGCCGGTTCGCCCTGGCCGCGAGAGAGTCGGCTGAAAGCCTGGTGACGGTGATCAACGATATATTGGACTTCTCAAAGCTCGAAGCGAGACGGCTCACCCTTGAGCTAGTCAATTTCAATCCCCGAGAGGCGATCGACGGCCTTGTCGTGCTGCTGATGCCCAAAGCGACTGCCAAGAAGGTCGCTTTGACACACTTGACTGAAGATCCCTTCCCCGCCTGGGTCAAGGGCGATCCCACCCGCTTTCGCCAAGTACTTACCAATCTGGCTGGGAATGCCTTGAAGTTCACTGAGGCAGGGTCCGTCACAATTCGGTCGTGCGCCCAAAGGCGCGGGGCGGACTGGTTCTTGCGGGTCGAAGTTAGAGATACTGGGATCGGTATCTCGCCTGACGCAGCTGACAGTCTGTTCACTCACTTTACCCAAGCCGATAGCAGCATCGCGCGAAAGTATGGAGGCACGGGGCTTGGCCTGGCAATCAGCAAGGAGCTCTGTGGCCTGATGGGCGGCGAGATCGGCGTGCAGAGTGAACCGGGCATGGGCAGCACGTTCTGGTTCACGCTAACCGTCGGTGATGGACAGCAGGGCTCTCAGTCACCGGAGGATGAGAATGCTGCCGGCTCGCCCTTGCGTATCCTCGTCGCCGAGGACAACGCCATCAATCAACTACTCATCTCGACCTTGCTCGCCCGTTTCGGTCATATTGCCACCATCGTCGCAGATGGCGTCGAAGCCGTGGCCGCGGCCGGCACAGGCGCCTACGATGTCGTTCTGATGGACGTACAAATGCCACGCATGGACGGCATAGCAGCGACTGGGGCAATCCGCCAACTGCCCGCTCCAGCGGGCGATGTCCCCATACTGGGACTGACGGCCAATGCTCTTACCGGTCAGCGCGAGACTTATCTCGCGGCCGGAATGACGGACAGCCTGACCAAGCCGATCCAACCGGCAGCTCTGGCCGAGGCGCTGGCGCGCGTCGGTCGGGGCAAACATTCGCCGCCAGCTGCGACCGCGCGGGCGAGACCGCTGGTCGGGACCTCGGATGCCGACTGTCCTCTCGCCTCCTTGGCGGACCTAGTTCCGGAGGATGAGTTTCTGCGGATCGTCGACGAATACATTATCGACGCACGCGCCCGCCTCGAACGCATTCGCGTCGGGAGCTCGATGACAGATTGGGACTCGGTAGCACGAGAGGCCCATGATCTGGCCGGCACATTGGGCAATGCCGGGGCTGCGACGGTGGTTCACCTAGCCCAGCTGTTGGAGGCCCGCTGCTCCGGAGAGGATCAGGCGAACCTACCTCAAATGGTTGAAGAATTTGTCTCCGCAGTCCTGCAAGGGGTGGAACTGATCGAGACACGTTTCAAGCCAGCAGCTTGAGCGGGAATCGGAGATTGCCGGGATGAATGAATCCTTAGCGCCGGCGTCAAAACGCCCTAAAAATTCGGTCCGCGAGGCTTGAGCGCCGTTAGTCGGCCGTCGACGGGAAGTCCCATAGTGCGCCCATTGTGGAGCTAGTCGTTGAGGGCCACTGGACTGCACTGCTGAGGTGGCCGTGCAAACGTTCGCTCGGCAAGCGATGGGGGGGTAATGGGGCCGGTGATCGTCCGCATATTGGTGATCGGCGCGGCGCTTCTGGTCTGCTTGGCGGTTGTGGTCTTCTGGACCGACGGGCCGCCCGAGCTCTGGGTCGGCGCGGCGGTCGCCGCCGTTTGCGTTGCGATGACCGCTCTCGGCATCCAGGTCTATTGGGATACTCGTCCCGACTAGCTGAGGCGCGCTGGCAGCCTGACACGGCGATATGCGCAACTTGGCGGCTCGCTCCCATGTCCGGAAGCGGGACAATGTCCAGCGGAAAAGCCTTCGACGCTTATACCACATTTTAGGGTTCCCGTCCGGCCTCCGCGCCGTCGGCATCGGAGGGAGGAGGAAGCCCGTCGCGGGAGTGACGCCAACCCGGATACGGCGTTCAAACCGAGGCCATTTATAAGTGAAATAAACGAAGCGCTATCGGTCATGCTGTTGGCTCTGTCGCCCTATTGGGGCAAAGCGGGTCGCTCGCCGAGCCCCTTGCGCCGTGTGAACCGCCCCGGGTTTCCCGAAGGCCTTTTGGTCTGAGTCGGGCGGCGATTGGCATGATGGTCAATGCCTCATAGTAGCGTCGCTCGGCTTCGGCGGGCGGGATGTATCCGATGGGCTCGACCAGCCTTAGATTGTTGAACCAGTTGACCCATTCCAAGGCGGCGTATTCCACCGCCTCGAAGCTCCTCCAGGGTCCGCGCCGGTGGCCGTTGATGGTTTCGGCGAGGGCGTTGTCGTAACTGTCGCCGACGCCGCCCACGGAGGGTTCGACGCCGGCCTGGGCCAAGCGCTCAGTGTACTTGATCGAGACATACTGCACGCCGCGGTCGGAATGGTGGACGAGCCCGCCGCCGCGCACCAGCCGGCGTTCGTGCAGGGCCTGCTCCAGGGCATCGAAGACAAGCCGAGCGACGCCTCTCGGCCGACCAGAGAATAAGGCAAAAATCTAGATCACTCCGGCCTTGAGTCCTCAATCTGCCAAAGATCGAAAACTAGGGTCAAACCCGTTGCGCCGCAGCCGATCCTCATTGAAGCGAGCTTTACGGTGGTGAGGTCGTTTTCGGCCTGCGTGTGAACCGGCGCCGATGCCGCCGCAGGCATCACCCTGATCGGGCGGGCCAGGGCCGGGTAAGGGCCTGGGGCCGGCGGACATCCCTTCAATCCACCACGACTCCGCGCTATCCTCGACCCCGGCAGGCACCATGGAGGGTCGAAGCCACCCTTGAGCAATCGGGCTCGGGGATGTGGGACCCTTCCTCGACCGCGGTCTTGCGTCTCCAGCCCCCGGAGGTGGAGACGGACCGGTGCCGATCGACAGGAACAGGGCAGGCGGGACAGGCGGCAGGCGTGCGGCGATCTATGCGCGCTATTCGAGCGAGAACGAGCGCGAGGCCTCGATCGAGGACCAGGTCCGGCTCTGCCGCGAGCGGGCGGAGCGCGAAGGCTGGGAGGTCACCGGCGTCTACAGCGACTCCGCGATCAGCGGGACGACCGACCGGCGGCCGGGGTTCCAGGCCCTGATCGCGGAGTTGGGCCGCATCGACATCATCATCGCCGAGGCGCTCGACCGGATCTCGCGCGACCAGGAGCATGTCGCCGGTTTCCACAAGAAGGTCAGTTTCGCGGGCGCGCGCCTGATCACGCTGGCCGAGGGCGAGATCAGCGAACTGCTTGTCGGGCTGAAGGGCACGATGAATGCGGTCTTCATCAAGGACCTGGCGGCGAAGACGCACCGGGGCCAGCGCGGGCGGGTCGAGGCCGGCCGGTCGGCCGGTGGACGGGCCTATGGCTACCGCCCGACCGTCGAATACGACGCCCAGGGCGAGCGCGTGCGCGGAGGGCTGGCGATCGAGCCCGCCGAGGCGGCGATCGTGAACCGGATCTTCCGCGACTTCGTGGCGGGCCATTCGCCCAAGGCCATCGCCCGGCGCCTGAATGCCGACGGGATACCCGGGCCGTCGGGCGGCCCCTGGCAGGACACCACCATCCGGGGCCATGCGGCGCGGCTGACCGGCATCCTGAGGAACCCGCGCTATGGGGGTCGATATGTCTGGAATCGGCTGAACTATGCCCGGAATCCGATGACGGGGCGCCGGGTGTCGCGCCTGAACCCGCCCGAGCTGTGGCAGTGGGCGGATCAGCCCGAGCTCCGGATCGTCGAGGCCGAACTCTGGCAGCAGGCGCAAGCGAAGCTTGGGGACATCCGGAACTCTCCTCGCTCGCGCAGGATCCGCGACACGCGCTTCTGGGAGCACCGCCGGCCGCGCCATCTGCTGACCGGCAAGCTCTTCTGCGCCGCCTGCGGCTCAGCCTACAAGTCGGTGGGCAAGGACTACCTCGCTTGCGGAACGGCAAACGCCCGGGGTGCCTGCACGAACCGGCGCTCGATCCGTCGGGCCGACCTCGAGGCCCTCATCCTAGGCGCGGTCCGCCACAACCTGATGCAGCCCGACTGCGTGAAGGCCTTCCAGGAAGCCTATGTGGAAGAGGTCAACCGGCAGCGCCGGGAGGCCTCGGCGGGACGCGATGGGATGGAGAAGGAGCTGGCCCAGGTCAGCCGCAAGCTCGGCCGGCTGATCGACGCCATCGCGCAAGGGATTCGAGGTGCCGGTCTACAGCAGAAGCTCGACGAGCTGGAGGACCGCAAGGCTGCGCTCGAAGCCGCCCTCGCCGCCCCACCGCCGACCCCTGTCCGGCTGCACCCGAACCTGGCTGAGGTCTATCGCGAGCAGGTGGCGAACCTGCACGCGGCCCTGGCCGACCCGGCGCTGGCGGTTGGAGGCGATCGGGCTGCTGCGGGAACTCGTCGACCGGGTCAGCATCGCCCCCGGCGATCCGCCGGTGGTCGAGCTCCACGGGCGTCTGGCCGAGATGGTGCGCCTGGCGGCCGGCGAGGACGCGGGCACGCGCGTGGCCGCGCTCCTCTCGGGCGCGGTCTCGGACGATCTGAGGCGTTCGGTCAAAGTGGTTGCGGGGACCCGCATCTACCGAGATCTGATGATCTCCGCGCTGTCGGGAGCAGTTCTCAAAGCAGAGTAGAATTACGCATGGTGTCACCCCATCTTCCAAGGTGATGCTTATCGCCGGGCAGGCGCAATGTCGAGCGTCTGGTGCAAATCATCAAGTAACTGCAGCGCCACCGGCTTGGCCGGCTGGCGGAGAGCCTTTTTTACTTCCTTCATTCACATCAAATTCTATCGAGAATTAACTTTTATCACCGAACTTCATTTCACTAACCGCGCTTATCCCTTCAAAGTCCCGAATGTGATTGCGACTATTTTCCTCGTCAATAGGACGATTTCCGAGCTTGGTGCAGCAGGCATCAAGGAAGCTTCGGATCAATCATCCTTAAATTATCCTCGTGAAACTCAGCTGAGGATCCATCTTCAAATTCTACGGTGTAAACAGGACCCGGAGGAAATTGATCGAAATAACCTCCCGAAGGTTTGTCAATAAAGATCCCAACGACCCACGCTCGTCTCCCAGAATAACGAGGTACTTTGATCTCAACGATATCATCATGGGTGAATTTTGGTTTCATGGGGAGTATATCGGCAAGTGATGGTTTCCCGTCGAATTTACGGTGATGGGGTGGACGGCCCCTGCGACGGCATCTGGAGTGCCAAGATGAGGTCGTTGCGACGACGATCATCTGAGAGGAGCCGTCCATGGGCGAGATTATCACGATCGGTGTGGATCTTATTTACGGTGACAGTGTATTTACGGTGACAGTGCACTTAACTTCGGTTTCGGGCCGCGCTTGGCCGGGCGGA
>VFQQ010002739.1_pt1 | contig 18870 bp, 33 predicted proteins | sample 3512341 | NCBI WGS metagenome assembly VFQQ01 (sample SAMN10412373, study PRJNA504923) | tailings metagenome | isolation source: Relicate 2 Philex TSF1 revegetated site | place: Philippines: Tuba, Benguet | collected 2017-08-29 | reverse complement strand
CCGCCCCCGCACCCACCCCGCAGCACCTGCGCCACCTGCTGCTGCCGCATCATGTCGGGGGAGGTGGACCAGAGCGAGCAGGTGCGTGTGATGCAGCTCCATGCACAACGCTTGTGGGGCGGCGGTCCAGCTGAGGGTTCTGCACTCCCACCACCTCGCCTGCTGCCTTGCAACCTGCCTGCACTGGTCCGCAATGTGCCGTGCACCCTCTGCACTGGTGGTGCACGGGCTCACACGTTACAGCACACACACCAATATGTGCCTCCTGCTCCCTCCCGCAGCGCTACCTGGACGAGGGAGAGATCGAGAAGGGCTTCGCACTCATCTGCGTGAGTGCCGCTAGCAATGCTGCCATAGCACCGGGCGACTAGCCCAGTGACATGTGCAGTCTACAGCACATGCACCTGTGTACGCTGGCTGGTCCAATCCAGGAGAGAGGGTTGATATTGCTAGCTGGGCTGGCTTGGTGTCCAACCCTCTGTGCAGGCCGGTGTGCTGTCCAAGTCGCCACTCAGCCCTAACCGTGCAGCTTTGCTCCGCCGCGTCACCCCTTTCCCGCCCGCAGTCGAGCTACCCCCAGTCCGACCTGGTGCTGCTGACCCACCAGGAGACGGCGCTCCAGGACGCCGCCATGGAGTCCCTGCAGCCCCACCACTGAACACAAGTCGCTGGCTGAAGCAAGGCCCGCTTGCAACTTGCAAGCCGGCAGGCCCGCCTTCTCACCCGCCTGCTCACATCTGCCAAGCGAGCGGCGCTGATCTGCCACGCCCAGCTGCATGGCAGCATGGGGGCATTGACTGCAGGGTATGTATAGCAGCGAGTGCAGAGTTCCTGCACCTGCTGCCAAGTTAAGATATGATGGCCAGCCGCATTTTAGCGCCGTGGCTGGGTGCCGCGTTGTGAGTATGTCTGCATGCCACCAACTCCTGACTACTGCCTGTTTCCCTCAGCGTGCTCTCCCTCTGGTTGCAAATCCCATCGATCTGTTGCCTCACGTTCTCATGCTGCTGCGGCCCTTGCAACTGCTTGACCCCACTGGCACTGCAGCGCGCCTCTCTTTCTCGCCTTCTGTAAAGCAGCCGTATTAATCAATAGGATCCCGGTGGAAAATCCGGCGCCAGTCTGGCTCGTTGAAAACTGTGCGGTGCAATGGCACGAAGTGGTGTGTGTGTGACGGCATGGACGGGAGAGGGGGGCACGGCCAGCAGGGTGGGCCAGTAGCCAAGTCGATCGGCGGCAGGCGGCGGCGGTGGGCGTCAACTGAAAGCGCCAGGCAGGGCGTCAACTGAAAGCGCCAGGCGGGGCTGAAGTAATGTACAGGAGAGCCCAGGCGGAGAGTAAGGGACCCAGGCAGGGGCTGGGTGCGAGAGCCAGCAAGTAGCTTTGTGGCTTGGATGAGATGAGATGGGATGGATTGTGTGCAGATGCAGGGGTGGAGAATGGACGCGGCGACGAGCAGACGACGGACGATCAACACGAGAGACCAAAGAGACCAAGGCAAACGGGCGGCAGACAGGCAGACAAGACAGGGACAGACAAGGACGGGCACAAGTAGTAAGTACGCAGGCACACAGTGCACAATGAATACACCGAGAGAACACGGTTAGTAAATAGTAGGACAAGAGGGCGGCCCAGGGGCCGCCCCTTCAAGGGTAGCTCACCAATCAGATCAGATACGCAGACAAGGACAAAGTCGGGTTTGGGTGGGGAGAGCGGGCCATGCCTTGCGGGCACACGAAACACAGGATGGGCAGTCGCAAGCGTTCATTTTCTCAAGGGGTGTGGTGGTGCAGGGGGGAGGAAGCGGGTTTCGACGGGGAGTGTGGCACGGCGGTTTTGGTGGCGGAGATTGGTTTCAAGCAGAGGTGGCGGGGAGGGGAGGGGGTGTGGCCTCTGGCTGTGGGATGCTACTTGGGCAGCTGAACCCGGCTCAGCAAGCGCCGAGTGTGTGGGCGGAGGTTGACCACTGAAGCTCAGCCCAGCAGGCCGCCCCACTTGCCGCTGCGTGCACTGGCCATGGCCTTGCTGCTGGAGGAGTGGGCGGCGTCCTGCCAGCGGGGTTGGGAGGGAAGAGGAGGGCGAGATATGATGCTGGAGATTGAAGGCAGGGCCTGGTGAAGGCAGCGTGCAGGCAGCCGAGGGCTTGCGATTTCAATCCGGACAAACTGTCCGACCCGCCTGCATGTCCCACAGCCGTTGCGCTGCCCTGCTGCCCCTTGCAAGCAGGTGTGTTGCTCCTTTCTGCTGGTCCGGCGACCACTGCGCTGCCCTTACAAGCGGGCGCCCTCCTCCCATCCGCACCTTCTTGGCGGAGGAGGTGGAGGAGCCGTTGGTGCTGGAGGAGGATGAGGAGGCGGAGGGCGCAGAAGAGCCGGGCAGGTTGTCCATGATGGAGGTGCCTGCGCCCCACTCCACCTTGACAAACAGCTCGTCAAAGCCGCTGGACGGCACCAGCAGCACGTGGTTGGCGCCCTGTGGGGTTGTGAGGGCAGGGAGGGCGGAGGGCAGGGCAGGGGATGTGAGATGGCAGCAACTTCAACCCACAGGGGGCCTGGAACCGTGGCTGAAGCGGTGTCTCTGTGGCCAGCGCCCTGTGCTGCCCACCAACCTTGCTAACCTGCAGTGCTGCTGCTGCTGTTGCTAGTGCTGCTGCAGCCCGCCCTGCTGCGCCCCCTGCACTCCCAAACTCTAGCAGTAACTCACATCCTCCCACTCGGAGCGGGCGTCGGGGCCCTCAATGATCTTGACCGCCTGCAGACAGTGAATGAGCAGGGGCCAGGAACCCAGCGTCAGCAGCGACGTCGCTTGCCACATGCACCTGCTGTAGCACCGACGCCTCTTTCCCGGCAGGCACTGGCTCAGCTCCTGCTGCTGTGCACCCCCTACCATATCACCTCCATCAACCAGCCCTCCCCACCGACCAGCTCTCCCAACCAGCTCTTCCCACCTTGAACTCCAGGGCGGTGCCCGCGGGCAGGGACACGGTGGTGGTCCACTTGTGGCCGTCGCCCCAGGTCATGCGCAGGCCCATGTCCTCCTTCCACGCGCCTGCAGGTTAAGAGATGAAGTCAGTGTGCGACCTGGCTGGGCAGCTTGCCTGCGTTTTGTGTGTGCATGCTGGCCTGATTGTGTGCTGATCATCAAGCGGGGCCACATGGAAGCGCCGGCATTATGAGGCATGCCCTGTCCCCACAAGCGTCCCCGCCCCGCCCCGCCCCTGGCTCACCCAGCGCGGGGTGGCTGCCCACCAGCTTCAGGCTCTGCCCAAACGGCAGCTCCTGCTGCAGGGTGAAGGTCACGCGCACGGGCTTGCCGCTGCCAGTCAGCCCGGCGCTGCTGCCACTGAACGATGAGGCGCGGCCGTTGAGGGCGGCAGTGTCCAGAGTGGTGGCAGAGGAGGAGACGGGGGTGGTGGTCTTGGGGGTGCTGGAGCTGGCGGGCTTGGAGCTGCTGCTGCTGAACAGCGACAGCGCCGGCTTGCTGCCGCTGCCGCCCGTCTTCTGCTGCTGCACGGGGGGCGGATGGGAGTTGGGCAGGCTGAGGAGTGTCACTCTTCATTGCAACCTTGCTGAACAATCCCTTCCTGCCTCCAAAACCAGCCACCCAAAACAATCAGGCACGCCCTCACCTCCTTCAGGGCCGACTCCAGCTTGCGCTGCAGCTCAAAGGCCTCGGTCTTCGCCATGGTCATGCGCGCCTCCAGGTCCGTCACCTGAACGAAACAGGTAAGTTGTGTGCTGGCAAGAGTGCTCAGTGTGCTGCCTGCAAAGTGAGCATGCCTCATGCTGTACATGTGTAGTGCTGCGGGGTGGGAGGGCAGCGCGTGTGTGCATGCGTGCATGCTGCAGTGCCTGCTCAGCCCCAGCCCACCTCAGCCTCCATGATGAGCACGGTCTCACGCAGCGTGGCGTCTGCAACACACAGAGCAGCCACACAGGCAGGTGCAAGTCAGTGCATTCAGTTTGAGAGAGCTGGGTGCCATGCGAAGCAACCCAACTTGGATGCGCATGCAAGCTTGGTAGTTGCTGTGACATGGCACACTTCAGTGAGCTTGCATTAAGCCCCAATGCATGCCACGCCAGCCCAAACGACATCCCGCACAGAAGCACAGTGCACTCCGCTTGGCAGCGCCTGCCACTCACTCTGCCCGCGCTCCTGCTCCAGCTGTGCGGTCAGCTCCGACAGGCGCTGGGTCTGCTGGGTCAGGTCGCGGCGCAGGTTGTCCGCCTCGGCGCGCACCTGCAAAGCAAAGGCATTGAGGAGTGGCATTACTCAGGAGGGGTTGGTAGAGTTGTATGGCCAGTGTGAACCCATGCCCTCATCTGAAGACCATGGGCGGCAGGCCAGGAGTCCATAGGGTGGTGAGCACAGGCGCTGCGCGGCTGCTGCACTGCCCCACATCTTCTGATCGTGCCGTGAAGTATTAGCAACTGATTGTGCCCCACGCACCGCCTCCATGCCCGCCCGCATCTCGGCGCTCTTCTCGCGGCCCTCGGCGCTGTCGTAGTCAAACTGCGGTGCAAGGTGCGGCAGGGCGACGAATGTGGGCCATCAGGGCGTGCATCACATGTTGTTCATTGCTGCTTCCCAGCTTTGCGCCGCTCGCAGTGCAGCTGGCACATGGGGCACCCCAAACCAGCACCATTTGAAGCCTTACCCATCCATCCACCCACCCACCCACCCGCCCTGTGCACTCACCGACTCGTCATCAGACTTCTTGCCCTTGGTGACTGCGATGATGGCAGCCAGGGTCCAGCCGCTGGTGGCCGCCAGGCCCAGGGGGCTCTTCAGTGTGTCCAGGCCCTGCAGGATTGAGGGTGGGTTCAGAGGGGTGTGGGGTGAGCAGACATGCATCAATGGAAGAGGAAGTGTGCACCCCTTGCGCTGGGTGTCGGCGTGGACGCGCATGTGGCGCCCAATCAGTCGCCAAGGGGCGCCCAATCAGCTGGAAATGGCCCATCGCTGACTCACCGCCTGGCCGCGCAGGGCCAGCTCCGCCTGGCGCGCCGCCTCTGCCGCCTCCGCCGCCTGCCGCTTGGCTGCCACCAGCAGGCCCTTCTCCTTCTCAACCTGCGGTTGTGGTGGGGTGGTAAACAAAGGTTACGGGCATTTGTATCCACGGGTATGCAGATGCAAGGCAGCATGGCCTACATGCATGCGACTTTTGGCCCGCACTTGGGGCACATTGCAGAGCACAGGTTCTCCTCGCCTCAAATGGCCCTCAAACCCTTTCTTCGACCCAGGATCACAATAGCAAGGTGTACAGCTTGCAGCGCCCCTCTCCAACGCCAGCTCACCTCCTTCTGCGCGTCCACCAGCTCCGCCTTGGCGGACTTGAGCTCGCCCTGCCAGGAGAGGAAGGGTTAAGCGTACATGAACAATTAGGACCCTGGCACAAAGAGCTAACGGTGAGGCCACGCTAGGGGCTGAGCGGGACGCTCTTGCATGCCAGCTGGCCCAGCAAGCACCCGCCGCCGCACTGCACTGGCTGCATGCCATGCCCTCCATCCCGAGAGGCCCACCTGTACCCCGCACCACCAGCGCCCGCCCACCTGAAGCTTCAGCATCTGCGCATGCTCGGCCGCCAGGCGTGCCTGCAGGTCCTTCACGCTCTTCACAGCGGCGGCCTTGGAGGCCTCCAGCTCGCTCGCCATCCTGCAGAGGTGGGTTGCTGAGCGGTCAAAAGTCAGCGGCACCGTTGGAGGCCCTGGGGGGCGGGAAGAAGCGAAATTTCCTGCTGCCCAGCGCGGCTGCCTGCAGCGTTCCTGCCCGCAAGCACACAGTCACACGGTGCTGAAGCAAGCTGAACGAGTGATACCCACTTGTTCAAGGCCTCCGTGTTGCGCTTCTCCACTTCGGCCTGCAGCTCGGCCGCGGGGCGGGTGGGGGCCGCCGCCGACGCATCTGCGGCCAGCGCCGGGGTGCCGGTGCCCAGAGCCTGCAAGGCATGTCATTTCAATTGCAAGTCCATTAGGGGCTGTGGCATGCAGGAGTCAAAGCTGGGAACCCAAGGGGCGGGAAGCCCACCTCTCGGCCGGCCGCGTGCGCCGGCGCCTGGCCACCCACTCACCCAGGACGCGGAGACCGCTGTCAGGGCCACGGCCATCTTGTTGACGATGCTTGGCTCATCGGGGGAGGCCTGGCAGCGCACGATGGAGCGCCTGGAGCCGGGTCTGGCGCCCAGGCGCGAGCCAGGGCGAGCGCTGAGCGCCGATGGGGCCTGCGCGGACGCCCTCATGATGCTTTTGCGTGTACGAGGCCAATTGAGGGGTGCGCGGCGCCTAGAACGCTGGATGGTAAGGCTACAACTGGAGGCAGCCGCCGCTGGGCGCGCTGTGGCGACGGCACTCGCGGGGCCGCCCTGGCACTGCTTGGGCTGGCCCAGGATGAACCTGACCAGTCAATTATACAACGAGGATGCAGAAGGGTGTTGTGAGCCTGCGGTGTGGCCACTCTGCGCCACTTGTTGCCCGCCACCGACGGCATGCCGCCAGCGCTCACCGGCGTCAACACCCTCACGGCGGCTGCCTTGTCGCCGCCCCTTGCGTCTTTGTCTGGACCAAGTCCATCATACCTCTGCAGCTGCATATTTTACGAGGCGGCCAGGATTGCCCGATCACCCAGGCGGGCCGGTCTGGGGCCACAGATCAGATGCAGCATGTCGGCGGCTTGCCGCTTCTTGCCGCTCCCTGCCGCTCCCGCCGATTGGGGCGTTGGTCGCATGAGGCGGATGCGGTCACTGATCGAGGCTCAGCTGACCCCCAACTATATATCTTCGGGCACCTTGGGCGCTTGAAGCGGGCAGGAGCGCCCGGACCCGCCTCGGCCGGCGGTCGCCCGACTACAAGCGCGCTTTCAGCACTTAATTTGCTGTTGAGGGTGACCAGGTGGACAAACAGCGCACGCAGCGTGGCGCGGGGTGCAGGTCGGTGGGTGGGTGGGTGGGTGGGTGGGCTGGCCGCCGCCGCCGGAGCCGCCCCCGCCATCCCGTCGCGTTTCGGCGGATGTTATCTGCACAGAACGCTCCTCTTGCATCTAGGACTCAGGGCTAGGTTGAAGTGTTCAATCATGCAAGTGCAGTTACGGCTGCTGCTTGGCCAGGCCAGATTATGGCAAGGAAACGCACCATAGCCCCATTGCCCTGCTGCGATATTTCCTTGAGCCGAGCAGTCGTCGAATGCATGCAATCTATTCTGATCATCAGTCATGCAGCTGTGACCAACACGGCGGCCGAGGATACATGCCATCATTCAGACCTATTTCTCCTAAGAAGGCACATCCTCTACTGGGCTCCCACAAAACAGGCAGACTTGCTCCGGCTCAAGGGGCGATGCACACATGCCACCGCCGGCCGGCCTGCTCCCCAGCTGCCCGCTCGGCTGCGCTGGCATTCCAGTCGCTTTGCGCAGAATGAAGGCTTTCGTCACCAAGGGAAGCTCCACGACCAGCTGGCCAGTGCCCTGCAACAGGGAGCAGGCTTGGTGGTAAGAGCAGTTGGGTTGGTGATGCAACCGACCGCAACAAGTTCTGCGCCTGTAGCAGTGTGACTTTGTTTATGCCTCCCGGCCGCCAAGTATTGCGCGCACCTCAGGGCTCTGCTGCCGCTCAATGCCGTGCAGCTGTGGGTGCTGGGCAGCTGCCAGCTGCTTTCCCAGATGGACAACGCCCCCCAGCTGCCCTGAAGGCGGCGCTGCCCCTGCCCCAGCTACAGCCGCCCCAAAGTGTCGCTCAGCGAGCAGGCGCAAGTCTGCATGAAACGCCCGACGCCGGCTGCTGCCCAGCGCTGCGTGCACAGCGCCCTTGGAGGCAATTTCGTCCAGGAATGCGCCCAGCGGCAGGCGCAGCATGTGAGGGATGGCGGCATAGTGGATGAGGCGAAACATGTCACCTGTGTGTGCAGTGAGTACATCGTGGATGGGAGGAGAATGCTCAGTTTCCCAGAGCTGAATGGTGCGCTTGCAGTCCACAGCAGGTAAACCTTAAGCGCCGCACGGCAGCGGGGTGGCACGCAAAACCATTGTTGGGCAGCAACGCACCCTGCTGCAGGCGAGGCGCCCACTCCGTGGCATCGTGCTGCCCCGTGTCACGCGAATACCCTGCAAGAAGGAGCAGGTCAGCCAACGGTAGGATACAGAAACTCCGTCACTTTGGCTTGAGACTCTTCAGCCAGCAGATACCCAGCCAGCAGCACCAAACCACCACCAGCTGCGCTCACCCGGCACCGCCCCCTCCAGCAGCTCCTCCAACTCCAATGCAAACGGCGAGGACAGGTCGCGTTCGGTGAACAGCACCGCCAGCAGGCCGCTCTCCCGCAGGTGCCGCCTTGCTGCCTGCAGGCGCTTGCCAGGCGGGCTGAGGTTGCACCTCTGAGCACACAGCACACACCATGACCGAGATGCATGGCGTTCCTGACCCCCAGCGCGGCCGCCACCCACCTGAAGCGCTCGCCGCGCGTCGGTCATGAGCAACAGGTCCGCCAGCACAAGCACGTCAGCTGCTCCAGGCTCCTCCTCATGTGCCGCTGCCGCCGCCGCCCCAGCAGATCCCTCCGCTGCCAGGCAGCACGTGTGGCTGCTGCCTTGCAGCTCGCCGCTCAGCGCACGCTCCCCCAGCACAAGCGCATTCACAACTCGGAATCCGGCGGCCGACAGCTGTGCTGTCGCAGACGGCGCGCCACAAACTTCAGGGCTGACGGCCACTACGCTGGCGGCTGGCGGGGCAAAGCTGGCCAGCTGATGCCACACCGCCTCTGGGTACGGCTGCCTGCAACGGTGTGGACAGGTTGCATGTGGGTGGTCGAGCGCAGGTCAGTCGCAGGGGCGGCAGATGTTATATGCACTCTTCACCCTCCCTGCTGCGCACCCGGTGCAGACGGTTGGAGGCAGCTGGGCGTGCTCTGGCAGGATGCACCATGCTGGAGTTGCACGAGCGGACAGGCCGCGCGAGGGCGCAGCAGGGCCTGCTGTGGGAAGCGAGCTGCAATGCGCCAGCCGTGCCCGCTGGACGGCGGCGACGGCGGTGGCCGCCGATCGCCGCAGCATGGTTTGGTGGGCTTGGACAGCCTTCTCCAACTCCTCCAAGGCTGCACAGACCGCGGCAGGGCTGTACAAGTGCGGGAGGCGACCCTTGGCCGAGCGGCCTTTTGTGTGGAGCGGCAGAGCGCCTGGATCTAGCGATGATCGCACTGCAGTAGCACACACGGTACTTTTGAGGCGTGTAGCTCGCCACAAACGCCCTGCTGTCGACCAGGACAACCCCAGCACGACAGATGCAGGAGGCAGCGCGCCCTCTGAGATCGCCACAAACTGCATCCTGATCTGTGCATAAAGCTGTTGCGGGGTGATCACGTCCCGAGCCTCGCAGTCTCCGAGCCAAAGATTGCGTCCCGCCTCAGCCGTGTTCCCGGCCGAGAGGCTGCTGCAACAGGTCAGCGTGATAGTCGATGCGATCTGGACATGCTTGCTGGAGCTGGCAGCTTGATCGGCCTCCCTGCCGCCGCCTGCCGCCGCTGCCGCCACTGCTGCCGTCACCCAGCACACCCATGCTCAACCTGTTTTGTTGCAGGCAATGGACGACCTGGGCAGCCCCCGCGACTGGCAGCTCAAAGGAGAGGGCAACGCCAACCTGGTGTTTGCGTACACGGGCAGCGACCCCCGCCTGGTGCGCTGCACTTGCTGGCTTTGAGTGCAGGCTCCGCTGCTGTGTGCCGCCTGCACCAGCCGGAGCTGCTTGCACTGCCCCATGTCAACTGCTGAACCGAATGATCGCAACTGCTTGCAGGTGGGCAGGGTGCTGCGGGTGCGCAAGCCACGGCCCCCGCTGCCGCCGGAGCAGGCTGCACTAGAAGACGCGGTGTGGGCGCCGGTGCTGGGCCCCTTGGCAGCCGGCCAGCTGGGTGCTGCCTCGGCCAACAGCAGCGCTGGCCTACAGCCCCGGCAGCAGGACGAGCCAATCGCAGCTGAGCCGCTCGTAGCAGCAGCGGCAGCAGCAGCCCAGCGTGAGCAACTGTATGTGCAGCGCGTGCTGGCCCCATTGCTGGGACGGCATCATATCCCTCCGCAGCAGCCCATGCGGCCCAGCCCCGCATTCTTGCAGCAGCTGCTGAGCGGCAGCGCGGCTTGCGGTAGCAGTGATGCGCAGGCGGCGCCGACAGCAGGCACAGCAGCGCTGTTGCCAGATGTCACCCTGCTGCCGCAGTGCACAGCTGCTGCACCGCTGGCTCCATGGCAGGAGCAGCAGGCACAGCAGCAGGCGGCGCAGCAGCAGCAGACCCCAGGGCAGCCAGTGGGCCCTGTAGTGTGCATTGAGCTCAAGCCTAAGTGCGGGTTTGTGGCCAGCTGCGGCACTGTGCACCCCGCCAACCGCGAGCTGAAGCACAGCCGCTCGCGCTACCGGCTGCACCAGCTGCTCAAGCTGTCGCAGGCGAGCAGGAGGCTGGGACTCGGTGCATGACTAGTCACTGGTTGCTCCTGCTGTGACGTTAAATTGTAGCTGGTATAGCTCAGCTGCTCCAACCCTGTGATGTCCCGCCGCTTCACCGTTTGCCCCGACCTGCCCTGTCGCCCACCAGTGTGTCCTTCCCTTGCTGTCCACCCCTTCCCTTTCTTGCAGGGCAAGATCAGCGCATGCAGTGCCTACGACCCTTGCGACCTGTTTTCTGGGGACCCCGCTCGCCTGCGCTGCGCCCTGAGCGCGCTGCTGCAGCAGCCCCAGAACAATCTGCTGCTGTTTGTGGATGGGCGGCGCCAGGAGCTGGCGGGGCAGCAGCGGCGTAAGGGACGGAAGCAGCAGGCGCAGCAGCAGCAGCAGGCACAGCAGGCACAGCAGCAGGCGCAGCAGCTGGAGCAGCAGCAGGAGCAGCAGGCACAGCAGGCACAGCAGCAGGCGCAGCAGCTGGAGCAGCAGCAGGAGCAGCAGGCACAGCAGGCACAGCAGCAGGCGCAGCAGCTGGAGCAGCAGCAGGAGCAGCAGGGTGCGGCCTCCCTTGAGCAGCTGCTGGGCGGGCTGCTGCCGCTGCCGCCGGAGCAGCGGCAGGGCGCCCTTGCCGAGCTGCTGGATGCGGTGCTTGAGCAGGAGGGTGTGCTGCCGCGGCTGCTTCGGACGCAGCAGCAGTGCACATATGACGTGGAGGGCATCTATCGGTTGTATTGCCAGCTGGCGGGGCTGCAGCCAGAGGAAGCCACGGCATGCGCAGCAGAAGGCGGCGGCAGCGGTGGCAACGGCAGCGGCACACGTAGCAGCAGCTCTGGTAGTGGCGACGGCGGCGACAGCAATGAATACGTCGGTGGCAACGGCAGCGGAAATGCAGACAGCATCGCTGCGCATGCTGCAGCAGTTGCGCAGCTGCTTGCCCTGCCTGAGGCAGAGGCGCATGCTGTGCTGCGCTCCTACGTGGTTTCTTCGACTGCGAAAGACTGCGCGCTAATGGTGGCGCTGCAACGGCTGGATGGGCCGCCACCAGAAGCAGCAGCAGCAGCAGCAGCAGGTGACCGATCAGCAGCAGCGGCGGCTGGCACGGCAGCAGGCGCGCCAGCGGGTGGCGGTGCAGCATGTGGCACCGACGCAGCCATGCAGCAGTCTTTTGAAGAGCGGCAGCAGTGCTGGGACGTGGTGCCTGCCTGCCTCTTCTGCCCTGCCCTTGGCGGCGAGCTGTTGCAAGCCGGCAGCAGCGGTGGGCAGGAGGGGGATGCCAGCGGCAGCTGCGGCTGGGGCGGAGGCTGGTTCCGCTACCGGCTGTGCTTTGTGGACCTCGACCTGAAGCCGCTGGTGCGTCTCTGGCTGACCTTTCGGGATGGCTTGCATGCACGAATGGAGCCTGATGAATGTATTGCCTGCAATGCTGGATTGGGCAGCGCGCTGCCGCGTGCATGCGTGGCGCTGGCTCCCTCCCTTTCGCTCGCGCGCAGGCTCGCGCATATGTGTGATTGACCTCCACATTCATGCCTTGAGCCTGCATCATGCATTCCCAATGGTGCTCGTCGTGCTTTTGGTTGCAGGCCAAGATCCCCGCCCATGCCGAGCTGGACCGCCGCATCATTGAGGCCGCCAAGCGCCACCTGGGCGCAGCGGCCGGCACCGCGGGCGTGCCTTGAACGGGTGTGCCGGAATTTGTGTGGATCTCCTGAACATTCCTTGGCCGCCCTGATGGATTGTAACATTGCTGTTGCGCAAGCAGAGGGCCAGCTGGCTGGGCGGCTGCTGGGCGGCGATGGGATGGCCAATTTTGCAGAGGCAGGAGAGGGGAAGACACAGGCTTGCTGCCTGCCTGGCGTGATTGCGTTCAGAGCTCGTGTGCTTGGGTATGCAGAAACCCGTTGTATGCTCTCTCGAGGACAGCAGATGCTGCAAGGCCAGGTTTCCAGGGTGCGCCGTCGCCGGGGCGGGTGGGCGGGCGGTACCAGGGCCGAGCGCTGGGCGCGGTCAGGGGCCGGGAAAAGGTCTGGATCTGTTGTATGCCCCTAACTAGGGCGCCGAGGTGGCCTCACGCGCGCCCGAGCCGCCGAAATCGCACAGGCTACGTGCCCGGGTGACCTGGCCACCTTTGCGAGCACTAAACCGCCGCGCAGCCCTCCCCCGCACTCTTTCATCTCCTCTCCACACACCCAAATCATAGCACTGCTCGCAGCCATGCGGCGGCTCTCACTCGCGGCGGCAGTGCTGCTGCTCGCGTGCACGGTCTCGGCTGCGCGCAACCTGACCGATTTCCACGCCCGCAGCCTCAAGGTGGGTTGTTTCACGCCGCGAACGACTGTGCGGGCCTCCCTCCCAGCGGGCCATCACATCAGGCATCCACAGATGGGCCGTCGCCAACTTCCTTTGCTGCTCCTGCCTCCCTGCAGGCCTCCCCCTACTTCTATCCTACGGGTGGAAAAGGCGCGACGCAGCCGCAGGGTCGCACTCAGGGCTGCGCAGCTTGGGCTGCCTGCTGCCGCCGCCGCTGCCGCCGCCCCGCCCTTGCTGCCCCGCCCACTCTTCCTTCCCTGCTGCTACCATTGCCGCAGGTGCCTGGGACAACCGGCTCTACAGCACTGCGGACCTGTACATGATCCATTCCAACCTGATGAAGGTAAGTTCAAGAGAGTGGGGTTAACGGTCGCTGGCATGGCGGAGCCCCGACCTGTGGCGCGCCCCCTCGGCAGCCCGTGCTCTCGCATCGCTGGAACACCCTCTCCCGCCGCCCACCACCCCTGCCCAACATCCACCCACCTCCTTCCCTCATGCTGCAGGACGGCAAGGTGGTGGGCTGGAGCACCGTGTCCGGCAAGTACGGCTTTGGCACCGCGCTGTGCGACCCCATGAACCGCAACCCCGCCACGGGTGACGCCAAGTGCCAGCGCATCCTCGGCAAGGACGGCATCTCGGCCGGCAAGAATGTGTTCTGCTCCGGTGAGCCTTAGCCTTGCAGGGCTGAAACCATCCATGGCAGCCGGTGCAAGGGTTGTGCTAGGATGGATTGGGGTTTGGCGTGCACAACCACCGCCAGCTCACGTACTGCATGCAACCCCTCTCCCCAACCGCCCGCCCCAACCACTGCCATCCATCTCCCCCTTGCCTCGCCCTGCAGGCCAGGTCACCACCGCCGACAGCGAGATCATCATGTTCGGAGGTCACTCCACCGACATTGAGTGGTGAGTGTGTGATGAACAGCGGCCTTGGCAACACAACAATGATTGTGAGTCCCCTTGTCGAAGCTGCCCCGCAACCACACCGTTGCATCCTCAACTCACCCCACGCTCCTCACCCCTCACCCCCTCACAGGCTGCGCCACTTCAAGTACAACAACGGCCAGAACATGCAGGTCACCGCCAAGCAGCTGCCCACGGGCCGCTGGTACCCCGGCGCCGCCACCCTGCCTGACGGTAAGCGCAAGAACCTGCAACCCTTGGCATGCAGGCCCTTGGCAGCCCTCTTGGCGTGCGCATGTGTGCACTGTTCGTATTGCAGTAGCACCTAAGCAGCGTTTCAGTCCACATACTCACCCGGCTCTCCTGCTTCCCTGCCCTGCCCCCAGGCAAGGTCATCATGGTTGCGGGTGTGGCCAAGTCTGGCTGCGCTAACTACGTGGTCGGCAAGACGTGCATGCAGGAGGCAAACAACCCCACCTTCGCCATCTACGACCCCAAGACCGGGTGAGTGTGCAGTGACTGTGCATGGGATCGCTCGCAGGTTGGTTGGGGCGGCGGGCCCTACAGGATGGGTCGTCCAGGAGAGCAGCAGCCACTGCCGCCTCCTTGCACTGCACTGCCCTACCCGCTTGTCGCCCACCCTTCCCGCCTTCTGCCCTTCCCTTCCCTCTACGCAGCGAGCTGGGCAGCGACAAGTACGGCATGGCCGCGCAGCTGAACGAGGCCTTCCCCATGAGCACGTGAGCAGGGCAGAAGTGCACACACATGTGCTGGCCTTTGCCTGCCGAGGCAGCTGCCTGCCTGCACATTTCCTGCCTGCCCTGGATTTGGCCATTGCAATGTCGCTTGTTGATTTGTGCTCACTCTCACTTACCCGCGCTACTCCTGCTTCCCCTGCAGCTACCCCCACGTGATTGTGACCCCCGACGGCAACCTGGCGGTGGCTGCCAAGTCCTCCCTGGTCAAGTACAACCGCGTGGGCGACGGCAGCACCCAGGGCACCCGCTTCAACAAGGCCTGGCAGTGGCCAGACCGGCCTGGCGCGGCCTGGGTTTACCCGCAGACTGGTGAGCTGGCTCAGCTGGGCAGAAAAAGAGGGAAAAAAATCTACGTTGCTGGACGGCGTCATGTGCTGGGCCGCTGGTTGCGCGCTCTTGCGCTGTTTTGGCATGGGCTTGCCTGCACTCTCGGCTCAATCCTGCTAGCTCCCCAGCTCGATCTGCTCACTGCCACCGTTCATTCTGCTGCCCTGCTGCAGGCCAGGGCATCCTGATGCCCATGAGCCCTCCCTACAACAACATGGTCCTGCTGGCCGCGGGCGGCTCCACCGCCAACAACGCCGGCTTCAACACCCCCGCCGACAACCGCGCCTGGGCCATCAGCGTGAGTGGCAGCCCTGCACTGGCGGTGCCTGAGAGGGCTGAGAAGGCTGAGCAGACAGCATTGCTGCCATTGCTCCGCCACCTCAAGCCCTGCTGCTGACGAGATGCCCCCTGCCCTCCCCCTCCCGCCCCTTGCAGCTGACCGACCCCAACGCCAACTGGGTGCCCCTGGGCCAGATGCCCCAGTCCCGCGTCATGGGCGACTCCCTCTACATGTGCAACGGCGACATCCTCTTCCTCAACGGCGGCCACCAGGGCGTGGCGGTGAGCTACTTATTTTGATACCACAAACGCTGTTTGCATCAGGTTGGATCCCATCCCCATCCCCAGCTGCCCACTGCGCCTGCCTGCACTTCTCCACGAGTCCATGCTCATTCTCATGCCCCCTGGTCCCCTGCTTTTCCGTGATGCAGGGCTGGAGCAGCCAGAAGGTGACCTACAACTTCAACGACGGCACCAGCTACACCTGCCCCGGCGCGCGCTGCAGCAAGGCCGACCGTGACAGTGAGCACCTCTGCTGCCCGCTTGTGTTTGCAATGACCCTTGTGCCGCTGCACTGCACAGTCTTGGCCAGTTTCTGCGCTCTGCGCTGCTCTGCTCATGTGGCGCAAGCTTCACGCCACCCTCTCACTCCCGCCTACCCCTGCCGCCCCTTGCAGGCCGTTTCCTCAACCTGGAGCCCGTGATGTACAACACCGAGACCAACCAGTGGTCGGCCAAGGGCAGCCTGGCGCAGGCCATCAAGCCCCGCCTCTACCACTCCTCCGCCATCCTGCTGCCCAGCTGCCAGGTCATGGCCTCCGGCTCTGATGTGAGTTCCTGGAGGGGTGGCGGTGCAGGGTGGGGAGAGGGGCGGTGGTGTTGCTGGAGAGCCTGCCTGGCTGCAACTGTGCATGGGCAGCACAGCGCATGCGCAGCGCAGCAGCACAGCACAGCCGCCACCAGTCTGTGTTGCCTCATCCACCCCACTCACCCCACTTCACCCGCTGCCCCGCTACCGCAGGTGACCGCCGACACCACCGCCGAGTTCTTCTCGCCGCCCTCCCTGGCGCTGCCGGGCCGCCCCTCCATCTCCCGCGTGGGCCAGTTCCCGGAGAACAAGCCCCGCATCGTTGTGGGCGACAAGATTGTGGTGGAGGTGAAGACCAACGCCCCCGTCCAGCGCGCTCTGCTCATCCGCACCGGCGCCACCACCCACTCCATGCCCTTCGGTGAGCTGAGCGGCAGCTTGGCAGTTGGGAGGTGTTGGGACGCAGGGTGCAGGGCGCAGCACAGCGGGATGGGGGAAGCGCGGCGGGCACCGCTCAGCAGGAACAGCAAGGATGGCATGCTGCACAGCCTGCCCAGCTCTCACCTTGGCGCATGCACCTCTCAACCCCCGCCCATGCAGATGCCCGCGCGCTCTGGCTGCCCATTGTGGACCGCGTGCCCGGCGGCGTGGTGCTGCAGCTGCCCAACTCCCCCAACGTGCTCGTCCCCGGCATGTGAGTGACTGAACCAGGGGTGGACTGGATTGCACAGGCCTGTGCCCGAGGAATGTGAGGATGTTTGGCACAGGCCGAGCAGAAAAATCAGCCCCGCCAGGCTGTGGCAGCGCAAGCAACTCACTTACACCTGCCCCCACCCTTCCCTCCTGCCCCCGCAGGTACATGGTTGTTGTGTCCACCACCGACCGCAACGTGCACAGCGAGGGCGAGATCATCAGCGTGCATGCCAACGACCTCAACAAGCGCGCAGGCCTGTAGGCAGGCAACAAGGCGAGGCGGGAGCTTGATGTGACCGCCCGCCGCCGCCCAGGCCACCTCAGCTTTTCACCAGGCCCGGCCCTGACCGGGCCCGAAACTCGGTAGGCATCAGTCGTTAGTTACACCCCAGGCAGCCCCCTCCGCGGAATGCAATCGCCCCCAGAATCCAGCTCTGTCCCTCAGGGCTTTTCATGCACCTGCAACCCACCCTCACCCCCCCGAATGTTTGTATGCAATAAACGCCGCTGCTGCCACTTGCGGCCGCAAGCAGCCCCGGCCTGTAGTTTCGTCGTGTGCTTGCACCTGTGATAACTCCTTTTTCCAGAACTGCCTTGTGATTCGTCATTTTTTGCCGAGCGCGTGCCAACTCCCCTCCTCTCTCTCAAGACGTTTCAATCTCTCCATGGCCGCACCGGCCGCTGCACGTAACTGCCTGCACTTGCACCATCAAGCACTCTATTGCATTCTACCTTGACTGCATTCATACCCTACCCTCAATGAGCTGCAAGTGTTGATTGACGTGTAAATACCGTGCTTGCTGCGCTGCATCCGACAGGGGTGGAGAGGGGCAGGTGCAGCCGGTGCACAACTGGCCGGCTGTTGTTGCATTGTCGGTCACTGTGCAGCTAGATGGATGAGCCGACAGCATGGCGAGATCGGTGACGTGTTATTCATTCTCTTGATGCCTGCTGTGAGCCAGTGCACTTTAAAACTGGAAACTGGAAGTTACATTTTTATTAACGGGAGAGATGAAGAGGATGAGAATCTTGTCCAACAGAGGTGAGGGCGAAAGGGATTGCAGCAAGGCAAATTGAGCGAGGAGAATGGCCCAAGCCAGGATACAAATTGGCTGGGCTGCAAGCATCCATGGCTAAGCATTGATGAGGGCGAGGAGCGCGGTCACCACTGCTGCACCCGTTGCAAACAGGCGGCTGCGGCTGCCTGCGCTGGTGGCAGCGGGCGACACAGGCACAGGAGAGGGCACAACCTCGGCGGCCGGGCTCTGCAGGAGCAGGCAGGGGGCAGAGCCGAGCAGGCTCAGCGCAGGATGGGACAGCTTGCGGCAGCGCTCAGCTGGCACACTGTCGCATGCTGGCATGCTGACAGGAAAACCTGCACCAACACCCGCCTGCCCGCATGTTGCCTTGCCCCCGGTTCCCTTCCTCGGTTCCACATCGGTGCCACTCCAGTGAGCTCACCGGTGCGATGTCAGTGGAGTTGCTGCCGTAGGGCAGGTAACCTTCCAGCTCAGCATCAAACTCGGCTGGCGACAGCTGGCCGTCGGCGTTGGCGTCCAGGGACAAGAACTGGGTGCGCAGGTCGGCCAGGGTGGAGTTGTCGCCCGCATCCAGCGCGTCGGCTGCGGGGGAGGAAGGGGCAAAGAGGGCAGGGGGCGGGCGCTGCTGGTGAGCAAGCAAAGGAAGCGCAGGGAGGGGTGCTGGTTGCAGGGCTGCTGTGTGCAGGAGGGCAGCAAGGCAGCCGCCGCGCGACGGGAGAGCGGTAGGCGCCGCTGGCCGCCTGCCTGGCCTGGTTTCACAAACCAGGGCAATGCATGCATTGCGCCCTGGCTGCACTGGGCACCACTCACCGCAGCCGGGCAGGCCGCTCATGCATGCCTCCTCGAAAGTCAGGAAGCCATCAGAGTCGGTGTCCAGGCTGCAGGAGGGGGCAGGGACGGGAGAGGGGGGGGGGGGGGGGGGAGGGCAGGAGAAGGGCAGTGTGCACTGGGTGAGGGTGAACAGCAGTCCACAGAATGGTTGAACAGAGGTACATGGAAGGGGTGAATAGTCACCCTATCCATCTCGAACTTTCTGCCGGCTCACCAGAGGAAGTAGAACAGGATGTCGGCGGGCTCAGTGGCGGAAGAAGGCGGGCGGCAGGGCGGCATGACAGCTGTTGTTGAGTTGTCGGTGCCGTTGCCGCCGTCGGTGGTAGTCACCTCCAGCAGCTCGGCCTCTGGCTCAGAGGCGGACGCGTCTTCCGATGTGGCAGAGTCCTCGGTAGCCAGGGCGTCCACATCAGCGGCGTCCTCAGCTTGCTGCAGGCGGCGGCGGCGCTCAGGGGCGGGGGCAGGGGCAGCGCCAGCCGAGTCTGCGGGAGGGGCACGGAGGGGTGGGG
>VFQQ010002738.1_pt1 | contig 18872 bp, 17 predicted proteins | sample 3512341 | NCBI WGS metagenome assembly VFQQ01 (sample SAMN10412373, study PRJNA504923) | tailings metagenome | isolation source: Relicate 2 Philex TSF1 revegetated site | place: Philippines: Tuba, Benguet | collected 2017-08-29 | reverse complement strand
AGGTCATACGCCCTTCCATGCTCAGGCCACGGATGGCAGAACCCGCAAACTCGATTGCATAGCCAGTACCACCCGCAGTGCCCATCTTGCCAATAATCGCCAGCGCAATATCCTTGGCTGTGACACCTACTCCAAGCTGTCCTTCCACCAACACTTGCATGGCCTTGGATTTCTTCTGCACCAAGCACTGGGTAGCCATCACATGCTCAACCTCGGAAGTACCAATACCATGCGCCAACGCGCCAAATGCACCATGGGTACTGGTATGGGAATCGCCACAGACCACCGTCATGCCCGGCAGGGTTGCTCCCTGCTCAGGGCCCATCACGTGGACAATCCCCTGACGCGCATCACCCATCTTGAACTCGGTCACGCCAAAATCCGTACAGTTCTGATCCAGGGTTTCTACTTGCAAGCGCGAAATCGGGTCAGCAATGCCTTGGCTACGATCGGTCGTCGGCACATTGTGGTCAGGCACAGCCAGCACAGAGCTGATGCGCCAAAGCTTGCGACCCGCCATTTTCAGGCCTTCAAATGCCTGTGGGCTGGTGACTTCATGCACAAGATGACGGTCGATATAAATCAACGCAGCACCGTTTTCCTCACGTACCACGTGGGAATCAAATAATTTGTCGTAAAGCGTTTTGGCTGACATACGATCTTTCTGAAACTAAACCTGCTTAAATACTGTGTTCAACGCTGCAATAGCAACAATGGTTGAATCGGCCAATCAATCGCGGAAATTACCGAACTGCAAAGGGAAATCCGTAATGGATTTACGCACAAAGGCGATCGCCTCTTGCAGCACATCACGCTTGGCGCCCGTCACACGTACCTCATCGCCCTGGATGCTCGCTTGCACCTTGAGGCCACTATCCTTGAGTAATTTGACGATTTTTTTCGCCAATTCGCTATCGATACCAGCCTTGATCTTCAACACCTGCTTCACCTTGTTGCCAGAAATCTTCTGCACATCTTGGTGATCCAGCCGCTTGGCGCTATCGGCCTCTTTCTTTTCCATTGCAGGCAGCAAGATGGCCTTGATCTGGTCCAGCTGAAAGTCAGAATCACCATGTAGCGTGATCTGATTGTCTTTTTCGTTCAGCTCGACATTGGCACTAGTGCCCTTGAAATCATAGCGGTTGGTGATCTGTCGACCGGTCACATCCACTGCATTTTTCAATGCAACCATATCGACTTCAGAAGAAATATCAAATGAAGGCATCGTTTTCCATCCTCATCTCAATCCACTCCAACGTGGCAGGCATCATTCGCATATTGCCTTTAGGAGCATCGTCACTCACTTCATCAAACTAAAGTGGGCACTAAAAATCGAACACTGGTATTTAGATCAGCTATTGCTGCAAACTACCCAGCATTGCGCGTAAATTGAAAAACGCCCCGCGCTTGGCGTTGCGTTTTTCCACCGGAAGCCACTAACGGCCACCTACTCTCACTTCATTGATATCACCTGGGCAATATCAACACACAACAGGTACGTTTACTCAAAATGGCAAACGTAATCCAGCGTTTCCACCGTTTCGATATCAAAGCTGGAATTGCCAGGCACAGTAAATTTCTCGCCTGCGCTGTATGTTTTCCATTCGGTTTCACCGTTGAGTCTCACCTTGCAGACACCACCATTGATTTCCATCAACTCTGGGGAGCCGGTGTTGAACGTCAAGGCGCTAGGAAAAATCACGCCTACTGTCGCACGTGTACCGTTAGGGAACAGCACAGTATGGCTGACACACTTGCCATCAAAATACACATTGGCTTTTTTCTTAACACTGACATTGTCGAACTGGGCCACGACGCTTCTCCTAAAATCCTGTTAATTAGTTCTTGTTGCGCAAGTTCGCTGCAATCCGCATACGCAACGCATTCAACTTGATGAAACCACCTGCATCGCGGTGATCATAGGCACCGGCATCATCTTCAAATGTCGCGATATTGGGGTCGAACAATGAATCCGTCTTGGAATCGCGGCCGGTGACGATGACATTGCCCTTGTACAGCTTGAGCTTGACCCAGCCATTCACAGTGCTTTGAGTATGATCAATCAGCGTTTGCAACGTCACACGCTCAGGGCTCCACCAATAGCCGTTGTAAATCATGCTCGCATAGCGTGGCATCAGATCATCCTTCAAGTGTGCCACTTCGCGGTCCAACGTAATAGACTCGATAGCGCGGTGCGCCTTGAGCAAGATGGTGCCGCCCGGCGTTTCATAGCAGCCACGTGACTTCATGCCTACATAGCGGTTTTCCACCAAGTCCAGGCGACCAATACCATGCTTGCCACCTAGGCGATTCAATTCAGCCAGCAACTCATGCGGTTTCAGCGCTTTCCCATTCAATGAGATGGGGTCGCCATTGCGATATTCAATCTCCAGGTACTCCGCTTCGTCAGGAGCACGCTCAGGCGATACCGTCCAGCGCCACATATCTTCCTCTGCTTCCGCAGCGGGATTTTCCAAATGGCGGCCTTCGTAAGAAATATGCAGCAAGTTGGCGTCCATGCTGTATGGGCTACCACCTTGACGATGCTTCATTTCGACGGGAATGCCATTCTTCTCAGCATAAGCCAGCAACTTCTCACGACTGAGCAAATCCCATTCGCGCCATGGAGCGATAATCTTGATATTGGGGTTAAGTGCGTAAGCGCCCAACTCGAAACGCACCTGATCATTACCCTTGCCGGTCGCACCATGGGACACCGCATCAGCATTGGTTGCCTGGGCAATCTCGATCAAGCGCTTGGCGATCAGGGGACGAGCAATAGAAGTGCCCAGCAGGTATTCGCCTTCATAGACAGTGTTGGCACGGAACATCGGGAAGACGAAATCGCGCACAAACTCTTCACGAAGATCGTCAATATAGATTTCCTTCACGCCAAACTTCTTGGCCTTCTCACGCGCAGGCTCCAGCTCTTCGCCCTGGCCGATATCTGCAGTAAACGTTACCACTTCACACTGGTAGACATCTTGCAGCCACTTCAGGATCACGGAGGTATCCAGGCCGCCGGAGTAAGCCAGCACGACCTTCTTCACATCACTCATTTGACGGTTTCTTTCTCAATTAAATCCAGTTTACCCAGGCTTATGCCTGTACTTTGCCTAACAACAAGTATTCCATCAGGGCCTTTTGCGTATGCAGGCGGTTTTCCGCTTCATCCCACACCACGGATTGAGGCCCATCAATCACATCAGCAGTCACTTCTTCACCGCGATGCGCAGGTAAACAATGCATAAACAAGGCATCCTTGCCTGCGATACGCATCATGTCTGCATCGACTTGCCAATCATGGAAATCGCGGCGACGCTCTTCATTTTCCGCTTCAAACCCCATCGAGGTCCAGACATCGGTCGTCACGAGGTCTGCACCACGTGCAGCCTCCATCGGATCGGTAAATTCTTCGTAATGATCTGTACCATAAAGATTGGCGCGTTCAGGCTCGACCTCGTAACCGGGCGGCGTGGAGACATGCACATTGAAATCCAGCACTTCAGCAGCTTGGAGCCAAGTATTACAGACGTTATTTGAGTCGCCAATCCACGCTACTGTCTTGCCCGTGATGGAACCGTGGTGCTCGATATAAGTGAAAATATCGGCAAGTATCTGGCAAGGGTGATATTCATTGGTCAGGCCATTAATCACTGGCACGCGAGAGTTTGCAGCAAAGCGCTCAATGATTTCCTGTTCAAATGTGCGGATCATCACGATATCGCTCATGCGCGAGATTACCTGTGCAGCATCTTCCACCGGCTCGCCACGCCCAAGCTGGGAGTCGCGGGTATTGAGATAGATGGCGGAACCACCCAACTGCTGCATGCCTGCCTCGAACGACAAGCGAGTACGAGTGCTGGCCTTTTCAAAAATCATTACCAGGGTGCGATCTGTCAGTGGCCAGTACTGCTGATAGGCCTTGAACTGCTCCTTGATCCAGCGCGTACGGTCAAAGATATGCGCTAGCTCATCCGCATTCAGGTCGTTGAACTGTAAGAAGTGTTTGATTGCCATAGCATTTTTATTCCCGCGACTAAGCAAGGAATTTCTTGATTAAAGGTGTCAGTATATTTACCAATTGTTGCGCTTCTGACTCACTCATGATGAGCGGTGGCAACAAGCGAACTACTTTATCTGCTGTTACATTGATCAGCAAACCAGCCTCAAGTGCTTGCTTGACCAAGTCACCACATGGCCTGTCTAGCTCTATACCTATCATCAGGCCCGCATTGCGGATGACACTCACACCAGCCACGCCCTGCAGGCTGGTTGCCAATGCCTCACGGATGTAATTACCCAGCTGCTCGGCATGCGCTAGCAAGCCATCAGACTCGATAATCTCCAGCGTTGCCAGGGCTGCTGTGGAGGCGAGTGGATTGCCGCCAAAGGTAGAGCCATGCTTGCCATATGTGAACACTTCTGCAGCCGCGCCTCGTGCCAAACAAGCACCAACAGGCACACCAGAGCCCAAGCCCTTGGCGAGGGTCATCACATCAGGCACAACATCGGTGTGCTGGAAGGCAAACCAGGTACCGGTACGCGCCACGCCGCTCTGCACTTCGTCCAACATCAGCAGCCAGCCATTGGCATCGCAAATCTCGCGCAAGCCGTTGAGGTAAGCAGCGGCATCGCGCGGCACATTGATACCGCCCTCACCCTGAATAGGCTCCAACAGGATAGCTACAACATTCTTGTTGCGTTCAGCCACTTGACGAACTGCCTCAAGATCATCAAAAGGCACACGTATAAAACCACTCACTAAGGGCTCAAAACCGGCTTGTGCCTTGCGGTTGCCAGTAGCAGAAAGCGTTGCCAGGGTACGGCCATGGAACGCACGTTCCATGACGATAATTTCAGGGTTTTCTACCCCTTTGTTATGCCCATAAAGCCGTGCAAGCTTGATTGCAGCCTCGTTGGCCTCACAACCGGAGTTACAGACAAACACATTATCCATGCCGGAAATTGCGCATAACTTATCTGCCAGCTTGCCCTGCTCTGCAATGCCATAAATATTCGAGACATGGATCAATCGGCTAGCTTGCTCACTGATGGCAGCTACCAGGCGAGGATGGGCATGCCCCAAACCATTCACAGCCACCCCGGCCAGTGCATCAAGGTAACGCTTGCCTGCGGTATCCCACAACCATGCACCTTCACCTTTGGTGAATGTCACAGGTTGGCGGGCGTAGGTATTCATCAAGTGTTCAGACATTGCAGTATCTAGCCTCTAGGTTCGATCAAGTTTTAAAGCTCAAAAACAAAAACGGCGGCACCAGCCGCCGTTTACAGCATGACGCGGCACTCTCAGCGGACGAGCGCGCGCTTTTTCAGCAGTCGAATGGCTGCCAGCAGAGCAATACCAGTTGCTACCTTGCGCACTACAGTCTTCATGAGATCACCGTCGAGAATCTTAAAATGGAAACCCGGCTTAAACTCACTGCAGTGCCGGATTTTGCTCAACCTTCAAGCGACTTAATACTTTTCGCTTCAAGGGATTGAGAGTAGCGTAAATCCTGAGTTTAGGCAAGAATTGGTAATAGGATTTATGCAGCAAATACCCGCTACACTACAGGATGGGTTTCAAATTCCTTGAGTTTAGGGCAAAATCTAATGTTCGCTTGAATTCAAGGCGTCAATTCACAACACTGCACTATATGGTATCGCTAGCCTCTGTGACCAAGCTGCCCGCCCAGGGCCACGATTCGCAATTCAGCACCCAGTTACCGGTCTCCTGGTACACGGATCCCGCCATTTATACGCTTGAACAACAACACCTGTTTGCCCATGCTCCGCATTATATTGGGCACGAGCTGATGGTGCCTGAGGTTGGCAATTATCACAGCCTTTCGTGGATGAATGACGCCAAGGCACTGATCCGCAATGAAAGTGGCATCGAACTGATCAGCAATGTCTGCCGCCACCGACAAGCACTCATGCTCAAGGGTAGCGGCAAAACCAAGAACATCATCTGTCCGCTACACCGCTGGACTTATGACACCCACGGCACATTGCTGGGCGCCCCACACTTCAAGGAAAACCCCTGCCTGCACCTGAACACCTCCTCCCTGAAAAACTGGCAAGGGCTGTTGTTCGACAGCAAGCGTGATATTGCACAAGATTTACACGCACTTGGCTGCAAGCAGGATTTCGACTTTACCGGCTACATGCTGAACCGTGTCATGGTCGATGAATATCATTTCAACTGGAAAACCTTTATCGAGGTTTACCTGGAAGATTACCATGTTGGCCCCTTCCACCCTGGCCTTGGTCACTTCGTCAATTGCGATGACCTTAATTGGGAGTTCGGGGATTGGTATAGCGTGCAGACCGTAGGCGTGCACAAGGCCTTGCAAAAATCCGGGTCGCTCATCTACGATAACTGGCACAATGAAGTGTTGCGCTACAACCAACAACAAGCTCCCAAATATGGGGCGATCTGGATGGTGTATTACCCATTCCTCATGATCGAGTGGTACCCCAATACACTGGTAGTCTCCCACATCATTCCACGTGGGCCGGATGCCTGTACCAATGTAGTCGAGTTCTACTACCCCGAAGACATCGCACTTTTTGAAGAAACCTTCATCGCTGCACAGCAAGCTGCCTATACCGAAACTGCCGTGGAAGACATGGAGATCTGCCAACGTATGCACGATGGACGCCACGCGCTGGCCTCTCAAGGCATTGATGAGCGCGGCCCCTACCAGCATCCGATGGAAACTGGCATGCAGCATTTCCACGCGTGGTTACACAGACAACTAGACCCCCACCTGAAATAAGCCTTCAGGCAAACGCTTAGCTGCTTAATCTCTGCAGCCTGCATGGCAGGCCGGAAGGAAAATTTTGAATCTACCCAGACTTGGCAGCCTATGGATGCTAGTGGCTGCCTTTTTCTTTGCCATCATGGGCGTGCTCGTGAAGTTGGGAGCGGAAAAATTCAGCAGTGCCGAGCTAGTATTCTACCGCTCCCTGTTTGGCCTGCTGTTTATCCTTATTGTCACGCAATTGCGTGGCGGCTCTCTCAAAACCAAGCTCATTAATACGCACATGAAGCGTGCGATTCTTGGATTTGCATCGCTGATCTGCTTTTTCTTCGCCATCAGCGAACTGCCCCTTGCCACGGCCATCACACTCAATTACACCTCGCCCTTGTTCCTTGCTATGGCCATGCCGTTCATGCTGCATGAAAAGCCACGCAAGCTCCTGCTGTTAGCGGTTGTCATCGGTTTTGTTGGTGTCACCCTGTTGCTCAAGCCCAGCTTGCATGTCGATGAGCTCATCGCTGGTGCAATCGGTTTGTTATCAGGCGCAATGGCGGGTATTGTCTATCTCCACGTCACACAACTTGGCCGTGCGGGAGAGCCAGACTGGCGCACCGTGTTTTATTTCACACTGGTATGCACCATAGGCAGCGGCCTATGGATGCTTTTCTACCACTTCACACCGCCCGATTGGCAAGACCTGCTCGTGCTACTTGGCTTGGGTGGCTCAGCCACTGTTGCGCAACTTGCCTTGACCCGTGCGTATCGCACTGGTAGCCCGCTGGTTGTGGGTAGCCTGGCCTATACCACGGTAGTGCTTGCCAGCCTGTTTGGCATCCTGATCTGGGGAGAAACCCTCTCAGTTGATCGCTGGCTTGCGGTTGGCCTCATCATTCTGAGTGGGATTATCAGCGTATGTGCCACGCCCAGGCAAAATAAAGGTTAAACTTCCAACGCGCGCATCCGTAGAAGAACTCATGAGCCGATTATCTGCACAATGGTCGAATAGACGCCACGCCGTGATGGTGGGCATGCTGGCATGCAGCCTGGCTGGCTGCGTGGGCGGCCCGATTGCGCAACAAGTGGCTTCATCGCTATTGATGCGGGCTGCAGACAAAGCCACTTCCGATGCCTACGACCACTATTTACTGAACGACACCGGCCACTCGTCCTCTACCACCAGCGCCAACATGATCCCAGGTCACGGTAACACTTACGCTACCGCCTCCAGCGCCACACCGCAGATGGATGAATATTGGGCAGCATTCCTCAATACTGGCTTTACCGAAATCAAGCCTTCCGCAGAACCTTTGCCTGCCCATGCTTCGAATGCCACAGAAGTAAACAACCAGACCATTCGCGCCAGCGCACTGGTCACAGTAGAGGTGTGGAATCTGCTGCTGGGAGAGGAAAAAACTACCGTACTAGAAAAAGCCAGGTTACGCGGGAATGACATTTCGCAGCTTGAAGCATTGGCGCAATGGCAGGTTGCCATCGGTGCTATGGCTAGCTCGCCACAATCCACAGTCACTATTCTGATCCCGCCTGAATTTGGACGAGTTAATAGCGGTCAGGAACTTTTGGTGGAAGTTTCAGAGCATAGCGACCTGCATATCGCGCGCTATCGGCTGGAAACACAACGCGCATTCAAACAAGCTTCGGGCAACAGCATATTCACCCAACCCTGAACGGTCAGGGATCAATCAAGCCAGAACGCATGGCAATCAAGGCAATCTCCGCAGAATTGCTAGCATTCAACTTCTGCTTGATATTGTAGAGATGGGTTCCCACGGTACGCGGTGACAACGATAAAGTCTCAGCGATCTCATTGGTAGTCTTGCCCTTGGCCAAGGCCATAAACACCTCAAACTCACGGTCAGATAGCACATCCACTGGGTTCTGCTGCCCGGAAATCTGCTGGATCGCCATCTGCTGCGCCACATTGGCTTCAAGGTACATCTTGCCGCTTGCCACAGTATGAATCGCCTTGATCAATTCTTCAGCAGCACTGCGCTTGGTCAAATAGCCCATCGCGCCAGCGTTCAGTACACGCTTGGGATGCACCGAATCCTCGTGGGCAGACAATACCAGGATGCGCGCATGCTCGTCCTTGGCACGAATGCGGTCTATGGCCTCCAGGCCACCGATGCCTGGCATCGTAATGTCCATGACGACCACATCAGGCTTATGCGCCTGATAAAGCTTGATACCCTGCTCACCGCTCTCGGCCTCGGCGACCACCTGTATCGCTTGATCAGATTCCAGCAATAACTTGAAGCCCATGCGAACCACCGCATGATCATCCACCAGCATTACCTTGATTGCACTCATGAATTTATTTCTCCGGAATCGTCACCGATATGGTAGAGCCCTGGTCCGGCAGAGAATCTATGCTGAACGTGCCATACAGCGCTTGAGTGCGCTCACGCATACCCAACAGGCCGAAATGGCGACTCTGGTCCACATTGCACATATTCATGCCGATACCGTTATCCTTGATCAAAAGTGTGAGGGTACCATTTTCATGCTGTGAAAGGCTGATCTCAATCCTGTCAGCCTGGGCATGCCGCAAGGCATTGGTCACCGACTCCTGCACAATGCGATAGAGATTAATATTCAAACTTTCGCCCAGCGTATCCAGCTTGCCCTGCAAATCCAAGCTAAATGCCACTTGCGGGTTTTGCGCCTGCCAATCGGCAACAGCATCGCGTAAGGCCGCGGATAAACCCAGGTTATCGAGCGAACCTGGCCGCAAATGCCGGATGATATTGTGCATGCCGTCATAGATATGATTGGCCGCAGACACAATGGTTTGCGCGCTATTTTCGATGCTGGGCATTTCAGTTCTGGCCTTGTTGGCAATCGCCACGGCAAAGGTCTTGATCGCCGTCACATATTGCCCCAACTCATCATGCAGCTCGCGCGCGAGGCTGCGGCGTTCATCCTCGATATGGCGCTGGATCAAGTGCGTTAACTGGCGGTTTTCCTCCAACTTACGTGCCGTTTCCTCTGCCAGCTTGCGCTCGGTAATATCGCGCATACTACAAATTTCACCAATGATCTCGCCTGTCTTGGGATCCATTAATGGCGCTGCCGACAACGATACATCCAGTAACTTACCGTCACGCGCCACGCGCTGTGTATCGTAATATTCCACTTGGCTATTCGCCACGATCACCGCCATATTGCGCGCCTGCTCACTCTCATGATCTGGCGGCATCAGCAGGTTGGCAGACTTGCCGATGATATCTTCAGGAGCATAGCCAAACATGCGCTGTGCAGCCGGGTTCCAGAACGAGATATTACCGTTGAGATCATGAATCATGATCGCATCTGCGGTCTGTTGCACAATGAGGGCCAACCTACGGTTCTCCTCGGTGCGATCACGTAAGGACTCCCCCATCAGGTTGAAGTTTTGTGCAATACGGGAGAATTCAGGCACCTTGTATTGTGGCAGCTTAACCTCCAGATTGCCTTGCTCAACCTGAGAAATAGCCTTGAGAATATCCCCCGCGGGCCGCAGCCAGCGCCCCAGCATCCAGTAAATCAAGGCATTCAATACCACAAAGAACCCACTCTCGATCCAGAGCAGGCTCTTGAACGAAACCCAAGATTCACGAATCGCCCCGGCAGCATCCGATGCAACAACCAGCATGCCAAAGCGAATACGGCGCGACACGACTTCAGGTTCAGGCTCCACCATCCGCGCAAACCAGCGTGGCGGGTTCTCATCGGCACGATAAGTTGATGGTGGCGATTGATACATCAGCGCCCCTTGGGCATCGTAAAGAAAAATCTCGCTGCTGCGCACATGCCCCAACGACTGCAAGAAAGTATGCATGACATCATGCGTATATCCCCACTCAGGGTTCTGCCGTGAATTAATAATCACGGTATCGAGCAACTGCACCGTTACTCGTGTCGCAGCTTCAACACTTTCCTCGGTGGAAATACGCATCCCCTTGATCACTACATAGCCAACCGCCACCATTAGCATCAGCAGCAAGGTCGTTATCAGCAAATTGAATCGAACTCGTAAACTCATAGATTTCCAGTGGACTTGTCAGGACTTAGTCTTCGCCATCATCAAAGTAATGAGTATAAAGCATCGCATTGGTAAACCAGAGACTGGACAAATCACCTTCGCCGCGCAGGCGAATCGCTTACAATAATCACCGTTATAACAATACCAATGATGACTTTTACCACTAAGCTTGTTTGAGGGGAGATTGCATGAAAAACACAATGACATTACTAGGAGCAACCATGCTACTGACCGCTTGCTCCACATATACGACACCCAGATACTCCATCAATGCAGATACCAATGTTGCCCTGAAATCATTATCCATTTCCAATGTTGCGGTTGGTACATTCACCCCACCTGCAAATTTTGACTCACATTGCCGTGCAGCGGGCCCTTTGGCACCACCGGATGGAATGTCTCACACCGCGTATTTCAAGAAGGCCCTGGAAGATGAATTGAAGGTAGCCGGGGCACATACATCAACCAATCCCACTGTCACCCTTAGTGGAACTGTAAATAAACTAAGCTTTTCATCTTCACGCAGCTTAACCGGTGGCTCATGGGATATTGACGTTACGTTACAATCCTCTAATGGACAAAGCATGACGGCAAATGAACATTATGAATTCGAGAGTGGGTTTATTGCAGATACTGCATGCAAACAAACTGCCGAAGCGTATTTACCTGCGGTACAGAACCTAATAGGCAAGATTGTTTTATCTCCAGAATTCAAATCGTTAGTACGATAAGGATTATCGTATCTTTTAACTCTTAGCCTCATGCCACATTTATAATTGAAGCATGCCAAACAAATACAAAGAAATCTTCAATCTCAGCATTGCCACTATCCTAGGGACAGCCATCGGCCTGAGTGTTGACAACCTGGCACTAGGTGCCGTGGTAGGGATCACGCTTGGGATTGTATTCTCCCTGTTCAACAAGCCTGACAAGGATTAAGCCAGATGATGCAGCTACGTTGCTTGCAGCTGGGTAGCCTAGCCTTGATTGCGGCACTGATCGCATCTGGGATTCATCCCTTTGACCGATCAACCTGGCTCATGGAAGTTCTGCCTGTGATAATAGTGCTGCCGCTGTTATGGGCAAGCTACCGTCGTTACCCGCTCACCGCCCTACTCTATAGCCTGATCTTCCTGCATGCCTTGGTACTGATCGTGGGAGGCGCCTATAGCTACGCACGCGTTCCATTGGGGTTTGAAATAGCCCAATGGCTGGGCCTGGATCGCAACCCCTATGACAAGATCGGGCACTTCATGCAAGGCTTTGTTCCCGCCATTGCTGTACGAGAAATCCTGCTGCGTGGCGCTTATGTGCGTGGCAGCAACATGCTGGCATTTCTGGTGATCTGTGTCGTACTCGCCATCAGTGCCAGCTATGAGTTGATCGAATGGGCTGCGGCATTGTGGATGGGGCAAGGTGCGGATGACTTTCTCGGTACGCAAGGATATGAATGGGATACGCAATCCGATATGTGGTTTGCATTACTAGGTGGTATTTCTGCATTGCTATTGTTACCCCGCTGGCATGATCGCTTCTTGGCACGACTAAACAAATAAGCATGCTTGCAATGAGAGCACAAGCCATGAAACATGGCCGGCCCATTGAGTTGAAATAGCCTGCCAACCAAGCGATGATGCAGGTTCTATCATAGAAGGAAAGCGGCATGTCTCTTACCGATCAGCAGAAAATTGACCTCTTTGACCGCATCTGGCAAGAATATGTCAGCACCCATGGCCTGGGTGGCATGGCAAAAAGCGACTTTGACGCCTTGCTGCTTTGGGAATATGCACAAGCGTTGCAGACCGCTGACACCTTTCGCCTAAGCGCAGTCTTCCGTATCCGTGAATCACGTGCCAAAGGCCTGCTGGAAAGTGCTGCGATCAAGTTTGGACAGCTGACAGAAGCCGAGGCGTGGACTCAATTACTCGCAGCATTGGCTCAGGTAGACTTCCATGTGGAAAGCGTAGAAAAAGGCCAGATGCGCTTTCACCTGAAAACTCCCCTCTTATTCCGTCACCTGCAAAACCAGGCTCGACTGATAGACGACAGCCTGAGCTTTAATGCTGCCTCCGAATATGTCGTGGGCAATTTGTCTGCGCTATATCGCATCCTGGACCGCTGCTGGGAAGAAGGAATTTTTGGTGAAGAATGGCAGGGAAAGCGGCTGGAGCAAGCACGTCAACATATCCGCGCCATTATCGGCAATATTGGCCAACAGATTGCAGAAAACCATCTGGAAGCACTGAAGTCACACAAGAAATCAAAGCTACCAGCTATCCTGGAATATGGCAGCAAGCTCAGCGGTATTGGCGGCTTCATCAAGGGATTGCTGGATTCAGCATCTTGACGGCCTTTTGATTTCCTACAGGTGCGTTGTAATGAGCAACTGCAATGCCACCGCTTGCCTATCTACAATGCAAACACATGAAGTGCGCCGCTACCCGGTGCAGCATTGTAGTGGTTCAACTCCCGGAAAGCGCCAGCCGTACCCGCACCTTCACTATCGCCAGTAAGGCCTTGATTGAGCGCAATGCCTGCCCAGCCACCGACACCGGAGAAGACACCAACATATTGCTTGCCACGGTGTTGATAGGTCATCGGGTTACCCACGATCCCTGACCCCACCTGAAAGCGCCATAATTCCCTGCCGTTACGTGCATCTAAGGCCTTAAACCAACGATCCAGCGTGCCATAAAACACCACTCTCCCAGCTGTTGGCAAAGCCCCACTCCACACTGCAAACTTTTCGTGCTTATACCAAACAGACTTGGCTTTCAGCGCATCCCAGGCCATGAAGGCTCCCATGTCACCATCCGGTCCCGGCTGCATGGTAAGGCTGGCTCCGGCCCAAGGTTGCCCTGAGACGTACTTGGCTTCCACGGCCTCATACGTCATGCATAAATGATTGAGCGGCACATAAAACCAGCCTGTTTGCGGCGAATATGCCGCAGGCTGCATATTTTTGGCACCGATGGCTGAGGGACAAATACCGCTGGTTTCCTGATCTTCGTGCGTAGCATAGCGCGCATCCTTCAATGGTATGCCGGTTTGCAGGTCAATCCCTGTGGCCCAGTTCACGAAAGGATGCATTTTTGCTGCTGAAAGTAAGCTGCCAGTTCGCCGATCAAGGGTATAGGCAAAACCATTGCGATCAAAATGCGTGGCCAGCTTTTGCTGGCCATGATCCCAGAGAATCAGCTCATTGACACTGTCATAATCCCATTCATCATGCGGCGTCAATTGATAGCCCCAGCGTGCCATGCCGGTATCAAGATCGCGGGCAAACAGCGTCATCGCCCATTTATTATCTCCCGGGCGAATGTCCGGATTCCAGACAGAGGGGTTACCAGTGCCGTAATAGACTAAATTCAGCTTGGGATCATAAGAAAACCAGCCCCATACTGGGCCGCCCCCATGCTCCCAGCCATGCGCGACGGCCTGCGGCTTGAGCCAGGTTTTTATACCCAAGTCAGGTGCTGGAAACTTCAGTTTTTCTTTAGGCAAGGCACGAAACGACCCACCCTCCTTGTTGCCACCAGCGACATTCTCATACGCAGACAAAGTACTGTAATGCGGATTCTCGGCATTGAAGCCTGCACCTATCAACACCTCGCTATCAGGCCCAGTGCTATAGGCTTTCCATTGCAGTTGACCATCATTCAAGGCATAGGCCGCAAGAAAACACCGCACGCCAAACTCGCCCCCGCTACAACCCGTAAGCACCTTGTCACGAAACACATAAGGCGCATTGGTATTGGTAGCACCAATATTGGGATCATTCACCTGCACCTGCCATACCTGATGTCCATCGCGGCTATCCAGTGCCAACAAAAGGCCATTATTCTGTTGCAGCAATATCTTGCCATCACCATACGCCAAGCCACGGCTCACATTATCGCAGCAAAGGATCGCCTCAATATCGCTGGATTGCTTGGGGAAATAGGCCCATAGAATCTTCCGGTCATGATCTAGGTCCAGCGCATAGACATGATTGGGAAAGGCTGTATGCACATACATGACATTGCCTACTACCAGAGGGGCCCCTTCGTGACCACGTTGAACACCAGTGGAAAAACTCCAGGCCAGCTTTAGTCGCGAGACATTGCGATGATTAATCTGGTTAAGGCGACTATATCCCTGGTTGTAGTAATCCTTGCGTGGACTTACCCATTGGGTGTCATCCTGAATCAAGGCTTGCAGGGAATCAGCGGCAAATCCATTGGTAGCAACAAAAACAAAAGAGAGCAGGAATAAAACAGGAGCGGAGCGAATACACATCTCAAAGATAACGCTTTGCACACACCCTGGATGACAAGCTCTGCAAAACACGAGCAAATTCCATGGCAAGAAAAGGGTTGACACTTATCATTTTTTAAACATAATACAAATCATTCTTATTTATGTTAATAAAATAAGAATTTGCCAGTAGGCCCTTGCGCTTATTGCCAGGCTACTGGTGAGGATATCCGGATTTTCATTGGGAAAGCCCGGTTAATCACTATCAACTAAAAGGAAAAATCACATGAACATTACTGCCATGCGCATTCTAATGGGTGCCAGCCTGCTTGCTGTAGCTAGCCTCGCCCAGGCGAACGCAACTCACGATAGCTTTATCGACGTAGCAAACTCTGTAACTTTCGACGGCTGGAACCAACTGAACCGCAATCGTGTAGACGCGAATGGCAACGCAGCTCCGCTGACCGCAGCACAATTAGCTGCTGGTACCGTAGCCAATGTTACAGGCTCTGACGATGCAACGCTAAAGCTGGTCTCTGGCAACTACTCCCCTGCTTCAGCAGGTTTATATGGCAGTGGCTATTTGACATTTACTGACAATACCGTTGCCAACGACATCACTTCGATTGTTTTCCAAGGCATTATTAATGACTTTTACAATATTCCTGGGTTTGGTAGTGGTGTGCCATTCTCCATCAGCTTGAATTACAACGATGGAAATCAAGCGATTGCAGGCACATTGGTAAGTTTCGTAGATACAAATGCTGTAGCTGATTACTATCAATATACGTGGGATCTCAGCGGCATCTCCAGCCCGATTACATCGTATACGCTCAACTTCAACATTGGCTTCTCTCAGTCACTGGCTTTCCAAGTCGATCAAGTTGCCGCTGTGCCTGAGCCATCCACCTATGCCATGCTCATGCTGGGCCTAGGTGCTGTAGGCTTCGCGGCACGCCGTCGCAAGCAAGCCTAAAACTGCACGTGCACTGCTGCAACATATGTAGTAGTGCACTTTTACCCCTCCCCTCTACGTCATATATCCACTGCACACGCCTCAACCATCCATTCTCTTGAATTAGTCATACGCTGACAGAGCAAAGCAACACTTCAGGTTAAACTAGCGCCTTTATTCCATACACAGGCACTCTCAAACTTCATGTGGTATGACCTTTTCATGGGCCTGGGTGCCATCGGCCTAATGCTGCTCGGCATTGACTGGATGACGCGCGGGCTAAAAACAGCTGCTGGCCCCAGTTTCATGCAACTACTGCAACGCTGGACCGGCACACCGATGCAAGGCATTTTCATCGGTAGCGTCAGTACACTCGCCGTACAATCATCCACCGCGATTACCGTGGCAACCATAGGCTTTGCCAATGCCAACATTTTGTCGCTTTCTGCTGCGGCTTTTGTCATTTACGGCAGCAATTTGGGTAGTTCCCTGAGTGCGTGGCTAGTCGCCGTGGTAGGCGGCAGTATCAAGCTGGATGACCTGGCCCTACCCATACTCGGTATTGCCGTCATGCTAAAGCTATTGAGTAAACAATCGCGGAAACAAGGAATTGGTGAAGCATTAACCGGTTTTGCACTATTGTTTCTGGGGTTAGGCTACCTGAAAACAACCTTCGATTCTGCATTTGTTAATGTCGATTTCGCCTACCTGACCAGCCTGGGTGTCTGGGGCATTGTGCTTTCCATGCTGGCTGGCGTGTTACTGACAGTGATCATGCAAGCTTCACTGGCCGTCATCGCCTTGGTAGTCACGGCGGTATCTACAGGCGCAGTACCACTGGAAATCGGGGCTGCGGTAGTGATCGGCTCCAATGTCGGCACAACCTCCACTGCCCTGCTGGCCACCCTGGCTGCCACAGCCACAGCCAAGCGCGTGGCCAGTTTGCACGTGCTATTCAACGTGCTCACTGCGATTGTGGCCCTACTACTGCTCAAGCCTCTGCTTTGGGGCATTCAGGAAATTGCCCAGTTGGTCTTCAATGACACCCAGCCACAATTCATCCTGGCCTTGTTCCATACCATGTTCAATGCATTGGGTGTGGTCTTGATGTACCCGCTGACACCGCCCTTGATCCGCTGGCTGGAAACCAAGTTCAAGACACCTACCCACATGGGTTCCTTCAGTCTCGACCAATCGAGTCTGGCCATCCCCAGCTTGGCTATTAAAGCCATGAGCCTGGAAGGTATGCGCGCCGGACAACTGATCGCGCGCCTGGCACTTGTGATGGGTCAACAACTTCATCTGGACAGCCAACTACTGGAAGATAACCGCCAAATCCTGCAAAACCTGCACCACTACATCGCACAGCTTGCCCAGCAAGGCATGTCCGCCCAGGAAGCGGAGTTGCTCAACCAGCTTGTCCAAAACCAGCTCCGCTTGTCGATGGCCTTACAACTACTGCCTAGCTTGGCACGCCACCTGGATCATGATCAGACAGCCTTTGAGCTAGAGCTTCCATATTGGCAAGCCCTGAGCGATAGCCCCTTGCCACCAGACCGTGCCGCCTTGCGCAATGCTTACCGACAATTCGTACACGAACGACAGCAGAAAAAGCAGATGATTTTTGAAGAAGTGTTGCATGAACGCAAAGACCATGAATCTGGCGGCGATGACTTGCTGAAACTCGCAGAAACACGACGCTTTAATCAACAACTGACCAAAGCGCTGCTTGCATTCGATAAATTGCAGGCCAGCTTCGACAAGCACAACACGGCAGCCGATAACACCACCGCTGAAGAGATTGAAGAAAACTCAGGAACGGTCTAAATCACGCTCAACCGCCATAATGAAGTGACTTCTGCCGATCTCGCCTGATGCAGGGGATCGGTATTGTCACTTGCACGACCATGCCTTGGCCGGGTATCCAGCTTGGCAATCACCTTAAGGCCTGCACTCTCGAACATCTGTAGTAATTGCTGACGGGTACGTAAGCCCAGATGCTCTGCAATATCAGACAAAATCAGCCAAGCTTCGCCGTGCGGCAGCAGATGTTCCGCAACTCCGTTGAGAAATCCTTGAAGCATCGCGCTACCAGGGTCATAAATCGCATATTCAATCGCCGCATTGGCCTTGGCTGGAATCCAGGGTGGGTTACACACCAACAACCCTGCCTTGCCGTCGGGAAACAGGTTGCACTCCATCACTTCCACCTGCTGCGCCAACCCCAACCGCTGCATATTCTCACGGGCACACGCCAAGGCGCGAGCATCCTGGTCAGTGGCGATCACTTTCTTGACGCCTCGCTGCGCCAACACCGCAGCCAATACACCACTACCAGTGCCGATATCAAATGCCAGTTCGCTATCTGGCAAGGCAGCCTGTGCCACGAGATCGACATATTCCCCACGTACTGGTGAAAACACAGCGTAATGCGGGTGAATTCGCGCACCCAGCGCGGACACTTCCACGCCCTTCTTGCGCCACTCATAAGCGCCAATCACACCTTGCAGCTCACGTAGTGAAATCAACGATGAATGCTCAGCTTCGCCATAAGCCTGGAAACAAGCTTCCTTCACATCGGGTGCCCGTCGCAAGGCAATGGTGTAATCCGCCTCCAACTCAACCAATAACATGCCTAATACACGGGCCCGCTGCGCCATTGCCTGCCGATGCAAGTTGAATGCATCCAACAGCGAAGATGAAGCCTTAGCTGGCTTGCGATCCATTCTCCGCGCCAGCGCCTGCAATAACTGGCGGGCATTCTGAAAATCACCCCGCCACAACAATGCTGTACCTTCACACGCTAAACGATAAGCATGATCTGCCTTGAGCGTGTCATCAACGACTTGTACACGCACCGGCGGCTTGC
>VFQQ010002736.1_pt1 | contig 18883 bp, 29 predicted proteins | sample 3512341 | NCBI WGS metagenome assembly VFQQ01 (sample SAMN10412373, study PRJNA504923) | tailings metagenome | isolation source: Relicate 2 Philex TSF1 revegetated site | place: Philippines: Tuba, Benguet | collected 2017-08-29 | reverse complement strand
CTTCTGAGGGGGGCAGGAGCCGGCGAAGCATCAAAAGTCACGGTGGCTCGCAGAAGCAGCTTGCGGCTCGCGCACAGCGCCGCCGCTGTGCAGCGGCGGCTCTGCTTTGTGGTGGTTCACTGCTGGCACGGCTGTGCTTGCTGCGTGTTGATCGTGGCAACCTTCAATGTGATGTTCTACTTCTGAGCAGACCTGTTTGGCCTGTTTAGTTCGATTCTCCAATGGCCAGAGGAGCAGGACTGGGCACCAGCAACAGAACGGATGGTGCAAATGTGTGGCGGCGGCGCTCCCTGCCGGGCATGATTGGTAATGCCGAGAGCGGCTTGCAAACTTGCGATTTTGGACGGGCTCGACAATTCAAAGAACCACATAGGATTTGTTGGCGAGTAGCGGGCCCTTGCCGTCAAAAGGCGGGTGCCGGCGCTTGCTCCGAGGCACGGCGCTTGAGCAGGCCGGCCACTCGCTCGATTGCTCGTTTGCCACGCTCCGAGCTCCACCGTCGGGCGGCCAGGGCATCAGCAGCCCTCCCTGGTCCCCAACGCGCGCCGCCCGGCCACCTCCCGCCGCCTACGAGGCGACCGCGGCTAGCCGTCATGTCCAGCTGCTCTCCCTCCGGCCAGCCCTCTGTCGGCGCCCACAGCTCCCGCATCAGCGTGCGGACTGTCGGGACTGTGTACGGAGCTCACACTGACGTTTTTGTCGATGGCATCCACTACAGGCAAGCGCTTGCCCTGCCGCTGGGCGGGGGGCAATAACCTGCCAGGCTCCAAGTGCAGTTCCTTCAACCGTGTCTTGAGCGGTGCCCTCTTACGCGCATGGCCTGCTTCAGCACCCACAAACCTGCTAACCTATTTATGCTGTGCCCCCCTACCTTTCGCAGGTTCGCGGGCAGCTCAATATCAGTGGCCGCCACCCCAGCTGGTCGGGTGCTGGTGAATGGCATTGCCATTGAGGACTGCCTGCCCTACGAGCAGGCTTGCGGCAGGCGATGAGGGTTGAGCAAATGCCGGTTGATTAGCAGCAGCTGATTGATTGACCGCAAGCTGCCCCAGTTTTGATGCGAATGACCCGACGGACGGACTTGACAGAAACAGCTTGAGACGACTCTGTGCTCTGCTCCGATTCTCACATGCAGCTTTGACTTTCATATGCACCCCAGCAATTCATCGCTTTACCCTGATCAGCCAGACATGCACATTTCCTACCCTTTCTTACTTTCTGTCTGCCAACCAAGATGTCTCACAAGCACTCGGAACGCTAAATCACATGTAAATCTGAGGCGGGATCAGAGCAAGCGGGAGCAAGTAGTGGACATTGGACAGTTGGCAAGCAGGGCACAGGGGCACACGAAGGGCAGGCTGCTACACAAAGCAGCACCTGCAGCTCCGTGGATCAAACATGACAGAACGCAATGCAATTGGGCAAGGAGCAACGACTACAGCAGGAGGGAAGCGACCAGGTTGTTCAGCCGCTGTGCGGCACGGCGCAGCTCTGCGGCCCCCAGCTCGCTGCCTACTGCGGCACCGGCCCCACCCATGCCAGCCACCACCGCACGCTGCTCTGCGGGCGGCAGCAGCAGGAACTGCTGCAGCAGCTCCGCATCCAGGATGCAATCCACCGGCTGAGCCGCCGCTGCCGCTCCACCTGCTGCCGCTGCTGGGCTGGCCTGGCTGCTCAGTCCTGCTCTGCCGCCTGGTGCTGGGGAGCTGCTGCCGCCCCCTGCCGGCTGCGCCCCTTGGCCAGGCGCTCCCTGAGCCTCTGGAGATGCTGGCTCCAATGCCACAGGGCCCACGGCGCTGCCTAGCGGCCCCTGCTGCGGCCCCGCCGCTGCGCCGCCGGGTGATGGCGGTGGCTGCAGATCCGCCTCTGCCCCACCCTCCTTTGCATCAGCCGGCAGCGGGTGGTGGAACGTCAACGGCACGGCCGGCCCGCGCGCCTCCCATCCGCGGTATGCGGCGTGGCTGCCGCCGCTCAGAGGTGCGGTGGCTGGGTGGCTGGCCAGGGCGCGCTGTAGAGCAGCCAGCTGAACCGCATCCGCTGAATCCACCGGTTGAAGAGACAGCACGCTGCCACCGAGCGTAACTGCCGCCATTTCGCCCGCCGCACCAGCTGCCGCCGCCGCCCCTGGAGCAGCAGCGCCAAACGGCGCTCCGCCGCCGGCCGCCTCTCTGGCATAGCCCAGGCTGCCGGGTAGCAGGGCCACCGCTGGTTCGCGCAGGAGGAAGCGGCAGCGCTGCTGGAGCATTGGCTCCCGCCCAGGCCAGGGCTGCTGCAGCAGGCGCAGCTCGCCGTGAGCATCCAGCACCGCTGCCGCGGCTGCCGCCGCTGCTGGTTGGACTGCTGCTGCGCTGCTGCTGCTGCTGCTGCTGCCGGGGTCTGCGGGGCTGGCGGCGGCTGGTATCACGAGCACGCCCACGGCGGGGCGGCAGCAGGCATCTGCTGCTAACACAGTGAAGCCAGGCTCAAGGTCCTCCTCAAGTTCCTTGCCCTGCCCTGCTGCACCGTGCTCCTTGCCATCGCCGCCACGCACTCCCTCCCGCAGGTTCTGGTTCGGCGCCAGCCCCAGCCGGTGCCGCAGCTCGCCTACCGCAGGTGGCGCCAGGCGGTAGCGACGCGCCAGCCGCCCGCGCTGCTCTGGCTGTGGTGCAGGCGCCTCTGCGGCTGCCTCTGGCTCGTAGTAGCGATAGAGCGTCACACCCTCACGCCGGTCGGCTGCAGCCAGCAGGCCGCCCGATAGCTGCGGCAGTGAAAAGAGTGCAGAAAGGGGCTCTGTGGGAGGGACAGTGCTTGCACCACAAAACCACCAGTTCAACAGGCGGCCTGGTTTGTGCCCAGTTCACAAGCCGAGCGGGCAGAAGAGAGGTCTCAGAGCGCAGCAGCTTCAGAAACAGCCTCATGGACCCCTGCAACCAGAGCCGCAGCCATGAGCCAGCGAGGCCCCACCTGCAGCGAGGTGATGGGGCGAGCGGTGGGCACCCACGCCACGCGCCGCAGCATCTGCTGGCGCGCCCGCCACTCGAGCGAGACCAATCGGCGGCCCACAGCAGCAAACAGCCGCGGCTCAGCTGCCTCAGGGCTGCCGCTGCTGCTGCTATCGCCGCCGCCGCCGCCGCCGGCGTTACCCTTGCTGCTGCGCCCGCTGTGGTCGCCAAGGATGCGGGTGCTGCCGGGGCAGAGGGCTAGCACTCGGCTGGGCAGGTGCATCTCAGCCACAGCCAGCAGCTGCAGGCGGCGGCGAGGTGCCTGCTCCTCAGGCTGCCCCTGGTCCCAGCCGCTGCCGCCGCCACTCGCTGCCGGCCCTGCATCCGCCGCCGCCGCCGATGTTGCTGCTGCTCCGCCGCCCCTGCTGCCCCCTGCTGAGGCGGCTGTGGGAGTAGTCACCTGCAGCAGCAGCAAGCGGCCCTGCAGCCGCAGGCTGGTCTCATCGTCCCAGCGAGGGGGCCCCTGAGGCGCGCCGCCCCAGCGGACCTTGGGATCGCCAGGTGGCTCGCCATAGCCCACTGTGGTCCCCACTACAAGGAAGCCTCCCCAGGGCTGCTCGTCCCCGCCGCCGCCAGCTGCTGCTGCTGCCGCTGCTGTGCCTGCTGCTGCCGCTGCCGTGCCTGCTGCGCCTGCTGCCTCGCTATCAAGCGGGTGTGGCTGCAGACCCCTCTCAGCTGCCTCCAGCCGCCTGGCCGCCGCAGCTGGTGCAGCGGTGGCGGCCTGAGCCGCGGCTGCATCCTCCCTGCCGCCCAGCACGTCTGGCCCAGGAGGCTGTGGGCAGGGGGACGAGGGATCCCACACAGCCAGGGCTGTGATGCTCTCGTCCGGCAGGAAGCCAGTGTAGCTGGCCAGCAGGTCACCTGTAGATGGTGGAGGCAACAGGCATAGGACGGATGACCAGCGATACGCCGGCAGCAGCAAGTACGAGCGGCGTCAATGCACGGCTGAACATGCAGCTGCTGGGCAGGATGAAGCGAGCAAGGCAAGCTGGGACGTGCAATAGGAAGGGCAGGCGTGCACAGCCATTGCAGCATGCGCCATGCAGAGGTTGCAGCTGCAAGGAGGAGCGCTCACCGGTGGCAGGGTCGAGCAGCTGCACTGCGGCTGCCGGACCCTCGTCCTCCTCTGCCTCCTCCTCTTCCTCCCATGCAAGCCTGTGCCGCCGGCGCTGCAGCCCGGGCAGGCTGCTGCTGGCTCCCCCCACCGCCACGCAGCCACTGGCGGCGTGTGCTACGAGCCGGCTGGGCTGCAGGTCGTGCGGCAGGGGCCAGCAGCGGCTGGAGGCCACCTGCTGCGGATCCAAGGAGACCATGCGCAGGCAGCCGTCGCTGGCAGCGCACAGCAGGAAGAGCTGCAGCTGCTGAGCTGGCGGCTGCAGGGCCGCGGGGGCGCCGCCGCTGCCGGCTGCTTCAAGTGCTGCCTCGTTGACGCCCCAGCTGGCCTCTGGCAGCATGCAGGTGCTGTTGGCCAAGTTCTCGCTCTCCAGCAGCAGCGGAGCCGCCACCTGGACCTGCGGCAGCACAAGCGGCAGGCAGCACAGCCGGCCGCCGCCTGCTGCCGCCGTCGCGGGGCACTGCAGCAGCGATATGCGATCACTGAGCGCTGCGGCTGCCGGGGGAGGGACGCCTGCTGCCGTCGTGGCTAGCGAGGGCTGTGCCGGCAGGGGCATCAGCACCGCTGGCATGTGGCCGAGAGACACAGCCAGCAGCTCCTCCTGCTGCGCCTGCTGTGGTCCCCAGCTGCAGCGCAACTGCACCAGGCTGCCGGTACGCAGCCCCACAACCAGGCAGGCTGCACCGCCTGCTGCCACTGCTGCCATTGCTGCTGCTGCTGCTGTGGCGGCGCCTGTGCCTGCCGCGCCTGTGACGCTAGCTGCCACTTCGCCGCTGCCCCCCTCAGCTGCTGCAGGGGACGGCAGAACTAGCAGGCTCTCTGGAGTCAGCTGCTCTCGCTGGAACGCCCGCGGCGAGAAGGGAACGGAGGAGCCGGCCGCAGCTGCTGCCGCAGCTGCAGTGGGCGCGCTTCCGGCGATGCTGCTGGCTGTGAGGTCGACTGCATGCAGCAGCGACAGGCTGGCTGCTGCGGGCTGCTGCGCCTGCCAGCTCAGCTGCACAAGCAGCACCGTTGAGGAGTAGGTGCCAACAGCAAAGACGGCTGAGCGCTGCTGCTGAGGCTGCGGCTGCCCAGCTAGCTGCGCCACTGCTGCTGAACCCTGCTGCTCCAGCAAGTTGCTGATGCATGACACATCTGCGGGCAGCGGCATGTGAGCTGCAGCCACCAGCTGCGGCACAGCGGGCTCACTGCTTGGGCCAGGGCTGGCCGTTGCTGCTGTTGGAGGAGCGGGCAGGAGTGCAACCAGCTGCCGGCTGCTGCCCGTGCAAAACAGCAGCACTGCATCGTCTGCCACAACTGCCGCACCAATGCTGCACCCTGGTGGCGGCTGCCATGCTGGCTGTGCCAAGCTGCTGCTGCCGCTGCTTGCGTCGCTGCTGCTAGGGGGAGCGGTGCTGAAGGGCAGTGCGTCGCTGGCTTGCCTGCTGAGTCCGCCTGTTGGCTGGCTGGCGAACAGAACCACTGCATGGGAGGTGACCTGCGCCACTATGCCTGCTGTGCCTGCTGGGTTTGAGCAGCGCAGGTTGCCGGCCGCCAGCGTCTGTGCAGACGCGTGCAGCGGGTAGCAGTCGGTGACGTCCCGAAAGATGCCGCCTGGGCAGTAGAAGCAGGGCAGGAACATACTGTGAAACGGGCAGCGCGGTATGAGGTTTGGGATGCTGTCTGGAGCAGAGTTGCGCGGCCTCATAAGTGCCACCGAATACAACCAGCACAACCTGCAACAAACACTCCTCACCTTGAGCGGCCAGCAGGCGGCTGCCTCCCAGGAAGCTCAGCAGCGCCAGGCTGTGGTGCCGGTCAGCCGTGCGCTGCCGCAGGCCCCACAGACCGGTGATGCCCTGCAGCAACGGCAGGAGTTCGGCACTTAGGTGCTGCTGCACGCCTGCTGGCGGGGTGTTGTTTATCTAAAGCTTCGCACCTGCGCGCAGTCGGTGCAGCATGGCCGGCGGATGGGCACCATGCGTGGCAGGGCAGGCTGCTCGAGTCAACGTTTGCATTGCTCATCTCACCTCTGCGGCTCCCGGCAACTCAAACACAGTCTCGGGCTTTGGGTCGGGATACAGCACGCACAGCCGCCCGCCGCTGCCAGCCATGCCGCAGCAGGCTGCATACACCTGCGCCTGCCCGCCGCCCTCTAGATCTGCTACCATGCAGTCCGCCACTGTGGCGGCTGCTGGCAGGGTACAGCAGGCTGCTGCGGCAGCGCTGGAATCCCAGCCCGCGGCCCCTTGCTGGCCTGACGCTAGTGGCAGCAGCAGTGGCTCGTATGCGCATGAGGGGCCAAGCCGCAACAGCTGCAGTCCGCTACAGTCGGTGCAGGCGCAGAGCAGCCCGCCCGGCAGAGCTGCCAGGCTGCGTGCTGCAGGTGCCGTGCTGGCTGCAGGGTCGGGGCACGGCAGCAGGCAGCTGCCACTGCTGCCGCACTCTGCTGCGCTTGGCAGCGGCAGGCGCCAGAGGCTGCCATCCTCCAGGGCGCACACCAACGCTGGCTGCTGCTGCACCGGCTGCCCTTCAGCCGGCTCCTGCCACTCCCAGCAGCAGCACGTGACCAGCTGCCTGCTGCTGCTGGCTGCTGGCGCAGCATCGGCTGCCTTGCCTGCCACCGCTGACGCGCTCCTGGCTGAGGGGCTTCTGCTCGCAGCTGCCTCGCCCGCTGGCTCTGCTGGCGCCACCGCTGGTCCCATTTCCTCTGCTTCCGACATCTCTACATCCTCCTCCTGCTGCGACACCTCCTCCTTATAGGCATCTAACAGCTGCTCCAGCGAAGCCTGCCGCCTGGGACGGAACAGCTCCCGCCCCAGGGATGGCTGCCGCTCTAGAGAGACTGCCATCGGCTGTGGCCCGGCTGCCTGCTCAGCAGCTGCTTCAGCCGCCGCCATTCCTGCTGCTGCCTCTTTGGTTGCCTGCGGCTCCTGCTGCTTCCACCAGCGCTCTGCCGCCTGCGCAGCGGGCTCAGGTGCCAGCGGCGTACTGCTGCTAATCAGCTGAACGCCGCTCTCCCGCAGCAGCAGCCGCGCACCGGGGTGCCAGCCCTCTGCCGCTGGCGGCAGCTGAACCAACGCCCGCGGCTGGCCCAGCTGAAGGCTGCCGCCACCCGATCGGCTGACCGGGCTGTCTGGTGGGCTGCTGCTGCCACCGCCGCTGCTGCCGCCTGCATCCGCTAGTGGCTGAAAGGCTGTGAGCTGCAGCGCCGCACTGCCCAGCCGCCCAACGCTGCCAAGCGCTGCCGTCGCAGGGCAGCTGTACTCCGCCACAGCGAAGGCGCCGCTCAGCGGGTGCTGGTGCAGCGCCACCAAGCTGATGTGCTGCGCCGCTGCACCACTTGAAGCCGCTGCAGCTGCTGCTGCTGCCGTCGCTGCGGGCTCGGCTGTGCTGGCATCTGCAAACACCAGGCTCCACAGGTTGTGAGCCAGCTTGAGGGCTACCGGGCTTCCAAACGGGCCTGCCGTGCTGCTGCCCGCGCCAGGCATCACGCTACCCAGGCTGCTTGGGCTGCTAGGTGGCACGGGTGGCCGCCGCACTGCCAGGAACACTGAGCCTAGCAGCGATGCCACCGCCACAGCTGCCCCAGTCGGGTGCACGGCCAGTAGGCGGAAGGGGTCCTCTGGCGGCTCCGGCGGCAGCGCCAGCTGCTGCACCGCCACAAACCTGCAATGTATGGTTGAGCACGCTGGGCGTTTAGTTGCATGCAGCAACGACGGGACTGCCAGGCCGTCAGGTGTGCAGTTAGTGGCAACTACTTGCCCAAGTGAGACAGAGAAAGCAGAGCAGCCAGCCCAAATTCAAGGCACAGCACCCGCAGGCACGACTCAGGCACCCACCGGCACAGGGCGGCATCGTAGCGCAGGATTGACAGGAATCCAGAGTCGGTCAGCAGGGCCAGCAGGTCCTGCATCAGGGTGGAAACAAAGGAAGGCCATTGATAAGCAGAAAGCGGGGCAGATGGCGGTGGGGTTGGGGCCGGCTCCTGCCACCGCAGCAGCTGTGTATCCCAGCCCAAGCATGGCTTTGGCAGTGCTGCAATCACCCAAACATGTTATGTTGTACCAGATGTCATTCATCACAACATCCAGATTGTGCGGCTGCACGCACCTGCTCGCCCGAGGCGCAGGCCGGAAGCGCCGCCACCGCCCGCACCGTCGCAAAGACCTGCTGCTCGCAAACCACCTCCAGCTGGCCCTCGCCATCCTGCTGGCCCTCCGAGGCGACCAGCAGCGCTACCGCGGCGTCTGTGACGGCCGCTAGGGCGGGCTGGGCGCCCGGCAGGAAGGCCCCCGCCGCAACGCGGGCCAAGGCGCGCGGGCGGCGTTGTCGGATCACATAGCCGCTCCCCGCCATAGTGCGGTGCGATCAACGTGCCGGCAGAGCGCGGCGGGCGCCTTCCATCCCGCCGAGTCTCATGCGCCGCGACCGGTCAGCACCGCTCCGCCAAGCGGCCCGTTCGAGGGCTAATTTGCAGCATCAGCAATAGGATGAAACATGTCGGCATGCATCAAAACTCGGATTGAACCGTATGCACTCGTGTCATTTGAACCTGCAAGCACCGCTGCCGTACCCATTACATTCCGGCCGCCATCCCTGCCGCCGCCAGGCTCCCGCCCTCGAGCGTGCGAAGTGCCGCCGCCTTGGCCAGCGCCCAGCAATTTCCAGCCAGCAGGTAGCACGCCAGGCTGAGCTGCAGCGCTGCCAGCGCTGAGCCTCCGCAGCAGGCCTGCAGGGCTGCATCGAAGCGGGCGAGGCTGCCGCAGGCCGCCAGGATTGCACGCCTCACCCAACCGCCACCCACAGGGTGCGGCTGCTGCGCTCTGTGCTGCCCCACTGCTGGGTGCTGGCCGGCATAAGGGGCTGTGAATCCGGCCACGAGCACCGGCAGCATCACTCCCATAATGCACTGGTGGAACACGATGACCGCACAGCAGCGCACGGCGTCTCGCAGCTCGGCTGCGGCGGGAGGCAGGCAAGATAGGGATCGCGCCATGAAGCCAAGCCATGCAGCAGCGGCACTGCACGAGGACCGTACGCCATGAGGCTCAGGCTCACAGCAGTGTGATTCGTGTCAACAAGCACTGACGCAGCTGCAAAGTGCTGCACCACGCACATACTCTGCCGTAAGCTGGTCGATCCCGCCACTCACCTGGCACGCTGTCCAGGCTGAGGCGCCGGCGGTCCACAGCAGGGGCCACCTGCGCAAGGCATGGGAGGCGGAGCAGCTGGAAAGAACTTGCAGTGCCGAACCTCAGGTGTTCATGCATTCCTACCAGTAGTGTATTGCACAGCTGCTTGCTGCAGCATCCCAGTGGGTCAGCTCCCTGCAGACCTGTGGCACCCAATCCTCAAGTGCGTTCCAAAGAGCAGCCAAGCGCGCACGGCTGAGCGGGTCCGAGGCCAGCTGAGAGTCGCAGTAGGCAGCATCGGACGTGATGTCTGCGGTAATTGTTGGAGCCAGGGCGCAGGTGGGATCTGCTGCAAGGCTGCTGGTAACTGATGTCAAACGCGCGCCGAGCATGCACACTGCGCAGCACGACCACATTGGCGAGGCACCAGCGGCGCTGGTTTGAGTGCATGCATAGCCAGTCCCTGCTAGCTCACATATCATCAGCGCTTGCTGCGCCAGGACCGCCAGGGGCGGCTGCTGCAGCACTGCCCCAATCACCGCCATGGGCAGCACCCGGGTGCCTGCGCGGTAAGGTACAGGATGTGCAGCCAGCTGGGTGGGTCTCAGCGAGCTGCGCCTGCAGCACTTCCGCACAGGATGAAGGCTAGGACAGAACGAGCCATACCGCCCGCTCATGCAACCAGTCCCACAAGGCATCCGGTCTGCCACCTGTGAGCAGGCGGAGCCAGTCTCGCAGAGCGCCCGCAGCGCCCGGTGTCGCGGCCCGCTCCAGCAGCACCGCATCACCTTCCTGCGCATACAGGCATTTGCGGGGAGTTGGATCAACAAGACAGTGTGGCTACTGCAGCAGTCTGCACAGAGGTCAGCTGGCTGGCATTTCACCTGGTGTTCGATTGATATGTGCCTGGTGACGGAGTACTGCTCAGCACCGGCCAAGCCTTGTCCCTGCATGCTGCCCCACTCACAGAACCAACCCTGTCTTTGCCTCTCCTCACCCGTGCGCTGCGCTGGCTGGGCACCAGGGCGATGGCCAGGCGCAGCCCGGCGATCAGCGGCACTCGCCACCGCAGCCACGCCTTTGTGGGCAGTAAGGTGGCGGCGCCCAGGCACACCACGCGCAGCACGAGCAGCAGCAACTGGTGCAAGTGCTGCCGCGCTGTGAGCGCCAGGACGGAGCGGGAGTAGAGGGCCAGCTGCAGCAGCAGGCTGAACAGTGTGACCGCTTGCTCGCCGCGCCGCATGAGCCGCATATGGAGCGGCAGCGGGTTCCGCAGCGGCGGCGTCGGCGGCGCGCCGCCTCCAGAGGCTGGCCCCAACGTGGCTGCTGTGTAGCCTCCAGGAGCATGCTCGACCTGCTGGGGGTCTGCCTGGCAGCCGGCCTGGCCCTCCGGGAGCCGGTCCTGCTCGCCCACGGCCGCCGACACCGGAGTTGGGTTGGGAGAGTGCAGCATGGGCGTGACGGAGGAAAAGGGGGATGGCTTATATGATAGGGAGGCGGAGCGGCGGCGGCTCGGCGGTCAAGCCACTCGCCACATCGCATTTCAAATCAGCATCTGCTCAACTTGTGTATGGCCAATTGTCCATTGCGTTTTACGGTGGGCGCCTTCTTGGGTCTGAAACGCTAGCCAGGCTGCCTGCATTGCCGCTGAGCGTAAGCACGGTGCCTGCTCCACTTCCGCTGCGCCGCCGGCTGGCGGTTGGTTGGGTCCAACCCGTCTGCCGCACAGGCTGTAGCTGGATCCAGTGATGCACCCTGCCCCACAAGCCACCGTGCGACAAACAACTTGCACCACCGCGACTTGCAATTGAGAAATTAACAAACGCACATGACGCAGGCAAGGAATCAAGCGAACGAAACATTTGCAAAGCACAGTGTTCAGGCATGCGCGTGGTCCCAGGCAAACAGCTCGTCCCACGCATAGAAAAAATTGGTGTCCGACTCCGAGCTGCGGCACCAGCCAAGATCGGAGGCCGGCGGCACGGTGCTGCGGATGCGCAGCTCTGGCCGGCGCCGCCCCAGCTCAACCAGAGAGGCCAGCTGCAGGACCAGTGCTGTCTTATCTTCTGGATTTGCTTCCAAGCTCAGGCAGCGCAGCGGCGGGTGCGTGGCTGCCCACTCCCAGAACTGCTGCCACAGCGCCTCCTCGCGGGGCGGCACACGGCTGACAGGGATCTCGGCGAGGCAAAAGTGCTCCACTTGGGAGGCGGCAGCCAGCACGTGTAGGTTGTTCCGTGCCACCTGAGGCAGCACATGGGACGGGGAGAATACGGCAGGCCAGGGTGCAGGTTAGTAGGAACTTTGAGCAGCAGAATTACACGCTCCAGGACGCAGCAGGCCGCGAACCAACTGGGTACGGCATGCGCAGCAGCTGTCTAAACAGCAATTGCATGCGCATGCGGGCGTGCACCCCCAAATTGCAACTCCCATACCATTCAGCGCACCTGCCACTGCAGCGCCAGCCAGCGCAGCGACGCCAGCAGGGGGCAGGGGCAGGGGAATGCCTCCGGCCCGAAGACGGTGTGCAGCAGCAAGCGGTGCAGGGGCTGCTGCGCCAGCGCCGGGGGCAGGCTTGCCATGTCCGCACTTTTCAACACCAAGCTCGTGAGCTGCTGCAGGGGCGCATGCGTCGCCTGGAGCCGCGCAGCACCCAGCACCTCTGGCGGCTCAGCTTCGAAATCATCCTCCTCATCGATGGCTGGGTCGCCGCTGATGGCCAGCTGCCGCAGCTGGGTGAGGGCGGGCAGCCAGCTGGGCAGCACTGGCTCACACTCTTCCAGCTGCAGCGCCTGCAGGCCGGTGAGTGCGGTGATGCCACCCCATGCCGCGTCACAGTCCCAGGCGCAGCGCACTGCCTCCAGCACTAGCAAGTTGGTGAGCCGGGTCAGCTGCGGGGGCAGGGCAGCATAGGCAGCATGGCAGCTGGGTGTCATCGAGCTGCGTCAGTTCAAGCTGAAGAGCAGGGTAAAGCTGCAAGGCCACAGCAGCTGGGCCTCTGCTGCCCAAACTCTCCTGTTCAGAGCCACAAACGTCAGACAGGCAGTTCCACTGCTAGTCGCAGCTGGCCTGGGGACACCCACCTGATGCCTCAGCAGCTCAGTGCCCCCTTCTCCCGACACTTGCAGCCGAGTGAGGGATGCCGGCAGGCGCACGGAGTTGCAGCCGATGAATTCCTGCCCACGCAGCCCCAGCTCGCGCAGGGCTGTCAGGCGGGAGATGGCTGCCGGCAGCGTCAGCGCATCCTCCTCTCTGCCCATCCACAGCACTTGCAGGCGCGGCAGGCGCGGCAGCCACTGCCTTGTGCCCGCTCGTGTCAGGTCAGTCGCCGGCGATAGTACGAGCTACTCCAGGCCGGGGCCGCCCCTGCTGGCCGCTGCGCTGGCTGCCAAGCAGCCAGCGACGGCTGCGGCCAGCTCGTCATGAAGGTGTTGTGCATAGGGGAGTGGGTGGCCCAAGTGCGGGTCTTGCAGCTGTAGGTGCAGCGTCAGGCGCCGCACGTGCTGAGCATGCTGCTCCAGAAAGTGCTGCAGCGACTGGCCGTATGGCAGGGCGGTCGGCCCCCAGGCCCCCAGCTGCATGCTGCGCAGCAGCTCCGGTGCGAGGCACAGCTCGCGAAAGCGCTTGCAAACGAAACACGCGGCGCTCAGCCTGCATGGAATGGGTTGCACGAGCGGCATAGGGTCTCTGGCAGGCCCGATCAATGCTGGCTGTATGCTCTTACGGCGCGACCAGCTGGGTGCATCCACAGCAGTCCACATCAGCAGTGCTGTGCTTACCGCTCGTGTAGCGGCAGCAGGGCCAGGCAGGCTAGCAGTGTCTCCTCCGGCAGATCCAGGAGGTTCAAACTGCGCGGCCCAGCCATGCCTGCTGAACGAACACAGGGGGAAAGGTTGGCACTCGACCGGGAAGCAGGCGGCGGCGACGGCGGCAGCAGCGGCGGACGGGGCGTGCGGCAGGCGCGGGGCATGATCGGCGCGATCGACGACGGCTGCAGCATGGTGGGCATCACAGCGGGGCACTGGCGGCCCGGTGCGCACCGACCCGGCAGTGAGCTCGCGGTTTTCGCCGGGCACCTGTTCAAAGCCCAACAAGAACGGAGGACACTCTAACAGGAACGACGAACGCGTCGCGGCAGGCATGCCATTGCCTCCCGCCGCAGCTGCCGCCGCGCATGCTGCCGAGCGGTGCTCATTGCAAGCACAACACTGGCTGGATTGGATGCTGCACATGCTCCCACACTGCTGCAGATCCTGTGCCGATCACTTGTCTAGTCCTGTGCGCAAGGTGAGCATCGCGCATGGCGGCTGGCCCGCGAGCCGCAGAACGGCGAGCCACAGTGCAACACACAGCAGCACTGTGGGTGGCTGCACTGTCGAGTCATAATAGAACGGGTTACAGGCAGGAAAGGCATGCATTGTTCAGAAAGAAGAGTAGGTGCCCATGCGAGGCAGGTCATACCAAAGCCCAATGGAAGGGTATTGCTGTGTGAAAAAGTGCACATGCCCAGGGGAAAACAGGACAGCAGGACACGGTGTATGGAGATGGGGCAAGGGAGTGGGACATGGAATTTCAGATGGTGCACGTGCATTTTTCAAAGATGCAGGCGGTGAGTGGTGAAAATCATTCAAAAAGGTGCATCTGTCTCCAGCAAGTTGGTAAGCTGGCTGCGGGGTTGTTTGACCGCAGACCTTTGTGTGCAGAGTCGGTCAGCCAGCATTGCTGCTGGCTCTGGTTGAGTTGAAATGGTTGAGCGGGAGGTGCTCAAACTGGGTTGGAATTGGTCGTGAAGCTGACGACGTTCGATTCCGGTGTGACGACGCCCGTCTTGATTGCCACGCAGGACACGCTGCAGTGAAGGCGGGAGCGGCGGGGGTGAGGAGTTGGGCGGGGCAGCGCTTCAAAGCCAGTGCCGGGTGAAAGAAAAGCCAGTGCCGGGTAAAAGGAAAGCCAGTGCTGGGTGAAGGGAGACGTGAGCGTGAGCTGCGCTGGGGCTGCCCTCAACACTTGCCACAAACAGCATTTGGGAAGCTGAAGACACACATGTGCCGGCCAAGCCAAAGCAGTCAGCCCGCAGTTGCAGCTGCAGCCCGTCCCGCTCACTTGTATGCTGTGCTGGCAGTCAGCCCAGATATATCGCACTTCGTTTCGCCAGCCCCGCAGGTGAAAGGGCCCAGCAGGCTGCGGCTGCGGCGCCGGGCGGCGGTACAGCTGACGGGCTCCCCGCAGCTGCCGCCGGTGCAGGCCGTACAGTTGTAAGAGGTGAACGGGCCGAAGTTTGTGGGCTGGGCAACGCATGCTGAGCCTGACGTTGACGACGTGGCTGATTGGGCCATGATCTGAGGCGGGCTGCAGGGCAAGGGACAGGGCGGCCAGCACGCCATTTCATTGAACACGCTGTTGCGCAAGGTGTCGCCCAGGCTCTGGCTGCATGCATGCAGTTGCCACCCCTGGATCCATGCTGCAAGCCAGGCCCAAGGTGAAAGCAACAGCGGGGCATAGGCGCCCTGACGGCCCAAGCCCAGGCCATGCAGCACTGGGCTCACTCTTGCGGCAGAACAGGTGTGGTTTCAATGGTGAGGAGATCGGTGGGCAGGGGGTTGGTTGGATCGCCTCGGAAGCCCTTCACCGAAATCAACGTGTAAGCGCCGCCGGCCGAGTTACAGCTGAACGTGCAGATTGTCACTGCCGGGACTCCGTTTGACACGGCGGCTCTGCAGCAGGCACGAGCAGTGTGGGTCAGCAACAAGGTTGGAGAGTGCACAGGAACGACTCGCCTGCTGCTCCAAGTCTTGCAGGCACAGCCAGACCACGCCCACATCGTGCACCACGCGTCAGTGCCAGTGGGAAACGCGGCTCACATGCAGGAGCCGTTGCTTTGCACAGCGTTGAAGTCGCAGGTCACAATCCAGTGGGTGAAGCCGCCGGGAGGGTACGAGATGTAGGGGCTACTGGTTTGAGGAGTGACGACCATCCGGAAGTCATACAAGCTCGGGCCCACCATTTCCACGTTGCTCATTGCGGGTGCACTGCATGGGGCGGGGCGTGGAGCTTGCTTGCAGGCGGGAGCCGGCCGGCGGGCCATGGGTCCAGCTGGCAACACACCAACCAGCCACTGCAGCAGCATCTGACAGCAGCGATGGGGCGCCGTCAACAACCACATTGCTTCCGTATCACAAAAAGTGAAGCTGTAGAGAGAGCAATTCCCATTTCCCAAGCCAGGCAGTTACTCACGGGTAGTGTTCCATAAAGAACGCCGGCTGCACTCCCGTCTCGCTTGTGTGCACGCCATCCGACTTGATTGCCGTGCTGTTGACGGTGTAGAGCTTCAGCTGCTCCGCAAGGCCATCCATGTTGCAGTCAGCGATGCCGGATGCATTGAAGGCACATGTGGTAACGAAGCAGCCGCCGTCCAACAGGTGGCGCCGCCGGGCTGGTGGGCAGAACGACAGGCTGCACGTTGCCCCTGCATCAGAGAGGAAGGAGGCTGGGTTGGTGAGTCAAAAAAGAAGCAATGTCAGATGGCTGCCATGCATTCCCTTGGCTGTAGCGACAAATCACAGCACGAGTGCCGCCGGCAACAAGCCGCAGCCCGCAGCGGCAGCTCCACTGTGCACTCACAAGGGCCTCCGACGGTTGGAGCCGTGCACTGCGCCACCAGCGGATTGTTGGGATCTTGTGCCACGGGCGGGGCGCTGCGGGGCAGAGGCGGGGATGAGGGAGGAGAAGGGCTCAACTCGCACGGGCGCTTGGTCGAAACAAAACGTAGTGCTTGCCGGCTGTAGCTTGCGCACTGCGCAATTCCCAACATCGCTGTGCACGCTCCGACTTAAGCTGCTTTCACTCACGGGGCTTTGTTGGTGGTGAAAGTGGAGGGGAGGGATGCGGGTGTGACGGTGACAGGGCTGCTCTTCCAGCCCAGGCATGTCACGCTGCATTGGGTGGGCAGGGCAGGAAGGGATCAAGCAAAACCACGTCCCAGCTTGGCTGGGCTGTCGGGCTGCTGGTTCACTGCTGTGCGGCTGCCGTGGAGAGAAGGCCCCAACATCCCGGCAGCAAACCGCCTGCTGGAGCGTAGACAGGGTGCCGCCACAGGCGCCGGCTGGCAGGAGCTGCCTGGCCGGAATTCCTTGGCCTTTCTGTGCAGCACATCGCCACAAAAGGAACCCGGATCACCTGTACTCAGTATCTGGCTCCAGCCCGGTCAGGGCGCAGGAAGTGTAGCCCGCCGAGCAGCTGCCCTGAGAGACGCCGCAGCTGACGGGTGTCAGGCAGTTGCCGCCGGCGCAAGCTGTGCAGTTGTAGGAGAAGCCCGAGCCTCGGACCGGGGGAACAACGCATGCGTTGCCAGCGTCGTACGACGTGGCTGCTGTGGTGTTGATGCTGGGTGCACTGCAGAGCAGCATGGGGGCAGAGCAGGGTATGGTTGGAGGTGGGCTCGGAGTGGAATGGCTGCACCTGCACATGTGCCTGCACTGCTTTCGCACTGCGGCCTCATCACCGGACAAGCTCAGCACACAGTACGCTGGCTGCAGCACGGGCTGCGGGTTTTGCAGCTCCTGTTGGACGGCACTGCGCTACAGCTGCACTCACTCTTGCGGGTAGAAGGCCTTCGTCTGCGCTGTGATGAGGTCGGTGGGCAGCGGGTTGGTTGGATCGCCGCGGTAGCCCCACAGCAGGAACTTGGTGCTGCCGCCGATGCCGATGCCGATTGAGAACGAGCAGGTGGTCACTTGAGGAACACCGTTGGACACGTTGGCACTGCAGAGTTTGAGTGGGGAGCAGGCGGGGTGGTTGACTGTTGTGTCTGTGAGGGCCAGGCTCAGCCAGTTGCAACCGGGCATGTGTGGGTGCTGAATGCCCCCGCCCGCCTCGCTCAGCGCTGCTCACGTGCACCAGTCGAGGGCGGTAGCACTGTTGGAGGTGGTGTTGAGCATGTAGTGTGTCCAGCCGCCCGGGGGATAGGTCGTGAAAGGGCTGCTGGTGACGGGGGTTACTGTCATTGTAAAGTAGGTCAAATTGACCGCCATGGCATCAGTCACGGTGGGTTTCCTGCATTGGGGGAAAGCAAGTGGGGCACCACAACGGTCGTGAGCTTGCCAGGTGTGCGATTTGCTGCCGACTTGCAAGCGCTGGTCCTTTGTAGCAATCCATGCAGCAGTGCTTGACTGGCTGCAACGGCGGAAGGGCCCCAGCGCCAGCAAGCAAGATGGCAGCAGCTGGCAGCAGCTGGCGCTAGCTGGCAGCCACTCACGGGTAGAGCGGCACGCTGAAGGCCTGCGGCGGCCCTGTTTTGCTTGTGCGCACGCCGTCCGACTTGACGGCCGTGCTGTTGATGGAGTAGCTTGTCAGCTGGGCCACCTGGTCGATCAGGTCGCAATCGGCTTTGCCGGTGGTTTGGTTGAAGGGGCAGGTGGCATCAAAGCAGGCGCCACCCAGCAGCTGGCGCCGCCGCCGGCCGGCGGGAGGGCACACCAGCAGGGTGCAGTTCTCCCCTGTGTCATGGGGGAGGCGGCCGGGTGAGCGAGTCACAAACAAAGCGACCTCAGCTGAGGTCTGCAGATGGCTGCCATGCATGCCATGGCGGCAGCAGACAGCGCGCAGCACAAGTACCGCCAGCAGCAAGCCCTCAGCCCGGATCTCAGGGGCCCGATCTTTCAATGCCCCACTGTGCACTCACAAGGACCTCCGGGGGGCTCCGTGCATTGCGCAACTAGCGGGTTGGTAGACAGGGCCAGCACTGTGGGCGAGCTGCAGCGGGAGCAGGGCACAGGGGCAAAACAACGTGGTTAGCAGGCCCGCACACGGGCCAGCTGCAGTGTGTGCCCCTGCCACGCAGCATTGGACGCGCAGCCGCTGTGTGTGCAGCAGATGCTGCTGCTACCTGTCCGAACAGTTCACCAGGTACGGCTGTACCAACAGCTGTACAGCAGAGAGAATGTCCTGGCACCAGCAGCTGACGGTGCGTGGAACTGCCTGTCTTTTGGCTTGCAGCCACCCTGCCAACTCACTCTGCCGTGATAGTGGTCAGCAGCCCTGTCAGGGACTGGGGGCTGGCCACGCCAACTGAATTGATGGCGATGCAGGTCACGCTGCATGGGTGGGCAGCGGTGGGGTGGGTGTGGATCAGCAGATGCAGGCGGGTGCCGAGAAGCGGGTGTGTGTTTGGGCCAAACATGGCGCGCAGCGCCACTCAAGGCTTGTAAACAGACAGAAAGCTCACTTGTAGTCGGTGGTCGACTCCAGTCCTGGCAGCTCGCAGGACCGGCCGCTGGTGCAGATGCCTCCCAGCAGGTTGCGGCGCCGGCCGTTTGAGCAGGTCGGCGCCTGGGTGCAGTTGCTGTAGCGGCAGACGGTGCAGTTGAAGCCGGAATAGGTGCCACCGGTGGTGGGCGCTTCGAGGCAGGCGATGCCTGATGCCGGGTAGATGGACCCCAGCTTCACAATGGTGGGGGGCCTGCATGCCATGGGCGGCAGTGGAAACAAGGGCAGTGGGTAGCCGGCAGCCAGCAGTTCACGGATGCACGCAGGCGACGGCATGCTACATGCTGCCAACCCAGCATAACTGCACTGGCATGCAACAGCTGCCCAGCACCCGACTTGCCCTGGGGCGGGAGTGTCATCAGAGTTGTAGCTGTACAGGTCTGTGACCTTGGGGCTGGCGGGGTTGCCGGTGA
>VFQQ010002735.1_pt1 | contig 18884 bp, 9 predicted proteins | sample 3512341 | NCBI WGS metagenome assembly VFQQ01 (sample SAMN10412373, study PRJNA504923) | tailings metagenome | isolation source: Relicate 2 Philex TSF1 revegetated site | place: Philippines: Tuba, Benguet | collected 2017-08-29 | reverse complement strand
TTTTTGCAGTAAAAAGTGGAAAGAAAATCGTGGGATGTAGCATTTTGAAATACAAATTCATTATGTATAGCAAATTCAAGGGTTTGAAAAATGCACTTATACCACATAGCTAATAGATGATTATCAATCGTTGTTTTAACAACAATTTACTTATATGAATTTGCAAGATTTTGTTGGTAGTTCTTGGATTACTTGCAATTTAATTGATTAAAACAGCTAAAAGTCTTTTGCTGCTGTATGTTGAAATAGCTTTTTAAGGAACAACGATTTAACTTTTCAGCGCATTTTACACGAGCAATTTACGCATAAAAAAAGGGGCCGAAGCCCCTTTTTTTGTTTTGGTTATTTTACCTCTTCAAACTCTACGTCTTGCACATTTCCGCTTGCATCGGCAGTGGTATTATTTGCACCTGCACTTGCATCGGGGCCTGGTTGAGCGCCTTGTGCTTGTTGTGCGGCATAAATTTCCTGACTAGCGGCTTGCCATGCAGTGTTTAATGTTTCCATAGCGGCATCAATTCCAGCAATATTGCGTTCGCCATGAGCTTTTTTAAGATCGGCTAATGCATTTTCAATTGCACCTTTTTTATCGGCAGGAATTTTATCGCCAAATTCTTTCATTTGTTTTTCGGTTTGGAAAATCAATGAATCTGCTGTGTTAATTTTTTCGGTTTCTTCTTTTAAACGTTTATCCGTTTCGGCGTTTGCTTCGGCTTCACGTTTCATGCGTTCAATTTCGGCATCGCTTAAACCGCTGCTGGCTTCAATTCTAATTTTTTGTTCTTTACCTGTTCCTTTGTCTTTTGCACTTACATGTAAGATACCGTTAGCATCAATATCAAACGAAACTTCAATTTGAGGCACACCGCGTGGGGAAGGTGGTATACCATCTAGGTGAAAGCGTCCAATGGTGCGGTTGTCTTTTGCCATTGGGCGTTCGCCTTGCAATACATGAATTTCAACACTTGGTTGGTTATCGGCAGCTGTACTAAACACTTCGCTGCGTTTGGTAGGAATGGTAGTGTTAGATTCAATTAAGCGTGTCATTACACCACCTAAAGTTTCAATACCTAGCGATAAAGGCGTAACATCTAATAATAAAACATCTTTTACCTCGCCGGTTAATACACCACCTTGTATGGCTGCACCAACTGCAACAACCTCATCGGGGTTAACACCTTTAGAAGGCGATTTTCCGAAGAAATCTTCAACTGCTTTTTGAATAGCCGGAATACGTGTTGAACCACCCACTAATATAACTTCGTCAATATCAGATGGGTTAAGGCCGGCATTTTTAAGTGCGCTGCGGCAAGGTTCAATAGTGCGTTTAATTAGGCTATCTGCCAATTGCTCGAATTTTGCGCGGGTTAAGGTTTTAACCAAATGTTTTGGTCCGCTTTGGGTGGCAGTAATATAAGGTAAGTTAATTTCTGTTTGAGCCGAACTTGATAATTCGATTTTTGCTTTTTCGGCAGCTTCTTTTAAACGCTGTAAAGCCATAGGATCTTGGGTTAAATCCATTCCTTCGTCGGCTTTAAACTCATCGGCCATCCAGCTAATAATAACGTTATCAAAGTCATCACCACCTAAGTGTGTATCGCCATCGGTTGATTTTACTTCAAAAACGCCATCGCCCAATTCAAGTACCGAAACGTCGTGTGTGCCACCACCGCAATCAAATACTACAATTTTCATGTCTTGGCCTTTTTTATCTAGGCCATAGGCAAGCGCAGCAGCGGTTGGTTCATTAATAATTCTTCTAACATTTAAACCTGCAATTTCGCCTGCTTCTTTGGTAGCCTGACGTTGTGCATCGTTAAAGTATGCAGGTACAGTAATAACGGCTTCTTTAACTTCGGTTCCTAAATAATCTTCGGCAGTTTTTTTCATTTTTTGCAAAATCATTGCCGATAATTCTTGTGGCGAGTACAATCTGCCATCTATATTAACGCGTGGTGTATTGTTGTCGCCTTTTTCTACGCTGTAAGGCACGCGACCGGTTTCGCCGGCAATTTCGCTATAGGTATGACCCATAAAGCGCTTAATTGAATAAATGGTGTTTTTAGGATTGGTAACAGCCTGACGTTTGGCCGGATCGCCAATTTTACGCTCTCCGTCTTTTAAAAATGCTACAATCGATGGGGTGGTTCTTCTGCCTTCGCTATTGGCAATAACGGTTGGTTCGTTACCCTCCATAACTGCAACGCAACTGTTGGTAGTTCCTAAGTCAATTCCTATAATTTTGCTCATATTGGTAATTAGTTTTGTTTATTCTAACAATACCAATGCCAACTTAAAAAAATGTCAGTATGCTGCTAAACTTGGCATAAATTGGGTTGAACCCACCCTAAAAACTGAAAGAATGTCAGCGTTTTTGCTATCTATCTTACAAAATTTGGCAATTCTTGTAGTAAAAGATCTACGGAGCTAGCGCTTAAACCAACCGAAGTTGAGGTTGAAACCATTCTATTTCTGCTGGTAAAAATGCCTAATCCACCTTCAATATTCGAAAATTCGGGCTTTTTTTGTACAATACCGGTATTGGGTTTGGCCAAATCAAGAAGTATTTTAAAGTCGGCACCACCACCATAAACTATATACCTGTAAGCTTTGTACCTGCGTTGTTTATTAGCATTTTCAGGTATCTGACTTTTCCAGAAGTTAACCAATGTTAATGCTTGTACCCTAAAATCAACCAATGCGCCTTGGTTATTAATTTCTTGGTTTTTTACAATAAAAAATTCAAGTGCTTTGTCTTCTGTTGCGCCGGTTGTAAGGTCGGTTTCGGTGTATTCAAATCTTATGGCACAATCATGTATAACTGCATTTCTACCTTGAACAAACCTAAATGGAATAAAACTGCGGGGGTCTAAATTTAAGAAAATGGTACGCCCTTCTATATCGGCATCTTTTACAATTTTTGTTCTGCTTTTATAGGTTTGTTGGGTTAATGGATTAACAATAGTTAGCTCGTATTCTTCATCGGCAATATTGGCATTTTTTGGCAATGCAACCACATAATTAATATTTTTTTGCGTACCAAAAAAGCCCGAATCGCGGCTTATTGTATCTACTTTAACACATGTATATACAATGTTTGTAGCCAGATTTTTTAATGTAACTACCAATGTGTCAAAGTATAGCGAATCTGCATTCCTGGCAGCATCAATTACGGTAACACCTTGGTTGTTTTGAAAGGCTTTTTGTATGCGTAGAATTTGCAAAGGCTCGTTTTGATCTAAAAAGCTATAAACTACAGGAATATCTCTGTACGGGGCGTTAAGTTCTATTTCGTTATTACAGCCCCAAAGTATGGATAATGCTATAAATAAGGCGGCAATTTTAAATTTCATGCGCTGCGAAGTAATGGATTTTAATACGTAAATAAAAACATAGTCAAAAAACTATGGCCTTTTGGTTTATTGCCCTACCTTTGAAATTGAAAAAAAATTCATGAGCACCTATAAAGAGTTTAAAAAAATTACCACCCATGTGTTACACGAGATGAAGTTAAGGGGTGAGAAAATCAGCATGTTAACGGCTTACGATTACAGTATGGCAAAAATTTTTGATGCTGCAAAAATCGATGTTTTATTGGTTGGCGATAGTGCCAGCAACGTAATGCATGGCCACGAAACCACTCTGCCAATTACGTTAGATGAAATGATTAGTCATGCAGCCTCTGTAATTAGGGCCATAAACCGCGCTTTGGTTGTGGTAGATTTGCCTTTTGGCAGTTACCAAGGAAATAGCAAAGAAGCTTTGGTATCGGCCATTAGAATTATGAAAGAGGCCGAAGCCCATGCTGTAAAGCTAGAGGGCGGACAAGAAGTTGTTGAATCTGTTAAACGTATCTTATCTGCCGGTATTCCGGTTATGGGCCATTTGGGCTTAACGCCACAAAGTATTTATAAATTTGGTACCTACGAGGTTAGGGCTAAAGAAGAGGCCGAAGCCGAAAAATTAATAAGCGATGCCATTTTGCTTGAAGAAGCCGGCTGCTTTGCGCTTGTTTTAGAAAAAATTCCCTCAAAGTTGGCTCAAATCGTTTCTAAAACCATAAAAATTCCTGTTATTGGCATTGGGGCCGGACCTCATGTAGACGGACAAGTATTGGTTAGTCATGATATGTTAGGCATTAACAAAGATTTTTCGCCTAAATTTTTACGCAGGTATTTAAATTTATACGACGAAATAAAGGGCGCAGTAGAACAATATGTTGCCGATATTAAATCTTGCGATTTTCCCAATGAAAACGAACAATATTAGCCCAATTTGGCCTATATAAAATATGGTAGAAATTCTTTTCGAAGACAATCATTTAATAGCCGCTTTTAAAAAACCCGGGCAAAGTGTACAACCAGAACCAGGTAAACCAATAAGCCTTGAAGAGGAAGTTAAAACCTATTTAAAGGTTAATTACAATAAACCCGGCGATGTGTTTTTAGGGGTTATTCATCGCTTAGATATGCCCGTAAGTGGTTTGGTTTTATTTGCTAAAACCAGCAAAGCATTAGTAAGAATGAATGAAATATTTCAACAACGCGATGTAAAAAAATATTACCGTGCCTGGGTTGAAAATACACCCAACCAACAATCAGCACTTCTAACACATTACTTGTTTAGAGACGATAAACGCAATATGGCAAAAGCCTTTGAAATTGAGAAAAAAGGAGCTAAAAAGGCCGAATTAATTTATACCATTATCGAAAAAGATAAAGGTAAAACACTGTTAGAAATAGAATTGCTTACCGGACGAAAGCACCAGATTCGAGCACAATTAAAAGCCATTGGCTGCCCCATTGTTGGCGATATAAAATATGGTGCATCGCAACCGCTAAACGATAAATCTATTGCCTTAATGTCGTACAAACTTAGCTTTATACATCCGGTAAAAGATGAGCTTATAACTATTTCTGCTGAACCAACCGAAGCTTAAACGATACATATTTAGGGCATTTAATGATTAATTTCTTAACTTTGTAAGCTTTATGTGGAACTTACTAGGCAGTTTTGCCATTCGTAACCGATTGTGGTTACTTATTGGTATTGGTGTTATTACTATATTCTTTGGCTATTTTGCCACACGTGTTCAACTTACCTACGATTTTGCCAAAGTTGTTCCTCAAAACGATACCGACTTTGTAGATTATATTAAATTCAAACAAATGTTTGGCGAAGATGGCAATATTTTGGTTATTGGCATTAAAAGCGATAAAATCTTTGAAAAATATTATTTTAATGGTTGGTACGACTTATGCAACCAAATTGAACAGGTAGATGGAGTAGAAAAAGTTGTTTCGCTTACAAAAATTTATAACTTATACCGAAACGATTCGCTGCATAAATTAGAACTTAAACCTATGCTTTCGGCTAAACTAAAAACACAAGCCGAAGTAGACTCTTTTAAACGCGAAATTGAAAAACTAAAATTTTATAGCGGCTTAATTTATAACCCCGATAACAATGTTACCCTAATTGCCGTAACGCTTAAAAAAGATAAACTCGATAGCAAAGAACGAATTCCACTGGTAAAATCTATCGAGCAAATGGCAAACGACTTCGGCAAATTGCACCAAACAGAAATTCATATTTCTGGATTGCCTTATGTGCGCACCATTTTTAGCTCGCGTGTTGCCGATGAAATAAAAATTTTTACATACATAAGCATTGCTATAACTGCCTTGTTTATTCTAATCTTTTTTAAATTTTTCTCTGCCGTATTGTTTTCGCTAATTGTTGTTACCATTGGTGTAATTGCTACTTTAGGAACCATTTCATTATTGGGCTATAAAATTACCTTACTTACCGGCATTTTGCCCCCCTTAATGGTAATTATTGGTGTACAAAATTGCATTTATCTGCTTAATGTGTACCACCAGGAGTTTACTAAGCATGGCAATAAAATGCTTGGTTTAATAAGGCTTATCTCAAAAAATGGATTGCCATTATTGCTAACCAACATTACTACTGCAATTGGATTTATAGTTTTTGCATTTTCAGGCAGTGCATTGCTAGACCAATTTGCCATTGTTGCCGGTTTGGTAATTGTAATAATGTATTGCATATCGCTTATTTTTATTCCGGTTGTATACAGTTATTTACCTCCGCCTAAACCAGCGCATATTATGCACCTGGAAGGTGTGCGCCTAAATAAAGTTTTAGATTTTTGCAATTACCTTGTTTATAATAAACGCAGGTTAATCTATGCCATTACCGGTGTTGTTGTTGCGGTAGCTTTGGTGGGCTCAACACAAGTAAAAAACTTGGGATATGTTGTAGATGATATGCCCGAAACGGATAAGGTTTATATGGATTTAAAGTTTTTTGAATCGCATTTAAAGGGTACTTTACCTTTTGAAATAAAAATTGATACGCGTGAAGAAGATGGTGTGAAAGATTATGCATTCTTACAAAAGCTAAATCGTATTGGTAAATTGTTAGACAGGTATGATGAATTTGGTAAAGTTGTATCGGTTGCCGACTTTCTAAAGTTTGCCAATCAAGGTATGAATTATGGCGATGAACGTTATTATTTTATACCTAACGTGTTAGATATTAATAACATTTTAGGCTATTTGCCTAAAGCCGAGAAAAACACGGGTGGACTAATGAAAAGCATGGTTGATTCTACTTTTAGGTATGCAAGGGTGAGTGTTCAAATGGCTGATGTGGGTTCGGAAAAAATGAAAATTTTAACGGCAAATGTTAAGCAAACCATAGACTCTGTTTTTCCTGCCAATCGTTACACGGCAAAAATAACAGGCACCAGCGCTATATTCTTAAAAGGTAACGACTACTTAATAAAAAACCTTACCCAAAGTATGTTATCGGCACTTATTATTATTTCTGTAATGATGGCGTTTTTGTTTTTTAGTTGGCGCATGGTGCTTATTTCGTTAATCCCAAACTTAATTCCGCTTATAATTACTTTTGGCATTATGGGTTTTTTCGATATAAGACTAAAGCCAAGTACCATTATTATTTTTAGTATTGCGTATGGCATTGTAGTAGATTTTACCATACATTATCTCGCAAAATACAGACATAGTTTGCAAAGAAATAATTGGAATATGAGCATAGCAATTCCACAAAGTTTAGCAGAAGCAGGCCCAAGTATTATTTATACTGCTGTTGCTTTATTTGCAGGTTTTATTATTTTTTCTTTTTCTGATTTTGGTGGTACTGTTGCTTTAGGAGTTTTAACCTCTTTGGCATTGTTTTTCGGTATGCTAATGAATTTGTTATTGCTTCCAAGTATGTTGCTAAGTTTAAACAAACGGTTAAATGCTAAAGATGAATTTGAAACTGTTTTGGTAGATGTTGAACCGGAAGACTAATAGCCTGCTACTACTGTAGTTTTGTCTGTTTGCATTTTACCCGTTAATTCCAGTGCCTCTACATACACAACATAAATTCCGGGTGTAACAGTTTGGTTGTTTTTATTTGTTCCGTCCCAATAATAAATTTGTTCTGAACCCGCATTGGAAAATGTTGTTATGTTTTTAATTAAAACACCATTGCTGTTGTATATAGCAATCTTTAATTGATGGTTATTGCCTTGTAAATTTACTTGTATGGCTACTTGTTGCGCATGATTTATGCCATTAACCGAAAATACTTCCGGACTAATTGTAATAAACGAATTACTTTGATGTATTTTCCGGTAATGTGAATTTTTATAACCGGGTGTAGCAAATCGGTGAGCATGTGAAGCGCTTTGCCATGCTGAAATACCATATGGGTTAATACGTTCTAAACTTACACCTTCTCGGGTTGGTAATGTTGCAAAATGCATGTTATCTGTGTAATTAAAACTGTCAATATATGTTTTATCTTTTGTATGTAATACAATATGCCCGCTTTTATCGGGCATTGCAGGTAATTTGTTTTGAACCAAAACTGCATGTTGTGGTACATGATACATTTTAACAACATGATTGGCATCTGGCGTAAAAGCCATGTAACTTTTTGGTTGCAGCATTAATCCATTTGCTGCCAATTGTTCAGAAGCAATAATTTCTCCATTATCGTTTAATGCAGATAACCAAATGTTTTTCAAATCTACAAATGTGTTACCCGGATTATAAAGTTCTATAAAATCGCTTCCTCCGGGTAGTGGATTAAATAATACCTCATTTATAACCAACGTATTGCTATCGGGTTGATTTAAATTTGCGTACTCTTTTTGTGTTGGTATTATTGCATTTCCATAACAGTCTTTAATATGGCTTACATCAATTTGCTGTACCAACTCACCCAGCGCACCATTAAATTGCAATACAATGCTTTGATAGCTATCGTTTGTAAAATGCCATTTGTTAATATTTCTATGCGGTGTAGAAATTAAATGGACAATATTTACTGATAGGCTATCTATTGTTTCTGTAAAGTCGATTCTTAGGTGCGTACTGTCTATTGGATAAACAAAACTCAAAACAGGTTTTGTATTATCATAAACGCTTGCTTTAACACTGTTTTTATAACCCGGTGTGCCCCCATTTTTGCTATTGCTGGCTTTCCAATTTTCAACCCCACCGCAAGGATTTTCGGTGTCAATCATCTCAATACTATATCCGCCTTTACGTTGTTTAAACGCATCTCGATGCCATCCGGAAATATAGTTTACCGAATGTACTAAAAAACCATTTTTGTTTTTTATAACAACTTTATCGTTACTGCTTAATGCAGGCCAGTTTGCCACGCCAAAACAGTTGTTTCTGTTAAAAGTTGCAACATGTTGTATCGGACAGAGTAAAACAAAACTATCTGGTAAAATTCTAATTGAGGGTAAGCTTACTGTGCGCGAATTATCTGTAAACGTGCAACCGGTTAAATCTATGGCCTTTTTGCTTCGGTTAAATAGTTCTATATACTCGGAAACTGGACTTGCAGTAGCATCAGATGGAGAGTGCATAATTTCTGTTACAATAACATCGTTTTGTAATGGTTCATGCAATTCGTAATAGGTTAACTCAAGAGTTCCTTTAAATTCATTGCCAATACAATCGGTAATACCGTTAATATTTAATACAATAGTTTGCTTGTCTTGCAATATGGGTTCAAAAAACAACCAAACAGAATCTGATGATACTTGTATATTGCGTTTATTGCTGCCATTAATGGTTATATTGGCTTGTGGGTTAAAAAGTACTTGTTCGTTAAAAATAAGCAATACCCTATTGCTAAATACATTTGTGTAAATAATTTGCGGAGGTGTATTTTTTTGAATGGTATCGAAATTGCTGTTTACAGCGCCCGGTGTGCCGCCATTTTCGGCTATGCTTGCTTGCCAATTTGCAATGCCTTTACAAATATGTTTTGGATTAAGCATTTCTAAACTATAACCGCCATTTGACTTTGATGCGTTTTTATAGAAAGCTGTTGTATAACTCATAAAATGTATTAATGCGCCATGTTGGTTTCTTATCCATAAGTTATCGCCACTATTATTTAATGTTGGTAAACTATTAACTGTTAATACATCTCCGTAAGTGTTAAACAAGTTGCCATGCTGAGCGCTGCATACAATTAAAAATCTGGCCGGCTGAAGCCAATATTCGCCAAAAGTTGCTGTAGAACTACCGTCTGATATGGTCCAACCATGAAGGTTAATTGCGAAGGGTGAGTTGTTGTAGAGCTCAACAAATTCTGCATTTGGTAAACCAACTGGTGGGTCGGGGTCGGGCATTAATTCTGTAATAACAATATCATTGGTTTGAGGCATGTAAAAAAAATGGAGCAGTAATGTGTCGTTTGCTGTATTGCCATTAATATCGGTAAGTCCGAATACTTCAATTTGTTGGGTTTTACCATTAGCTAACGGCCTTGTTATTAATGTACATTGGTTATAAACAAATTCATTAAAAACAACACGTAGGGGCTTAATGCCATTTATCCAAAAATTATTAATGGTTAAATCTTGTTTTTTTACAGGCTCGTTAAAATTTAAAATAACAGTTGTATCGTTTGGAATACTTGTAGTAAGAATGCGTGGCGGGTCGGTATCAATTCTTTCCGGACCAATATATACATCATCGAAAAAATAATTGGTAATATTTGATGAAGTAAACCTAACAAAAACACCGGCATAAGCAATGTTGTTACCATTAAAAATCTGGCCGCTTACCGGTTCTAAACGGTAGTTGTAACCACCATTTGTATCGGTATAAAGTTGTGCAAAGCCTTGCTTGTTTACAATTAGTTTTATGCGCACCAGGTTGTTGTTTTTACCTACAATACCTGGTCGGCTCCATAGCACGGCTGTTCTGCTAAGTCCTTGTTGTCTAAACAGTACAATAGAATCTGTGTTTCCTGTATGGCCGCCAAATTGTAAGTAGTATCCATTTAAACTGCCTTTTAAGTTTTCTTGATCGCTACAAATATAAAACCGCGAAAAGTTTTGCGAACTTGGGTTCAGGCCAAAACCAGCCAAAATGCTAAATTCTGTATTAGTTGATAGCAACGAGGTTGTAGCCAAACTTGCATCTTTAGAGGTACCGGGAGTTCCTCGTAATTGCAATTGTAACAAAGGGTTAACTGCAAACAGAGAGTCATCGCCTAACCAGGCAGGATGGTGCGTGAAATTGCCATCAGTAAAATCTTCGTTAACTTGGGCTTGTGTTTGCAGGCATAGCAAATACAAGCCTAGTAGCAGGTAAATTAGGGTTTTGTTCATATTGGGGTAGGCTTATTATGCGCTAAATAATTATTTTTGAACCAATTTTTCAATTTCAAAATAAAAATCAGTAGGAATTTAACATGAAAATTGCAGTTGTTGGAGCCACCGGATTAGTGGGTAGTGTTATGCTAAATATTTTAGAATCAAGGAGTTTTCCGGTAACCGAACTTATTCCGGTTGCTTCTGAAAAATCTGTTGGACAAACCATTGTTTTTAAAGGCAAAGAGGTTATTGTGGTAGGTATGCAAACCGCAATAGACATGAAACCACATATTGCATTGTTTTCTGCTGGTGGATCAACCAGTTTAACATGGGCACCTGCTTTTGCAGAAGTAGGCTGTTATGTAATTGATAATTCAAGTGCATGGCGCATGCATGCCAATAAAAAATTAATTGTGCCCGAAATAAATGCACATTTACTAACACCAGATGATAGAATTATTGCAAACCCTAATTGCAGTACCATACAAATGGTTGTGGCATTAAATAAATTGCATCATGCGTTTGGTTTATCTCGTATTGTGGTTAGCACATATCAAAGTGTTACAGGTACAGGCGTTAAGGCAGTACAACAAATGAATAATGAACGCAATGGTTTAGCAGGCGAAATGGCCTATAAATACCCAATCGATAAAAATGTAATTCCACAAATTGATGTATTCTTAGACAATGGTTATACCAAAGAAGAAATGAAAATGGTAAATGAAACCAAAAAGATTTTAAACGACAATAGCATTGCCGTAACCGCTACATGTGTGCGTATTCCAACAGTTGGTGGCCACAGCGAAAGTGTTAATGTAACGTTTAAAAACAGCTTTACATTAGAGCAAGTTTACAATATTTTAAATAATACGCCGGGTGTTGTTGTACAGGATAATTTAAACGAGCAAGTATATCCTATGCCATTGTATGCACACAATAAAGATGAAGTTTTTGTTGGACGTATTAGGTTAGATGAAACCTTGCCAAATACTTTAAACATGTGGATTGTAGCCGATAATTTGCGTAAAGGTGCAGCTACCAATGCAGTACAAATTGCAGAATATTTGTTAAGCAAAAACTATGTTGGATAACGAAGCAGATTTGCCAATGTTTAGTAAAAGTCAGTTGGCATTGCGCAACGGACAAGATAGAGATGAAATTTGGGTTGCTTACAATAATGTTATTTACGATGTTACACAAAGCAGGCTTTGGCGTAATGGCAAACATTACGAGCATTGGGCAGGTCAGGACTTAACCAATGAACTTGCCGAGGCACCTCATACAGCAGATGTTTTTAAAAAATTTAAAGCTGTTGGACGGTTAGGCTAATATTAGCGAGAAGTAAACCGCTTAGACATAAAAAACAGCAAATTATGTAAAATTTAGGCTTTTGTAAGGCGTAAAACATATATATAGCGCAGCTTGTTGTATTTTCGAAAAAATTTAAAACACATGCAACAGCAAAACAAATCAAATTTCTACACTTACAAACTGCTGCTATTGGTAGCAGCAGTTTGTATTTCACCTATTATATTTGCTCAACCTATTAGTGGTTTGCGCACCATTTGCGCATCGGGTTGCGATTATACCAGCATTGGTGCTGCGGTTACAGATTTAAACCAAAATGGGGTAGGTACAGGTGGCGCCACATTTAATGTGTTGGCTGGCCATTCTGAATTATTAACCGCTCCTATAGTGATGACCGCCACTGGAACAGCAACAACTCCAATTGTTTTTCAAAAAAGTGGAACAGGTGTTAATCCTATAATTACGGCTTATACGGGTATAAAACTTGCCAGCTCAACCGATTCTATAGATGTAATGTGGGCATTTTCAGGTAGTGATTTTGTAACAATTAATGGAATAGATTTACAAGAATCTACAGCCAATACCACACCTACTACTATGATGGAAGTAGGATATGGATTTTATAAAGCAAGCGCTACAAATGGTTGTACCAATAATACCATACAAAATTGTACCATCACTTTAAATCGCGATAATGTTACCACAACACCAAATCCAAGTGCCAGACAAAATGCATCGGGCTCAATAGGCATTGAATTTGTAAACGCACTTCGTACCTTGGTAACTACACCATTAACTATTTCTGCTGTATCGGGTGCAAGTTCTAATAACCGCATTTATGGCAATATTATACAAAATTGTAATTTCGGTATACACTTAAGTGGTTTTGCCGCACCTAGTCCACATGCATTGGCCGACTTAAACAATGAAATTGGAGGAGCTAGTCCAACAACGGGAAACACCATTATAAATTTTGGGGGTGGTACAGGTGCAGCTTCTGCTTGCGGTTCGATGTTAATTACCAACCAATGGTCGTTTAGTATTTTAAATAACACAATAAATAACAATACAGGTGTAGGTGTTAATCACTCGGGTTCGGTAAGAGGCATTTGGTTATTTAACTCATCTGCCGGCGCAAGTGCCAATGTAAAGCACAATACTATGACTATTACATCGGGGCCTAGTACAACTGCCATTAATTGGTGTTTAAATGTTGAAATGGCCACAACCGGAGCTAACGGAAATACATTAAACTTAGATAGTAACAGTTTTATAAATTGTGTAAATACCAATGCTTCAACTGCTGCATTTACTGCTATTTGGTTAAATACTGCCGCTACCAATGTTAATGTAAGAGGAAATTATATTTATGGTTTTAGGTACTCAGGAACCGGTACTTCGCAATGTATTTTAAGTCAATTAGCCTGTCCAAATCTTAATATATCAGGAAATATTATCGATTCTACCATCCTTGATGGTGCTGCTGCCTCGGGTACACACCACAATATTGGAGTTACAAGCGGACCTACTGTTTCGTTAAATATGAATAACAATATTGTTACCAGAACCATTTTAAATACAGCAGGAGCCGGTTCAAAAACATTATATGGCTTGTATTATACAGGCTCAACACCAACAAATAACTTTATTGGAAATACAGTAGACAGCATTACAAGAAATGGTACAACCGGTGGCACAACCATTGGAATTTATCAAGCGGGTGGTGTTAATGGTACATCTACAACAACTGTTAGAAGAAACCGTGTAAGCAACCTTTCAATTTCTGGTGCGGGCACAGCTTCAATCATGTATGGCATTCAAGTTTCAACAGGCACTATAATAGTAGATAGCAACGAGATTTTTAATTTATCGTGTGTAAAAACCACTGGAACAAGCGCATTATATGGCATTTATGATATTTCATCGCCCAATAATGAACGTTATAACAACAATAAAATTTATAACTTAATACACAATGGTACCGGTTTGAATTATGGAATTAATACAAATACTGTAGCAGGAACAAGACAGGTGTTTAATAATGAGATTTATAATATATCGACAAATGGAACAGCTATTGGTATTGTAATGACAACAAGTTCGCCGACCATTTTGCGTAATAAAATTTATAATATCAGAACAAATGGTGCAGCTGCAATGGCAGCGGGTATTCGAGTAACAACTTTGGGTGCATCCGGATTTTTTGAAATGGCGTACAATTTTATTGATAGCATACAAGCACCACTTTGTAACAATACCACAGATGGTGTTAGAGGCATAGATTTAACGTTAACTACCACAACAACCAATTTGCGTATTTTTTATAATACTATTCGTTTAAATGCAGTTTCGAGTGGTACTAATTTTTCGAGTTCGGGTTTGTTTTTTACTTCCAATGCAACCGCAACTACAGCTAATCTTTCTTTGCGCAACAATATCATTAGCAATACTTCTATTGCTAATGGTAGTGGAACAACCAACGCTATTAGGTTTAGTTCAACTGCTACTCAAAATTACAACAATGCATCAAATCATAATTTGTTATATGCAGGCGTTCCATCATTTAACAACCTAATCTTTTTTGATGGAACCAATCGCGATTCTACAATAGCTCAATATAAATCAAGAATAGTACCACGCGATGGCGCATCGGTTTCTGAAATGGTTACTTTTGCATCGTTGGTGCCTGATTCTGCTACTTATTTAGTGCCCGCAACCACAGTGCCTACTCAAATGGAAAGTGGTGGAGCGCCAATTGCAGGATTTACCGGCGACTTTTTTAATGCCAACAACAGAACAACTTTTCCATTAACAGGCCAATTAAATGGTGGTGGTTTTGCACCAGATATGGGTGCTGTTGAGTTTGATGGAATTGCAATTGATTTAACACCTCCTTCAATTTCGTATTTGCCTATTACAAATACGGCTGCAACCACCAATAGGGTATTAACTAACTTTGCTACCATTACAGATGGTAGTAATGTTGATACCAGTTTGGCTAACAGGCCTAGGTTATATTACAAACGTAGTACTGAAAGCAATGATATAACAGGATGGAAATTTGTTACAGCATCAAATGCTACTTCACCTTTTTCATTTACTATAGATTATAGTCAGCTACCTGGTGGTTTTGTTAGTGGTGGCGATACTATTGAGTATTTTGTTGTTGCACAAGATTTAGCACCTATACCAAACGTTGCAATTAATAATGGCGCATTTACATTGCCTGCAAATAGCGTAGCATTGTCTGCTTTGCAGTTTCCAATTGTTGGTTCAATAAACAGATTTAATATTGCAATACCTTTGCCTACAACTTTAACTGTTGGTACTTATTCTTCTTTTACCGGCAACGGAGGTTTGTTTGAATCGATTAATAGCAATGTATTAGGCGGAAATACTATTGTAACTGTTGTTTCAGATTTAAACGAAACAGGTATACATGCATTAAATGGTACAGCATTTGGTGGTTATAACTTACTTATTGAACCATCTGGTACTGTAGTAAGAGAAATTTCAGGAGCCATTGCTACACCGGGCTTATTTAGATTTAATAATGTAAGAGGCTTACGCATAGATGGCGGAGTAGATAAGCTATTGCGTTTTTCTAACAATAGTACTTCGGGTCCTGTATTTCACTTTATTAACGATTGCTCTCGCGATACCCTGATGAATATTCAAATTTTGGGCAACAATACAAGTACAGGAAATATTTTAATCGGACAATCGAATGGTGTTTTTGGTAACGATTCGTTACTGATTACCCAATGTTATTTTAAAGATACCTTTGGCATTCCAACAACCCATATTAATGCATCTGGAAGCGCTTCTGCTACCAATAGCCATAATGTAATTTCAAACAACGAATTTGTTAATTTTTCTGCCAATGCAATCAATATTACTTCAGGAGGTAATGGCGATAATTGGACTATTTATGGCAATACAAATTACCAAACAGCATCGCGTATAACTGCAATATCGTGTATATTTGTGCAAACAGGTAATGGCCATTTAATTAGAGCCAATAGCATTGGTGGTTCAGCTCCAAACAGAAGTGGAACTCCTTTTACAAATACATCTTCTTTTATTAGAGGGATTGAATTAACCGGTTCTGCTGGCGCTGCAACTTTAATCGATAGCAATTTGTTTTCAAATATTGTTACTACTTCTACAGCTGGTGTGTTTGGTGTACTTGTTAATTCAGGTAATGCTATAATCAATGCAAATACTTTTGGAGGTGCTGCCAATACTTGGGATACCATTCAAAACGGTTATGACAATGGTATTATTTCTATTCTAGGTGGCACATCCATTACTATTACAAATAATTTAATTGGAAATATTAGGTATATTAAAACCGGTGGCGACAGAACAGCCGGCATGTTAATCTCTGGTGCTGTTCCGGCATTAACCGTTCAAAGAAATATTGTCAGAGATATTAACCATAGTGGTTCAGGTACTGGAACCAGTATTTTTAGGCCTTGTGGTATTTTAGTAAATGGAGCTGTTTCAAATGGATTAATTGCAGATAATACAATTTTTAATATTAATTCAACCAATACTGGTACAGCAGCATATGTGGTTAGCGGTATTTTTATTACTAACACGGGTTTTATAAACAATACCATTGCAAGAAACCGTATTTACAATATTGGAACAGCTGGTTCTGCATCACCTACGGCATATGGTATCCAAATTACTTCGCAAGGCGCTGGAAACAGGTATTTAAACAACCAGATTAGTATTGGTAATAATACCTCTGCACAAACATTGGTGGCAGCATTAAGAGATGAATCTACTGCTGCAGAAGCATGGGTTTATAATAATAGTATTTTTGTTAACGGTAATATCGATGGTGGTGCAAACCATTCTTATGGTATCCAACGCACCAGTACTTCAAACATGATTTTACGCAATAATATTGTTTACAACAAACGTACAACAACAGGTACAGGTTTTGCCTTTGCTACCGGTTCAACCAATAATACAAATATTACAACCAATACTTCTAACTACAATTTGTTTATTGTAAACGATACCGCTAGGGTTTCTGAATTTCCAACTGGTATTTCTTACGGTGCTTTTATTTATAACAATGGATTGTTTGCACCAACATTTAATACCAATTGGATTGAAGGTGTTAATAATGTACCGGCACATTTATTATTTGTTGATACCTTAAATGGGTTATTAGACATTGATACCAATAGCGCTGCCGCTTGGTATGCAAATGGCAAAGGATTACCAATTGCAGGTTTAACGGGAGATTTTTACAATGTATCAGGTGTAAGATCGGGTAGTATTGTTAATGGACCAGTTGATATTGGTGCGGTAGAGTTTAATACAAATACAACACCACCGGTTGCATTAGCCGACAAAGCTCCTGCTTTGCTTGATAGTACTCAGTTTTACTTTGCCAATCGTTTAATTGGTAAAATGGTTTGGAATATGGGTCCGGTACCTCCAACTGTTGATGTACGTTACTATTCTGGTGTATTACCTCAAAATACACCTGGTAATGTTTCGAGAATGTTTGGTTACTACCATGTAAATAGCAATTTTGTAGTGGGCTACGACGCAACACTAACACTTATGTGGGATTCTGCTGTTTTAGGTAATTTACAAGATGCAAATCGTGTTCAATTAGCTAGGTACACAGGTACAGGAAATACTTGGTTTAGACATACAAACGGTTTTTCGAATGCTGCAATGGGAATGGTTACTGCAAATCAAGTTTCGTTAGATGGTAATTTTACGTTAACAGATTCTGCTGTAAATCCACTACCGGTGCAGTTGGTTTCATTTGGTGCTCGTTTAATAGGCAATGATGTAAAACTAAATTGGTCTACTGCCACAGAAAAGAACAATAGAGGATTTTATATTGAACGTTCTGACAATGGTATTGATTTTAACGAAATAGGTTTTGTAAAAGGTTTTGGCAATACCAACATTAAACAATACTACACTTTTAGCGATGTTAATCCATTTAATGGTATTCAAACCTTGTATTACCGTTTACGTCAGGTAGATCGTGATGAAAGTTACGCATACTCTCGTACAATTCCTGTAAATGTAGAAAACAATGAAAACAACATGTTGTTGTTTCCAAATCCTGCAACTTCATTTACACAAGTTGAATTTGTAGCAAATGGAACGCCTGCCACCATTGAGGTTAAAGATTTAAATGGCCGCTTGGTTTATGAATTAGTTATAAATACTACCGATGGCGTAAATACAGTATTTATTAATGAATTAAATGGCTTTGATGCTGGAGTATATGTTGTTTCAATAAAAAACAACGGCAGCATAAAAACAGCCAAACTAGTTAAACAATAATAGATTTTTAGTTTATTTAAAAGCCGGCATCATTTTTTTGATGTCGGCTTTTTTTATGTTTTTGCTAATTCAGAACAGCATTACCTTCATCGTCAAATTTTGGATGGAGGTACTTCAGTGCTTTATGTCAAAATTTTGCATGAATCTAAAATTGCACTCGAAATAATGCTAAGCCTTCCTGTTTCGTCAGCCCTTAAAAAGCCTCTAAAACATTTAAGTGTATTATTCAAGTTTAAGGTACAATCAAAATTCCGGTAGTTTTTTCTTTCCACCTTTGCTTCTCCAAAGGTGGAGCCAAAGGAGCCAAGCAAAGCCAAATTTTAATTTTCTCGCGCAACCCAACCCTTCCTAATGCCTGAAAATTAAAATTTCGCTCCTTTGCTTGACCCCCACCGCACACCGCGTATGCGCCAGGTAGATTTGAGTGGAATTCGAATGCTTTCTTCAAGTGGAATTAACATGAGAAATGCAATTCCAAAAACATCCCTTTTTCGAGGATGCCCCGATGAGCGCAGCGCGTGAGAGGGGAAAGAAAGCAGCGGCAAGGGAAAATTTTGCGTGGCTGGTTTGCGCGTTGGCA
>VFQQ010002734.1_pt1 | contig 18889 bp, 18 predicted proteins | sample 3512341 | NCBI WGS metagenome assembly VFQQ01 (sample SAMN10412373, study PRJNA504923) | tailings metagenome | isolation source: Relicate 2 Philex TSF1 revegetated site | place: Philippines: Tuba, Benguet | collected 2017-08-29 | reverse complement strand
AGCGGATGTTGGTCGTCTGAAAGTTTTACGATTTTACGTTTTCCAAAATATTTGTTACCACCGTGGTCGTGAAGGGCCAGAATCGCAGGCAGTGGCTTTTGTGTTCCTTGTGGTTTGAGCAAATACGCTTTGGTCGCACGTCCATAAGGAAGCTGCCATGAAAGTTCCTCAATCTCCAGACCGTCGTAAGTATATTTTTTTTCAAGCGTCACGGTAGGGGTTTTTCCTAAATTGGGCTTCGCTAGTAGCTCATTGGTTTTGGCTAATGCTTCTTTTTGCCATTTTTTTGTATCATTCCATTTATTTTGCCGAAACGATAGCGTGGGAATGTTGGGTACTAAGGAAGCGGCCCATTCGCCATAGATTCCAATAAGGCTTTTAGTGACTGTCATGTTGGGTGATTGATTGAAAGGAGGTTTAGAAAAAGCAATGTCAATATCTGGCAACAAAACCCAGCTTGCGGCCATACTTGTCGATGCTTTGATGAATTTTCGTCGGGAGGAAAAGGTCGTTGGTTTCATATTCTAAAGATACAATATTTTTTTATTGGTATTCCACATGTAGATCACGCTTGGTTACGTTTATCTAATCGTTGTGTCTCAATGTAACAATGAAAAGACTTAAAAACTGAAACTAAATTTTAAGTAATTACGTTGTAAGTACATAAACGTAAAAATTTGATAAATATGCAAGTTTCAGTAGTACAAATTGGCAACTCAAAAGGCATACGATTAAGTAAAACCCTTTTGGAAAAATATCACATAACAGACAAGATAGAACTTGTTTTAGAGAATGATTATATTATTCTGAAACCACTTTCTGAACCAAGAAAAAACTGGGAAGAAGCCTTTGCAGAAATGCACCGCAACGGAGATGATAAATTATTGATAGACAGTGTTTTTGAAAACGAAAATTGGGACTAATATATGACAACCTACTCACAATATGAGATTGTTGTTGTGAATTTAGACCCAACAATCGGTAGCGAAATCAAGAAAAAAAGACCTTGTTTGGTTGTTTCGCCAAATGAAATGAATAAACACTTGGCGACCATAGTAATTTGTCCAATCACTTCACAGTCAAAAAATTATCCAACAAGGGTAAGTTTTGATTTAGAGGGGCAACAGAATTGGATAGTGATAGACCAACTTCGTACCGTAGACCAAAGCCGAGTCACTAAAGCTATTGGTAACTTAGATGAAGAAACCATAGAACAAGTGAAAGCCGTTATCAAGGAAACATTTGTGGACTAAAAACAGCGAAGGCACAACATTATGTTTGCGAAAAGGCGGGCTAATGTACTTAGTTAGGCTTTTTATAAACTTTGTGTGTAGGGGAAGTGCTATCAATCCCAACCTTCGCAAACGTTTTTCCGTAAATAGCTACCCAAAGCAAAGTTAAATTATTACTATTTCGATAGAAGCAGGGGTAGTAGGAAGTTTAAGTATTCGAGAAAACAAATTAGAACAATATTATATCTATCTATTATAGTCAATTTATGATGTCTGATTCAGAAGAAATATCAACATTTTTGTCCAAAAAAGATTTTTTTATACCCCAACTTTCGATTGCTTGTGTCGTGTTTGGCTTTCATGAAAATCAACTTCATATTCTGCTTTTAAAAACCAAAGGAGTGCAAAATTGGCTGCTACCAGTGGGGTTTGTCGAACAAGAGGAAGATATTGATGATGCCGCAAGAAATATTCTGTATAATAGAACGGGGGTTTCGGATATTTATTTAGAGCAATTTCGGGTTTTTGGGAAAGCTAAGCGACCTACCAAACAATCCATAGAGGATTTTTTGGCCGCCAATCATTCGGTAGGTATTGAAGCGGATTGGTTACTGAAAAGGTTTGTTTCTATAGGGTACTATGCTTTGGTCGATTTTTCGAAAGTACACGCCAAAGTCAATGAAGTTACGCTGGCTTGCGAGTGGTTCGAGATTGATAAGTTGCCTGTTTTGGCTTTTGACCACCAAGAAATGATCGAAAAAGCCTTGGAGACTCTTCGCTTCAATCTCGATTCTAAGGTGATAGGTACGAGCCTTTTACCTGATGTATTTACGATGAATGAGCTACAAAAACTATACGAAGGAATTTTGGGAGAATCGTTGCGCCGAAACAATTTTCAACGCAAAATGCTGAGTTTGGACATTTTAGAACGTATCGAAAAACGTTATACAGGAGCGCCCAACAAAGCTCCTTATTTATATCGTTTCAAAAAAAATTAAAACACCATTTTTAGATAGACTATGCGGAACAGAAAGCAGAAAAGCGGTGTTTTCCGCTTATGGATATACTTTACCGCTACCTTCGTCCTTATTGGAAACTCATCACGGTGGCTCTTACTCTGGCCGCTGTCAATCAAATTTTTTCTTTGCTTGACCCCTACATTTATCGCTTGGTGATCGACCGTTATGCCTCGCATATCAAAGACTTTTCGGAAAGCGATTACATTTGGGGTGTCTTAAAATACGTTGGCTTGGCGATTGGCGCTGCTATGGTGTCGCGCATTGCCAAAAACTTCCAAGATTATTTTATAAGTGTCATTACGCAAAAGGTTGGTACACAGATTTATACCGACGGAATTAAGCACTCTCTAGCTTTGCCCTATCAGGTATTTGAAGATCAGCGTAGTGGCCAAACATTGGGGGTTTTGCAAAAAGTAAAAACCGACACTGAGCGCATGATTACGTCGGTGGTCAATGTGGTATTTCAGTCCGTAATTGGGATTACGTTTGTGATTATCTACGCATGGAGTATTTATTGGCCTATCGCTCCGGTATATTTTCTCACCATTCCGGTGATTGCGTGGTTGAGCTCGGTACTAAGCAAACGCATTAAAAAAATACAAACGAAAATCGTCTCCGAAACGACGGCTCTAGCGGGAAGTACCACCGAATCTCTCCGCAATATTGAATTGGTGAAAAGTCTGGGGCTTACTGACCAAGAAATCAAGCGTTTGAATGGCAATACAGAAAAAATACTAGGGCTTGAACTTCGTAAGGTGAAGTTTGTCAGGACTTTAGGGTTTGTGCAGGGTACCACTATCAATTTTCTTCGAAGCTGTATTGTAGCCTTGATGCTTTGGCTTATTTTCAAAGAAGTGCTTACGATTGGGCAATATTTTTCATTGCTGCTGTATTCGTTTTTTATTTTTGGACCTCTTCAAGAACTTGGAAATGTAATACAACTCTATCGAGAGGCCGAAGTGTCGCTCAACAATTTCAGGGATATCTTGAGTAAACCCATTGAGGCCAAGCCTACCAAACCCGTTGAATTGACGCGAATCGAAAAAATCGGTTTTCATGAGGTAGCTTTCAAACATCTCACTGCGGGTCGTCATGCGCTTAAGGGAGTCAATTTTGAAGTGAAAAAAGGGGAAACTATTGCGTTTGCGGGGCCTTCAGGTAGTGGAAAAACAACGCTGATTAAACTTCTTGTGGGCTTATACGACCCCGAGGAAGGGCATATTACTTATAATGGAATAGATAGTCGGGAGATTGATAAAGACGAGCTGCGCGAACAGATTGGTTTTGTGGCTCAAGACGCACAATTGTTTTCAGGAACTATTCGCGAAAATCTACTCTTTGTAAAACCCACTGCGACCGATGAAGAGTGTTTGGCGGTATTACAGAAAGCGGCGGCTTATTCATTGCTCAATCGGGCCGATAATGGCCTCGATACGGTGATTGGAGAAGGGGGGATGAAAGTGTCAGGTGGTGAAAAACAGCGACTCTCCATAGCGCGGGCGCTTTTGCGTCACCCCAATTTGTTGATTTTTGATGAAGCAACTTCTGCATTAGACTCTCTTACCGAAGAAGAAATCACACAAACGATTCGCGATTTGTCGCGCAATCAGCAGCATATTACGGTGTTGATTGCTCACCGCTTGAGTACCATTATGCACGCCGACAGAATCATCGTACTAGAAAAAGGAAAAATCATCGAATCTGGAAACCACGAAGATTTGCTGACTCAAAAAGGACTATACTATGCTATGTGGCGTCAGCAAGTAGGTGAAAGCGAGGAGATGACGAGTGCCTAGAGAGGTAGATTATTTCTTGGTGACTAGGGTGTATTTTCCCAAGTCAGGATCGCTTGCAGATAGCCTTAGTTCGTTGTTAGCATAAATAGCCACTCGAAGTTTGCCTTGGTAAGCTTCGATTTCGCCGGAGGGTAGTTGTTTGAGGGTTGCTTCTCCCAAATTTTGTGAATCCGAAGTTACCTTTCCTGTTTTATCGATAAAGCTGTAAACCATCTTAGCCGATACATTTTCGTCGGTAAGTTTTGTTATTTCTATTTTGCCAGAAGTGGTTTGGCCTGTAGTAGGATGTGTATAGGGATATACGATATCAAATCCGTTGTATTCTTCCCTCACAAAAGTATAACTTCCTGCTACTTGATTCGCAAGCGAAGGAGGTAGCTCTTCTTTTTTGCTACAAGCAGCAATTGTAAAGGTGAATAAAAGGAAGAAGAGGGCTTTCATGAGCGTATAGAAAGGAGACAAGTATAATCACAAAAGTAAGCATTTGGCTCATAAAATAACCACCTTCAAATCACTTGGGTGAAGGGTGCAGAAAACTAAAGATGAACTATGTACCGCAGGTGGAGTTTGTAAAAGTGAGTGTTTACAAAGAAAGAACCCGTAACTTTAGAAAGTTACGGGTTCTTAGAGATTTAAATAATTTAATATGAACCTTTGTAGTGTAATTATTTTTTAGCTGTGATGTTGATTGCTCCTAAATCTTCATCTTCTGCGGTGAGTTTGAGCTCACCGTTGTTATAGGTAGCCACTTTAACAGTGCCTTGATATGCTTCAATTTCGCCAGTAGTTGCTTTCTTAAGCGTCACTGTGCCAAGGTCTTCACTATCAGAAGTTGCTTTACCAGCGGCATCAGTATCTGTTAACGTCAGTGTTGCGTTGGCAGTATCATCTGTTAGTTTTTTTACTTCGATTTTGCCAGAGGTAGTAACACCGGTAGCTGGATCTTTGAATGGAAATGGAAGTGAAAGGCCCAGAAAACCAAAACTAGTGATTGTGTAATTACCAGCTACTTGATCAGAGAGTGAAGCGGGAGCGGGGTCATCTTTTTTGCTACATGATACGATAATAAGAGAAGCAAATAATAAGAGGAGGAAGGATGACAACTGAGAGCGTTTCATTGTTGTGGTGTTTGTAAGTGGACAATAATGTTAGAGATCTATTTCGTAGCAAAGGTAAACAACGGTCCTAAGAAAAGTACAGGAAAGGGTAAAAACTGAGGCAGGTTTTTATTAAACGGAAAATAGTAGTTGGTTTTTTGGAGGTGTATTTGTAGTATTGTAAAGCCGCTTCATATTTCAAATATTTACCTAAACAATGTTTAACCGTCGTCAATTTTTGGGGTCGCTTGGTGCTGCCGCTAGCGCCATCTCCCTGCCGCCATTCTTAGCCCCTGCCGAAGCCAAGACCTTCGAAATGTTTAATCACCAAATGGCTCATTTTTCGCCTTTAGAGGCTGCTCAAAATGAAGACTTCTGGGCATGGGTCAAAACGGAGTATACCGTCTCTCCCAACTTACTTAATCTCAACAATGGAGGGGTATGCCCTCAGCCACGCTCAGTGCAAGATGCCCATATTCGCTTCTATCAGTACTGCAACGAAGCCCCTAGCTACTATATGTGGCGTATACTGGATCAGGGTAGGGAGTCGTTGCGTAGCAAATTGGCAGATTTGGCTGGCTGTTCAGCCGAAGAAATCGCTATCAATCGGAATGCAACTGAAGGACTGAATACGGTCATTTTTGGGTTGGACTTAAAGCCTGGAGATGAAGTAGTGTTGACCAAGCAAGACTATCCTAATATGATTAATGCTTGGAAACAACGCGAAAAACGCGACGGTATCAAACTAGTTTGGATTAATCTTGATTTGCCCCAAGAAAACGACAATTACTTTGTCGACAAGTTTGTGAGTGCTTTTACTTCACGGACTAAGGTAGTTCATATCACTCACATGATCAATTGGGTAGGGCAGATTCAACCTGTACGCAAAATCGCCGACGAAGCCCATAAACGAGGTATTGAGGTAATTGCCGATGGCGCACATACGTTTGCGTTGTTGGATTTTAAAATTCCCGATTTAGGCTGTGATTATTATGCTACAAGCTTACACAAATGGCTGAGTGCACCTTTTGGGAGTGGTATGATGTATGTCAAAAAAGATAAAATTTCAAAAGTATGGGCACTCTTGTCAAACAATGAACCTGACGGTCCCGATATTCGTAAATTTGAAAGTCTGGGCACGCGTTCTTTTGCGTCAGAAATGGCTATCGGGACAGCCGTAGATTTTCAGTTGTCGATTGGAACGGCTCGTAAGCAGGCTCGTGCGCATTACTTACAGCGCTATTGGACTGACAAAGCTCGTCAGATTCCGGGCGTTAAAATCCATACTTCTCCCGACCCTAAATACGCCTGCGCGATTGCGCTTGTATCCGTCGATGGAATGAAAACTTCGGAATTGGACGGGCATCTCTACAACAAGCACAAAATCCATACAACAAGCATTGAATGGGAAAACATCAAAGGAGTACGCGTAACACCGCATGTATATCATACTCCCAAAGATCTTGATCGCTTAGTCAATGCACTTGATGACATAGCGGGAGCTTCAAAGAGAAAAAGTTGAGAATAGAAATTTTGAGAGTAATACTGAGTTACTAAGCGAAGGCATGATTTGCCACGAGGCTTAGTAACTCAATTGCGTTCTAGCCAACCTTAAGTAGTTGGTGAGGAAGGTTTTGGGGGTGTCATTTTCTTTTTAGAAGGGCGTTTTATACCATTTGAACCTCGCCAAATCTTACCTCTTTTGGTCTTTCTGTCTCCTTTTCCCATGATAATATTATGTTTAAGAATCAAGAAAAATGAATATACAAAGATAAAAATCAATTAAATTGCCTTCAAACGGATAGTTTAATTTTTTAAGCAATGAAAACATTTCAAGTTCTTATTTTTTGTTTATTAACCCACTTCATTCAAGCGCAAGACAAGTCATTGTTATGGGAAATATCGGGCAATGGCCTTTCGAAGCCTTCCTATCTTTATGGTACCATTCATTTGATTTGTCCCAATGATTATTTTTTGACCGATTCGACTAAGGCTGCTTTTGCAAAAACCGATCAAGTATATCTTGAACTTGACATGGACGACCCTAGTATGATGTCGAAAATGATGAAGACGGCTATGTTTACAGACGGTAAAAAACTCAAAGATTATCTTTCGGCGGATGATTATACGTTATTGAATGATTATTTTAAACAAAAAATGGGAATGGGACTCGACCAAATGAATGGCATGAAGCCTTTCACGGTAATGTCGATGCTGTATATGAACTTGCTATCATGTCAGCCTCAGTCGTATGAATTGGTCTTTACGCAGATGGCTTCCAATGCCAAAAAAGAAATGCTAGGCCTGGAAACCGTTGAATTTCAAATGGGAGTTTTTGACCAAATTCCTTACGAAAAGCAGGCTGCATTACTGGCCGATATGGTTCGAAAAAAAGAAGAATCTGCCAAAGAATTTGGGCAGATGGTAGCACTCTATAAAGCTCAAGATGTAGAAGGGCTATTGAAAGTAATGGATAATAGTGAGTGGGATTTTAATGGATATGAAGATATTTTACTGGCCAATCGGAACGCCGCATGGGTACCTATCATGGAAAAAGCCATGCAAACAAAACCTACTTTTTTTGCGGTCGGGGCAGGGCATTTGGGCGGACAAAAGGGAGTGTTGAGTTTATTGAAAAAACAAGGATTTAGAGTAAGGCCTGTATTGTAAACTTTAAATCTTTTGAAGCCAAGCGGCAAGGTCCATAAGCCAAGCTACACCTATGTGGACAATGATGCCTCCCCATATGCTGCGCGTTTGAAAGGCGAGTACTCCCAATATATATCCCCCAAAAATAGACCCGATAGTTTCTCCAATAGGTTTGCCAAAGTGTAGGGCCGCATAGCAAACAACCATAGGTATGATACTGCCCCTTCCCAATAAGTGCGACATCCCAATTACCATAAAACCTCTGAATATAAGCTCAGTAGACACAAAATCAAACCCATAAAACACTTCATAAATCAAAGTAGTGAGTATGGGCGAAACTCCAAAAAACTCATCGGCGTTAGAGTCTTCATAGGAAGGGTAGGAGCGTAAAAAATCTGCTTGAAAAGAAGCCCAGGTTATGAGAGGTATCATCAATACCACCAATAATAAATAAGGCTTTAAAGCATGCCATTTAGGAAGAAAACCGTAGAAAAAATGCCGTTGGGTATCAAATGTGCTGTAAAATATAAATAAAGGAACAAATACTGTGAGGAGAGAGGATATATTAGTGAAACAATGAAAAGCATAGTTGTAAATAGCTCCCTTAAATATCGATTGACTCCAATGGTGATAAGCATAAAAACCACCATCTATCCCAAGGATTGCTAAGATGAAAAGACTGTAGATCCAAAAACGTAGATTTTGTAAACGCCACCATTCTTTGCGAAACGCGACCCAAATCCATAAGCTACCATAGTAAGAAAACGCATATAGCAGAAAATACCAGAACATGCGTAATGGCCTGCCCCGGTAACTATCAATAATGCCTTTTTCGAGATTGACGCTATAATTGAAGAAAATAATAACGAAAAGAAATAAGGCAATGCTAATGTAAATATCCCAGCGAAAATCGGCTTGGAAATGCGTTCGAATAGCTTGCCAAATTGCTTTCATATTAAGGCTTTCGGCCTGCTTCAACGGCATTGCGCACGCTACCGTGGGCATCTAAAAGACCCTGAGCTTCTTCAATGCTTAAATAGGGAAGTTCTTCTCTTACCATTCTTATAGCACGCTGTACAAGTTTATAATTGGTCATTTGCATATCGACCATTTTGTTGCCTTTTACGCGCCCAAGTTGTATCATCACGGAGGTAGAAATCATATTGAGGGCGAGTTTTTGGGCGGTACCCGCTTTCATGCGAGTGCTACCAGTCACAAACTCCGGTCCTACCACTACTTCTACCGGAAACTCCGCCGCTGCGGCTACTGCAGAGCCAGTATTGCACACAATACAGCCTGTTAAGACACCCGCTTGGCGTGCTTTTTCAAGGCCACCAATGACATAAGGCGTACGACCTGAGGCGGCAATACCAATTAAAGAATCTAGCTCATCGATTTCGTATTCGAGAAGGTCAATCCATGCTTGGTTGGGGTCATCTTCGGCATTCTCTACCGCTTTTCGGATGGCTTGGTCTCCACCTGCCATGATACCAATCACCAAATCAAAAGGTACCCCATAGGTAGGAGGGCATTCGGAGGCATCTACTACACCCAGCCGACCACTAGTGCCTGCGCCTATGTAGAAAAGTCGACCCCCTTGCTTCATTCTAACCACGATTTGCTCTACGAGTGCTTCTATTTGTGGAATGGCTTTTTCTACGGCATAGGGCACAGTTTTGTCTTCATTGTTGATATTAGTTAACAGCTCTCTCACGCTCATGAGTTCGAGGTTATTATAGAGAGAGGTCGATTCGGTTGTAGATAGCATGTGCGTAAAAAATAAAGCAAATTTTTGAAAGTAAAATCCTTTTGTCTTTATGGAGAACTTTACCTGAAAGATTAATTAAGAGTGGCTATGACCGTAACACTACCAGTGGTTTTGTCTTCCAAATTGACATTGATGGTCGCATCGAGGGGTAAATAAATATCTACCCTAGACCCAAATTTGATAAAACCCATCTCGGAGCCTTGGCTTACTTGCTGTCCTTCTTTTACATACCAAACGATACGCTTGGCCAAAGCACCTGCAATTTGTCTAAACAAAACCTCTACACCATTTGGTGACTGAATAACGGTAGTAGTGCGTTCATTTTCGGTGCTTGATTTAGGGTGCCATGCTACCAGATATTTTCCTGGATGATATTTGAAATACTTCACAACTCCGCTGATAGGGTTCCAATTGATATGTACATTGATGGGTGACATAAAAATGGACACTTGTCGTCTTGGTCCTTTAAAATATTCTGTTTCAACCACTTCTTCTATCACCACTACCTTGCCATCACAGGGTGCAATGACGTGTTTGGGGTTGATAGGAGAGAGGCGAGTAGGTTTGCGAAAAAACTGTACAATGATAAAAAAGAATATAATAGAGGCTACCAGCCAAGTGGTGGTAAGCCATTCGATTTCGCCTAAAAAATTACGTAGGAGGGCATTGGTTCCTAATACAAACAGTGCCGCTAATCCAATACTAACAAAGCCTTCTTTATGGATAGTCATCATTCTTATACGTATAAAAAATAAATGCGGGGAAAGGAGGTGAGTCCTTTGCCCCGCAAAAATAGTAATCTTATTACTACTCTCTACTGCCTAGTGCTTACTTTTATTAATACCCCCCACGGAATTTGTAGGTACTCGCTACTTTGTCGATAGCCACAATGTAAGCAGCCAGACGCATATTGACCTTGTATTTTTGTGAAGTAGCGTACACGTTTTCAAAAGCGTCTTTCAAAATGCGGTCAGAGCGGCGGTTGATTCTTTCTAAGTTCCATTTATAGCCGATTCGGTTTTGTACCCATTCAAAATACGAAACGGTTACTCCCCCAGCATTGGCCAAAATATCGGGAACTACCATGATGCCTTTGTCATTGATGATAGCATCTGCATTGGCCGAAGTAGGGCCGTTGGCACCTTCCACAATCATTTTGGCTTGGATGTGGGCGGCATTTTCTTGCGTAATTACGTCTTCCTTGGCCGCAGGTACGAGTACATCTACTGGCAGTGCGAGCAATTCTTCATTGGTAATAGACTCTGCTTGTTGATAGCCTTCCAATATCCCTCCGTTGGCAGCCCGATAAGCGATTGCGTCTTCTATGTCAATACCGCGCTCGTTGTAATATCCCCCTGAAATATCACTAATCGCCTGAACCGTGACGCCACGCTCATGCAAAAGCGCGGCTGCATACATGCCCACGTTTCCAAATCCCTGCACAGCGGCGGTGGTGCGATAAGGATTCAAACGCATTTTTTCCATCGCTGCCAATGCCGATACCGTCACGCCCCGACCCGTGGCTTCTGTACGGCCTAGTGACCCACCCAATACCAAAGGCTTACCTGTCACCACCGCCGGAACGGTCATCCCCATGGCTTTGGAGTATTCATCCATGAGCCACGCCATTTCGCGAGGGCCTGTACCCATATCAGGAGCCGGAATGTCTTTATCTGGGCCGAATTCATCGAGCATAGCCGTCGTATAAGCCCGCATCAAGCGCTCAATTTCGCCCGCCGACATTTGGCGAGGATTGCACGCAATGCCTCCTTTTGCACCTCCGTAAGGAATATCTACTACGGCGCATTTCCAAGTCATCCAAGCAGCTAGAGCGCGTACTTCGTCGATATTGACACCCATATCAAAACGAATCCCACCTTTGGCGGGGCCTAAGATGGTAGAGTGAATGACGCGGTAGCCTTCAAAAACCTTGATTTGCCCGTTGTCCATTGTCACAGGAAGTCCTACAACTACTTGTTTGCGAGGAACTTTGAGTATATGGTACATTTCGTCGCTGATACCGAGAAGCTCGGCTGCTTTGTCAAAGCGCGACATCATAGACTCCAGTGGATTCTCCTTATCTTTAATAGGAGCTGGCTCAATATAAGTCATAATTTTAACGATTCTGATTGTTTTGGAATTGCTGTTTGTTGAAAAAAGAAACGAACTATCTACTTGCTTATTTTAGTAGTCTATTTCCTGAACGCAAACTTAATATCTTTATAACGAAAAAAACAAAAGGATAGTTTTTTCTTGTTTAAGTACAATTTATTTTTTAAAGAAGGTTGTATCAATTAAATTATAAAGTGTAGAATCGTATAGAAGTTTAATGTTTATTTTCCAAATAAAACTTGGTATTTATGGCATTTTTGCAAATCAAAAAATAATAACTTTTTAGTAAACGGTCGCTAAAATCATTGGTATAAATAGAATAAAGCGTAATTTTGCGGCTGAATATCGAAGGCCGCCATTTAAGTTTTTACCCCAAACAGTAAACTGAGTATGACAGTACAGGAAGAAAAAAAGCGTTACTCCGAAGAAGAGTTGAAGGAGTTTGAAGGTATCATCAACCAGAAACTAGAAGCAGCCCGCAACGAATTGGCTTACATCAAGGATACGTTGAGCCGGAAAAATGATAGTGGTACCGACAATACCGGCGCTGCTACCAAGTTGATGGAAGATGTAGACACAAGTGAGCGTGAGCAAATGAGCCAATCGGCCGCTCGCTTGCAGAAATTTATTACACAACTTGAAAATGCCCTTGTTCGTATCAAAAATGGTACCTATGGTATTTGCATAGATACGGGCAAGTTGATTCCAAAAGAGCGTCTACGTGCTGTGCCACACACGCAGCAGACGATTGAAGCAAAATTGCGTCGGGTATAAACTTTTAGGCTAGCTTCCCTAAGGCGACAAAAGTGCTATTCTTGCTAGTTGAAGCAAGAAAGTGCTTTTGTCGCCTTTTTTGTGAGCAAATATTATTGATTGAATATGTTTAAAGTGCAGATTTTTAGGGAATTATGAGTATCGAATTTTGATTTGCTTTTACTCCTATTGCTCCATCCAACGAAGAAAATGAGAGGCTTTGGCTTTGCTGACCACGACGGTTTCGGGAGTAGCTAAACTAAGTTTTAAAACTAACTTCCGCGCAAAATACTGTTCTACTGAAATGATGGCCTCTTTGTGAACGATAAACTGCCGGTTGGCGCGGTAAAACATTTGCGAATCAAGTTGATTTTCAAGGTCGTCAAGCGAATAATGTAGCTGATAGCGGAGGTTTTTGTGGGTATAGGCGGCCAATGTTCCATTTTCGTAATAAAAAAAGGCAATTTCATGGGCTTTGATGGGGAGGATTTTGTCTTTGAAATAAACCAATAACGTCGATTTATGCGAAGGCTTGAGAACCGCGAGAAGGTTCTCAAGGGGTGTATTAGGGGCTTTAAATGCGTTTTTTAAGGTATTTAGCTTAGATAGTCCTTGCTGTAACCGCTCTTTATCAATAGGTTTGAGAAGATAATCGATACCATTGGTCTCAAATGCTCGAATGGCGTACTCATCAAAAGCTGTACAAAAAATCACCGGTGCTTGTATCTTGACCGCCTTGAAAATGTCAAAACTGAGGCCATCAGCTAGTTGAATATCCGAAAAGATAAGATCAGGGCTCGGGTGTTGGTTTAACCACTCAATCGATTCTTCAACGGAAGATAAAATACCCATAATCTTAGCTTCGGGGTAGGTATCTTCGAGCATCCGCCTGAGTTCTTTTGCGGCTTTTATCTCGTCTTCTATGATGAGTATTTGTGACATGCGAGCAAAGGAAGTTTGACCGTAAAAGTATGAGAAGTTTGAGAGATTTCGACTGATTTGTCGGCCAATAAAGCATATCGACTGATAATGTTTTTAAGTCCTATTCCAGTACTTTCCTCTACTGATTTTTTGGGTTGTAGATTGTTTTGAACAACTAAATAGCCGTTCTCATTAAAAATGCTGATTGTGAGGGGTTTGTTGAGAGAAATGACATTGTGCTTTATGCTGTTTTCCACAAGTATTTGTAACGATAACGGGGGAATACTACATTTCAAGGTCTCAGGCGATACCTTGATATCAATCAAAAGAGCGTCTTCAAAACGTTCTTGTAAGATGTAAAAGTAAGATTTTACAAAGTTAAGTTCTTCTTCAATCAGGGCTAAATGACGTTCTGAATGATGAAGCAAATAGCGATATACATTTGAAAGTTGTACCACATAATTTTTTACATTTTCTTCCTCAGTCAATGTTTTGAGGGTATTCAATGAATTAAATAAAAAATGGGGGCTGATTTGTTGTTTGAGCGAACCAAGACGTGCCGATAGATTATCTTGTTTTAAGTGCTCTATCTCCAACTGAATTTTTTGGGTACGAAGCAGTAAGTTGAAGTAGTAAATAATAAAAGATAAAACGCCGCCTACCATCATGCCTCTAAAAAGTATAATTCCTACGCGTTGTTTCCAAGATAAATCATTTAAAAAAAATGAAATGATAGGTCGAGGAAGAAGCTGAATAAAAAAAGAATAATGAAGCAGCGAGAGGAAAATGCACCCCCATACTCCCACCCAGAGTCGAAGATAAATATTTGTAAAACGACGGCTTTGAAAAAGTACTTGTAAAAGAATCCAACAGAGCAGCGAAAATGTAAATGTAAAGAAGAGGTTTTGGGTGATATTACTGAGATTATCCATTTCAAAGCGAATAATCCGAGGTAGCAGTGCCAGTATTGAGATAAAAAGAGAGATGACAGCTCCGGTTTTTATTTGGTATTTTTTCATGTAAAAATCTTAAAATCGCAATGTTTCCAAAATTACCATTCTCTAAATTGTCAACCCAATTTTTGAAAAAATCCTCATGAGTAGCCTTTATGGCTTTATCACTACTGTTTGCTTTTGAGAGGTGTGTGCACTGAAATAACCTAAAGCACCTCCAACAATATTGCTTGGAGGATTGGTAGGAGTAGTGCCTTGATTAACCCCATCACCTTGGAGTCTCATAAGCGTATTGAAATACTCATAAGCCTCTTTGGATATACATTGCATTTCGACAGTAATGGAATCATTTGCGGCAATATCAATGTCGCTATTGATGGATTGACGGATTGAATTACCATTGGTAAAAGCATCAGAACGTACAAACACCGTCCGAGACTGTAGGCCGTTATGATAACTAACCCACCGATAGAAGTTTTCGGACGATGCAGGGTCTTTAAAAATAGCTACCATGCGGGTTTGAGAGTTATTTTGTGGTCTGCGAGGCCCTTCTTCATAGGTCAATTCTTCAAAATTCACTTGTTGGGGCATGGTGGAAATCGCCGAATATATTTGACCATTGTAGGCTACTTTTAAAGCATAGGTATGTCCTTCTATACCTTTGAGGGCAGTGATAGCATATACACCTGCTGAAGTTTGAATGAGCTTTTCTGACTCGCCAGTTGTTTGGTCGGTAAGGCTTACATCTGCCGTTGTGATGGGGGGAAATTCGTTTTTCAATTGAAAATCGACGCTTGTAGTGATGATTACTTCATTTTCGGAAGGGGTATTGGTAATTTTCCCCTCAATGACCAGCTGAGGCTCTACTTCTCTTAAATCCAATTGAATCGTATCAACGCAAGAAGTAAGACTGACTAAACTAAATACTAGCAATAAAGAGTTGAGAATAAGTGTATTGGAAGATTTCATGGATGTAATGGAAAATTTTAGTGGAGTATTGAAGTTATGTGTCTCCATTGACTCATTTTTTGGCAGTAAATACAGTGATTGACAAGAGCCACTGCGTAAACATTTAAAATTTAAAATTGTAAGTGATGTAAGGAACATACTTAAAAAGCGACACGCGTTGTACTTCGGTTGCATCACCGTTTTCTTCAAAATTGATGGCCCAAGGATTAGCTCTACCGTAGGCATTGTAAATCCCAAAAGAAAGATCCGAATCGAAATGCTTCCGTTTGTTGAATTTGAGCGTAGCCCCCAAATCAAGTCGGTGATAATCAGGCATTCGATACCCGTTTCGCTCCGAATATTGAAAAACTACCGCATCATCAATCCGGTATTTGCCCGTCGGAAAAGTGACGGCGTTGCCGGTATTGTAAACCCAAGTTCCCGAAAAAGTCCATTTATTAGAAAGCCTATACACACCCACCACCGATAAGTCGTGGGTACGGTCTTGCTTGGCGGCGTACCACTGACCTTGATTGATACCGTCGATTTGTTTTTCGGTACGAGAAAGGGTATAGCCTACCCAGCCTGTAAGTTTGCCGCTATTTTTACGTATCAAGAATTCTATTCCATAAGCCCTTCCTTGCCCAAAAAGAAGCTGTGATTCGATTTGGTCGTTGTAAGTCAAGTCAGCTCCGTCTTTGTAATCTATCTGGTTTTTCATAGTTTTATAATAAACCTCTGTACTTAGCTCATAGGCATTGTTGTACAGGTTTTTAAAAATTCCAAAAGATACTTGGTCGGCTATTTCGGGTTTGATTTGAGCCGTGCTCATGAGCCAGCGGTCGGTAGGAGAAGAAGCGTTGGAATTGGTGAGCAAATGGAGATTTTGTACATTTCGGGTATAAGAACCTTTGACCGAAAGCAAAGGGCTTGCGATGTATGCTACCGAAAGCCTAGGCTCTACATTGAAATAATGGGTCTGGCTTTGGGTACTATCTAAGGTCAAGAAAGAGGTCATTCGGAGGCCATATTCCATACTAAACTGAGAGGAAGGTTGCCATTTGTTGCTAAAAAAAGCAGCATTTTCAAGGGCTGTTCGGTTGGGTTCGCTGGTGTTGTTGACACTTGAATTTGGAGCATTGGCGATGCGGTTGCGGGGGCTAAGGGTATGGTGTATGAAATTTACCCCAAACCGCATTGCATTTTTGGGATTGGGGAAATAGCTAAATTCTTGTTTGAGGTTGAAATCTTTGATAGAAGAAGATAGGTTAAATTCATTGCTTCCATTGGCGATACTGACGCTATAATCGTAATTGCTGTAAATGAGTGACGTATTGCTAAATAGTTTTTCGCTGAAAAGATGATTCCAACGAAGTGTGCCAGTGGCATTGCCCCAATCGATGCCAAACAAATCCCCCAAGCCAAATTTGTCTCGTCCAAAATAACCCGATAAGTAAAGTCGATTTTTGTCCGAAAAAGTATAGTTCATTTTGGCATTGAGGTCATAAAAGTAAAGCGTGTTTTGATTGATATCTGGGTCGGAAGAAAGCTTGAGAAAGGCATCGGCGTAGGTACGGCGTCCAGTAATAAGAAATGAACTCTTGTCTTTTTGTAAAGGCCCTTCTACCGATAATCGACTCGAAATCAGACCGATGCCGCCTCCTACGTGATAGTCTTGATTGTTGCCGTCGTTCATTTTGACATCAAGTACCGAAGATAATCTACCGCCGTATTGTGCGGGCATACCTCCCTTATAAATGGATAGGTCTTTGATAGCGTCGGCATTGAAAGTAGAGAAAAACCCCAACAGGTGAGACGCATTGTAAACAGGAGCTTCGTCAAGAAGAATGAGATTTTGGTCAGCATTGCCACCCCGTACATTGAAACCACTATTGCCTTCTCCTGCCGATTTGATTCCGGGCAAGAGTTGCATTATTTTAAGAGGGTCTCTTTCGCCCATTAAAGCCGGGATATTATTGATTTCTTTGATACTCAGCTTCTCAACACCCATGGTAGGGTTTGTTATCTTGTCGTTGTCGGAAGTGGCTTTGACAACAACTTCGGCCAACAGCGCCGTGTTTTCCAAAATCAGAAAATCTAGCTTTTGGTTAGACGTAAGAATTACCTGTGTTTCTTTGGTATCATAGCCAATCAAGCTAGCTGCTATAGTGTAAGTCCCTTGAGGTAAAGTGAGTGAATAAAAACCGTATTCATTGCAAGTGGTACCGGTGTTGGGGAGTTCTTTTACACGAACGGTGACCCCAATCATCGTTTCGCCTGTTTTGGCGTCTTTGATAGTACCGCTGATAGTGTACTTGTTTTGGCCTAGGGCAGAATGTACTACTAATAAAGCAAAAAGGAAGTATTTTAAGATTTGTAGCATAACTGTTTGGTGACATTGTTTGCTACAAAATGACGCAAGAACGAGAAGAGAGAAATGAAGAAAAGAAATGAAGCGGACAGAAAAGCAAACTAAACGGGCGAAAGCAATATAAGCTGATTCAAGAGTCTAATGGAGCAATTGAATCAGCCTATGAAAAACTTACCCCTCAAACTTGCCTTCTTGCTTACTAGCGCGGTTGGCGTTTTTGATTTGGGCTTCCAAAATATCCCACATTTGGGGAGTGACTTCCCGTAAGAAATTAAACTGCCCCCCGTTTAATACTTCTCCACCATCGAGCGTAATGACTTCTCCCGTCATATAAGCCGAAAAGTCGGACATGAGATAGGCCGCAAGATTGGCTAATTCTTGATGCTCGCCCGTGCGGTGAAGAGGGATACGGTTTTCGAAAGCAAATTTTTCGGCCAAATCTTTCGGAAAAAGACGGTCCCAAGCTCCCTTTGTAGGAAAAGGCCCCGGTGCGATTGCGTTGAGCCTGATGCCGTATTGCCCCCATTCATAAGCCAACGACTTGGTCATTGCCAAGGCGCCTGCTTTGGCCATCGCCGAAGGTACTACCCAGCCAGAACCTGTCCAAGCATAAGTAGTGGAAATATTGAGAATTGTACCTTTGATTTGGTTTTCAATCCAATATTTCCCAATCGCAAGGGTAAAGTAGTACGTTCCTCTTAAAACAATATCCACGACGGTATCGATAGCTTTGTAAGAAAGCCGTTCGGTAGGACTAATAAAATTGCCAGCGGAGTTGTTAACCAAACCATGAACCGCACCAAATCGACTGATCCCCGCTTCAATAACTGCTTCAATCTGGTCGGTTTTTCGGACGTCACATTCTGCGGCTAGTACTTGCCCCCCAGTGGCTTCGGCGAGTTCTTGGGCAGTGGCTTCTAGCACCGCTAAACGGCGGCTACAGATGACTACATTGGCACCCAATTCAAGAAAATATTTGGCCATCGATTTGCCAAGGCCAGTGCCGCCGCCCGTGACGATGATGGTTTTGCCCGCCAAAGAGCCTTCGCGTAGCATAGGTTGGGAATAGTTCATGGAAAGTGTTTAAATGCTAAAAATATAAGTGAATGTACTAAATTGAAAAGGGATTGATGAGGTGCTTTGTGTTGTAAATCAATGGGTTAAACAAGGTCGTGCTCCTACTTAAAAGTAGCCTCACGCTTTTGCATTTTGGCCTGAAACGCTTCGGTTAAATCATCAGATAGCAGCATCGCTGCATTCCAGCTAGCAA
>VFQQ010002733.1_pt1 | contig 18917 bp, 32 predicted proteins | sample 3512341 | NCBI WGS metagenome assembly VFQQ01 (sample SAMN10412373, study PRJNA504923) | tailings metagenome | isolation source: Relicate 2 Philex TSF1 revegetated site | place: Philippines: Tuba, Benguet | collected 2017-08-29 | reverse complement strand
AGGCTGCCAGGGCCGGCACTGACTTGAGCTGGTTGTCCCGAAGGTCGAGCGACTCCAGCACTATTGAAGGGAGGGCGTGAGAAAGCGCGACAGTTCGCTTTTGGCTGCACAAGGCTGCATGCAGATGCTTGAACGCATGCCCATCGTTCTGCACAGCACATGCAAGTCCCAATTGCTGGCCAGCCGCAGCTGGTGGAGTTGAGCAGCCCTTGCAAGCATGGCTGACGAGCAACAGCAGCTGCACGGCCCTGCTGCAGCAAGTTGACACCTGCGTCCATGGTCAACAGCCCCCGCTGCAGCACCCACCTGGCGCAGAGCCCAGCGCCTCGACCTCTCCCGGCTGGCTGACCAGGTTTTGGCGCAGGCACAGGCGGCGCAGGCCGGTCAGCGCCAGCAGGCACGGTTCCAGCGAGCGCAGCCGGTTGGCAGTCAAATCCAAGCTCTGGGGTGGCAGAGGGGGAGCGAGGGTAGTTGCTGGTGAAGCGCAGGTGGTGGCTATGGCGGATAACCATGACTGCAGGCCACTTTTGAAGCAGCTCAGAAATTCAGACGGGCGCGCCACGCGGCACAGCAAGGCAGCTGCTGAGGCCACGGACACACATGTCAAGGCAACTTGGCAGCCGCTGAACGCAGCACTTTGCAGTTTGGCCCCATGCACACGCGCCTCACCGTCAGCTGCTGCGTCAGGCCTGGCACCTCGGCCAAAGAGGGCAGGTGTGCGTTTGTGAGGTCCAGCTCGCCGCCTGCTGCCGCATCCTGGCCTGCAGCTGCTGCTGCCTCGGCAGCAGGCTGCTCAGCCGACATGGCTTGGTGGTCCGTTGGCGACCTGCAAGCAGTGCGGGACGGAGCACGAGGCACCACGCTGAGAAAATGCATGCGCGCAAGCGTTGACAAGGCGGACGTGAAGCAGCGGCGGCAGCGGCGGCGGCTGACGGCGGCGGCATAGGTGTGAGCCCCGACCCTGCAAGCGGTTCAAACAGATCATCCTGCGATCCACACCAATCGAGCGCACCTGCGGCACTGCCAGAGGCTCTGCGAGCGCGGTGCGGCGTGGAGCGGAGCCGGCGTGGCTGGGGGCCTGCACCGCCCCTCACAGAGGTCGAGCTGATCACTGCAAGTGCACAGGAGGCGGGCCAGGCGTCCTGGCCAGCTGCCTTGAGAATACACACGTGCCACATGACACGCAAGCAGCAGCCAGAGAAAATCCGCTTCCAGCAGCTGCGCACCCGCGCCGGGCATTGCCACACGTCATTGTGCAGCGCGTGCAACGTTCTTTAAGCGCCCCAGCGCGCTCCCGCGTCCCCCAGCAGTGGCGGCAAAGCAGCGCCCTATGCTTGGCAGCGCCTGCGCGCAGCGGGCGGCCGCCCCAGCCGCTTGCTCGACCGCCAAGGCACCACAGCAGCAGCAGGCGGCGGCGCTAGCCTTCCGGCGCGCCGTTGGCGGCGGCGGCGCCGCCGCAGCGCTCCGGTCAGCAGCCGCGGGCAGCAGCACGGCAGCCCCGCCATGCCGCGGCGCCGCCTGCACGCAGGCGGTGGCAGCCCCTGAACGGCCCATGCAGCAGCCCTCTCCCAGCGGCAGCGAGCAGCCGCCGCTCAAGGTCATCATTGCGGGCGGCGGCATTGGCGGCCTGGTGCTGGCTGTCGGCCTTCTCAAGCGCGGCTTTGATGTCACGGTGCTCGAGCGTGACATGACAGCCATCCGAGGAGAGGGCAAGTACCGCGGACCCATCCAGGTGCGGGGCGCACGCCTGCCGGGCTGCCCAGAGTCGCTGTACATGGACAGTCAGGGGCTGCTGTTCTAGCCGTGCAGCAGAGCAGCTGCGTGGCAGCTGCTGTGCGGTAGCTGTTGTGTGGTGCTGAAATTGACTGCATGCTGCGGCTGGAAGGCCCCGCTGTGCTGTCTTGTGGTTGACTTTTGAGTGGTGCACGTCTACACATTCACGGTCAGCAGCACAGGCCACACTTCACTGGCGCAACCAGCCTGCATTCCCCTCCCATCTTCCTTGCCTGCAACCCGCCTCTTTGCATCTTACCCCTTCTGCCCCGCAGATCCAGTCCAATGCGCTGGCTGCCCTCGAGGCGCTAGACACGCATGTGGCGCAGCGCGTGTATGAGGAGGGCTGCATTACTGGCGACCGCATCAACGGGCTGTGCGACGGCGTCACCGGCGACTGGTGCGCTTCACTGAGGGGTGGAGGAGCAGGGGGGTGAGGGGCAGGTAGGAGGTGGAGGGTGCAAGTGCAAGAGACGGGGTGCGGCTGGCGAGGGACGTGACCTGCTGCGGTTCGGATGAGTGCAACAGGCCTGTCCACATGCACCGGACAGCACGCAGCGCGCCGGACAGCCGGCGGTGCACCGGACACAGCGGCGTTACAACAAGCATGACTCCAAGCATGCCGCAGGTACATCACATTTGAGCACACCTCTGGAGCTGACATTCCGCTAGCACCATTGTTGCACACCTGCCGCAGGTACATCAAGTTTGACACGTTCCACCCCGCCGTGGACATGGGGCTGCCGGTTACGCGCGTCATTTCGCGCATCATGCTGCAGGTGAGAAATAGATCAATTACTGTGCTATTGATGGGGCAGGGGGGGGGGGGCTTGCGCGCATCACGCTGCAGGTAAACAAAGCCTGGTGGTGTTAGTGCTGCTGGCGGCCCGGCTGGGCACCTGGCTGCGTGTCTGAAACCAAGGGAAGGTTTGGCTGTGCATGCAGCTTTGCCATGCGTGCGGCGCATCAATGCACCCCTGTTGTGTTTGCACCGTTTGCAGGAGATTCTGGCGGATGCCTGCCGCGCGCTGGCGGGGGATGGCATCATCCTGAACAGCGTGAACGTGGTGGACTATGAGCAGGGCGTGGACCCAAAGACTGGCCGCAAGGTGCGCAGCCGTGAAAGGGTGCTGGTGGGCTGCTTGCAAGCGACCAGAGCCTGCTTGCAGGGCAGCTGGGCAGGTTAGGAAGAGCCGGAGGCGGGTGAGCCTGTCTTTATGCTGTTGGGTGTTTTGCTGCAGGGGCTGCCATGGCAGGCTGCCACACCCTGCCCCCCTGCCCCCTTTCCCTGTCCGACCCGCATCCTCCCTGCTGCCCGTGTCCGCAGATTGTGACCGCCATTGCCCAGGACGGCCGCCGCTTCACCGGAAACCTGCTGGTTGGCGCCGATGGCATCTGGTCCAAGGTGCGAACCGCTGCAGCTCTGCTGCTGCTAGTCATGCTGCTGCGCTGCTGCTTTCCTGCCGCGGTGCCTGCCTGGGGTTCTCAGGCTGGTGAAATGCTGGTGCACATATAGGGCAGCTGGCAGCCTTGTATGCGTGGTGTCCTGCCAACCTGGCTGCGCTGCACCGCTGTGCGTCGGCTTGCATCACGGCGCCCATTGCTGCTGCCCCTCATTCCAGATCCGCGACAAGATGATGGGGCCCACCAAGGCCAACCGCACCTGCCTCACGTTGCGTGATGGTTGCTAAAGGACTGTTTGTACCGCTGTCCTCCCCCAGATCCGCGACAAGATGATTGGCCCCACCAAGGCCAACTACAGCGAGTACACGTGCTACACAGGCATCTCAGACTTCACGCCCGCAGACATCGACGTCGGTGCGCTGCGGTGCCGTTATGCCGGCTCCCATGCTACAGTCGGCAACGCACCGATGCGCCGGCCTCGCTGTGTGTTTGCCCCGGGCCATCAGGCCACACGTTTCGCCTGCCAAACCATCCCTCCATTCCTCCATTTCCCGCCCCCTGCAGTCGGCTACCGCGTGTTCCTGCTGCGTCTCTGCTGCTGGCCAACACGTCTGCACACATCACATCCTCATTTCTTACACTTATTCCTCCTCACCTGCCCCCCGAGTGCAGTCGGCTACCGCGTGTTCCTGGGCAACGGCCGCTACTTTGTCAGCTCCGACGTGGGCGGCGGCAAGATGCAGTGGTACGGCTTCAACAAGGAGCCCGCAAACGGCACCGGTGCGCACTGCTGGTGCTGTCTGCTGAGGCTGCTGCTGCTGCCAAGGCTGGTTGGTGGGATGGCATGGTCTGTACATGCCAGCTGCTGCACTGCAATGTGTCCTCAACCCATCTGCTTTGCCTCACACCTGCAACCGCCCACCTGCCTCCCTGCAGACCCCCCGGGCAAGCGCAAGGAGCGGCTGATGGAGATTTTCGGCGACTGGTCGCACCACGGTGGGCGGGCAGCTCGAGTGAAGTGCATGGCCTTGCGACCCCTGTTGGGGCTTGTTCAAGCTTGGTTGTGTGCACCCGGCCCCCGTGCCGATCCACCTCAATGGAGCCCTGATGGAGCTTGGCTGTATTCCCTCTCTGCCTCCGCAGTGACCGACCTCCTAAAGGCGACTCCCGAGGAGGAGATTCTGCGGCGCGACATCTACGAGCGCGCCCCCATGTTCAAATGGGCTGACGGTGAGTTTGCTGGTTCAAGCGGCTTGGTGCGACGGCACCGTGTGTGTGCTGGTTTGGCTGCCTCTGCACTAGCAAGGCTGAGCGAGTGTGTCCGTCAGAGCTGTCGTGCAGCTTGGGGTGCACTGCTGACCAATGCTTGTGCCACAGTTCCTGCTGCCGCTAGTTTACCTCCGTCCATCTCCTCCCTATTGCGCTCTCCCAGGCCGCATGGTGCTGCTGGGCGACTCTGCTGCTGGTACTGCTGAGTGTGCAACTGCAGCTCATGGCTCCTGTCTTTTCCCTCCTCACTGCGCCCAGGCCGCGTGGTGCTGCTGGGTGACTCTGCGCACGCGATGCAGCCCAACCTGGGCCAGGGCGGCTGCATGGCGATTGAGGACGCATACCAACTGGTGCTGGACTTGTGCCATGTGAGGACGAGGGTTGGGTTGGCAAGTTGGGGAGCTGCTGGGGGGTTCATGCAAAGGGACACACGTATCAGTTGGTGCTGGACCTCTGCCACGTGAGGCGAATGGGTGTGTTGCAAGTTATTGCTTTGCCAGATGAATCTGAAAGCTAGGGAGCGCTGAGCCAGCAGCTGTTCATCTCACATCTCTCTTGCACTGCTGCTGCCCTGTTTGCTCCCGCAGGAGGCTGACAAGGCTGCTGAGAAGGGGCCTGGCGCTGAGCTGGACGTGGAGCGCGTGCTCAATGGCTACATGCGGGTCAGTTGGCTGGATTAGTTGGGCTGGTTGGCTGGGCCAGTTGGCTGGGTTGGCTTGGTCGGCAAGGAGGCAGCTGCCACCCTGCTGCCGCCGGTGTCTGCAGAGCTTGCGCTGTTCTTTTGCCTGCTTCTAGCAACGCATCGCCAATCGCTCAGGCCGCGTCATGTGAGGCCAGTGGGACACGGCCAACAGGATTGCATGCCATCGCCGCAGTGCCAGCAGCAGGACATCGCAGTCTCACCCGCTCCCCCGCCTGCCGCCCTGCTGCCTGTGCCTCAGAAGCGTGTGGTGCGTGCGGCGTCGATCCACGGCATGGCGGGCATGGCAGCGTATATGGCCTCCACCTACAAGGTGCGCCACAAGCTTGTGGTCAGCTTGTGCTCCCATTCAGACTCCAGCCGAGCGATTCTCACACATCTGCACACGACCCAGCCCACCCACCCGTCAACCCACCCCCCCTTCACCCGCCCTGCAGGCGTACCTGGGCAAGGGGCTGGGTCGCTAGCTTTAAAGCTTTACCGGCCCACCTCATTTTGCTCATGATTCGCCCTTTGTTTTCTGATATCACTGCAGGCGTACCTGGGCGAGGGCCTGGGACCGCTGGAGTGGCTCACCAAGTTCAAGATCCCGCACCCCGGCCGCGTCATTGGGCAGGTGAGCTGCTGGCATGTGCATGTTGGTCGCGGTGGCTGCCGTTGCTGCTGCCGCCGCTGTGCTCCACACCCAGATCGCGCTTCCAGGGAAAGCCGAGCCCCATGCACTGCATGGCTGGGCGGCTTCGAAGCCCGTCCGATGCCCACCCTGCTTCCGCACTTACTTCCACATCCACAGATCATCATGAAGGCCACGATGCCGGGCACCATGGGGCGCGTGCTGGGCGGCTTCAGGCGCACTCTGGACCAGACCGACCGCCTGCCCATGTGCCACCTGGCGGACCAGCCTCAGGCAAGTGTCATGAGCTGTGCATGAGAGAGTGCAGTCCAATCAGGGGCAGCACCGGCAGGCTCGCATGCTTGCTTGGACTGTGGCACTGCTGCCTGGGAGCCGCTGTTGCTGAGCCGCTGCTGCCGCTTCGGGCATGTTGCCAGCTGCCATTGCTCGTCACCAGCACAAGCTAACCATTGGCTCACACCCGCAATGCTGCCCTACCCATGCGCAGGGCTTCCCCCACGACCTGTTCCCTGTGTACATGGAGGACGACGATGCGCTGCTGCGCGCCTCGCACGCCGCCTGGGTGCTGGAGCCCGTCACCGGTGAGGCCAGGGGGAGCGGTGGGTTGATGGGGGGTCCACCAGCAGAGGCCGACCGCGAGCTGCACCTTAGCTTGCCTCCGGCCTGCTGTGCCCCACTGAACACCCTACCTCACAACTGCTTTGCTGCTTCTTTCCAATTCGCAGCGGGGGCGAACCGCGAGCTGCACCTGGAGTTTGAGGCCACCAAGGGCCAGTCCCCCGTCATCTCCCGGCAGGGCATGACCGTGGGGCGGGCAGCCGCCTGCGACCTGCGCCTGGATGCGCCGTCGGCCTCTGACCGCCACGCCCGCCTGCACCAGTGCGGTGAGTTGGCTGTGGGTGGTGGCGAGTGCATGTGGTGGGGGATTGATTGGTTGGCGCACCCTCCCTCCGCCTCCGATCGCCACGCCTGCCTGCCCCAGTGCGGTGAGTTGGCTGTGGGTGGTGGGCATTTGCGTGCAGCTGGGCGCTGGTTGTGCTGTTCATCCTGCACGCTGTCGCCTTCCCGTCCCCACTTGCAGAGGCGGGTGACTATCACGTGACCGACTGGGCTCGCAACAACTTCCGCCGCTCCTTGCACCCCTCCTCACCTTGCACTGCTGCCCGCCCCTCTCGCTTGCAGAAGCTGGCGACTATCACATCACTGACCTCGGCTCGCAGCAGGGCACGTACGTCAACGGCAAGCGGCTGGTGCCCAACACCCCTCACCGCCTGCTGCCCTCGGACGAGCTGTGCTTCGGCTCCAACGACCTGGGCGGCAAGCGCTTCAAGGTGAGATGAATTTGCATTTGCTGCCTCCTGCTGAGTGTCACAGTGTGCCCGCGACGTCCCAGGGTGCGAGAGCTTCACTGGGCGGTACCTTCTGGCTGCCATGCCTTCCGCCTGCACATACCCCTGCTCACTCCTCTCCTCGCGGCAGCATAGCGCAGCACGAGCCTCCTCCCACCCTCCCACACTCACCGCCTGCCCACTGCCCCACTACCACCCGCCACTCCAGGTCAAGATGATGCACCGCAGCCTGCTGGAGGGCGGGCGGCACGGGTCGTACGAGCGGCCGCGCTCAGTGCCGCCGCCCTCGGACGCAACGATGGGCCAGCCGCAGTTGGGGGCCGCCCAGTGAGGCGCCCCAGTTATCATCAACCCGCCCAGTGAGGGCCACCCCCTAGCCAACCTTGCACCTTGCATGCGAGCAGCGCACTTGCACCCGCCACCACGCTGTGCTTGAGACGAGCATTTTGATGGGCCCCGCGGCATCACCAGCAGCTGTTTTTTGTGTACTTGCTCTTTCCCCTCCCTCCACTCAACCCCGCCACCCCACATCTCATCGCCACGACACAAACAGCCCCCTCCCCCAATGTTTGAATCCACCCCCAGAACTGTTTTGTTTCCCCGCCGCGCCAGCCGCGCCGGCGCCCCTCTGCAACTGGCGCCGGCCGGCTCTGTGCCACCTTGTTTCCGTCCCACCTCGATCGTTTCCAAACCTATCGGCGTGCAGGCTGTGCTCACCCGCTGTTCATGCGCCTGCCGCCCAGTTTGATTCCTATCGTTATGTTCTCCTCCGCAGCCCAACCGCACATTGGGACGCCCGAATGGCCTCCCACCTTTGCCATTTTTCCGTAGCAGCAGCCGGTTTTGTGAGCGTGAGCAAGTCTGTGCATGTGCATTCCTCCCTTTGTAAACCTGTCGCAGCTGGCAGCAGTGAAGCAGTGAAGCAGTGCTGCCTTGGCACACTCTGCGGTCGGTGCAGGCAGCAGGCAGGGCATGGACCCGGAGTGCGGCCCTGTGCCGACAGCAAGCACGCATACACAGCAGCCGCAGTTGCTGATCTGTGCATCAGGTGTGCAAGTGCGGCACAGATCTTCCAGAGACGCAGCGGCACAGGGTGCTTGCGGCGCAGAGGGCGGCGGGCGGCGGCTCCATGCAGGTACTGCTGCAGAGCCATCTCACAGTTCAATTGCGTTTTCTCGCCAAATTGCGGCTCCGTCAAAGCAGGACGAGGCAACCGCAGCCTGTTCCAGCCTGGAAAGTGCAGATTCCTCGTGCGCCCCTCGCGACTGTTCAATCAGCGCTGGCGATCTCATGCAGGTGCTAAATGGCGACTGCGCCGCAAATTGAGGCTATTCTCGAGAGGTTGACCGCTCCCTGCTGGCCGGGGGTGCTCCTCTTCTCCCAACCCGCCGGTCCACCCCAGTGCTGCCGCCACCGCGCAACATGCAGCGCCTCCTTGTCCTCCTGGTGCTGAGCCTGGCCGCGGGCGCCTCTGCGGTGGGTGTTTGCTTGCTGTGGTGGGCGGCTTAGCCGCCGCCATGGGGCACTTTTGCTCCCTCAGCGCCCAGGGTGCTCCAGCCCCTGCCTCTGGCTCAATTCCTCAGCCCCAGCCTTGTGCCTTGCGGCCGTCTGCATGAGATCCGCGCCGTTCTCGCCCTGCACTGCCCGGCCCCTGGGCGCCGCCGCTGCCGCCGCTGCCGCCGCCCCTGATCTGCCATGCGGCCAGTGCCAGCTGCCTCCTCAAAGCCGCCCCCGCTCACTCTGTCCCGCTCCTCTCCGCCCTCCCTGCAGAAGGGCAGGCACGACTGGAACGACTGGCAGCACGTGCCGCCGCCGACCAACCTGGGACGGTAGGCCACACACGCCTGCAATCTGTGTGGGCCCGCCTTGCACACCGCCTGCACCGCCCCGCCCCGCCCCTCCGCACACCGATGAAACCCTTGCCTCCTGAACTAAATCTGCACCCGCTCTTCTGGCCCCCTGCCCCGCCATGCAGTTACTATACCAACTATCCCCAGCCCATCCCCCTGCGTGAGTACGTTCAGGCGCCCTTCAAGTGCGAGGTGAGTGTGGTGGCCCAAGGGTCTGGCGTCGTGGTGGCCCAAGGTTTTGGCGTCGTGGTGTGAGGGCGAGTTCCTTGCCCCTCTGGGCCAGGCCGGCACAAATTGCGTCAGCAGCGCACTTTCCCGGCCCGCCTTTGAGCTCGCCCGTGCCGTCAGTCCTAGCTTGACCGCCTGCAAGCTCGGCATGCGAGCGCACCGATGCATGCCCGCCCGCGCGGACGCCAACGGGCGTGGCTCAGCATGCCTGCTGCCCCCGCCTCGCCCCTGCCTGCCCCCAACATCACACCCTTTAATTTACCTGTTTCTGGGGCGCAGGGCAAGTTCGCTTTGTGCGCATATGCAACCTGTGTTCCCATCCCCGGCTCCAACCCACTCGTGGCCGAGTGCGGCTGCCTCGCCTTCGACAAGGTGTCGGTCGGCGCCTCTGGTTCCTCCGCCATCCTGAACGAGGAGGTACGTAGGGAATGATTGCCTTTTGAAAAGGCATAGAAGAGAGAATTTGGCCAGGGGTGGAGGCCCCCGCATGCCGTGCTTGCTGCCCGTCTTGTGCTGTGCCCTGCCGTGCGGGTGCTGTGACCGACGGGGCGCATGCGTGCCGCGGCCGCGTCCTGACGCGCAAGTGTGGGCTGGATGTCGAGAAGTATGCGCTCCCTAGTAACATGCGTCAAACTCTGCCCCTCCGCACACGCCCTTGGCAGATTGCCAACCGCAACAAGGAGGTATGCAAAGGCAAGGCCTGCACCGATGGCAAGCTGTACAACAAGTCGCCTTTCTGCCGGTGAGCTTTCTGCCGGTTGCACTGCCCCTGCTGCCGAGGGATAGGGCAGTGGCCGCTACTGCGTGTATCTCACCAGATGCTGCGCCAGGCTCTGTGCGCTGAAATGGCTTGAGCTTTTCCTCTCATTTGCAGGGCCATGAACTCCGGCCGGATGTTCCCTGGGTATGCCCTTGTATCTACCTTCAACTCCACTGCTGTGAGTCAGTTGGGGACAGGGCGGGGAGGTTGCGCGCACGTTGTTTGCAAGACTGGCATCGAATGCGCAAGCGCTGCGGGATAGGACTAGCAGTACTGCTCGCCCATCACCTGCAAGCATTCAGCAATCGCCCAGCCACCTGGACGGCCTGAACCGCCGCCCGCACATGCGAAGCACGCTTTGCAACCTTCAAAGATACTGCCACCTGCTGCGTCTCCATTAACTGAGCGTGCTCCCGCCACTTCCAACCCACCGCAGTGGAATGACTACACTGGTCAGGCCCCGGAGACTCCCATGGTCTGCGCGGGCGGCACCTTTGCCGACTGCTACACCGCCGCCTGCCGCTACGGCCCCCCCACCAGCCCCTACCTCTCCAAGGGTGCGTGAATGTGTGTGAAGGAGGGTGCAGTTTAAGATTAAGTTTGTGCTGGAGTGGTGGCTGGAGCGGTGGCTGTGGGCCTACCAGGTCTGCATGCTGCCGGTGGCTCCTCTGACCGAAGCAGCACATCGTACAAGTGCCCGACTGCCCACCAACGCTTCCTGTGCCTTCCGCGGCTGCTGCAGACATCAACGGCAAACCGTTGACCGCTACCTGCTACTGCCCGATCTATACTACCAAGCAGCCCTTCCTGGTGAGGCCCTGCTGGGAGATTGGTGGACTCAGTTTCTGCTGGGGTGTGCAGCGGCGCTTGCGCTGCTGTGGTTGGCCAGTGCTGGTAAACAGCCTGCTAGCCTGGCCTACCTACCAGCTGACCGCTGCAACATCCGTCCCACTCCCTGGCTGCAGCTGCCCATGCAAGGCAGCTGCGGCCCCAAGACGAAGGCCGAGGTGCAGCCCTGGACGATCATCCTCAACTCTGGCTAAGCTCACGCTCAGACCGTGGCGTACAACGCCGGCTAAGCCCCAACTTCAGCCTGCAGCTACAACGCTGGCTAAGCTAACGCTCAGATAGCGGCATTGCGGAGCACATGTGCGGCTTCTGCACCCATCTGGCTCCACCACCAAGAGCCACAGCATACTGAGCATACCCCTGACCCGCTTGTGCGTCATGCATGCGGCGCACCAACCCGCTCTACGTCTGGTCATTGCACCTACCTCTGACTGACACCACACGTGACCCTTCCCTGATTGATGCCTGAATGCTGCTACAACACGACCCTCCGTTGCCCCTCCGCCTCCCTCAGCTACCCATCCGCGCAACCAATTGCCTTCCAAGCCACCACTGCGCTTGCGCTCTGCTTCTGCGTACACTCCACACCATCTTCCATTGGGGGATTGTGCGTTGAAGTTTGTTTGAGTAAAGCCTGTCCTTCAGCAGAGGAGTCGAGATGGTGCAACCTTGGTGACGTTGCATGGCATGTGCCAGAGGGCAGAGCATGTGTGTGCCACACACGAGTCATTTGGGGAGACCATCATTGAAAGCAGCATATGCAGTGGGTTGTCCCAAACCCGTGTATTGAAGCATGACTCAGCAGTGTATACGACGGAAGTTTCCATGCGGTAAATCAAATGAGCGCCAATCTCACAAGCATGCCCTTGCGCTCCCTCCTATCCGAGCCCCTGTCACATAAGAGAGGTCACATAAGAGATCGTAACGCCATAGCAAAGCGGTAAAGTGAAGCAATCCAAAGAACACGTATCATCAGTCATTCAAAACATTCCGTCACGTATTTCAGTGCCGACTTGTCTGCCGCTGGTGCTGCCGCTTCCTCAGTCGGGCACCGGCACCGCTGATATTACTGCAGCCGCTGCTGCTTTCTGCGGCAAGCAGCGGGGACCTCGGCATGCCCACTTGTGTTGCAGCGGCTCGCCTCACTCGGGCACCGCCAGCAGCGCGGCATCAGCCGCCGCCGCCACCTCACTGCTGCCGCCTGGCGCAAAGGGGCTGGTGGTCTGAGCAAAGCTGATTTTGCGCGGGCTGCGGTTGACCCACAGCGCGGGGTCATCTATTGGCAGGGCGGGGTGGGGGTTGGGGAAGTTTCATGGAGCAGGGAACAATGCATGTCAGGGGTATTAGATGCATCGAACGCCCCTGCCCTGTGCCGCCCAAATGCAACCCACACCTGGCGTTGCTGCAGCACCCACAAACCAGCGCCCCTGCCCCTGCCCTGCCCCCTCCGTTACCCAGCTGCAGCCCCACCTGTGGCGTCAATGTTGCCGTCCATCTGCTTGCGGTGCATGCGCTCGTGGTAGCCGCTGTACTTGGCCATGCGGGCGTGGTCGCCCGCCGCAGCAGCGAAGATGCCTGCAGCACATGCCCAGGGGGCAGGTTGAGCGCTGCAGACAGGTTGCGCTGAACTGGCTGCTTGTGCAGCAACGCAGGCTGGGTGAAGCTGAGTGAACGCTGGCTTCATGCATACTGCCGCTGCAACCAGGCAGAAGAGCTGAAAAGGCTGTTTGTGCCTGCCCACCCCACTGCCTCACCCTCCTTGTCCTTGCTGCCCGTCCGCACCACAATGCGCAGCGCGCCGCCGCCCGCCTTGCCGCCTGCAGGGGTCAGTGGAGAGTTGTGGCGCGAGCCGACGTTGAGTGAGCAAGCAAGCTGAAGCCAAAGCGGCACTGGGGCAGTGCAGCATGCAGGGCCGCCGCCAGGACAGAATAGCCGCTTCGCCAACTTCAGGCCTAAAACACACCCACAAATTGCTCACAAGGCTCTGGCGCCACCTTGCTGCCCCCAAACAGGCCGCCGCCCTTGCCGGCAGCGGCTGCAGCTGCCGCAGCTGCGCGCTTCTGCGCCGCTGCCGCCTCGCGCGCTGCCGCCGCCTCTGCCTTCTGCTGCTGCTTGCGCAGCTTGGCGGCCTCCTTGTCCTCCTTGTCGTCCTGGGAAGGAGGGAGCTTTGAAAGACACAGTTTGCACCAAAGGAATACTGTACTTGTGTTGAGATACGTCACTGCTGGCTGCCCACCGTGGGTGACCTACCAACCCACATGTGCAGTGCACCCCCAGTCGGGTGCGCTGCGGCATGCTCACCATGTTGGATGCCTCCGCCACCAGCTCCTCCACAGCCATATCTGGCGGCAGCTGGGAGCTGCAGGGCAGGCGGAGGGGTGGAGGCAAACAAGATGTTGAAGAAGGGCCGCAGACCTTGTGTCGCGTTGCCATTATTGCGCTTGGATCAGCAGCGTCGCACCCACCAACCGAAGGCCCAACCCTAGCCCCACAATTCACCCTCACTCCCCGACTGCTCACAGCAGCTCCGCCACGCGGCGCGACTCCTGCTTGGCTCGGCGCATGAACGGTCGCAGCTGGTACACCTGCGTCCAGCGAGGGCACACACAGTAGAGGCTCGCATCAATGCTGGTGGGTGGGGTGGCAGAGCGCTGGCCAGTTGACCGCAAGCTGCCCGCTCGCGCTGGCAACTGCTGCCCAAGGCATGTAAGATCATACCACCCCATCAGGCTCACCCAGAAGTAGGCAAACAGGAAGAAGAGGGCCACCAGCGCCAGGATTTGGATGATGCTCACGGTGGCCATGCGCTTCTTGCCGTCCTGGTGAGTGGGGAGCGCAGGTGGGAGAGGGCAGGTGGGTGCAGAGGGGAGGGAGGGCAGGTGGGTGGGGCGGGCTTGGAGGCAAGCGCATGCGGCCCAGAGAGCTGAGGCTGTCGAGGATTGCCAAACGAGCAGGCAGGGAAAGGCAACAAAGTGCAGCAGCCAAACCTGCACATAGTCTTCCGTGTTGGTCAGCATGGCATCCTGCAAAGGCGAGGTGCGGGAAAGCGCTGTGAAAGGCTTGCACCACAAAGTTGGGGAGGGTAACACACGCAAGCACAGCACGCATGCCAGGGTTAACGTTCACTCACGTCTAGCGCGCCGCCCTCCTGGCCGACCTCCCACCTGCACCAAAACAGCACCAGCATATTGCGCATTGCTCAGCATGGTTGGGCAAAGGAGCTGCTGCTGCTGCCGCTGCTGCTGCACAGCTGAAGCACGGCATGCCGATGCACAACTCCCTGGCGCTACCAGCCCGCTGTGCCAGCTGCCTCACATGAACTGGAACTGCTTGTTGGACAGCGCCTGCGCGCTGAAGTCGTCGTGCGCTATGGCGGTGGCGGCGTCGATGAACTGTATTAGAAGAGGTGAAACCATGGGTTCCTAAGTGTCATGGCAGCGGACCTGGCAAATGAGGCACCAATCCCTGCATCTGCCCCGAACGTGCCGATGATGTGCGCTGCAACATGTCCTGCAGCCCAAGTAGCAGACAGCAGCAGACCCCCACCTGGTTCAGCAGGCGGTTGAGGCCAAAGTTGGTGACGTCATAGTACTTGTGCCCAGCGGGGTAGCAGCGCGAGGCGTTGCGGAACAGGCAGCCGGTGCCAAACCACAGCGCCTCATGCGCGCCGCCCACCTGGCAGGGAGCAATTGGCGGTGTGTGGCAGCTGTTATGAGCGAGAGCGTGTTTGAGCCTCGCTCTGTGCAGAAGCTACTGCCAGACATTGCCAGACATTTTGGCATCCTCCTACAACTCCATCGCAGCAGCAGGCGAGCACCACATTCCCCGCACTGTGAGACCCCACGCTTCCCTCTCCGGCCCTCACCAGGATTGAGCCGGTGAGGCCCAGCGAGGCGGAGCCGTACAGCAGCGCCGCCTTGTACTCGTCCAGCTGCTCCACAGCGTCCATCACGCTGTGTAAGCGGAAGCGAGGAGTGCAGTGCAGGGCAGATTGACATGAAGGTGTGGTGGGGCGTGCCTCAATGTCCGCAGGCCGTTCGTGAGTTTACGCAACTCACGCAAGGCCAGCAGCAGGCAAGCTGTGCTCAACAGCCCAGCGGATGCTCCTGCACTCACTCGTGAGCAGCCTTGGTAGCGGTTGGCGCATCCGCCGACACGCACAGCTTCTGGGTGTGGTAGGTGAGGCGGGACACCAGGTAGTGCAGCTTCTGCGCTGCGGCCAGGTCGGCCACCTGTGCAGGCGGTGTGAAAGCAGGAAAGAAGTGGTGAGCAGGGTCATGGCCGAGAGTTCATGCGTGGGAAGAGCCTTGCAATGAGCGTGCCAGCCTCAGGGCATGTCTGATGCATCAACCCAACTCACCGGCTTGATGGAGGAGCGCAGCAGCAGGATGGACAGGCCGTAGGTGAGCAGCACGATGCAGGCCCAGGCCAGGAAGGCCAGCTGGGGCAGGGAGGGCGGTGTGCATGAGTGATCAATGGGGCTAGGCAGATGTGCCGTAGGTTGGCGCGCATGCAAAGGGTAGGATTGCCTTCGGCAAAGCGCAAACACGCCAACCACACCCCAAACAAACTTGCCCACTCCCCACGAACCCACCAGAATTTTGTAGGTGGTCAGCGAGCTGTTGGTCATCTTGCGGCGCTGGCTGGCGCTGACAGCATAGCCGGCACGGCCCTTGGCCGCCGGGCTGCCCTCCCCCGCCTTCTGCTGCTGCTGCTCGGCCGAAGTGCGGGAGGAATAGGCGGCAGGCAGGACAGTGGAATGCAGGCAGTAGCAGTGGCGGCAAGGCGGCCGCATGCAAGGCCGCACAGATCATTGCATTATGCAGACTTCCCAGACTTACCAGCAGCCAGCTGTCTGCAGGAAGCAGGACGGGAGGGGCAGGGAGCCACGTGGTGGGTGGCAGCTCGGCAGCAGCGTGCAGGTGGGCATGCACCCTGACGCAGGGCAAGCTGCCGGCAGCCCTGGTGCCCTGCCCAACTGTCAACCCACCATCTTCTGCCTCATCCTCGTCCTCTTCCTGCAGCAAATCGGACAGAAGATAGAATGGTTATCATGAATCTGTGGTAGCCAGGGGAAAGTGCGGATCGATTCTCAGTCACGCCAACCGCTGCCCCGCTTGCCTCCTCTTCCAGGCGCAGCTTGATTTCCTTGGAGGCCAGCTGCAGCACCACCCCGGGCGCGGCAGCATCTGCACACATAGCACAGAGACACGGCGATGGGCAGATTTAAGGCTGCTGGGCAAGCAAAATGTTGAGAGGTGAGCGGCAGGGAGGCCGGCAGGCACAACATGCCCGCAGTAGCGCCTCAACGCCAGAGAGCATTGCGGCCCCCCGATCGTCTCACCACAAACACGTTGAAGGTGCGCAGGCGGGACTTGTTGACCAGGTTGAGCAGGATGTAGAGCGCCAGGCAGCAGAGGGGCACAAAGCTGCAGGGGGGTTGGGCAGGTGGCTGAGGCGGGTGAGAACCAACTGGATGCATCCCTCAATGCAAGAGAGGCCTGCCACGCCAAACCACACTGGGTCACATCAATCCCTGCCCATTTGTTGCATGCTGGCTGCCCTTTTTACCACCCATACTCACAATCCTGCCTCGCACGCCATGAAACAGACCATCAACTGCAGGCAGTGGGTCAAAAACAATGATGCCTGATCAGCAGCTGGGATGATCAGGCAAAGAGGTCGCCTCGCTGCATCCCTGCGGCAGCGCCACACCGCACCGTGGTCTGGCCCGACAGCCCGATGTGCGCACGGTCCTCGGCCATGGCCAGGTTGTCGATCAGTGCGTGGCTCAGGTTGACCTGGTTGTTGCGCATGAACTGGTACTCCTGCGGAAAGGGAAGGAGGGAGCAGCGGCAGCGAGGAACAATGCAGTGGGTGAAAGAGGCCCGCTCTGCTACAGAGGCCGATGACCAGCACAACAGCATGAGACTGCTCCGATTCCCCGCTCCCACGCCGCCTGCTGCTTACCGCGTAGCTGGCCAGCCGGCTAGCAAACTCGGGCTGAGGAACTGCCACCAGGCGTGCAGCGGTGGTGAAGCGGCGCGACAGGTCCCTACGTGCGGATGAGGCAAGTGGGCGGGGCAAGCTTTATGGCTGGCCATGCTTTGGCACAATGACGCGCAACCCTGCACTGAGCAGCTGCCTCCAACCAGTCGGCCACGCCGAAGCAAGGCAACCAGCTGACTCACCAGAGGGACATGTGCAGCTCTCTGCAGCAAGGTGGTGCGTCGAAGGGACGGGAAAGGATGTCAGATGCCAGATGCCTGGGTCCTCAGCAGACCAAACCCAGCAACCCCGAGCGATGCACTCACATTGGGAAGGGGTGCAGGATGGGCACCACCAGCGTCACGCCGACGATTGGAGAAATGAACAGCGTCTTCCGGGCTGGCACCTTGGGCTCCACCTGCGAGGGACATGGTGTCGGATATGGGTCCAAGTGGGTGTGGCGGCGCACTGAACTTTATTACAATTGTTTTGCAAACAATACGACATGTTTAGCAGCATTGCTGGTGCAACAAATGGACACAGGTTTGCAATACGACTCGTCCACACGCGCCCTGCTGCCCTGCTGCAATACGCCGTTCGTCCAACGGACCGGGTGGTTGTCATTCTCGCCCAGGAAGACGTGCTTGACGTGGGTGTCCACATCGTCCGCCTGGTGGCATGTGTGGAATACAAATTTTGGCAGTCAATGATCAGCAGCCGGAGTCATGCGCCAACACCACTGACCCCCAGCTGGCAGGAAGCAGTGGGTTGATGTGGCGGAAAGAAAACAAGCGCTCACCAGACGCAGCGTGGATGGCGTGAACTGCGCCGCCAGCTCGGTCGCCCAGGCAGGGTCTGCATGGGCGAGATGGGTACGGGATTTGCTCGATTGGAGATCGGAGCGGGACAGCAAACTTGGATGCCAATTGCAGGTTGCAGCAAGCAGGCGCCACGCAATGCTGTCGGCACAACACCCAATGATGAGCGCACCGTAAGAAGCGTACGAGTAGGGGTTGCTGGTGTCCTGGGAGCTCATCCTGATGCGCGAGCTGTCTGCAGCACAGCAGGCGGGGGAGGACGTCAGCAGGTAACAGAACTGCTGAATAGCAGGCAGCTGTGGAGCAGTTGGATGGCCACCAGCAGGGCTGCTCGAGCACTGCCCCAACTCCCAGCCGTCCCTGCCCAGCACTTAAAAGCACGGCAACGCACACAGCAGCTTCTGGGTCATGGTGGCCGCCTCGCCGCTGCTGATGGTGTTGCGCAGGAACCTGCGGCAGCACATGTACAATTGTGTGGCCAAGAGCCGGCGCTTGCACAGCTTGGTAAGTAAACCCACATACATGCTTAGCCGCAACCCAGCAAGGTAGCAGCGGCTCTCACCCAGCTTGCCAGCAAACCACTGAACACTCACGATGTGTAGCTCTGGATCTGCTTGTAGGTCACGGAGAACAGCGCGATGTGCAGCACAATGATGGCCAGAATCATGACAGCGCTCCACCTGCAAGTGGGGCAGGTGAGGGTGCACGCATGTGGGTGCAGTCAGCAGTCTGGGCAGCGTGGGGCATTCCAGATGTACTCCATGCGCGTTCCCCAACCACCAGGCCGTGCCAACCCAAAAATCGAACCGCACTTGTGCAGCGCGTTGATGATGATGCGGGCTTGGGGCGAGTTGAGCATGCGGTTCAGCTTCCTGCGCAGCGGATGAAGCGAGCCAGATTGGCATTTGCCATGCCAGCCGGCTGTGCAGCAACAGCTCGTGCATGCAGCGGCTGCCCTAACAGCCAAGCAAAACACACCACATCACCCGGCACCCACTTGAAGCGCTTGGCGCGCTGGAAGTCGCCCGAGGCCTCGCCGCCCTGCAGGGGCAAGGGAAGCAAAAGTGCAGCGGGCACGTTCAGTGCATTAAAGCAGGTTAAAGCGGGACTCTGGTTAGAGCATGCGGCTAGCTGGCAACAAGCAGGAATGAGATGCACATGGTACCCACAGCTCCGAGTCAACAGCCCACCCATCAAATCTCCCTCTCACCTCCGAGCTCGCGCCCATTGAGCTCTGCCCATCGCCAATGCTGGAAGCGCCATCCTTCTCTGAGCCCGAGGCCTGGCTGGCAGCC
>VFQQ010002731.1_pt1 | contig 18925 bp, 19 predicted proteins | sample 3512341 | NCBI WGS metagenome assembly VFQQ01 (sample SAMN10412373, study PRJNA504923) | tailings metagenome | isolation source: Relicate 2 Philex TSF1 revegetated site | place: Philippines: Tuba, Benguet | collected 2017-08-29 | reverse complement strand
CTCTTTACCTGTATTGCTGTTAGGCAAAGGCGATGACTCTATGCTGTCGTGACCCCCTTGTGTCTGGGTCACGCGGTCAGCGTGGGGGTTGGCTGCGCCTTGACCCTGCTCGTTGACGTTCGGTAGGACTTGCGCTGCCCTGTTACCATTGCTTGACCCCTTGCTAGGGCTGTTTTGCAGCGTGGTAGCTACGCTGGATGTGTGCGCCAGATTGCTGGCAACTGTGGCCACGCGTGGCTGCACTGCGGCTTGCGCCGCTTGCTTGGCAGCGGCCGAGCGCCGCCTGCCTATAGCGGTTGTGGGGCGTGCTGCTGGCCGCTGCTTTCCCTGCGTGCCTGCATCCGCCGCTGCAGCTACGCTCGCAAGCACTGCGGCGGGCTGTACCCGGGACATCCCGCTGCGGCTCGGGAGCTGACAAGCCGACTTGCTCATCTTGCTGACCCGGGTGGCGGTGCCAAGGCTGCTGGTCTTCGCTGGAGCAAGCGGCTTCGCGGGTGGGCGCAAGACTGCGGGTTGTGGGTTGCCTGCAACTGCTTGCACTGCGGACGGTGCAGCAGGAGGCTGCAACGCTGCTGACAAGTGCAGGGGCAGGGGCAAAACCCTGCCGGATGCTGCACCCACGCTGCTTTGACAACCCTTTGCGGCCACGCTGCGGACCTTGGGCCCTGCGCCCTTGCCGGGAGACCGCACAGGGTCTTGCTCCAGCACCCGCTTCATATCAGCGGAGGCAGCGACCTGCAGAGAGCAGCAGAACAAGGACCCGGTGTCCGCAAGTTAGGTGTGCAAGTCGCCACGCACCCGTCTGCACTTTGACCGCACAAAACTCACCAGGTTCTCTTGCAGCCACGCCCTCATAGTGCTGCTTCATAGTCACGCAGCCTCAGAGGGACGTAAGACAGCGTTCCGGAGGGGCCCGTCCGGACGTCACTCCCTGCCTGAGTGAGTTGCCAATCCTTTAGCGTAGTCCTTGTCTTTCATGAGCTGCTTATCACGGCAGTCGAGTATGCAAAGCGGCTGTTTGCAAGGCCACACACGGGAGGACATACGTATGCATACGGCAAGTATACTGTAGAAGGTGTGGTAAGGGATACGAGGCTGGAAGTGCTGTAGCGTATCAACGAAGTGGGATATAGGCTATCAGCTGGGAGCTAGCGCCAACAAGGCAGTACAAGCGATATGGGCGTATGAAGGGCCAGCGTACCCATTGGCAGAGTGGAAGGGGATTCTGCTTCATAAGGGGGGCTGCGGGAAAGGTTGCCCTAGTAGCCCCGTAGCTTACACGCACAGACCTCAGTGGGTAATTGAACGCGTGGTCAAAACTTGTTCCAGGCTGTCGATGGACGTGCAAAGCAGCCGAAGGAAGTAAGGAATCAAGCAAAGTACAGAAAGCGCAAACCCTAGAATTCAAACCCGTGATGGTCATTTTGCGCAATCTACTCCCTAATCTTCCATCACTGGCATCCTTTCACCATGCAAGGTGCAGTGGCAGTGTGAATCCGTGCCGCAAGGAGCTGTGGTGAGGGCGCGGGGCGTAAGTAAACGTCACCGACCAAACTTCCGTGTTCCACCTTGCTGTCTTCTGGCTGTGCCCATCTTACAGCTTTAATCATCACCCTGACCTAAGCACTCAGGCACACTGACTACAGCAGCTAGAAAGACCCACGACACGGCAGGAAAGACTTGCGTCATTCTGCGGGCTGACGTTGATGGGGGCCTGATGGCGTCTACACTAGCCAGCTCAGCCCCATTTGGGTCCCTGCTACCAATGGACACGCAGTTTGAGCAGGTGGTGGCCAAGATTACAGCGCCAGAGCGCGCGGCCACGCAGGCTCTTGATGGCACAGGCCAGCGTCCCCCTTCTCGTGAGGAATGGGCACTTCTTCGTGCAGCATACTGTCTCTTGGGCAAGGATGAAGCCCGTGTGGCAGCGTTATGCCAGCAGCAGGTGAGTACCTGGGCAGGGTCTGGGAGCCCGCGTTGCCAGGGTTCTCGGCAATTCGTCCATTGGGCCCATCTTTGCTTCTGATGACTTCTATGTACCGTGTACATATGCATCGCTGCAGATTCCGGACTTGGAGGAGGTCTGGAGGCGGTCTGGAGGACCGTCCGATGGCCAGCTGTGCAGCAACGTGGATGCGCAACAGCGCATCAGACTAGCGAATGCCTTAGTGAACAGACTAGCGCACGAAGGAGGCGATAGCACAACAGGTACGAAGGCAGGTCCGATGGCCCATTCAAGTTGTGGGCCTGCCCTGCCCGCGATGCCCACGCAGATTGCTCAGCTGATAGAAGGGAAGCGTAAGAAAAGCAGCAGAAGGCCCTGTGTTGGATGGATAGCGTCAGCAAATTTTCAACTTGGGTGCAACGCAGTAGCACCGCTCTCTTCGCTAGCTGTGCGCATACAGCTATCGCAGAAGCTATGGAGCGCGAACCGAGAGTGAAGGCAAGCTCGGATTGTGTCGCATGTTGATTCACCTTCTAAGCACCCTCTCTGTTGTTGTGTGCTGCACCCACTGCAGGGGCCCTCCAGCAGCTGTCCTCTAGCAAAGCCCGAGAGCTGCAGGAGCTGGCCCAGCACGGATACGTGGGGGAGATGGTGGATTCCTTGCTGGGCCTGTTCACTGCGCGGGACATCCAGGCTGCCCTGGTCCCACTGGTCAAGGTCATGTTGCTCGATGCAGGAGCCAATGGCGAGCATCAGGTGCGTTCGTGAAGCGTCGGATGCCCCAGGTGTGGAGTTGCTGGGGCTCAGGACGCAAAGACAAAGGCCAGACGACCAGACCCGCGCTCTGGCACTTGGTTGTCTCTCGCAGGGCTACCAAGAGGGAGCATCCGAGGACGAGACCATGGCTGACGCGGGAGCACAAGATGTGCACTGCACACCAGGGTGCAACAACTCACGCGACGACGTCGTGATCGAAGCCAACAGCATCCTCAGCCCGCCTGACAGCAACACCACTGGCGGGCTGGGCACCGCAGACGCGGCCGTGTCTCTAGCCCTGCACTGCACCAGCGCCATGCACAAGGCGCAGGTCACGCCGGGCGGTACTGTGCAGTGCAAGGCCGTTGACTACAAGCCACACTGGCAGCTGCACGCGGACGGCTCAGACAGCCTGATCAAGGCAGAGCTCAAATCAGAGGAGGTTGCAACAAGCGACGCTGTGGCCGCTGAACAGGATATGAGACAAACTGGTCCTGCGTGTGTCATGGGGACGACGTATGGCGAGACGAACCCACACGCCACGCCCCCTACCCCGCTGCATAACAGGCGGCCCAGCAGACCCTCGACACCTCAGCGTCAGTCTCCCTCTGATGGCATGGTCAAGGTCAGTGTCCAAACACACACACACACACACAGACACGCACAGGCACACACAGACATATCCATGACAAGGCACAGCTCGTGATGAGGTGGTGGCACGTGAGAAATGCCCAAATGTGCTTGCATGAGTGAGTGACTGTGTGTGTGACTGTACTTGAATCCTGCTGTGCAGATATGCTCCAACTGTACAACAACAGCCACACCCCTATGGCGCAAGGAAGGCAACGTGCTGCTCTGCAACGCCTGCGGCATCTACTTCAAGACTCACGGCTTCCACAGACCCGTTGACCTCATCCGCGCAGCCGCCACCACCGGCCGCCGCGAGTCTGGCGGCGCGGGCGCAGTCGCCGGCGGCTCCAGCGGCGGCGCGCGGTCCAGCACACCCACGGGCCGTGGCCGCCCGCCTGTCGGCCCTGCTGGGCCGGGTGGTGTCGCTGGGGGTGAGACACCGTTGGCGTCCAGTGAGCTTGGGCTGTCAGGTGTTGGCGGCCCAGCGCACCTGCACGGTGACACGGCTACGTCCCCGCCGCACCGCAGGCGTCGCAGCAGCCCCAGCCCGCTGCGCTACCGCAGCTCGCTGGCCGTTACAGAGGGCAGCAGCGGTGGCAGGCGCCAGATGGTGGGCGCTACCGCGCACGCAGAGGGCAGTGGCATGTTTCCTGACGATCAGGACGAGGACGCGCTCAGCGACGGGCCCGGGCACAGCGGCAATGTTGGCGTGAGCGGCGGCGCGTCGCGCAGGTCGGCGCGGCGCCCTGCACCGCGCGCGTCGTGGCAGGAGGAGGAGAGTGGCGGCCGCCAGCGCCGCGCAAGCAGGTATGGGCACTCTGCCACGCCGCACAGCACCATTCTTTAGCTCCTGCACTCCCTGTACCTTGCACCTGCTTGCAAGTTGCAGACCTTACCGCAAGGCTGACTCCCGTGTGTGTGTGTGTGTGTGTGTCTGTGTGTGTAGTGGTGCCGGTTTGCCACTCCCGGGCCTCGTCGCGCCCAGCTCCCACGGCAAGCGCTCCCGCTTCGGTGAGCAGTTTCTTGGCGGCAATGTCGGTTTCCACTCCGCCCCTGGGTCTGAGTACGGTGACGACATGGAGCCTATGTTACACCTTACACTGGGGGACATACCACTGGAAGGCAGCGCTGGAAACCATACGAATGACGTGACGAGGAGACTGCCCCAGCCCACACAGCTCGGCAGGGTGAGTACAAGCTTACGCATGCGTGCATGTTTGTCATTGCAGGCCGTCTGTTGCACGCCATGGCCGAGCGAGGAAGCTGCTGCAGTCAGTGCATGCATGGACAGGGCAAGGCCTGATGTGTGGTGCTTGTCAATGTGTGTGTTGTGCGTGTAGGAGTTCTCGTTTGGCATGGACGGTGTAGCTCTAGAGCCCGCTGGCCCCAAGGACACACGCAACGGTGTCCCCACAGGCCCGACCCCACGCCTGCCCACCGGGCCCGCCAATGACGCCGCGCGACGCGCGGGCGACGAGGCGCTGGCCGCCGCGGACGGCGCGTTCGCGCCGCGGCGCCCGTGCGTGTCTGACGTATCTGTGTCTGAGCAGGGCACGACAGGGCTGCCACAGGTGCTACAGGAGCGGCCGAGTATGGAGACGGAAGACGCATCTGATCTGACAATTGAACATGACCCTGCTGCGGTGCGTGACACACATACACACACACGCACACACACATTCTAGCGGACACGCGCCAGTGCTGACCATAGGCCAGGACGTTGCAGCTTGGGCTCTGGGTGTCTGGTTGTAGGATGCGATAACAGGGTAGTTGACGTGCTGTGTGATGGTGTGTCTCTACGTGTGTCTAGGTGGCGGCAGTACTGCTGGGCCTAAAGAACGCCCTTGTCATCAACGAGGACAACGAGCCTGCGCCTGGCGCAGCAGGTGCTGCTGGGCCACAGCCTGAGCCCATCAGCCGGCTGGCTGGGCCCAGGTCAGCTGCTGGGTCGGGCCGCAGCTCGCCGTACAACAAGTCGCCTATGAGAGGCCGACGTGGCGCTGCGGCGCTGGGTGCTTCTGATAGAGGCTACTGGTACGTGTACACACAAACACACACACACATACAGCGCACAATGACCAGGTCCCCGCATCCTTGCATGCAATCGCGGTTGTGAACAGATTGTACCCACGTCCTTTCGTCCGTGCCGGCAACGCAGTCCTGACGTGTGAACATGTGTGTGTGGTGTGCTTTGCAGGTCTGGTCCAGAAGACACGGCCTCGGGTCGACCCACCAAGCGCAGCCGGAGCCCCATGACACGCGTGGCCAATACCGACGTTGGTGGCGGCAGCGGCGCTGCGTCGGGCCGCACGAGCCCCGCGCACAGCACGGGCGCGGGGGCGTCAGAGGGCAAGCCACCACAGACGTGCTACAACTGCGGCACGACAAAGACGCCACTGTGGCGCAAGGTGAGACAAGCACGCACACCACAGCACTGTCTCTATGCAAGATGCTGCTGCATAAACCAGGCTGGCTCTGTACATCGTTGAGCATGTGACAAGACATTTCTGTGGTGCGGTGTGATGGATCGCAGGACAAAGAGACTGGTGAGAGCATGTGTAACGCGTGCGGTATCTACAAGCAGACCCACGGCTTCCACAGGCCGTACAGGACCATGGAGAAAGACGGTGCAGGCGGCTCAGGTGCATCAGCGCCCATCTCGGTGCCACGTGGCAAGGGCCGCCAGACAGCCAGCAACAACAGCCACGGCGCAGTGGCCAGTGGCGGCACGCCCCCTGGTGGCGGCGCCGGCAGCGTCGGCGCCGGCGGCGCGACCTCCCAGCGCCGCGGGGCAGCGGCCAGCACGCTCGCCGGCGGCCGGCCACCGCTGCCGCCACCTGCCCTGCCGATGCGTGCAGTTGGCAGCCAGCCCCCGCCGTCTCACTTCCCGTCCCATCTGTCACACCCGCCGCCTACCAGTGGCGACTTCTCCACACAGACAGGCCTACAGGGTACTGCCTCCGTCGCACAGGGCGCGCCTGCACAGGGCATACCATGGATGCAGCCGCCTGGTGGCATGCCGCTGCCGGGCCCAGGCAATCTCATGCTGTCACAGCCAGGACCAGTGATGGCGCCGTGGCCGTTCTACCAGCTGCAGCTGCCAGGTGTGCCTGGGGCGCCTGGGTCCGCGCCACAGGGCATGGGGCAGCTTCCAGACGGCTTGAACCCCCTGTCGCTGCCACAGCTGCCGTTCCAGCAGCAGAGTGGCTTCAACCCGCCCGCAGCAGCGCCGGTCAAGGAGGACAACACAGCGCACATGCGCAGCAAACCGTCGGAAGACAGCAGCACCACAGCCGCGCCACGTGCGCCTCTGGCTGCGCAGTCCGCCAGCGACGCCAACCGCCCGCCCCCCCCTACCAACCGTCAACTTCCACCCGCGCAGATCTCATTCAAATCACTCATGGAGCCAGTGGTGGGCCTGCCCACGCCCAACCAGGGGCAGCAGCCGCAGCCGGCTGTGGGACATGCGGCTGGGCCGGCGCCAGCGCAGGGAGGGCAAGCCATGCCACCACCTGCGCAGGGTGCGCCTGCAATCGGATCGCCTGTGAGGGGCCCACCAGGGCGGCCGTACATGGCGCAGGGTGTGGGGTTGATGGGGCAGCAGCTGGGTGTGCCTGCGCCAAGTGGGTCGAATCTGCGGCCGCAGCTGTCGACGACAGCTGGCTCTGGAGGCGGCCCTGCGCTGGGCATGCCAGCTGACCCCAGCCAGGCGCTGCAGGCGGCAGCCGCGCTGGCTGCGGCGCTGCAGGCGCACCAGCAGACGCTGGCGTCCGCATCGCGGGCTGACGGCGGGATGGTGGCTGGCGCGCCTGCTGGGGCTTGGCCAGGTAGCGCCCCGCATCCGTTCCTAGCCAGCGTGTACAGCGCGCAGCACCACCTGCAGCAGTACCAGCAGCAGATGGCTGCGCAGCAGCAGCAGGCGCAGCCGCAGTACCCAGGCGCCATGCAGCTGGGGGCAGCTGGCAGCGGGCTGCCGCAGCCGGGCCAGCCGCAGCAACCGCTACCGGCCTTCCCTGCGTCGGCGGCAGCGACAGCACCAGCTAGCGGCGCCAAGCCCGCTGCTGGCACGCACGGACAGCAGTAATGCCAACACACCATGTACCCTTAGCCTGCCACAACCACGTGACCATCGCATATGCGAAGCTATGTATGAATGAGCGAGTGCGGAGCGAACGCTGCGGGCCTGGCTTGTTTGCTGCATGCGGATTGCATGAGAGCGGCTGAAGTCAACGCAGGGTGATTGGACATCTATATAGGACACGTCCTACATCTGAGATATGCCTTTATAGCCAGGGCTTCCTTTGTCTACCACGGTGTGTACTACTTTGCGCAGTTTGTGTCTTTCTTTCATACTGGCTAGTGCGGCAAGCGCCAACTAACGTGTCATAGTCTTGCTCCTACGCCTTACGTGCTGCACAGCATCTGCCCAACGAGGCCATTCCAAGTGCGGTCTTACCTGCTTTTACTAGAACCCCCATTCATGTTTGCATTCCCATTCTCAGCAAGATGTCCCCGGGGCTTGCCGGACCAGGCCTGCTTTCACTCAGTCAAGCCTTGACTACCCTGCATTCTCTCAAAGAGCGTGTGCACACCGCTGCTTGCACGCGGGGAGCACACTCTCTTTGTATGCCGGGCAAAGCAAGCGTGTGTAGCATACCTGGCACAGTTCCTTTCATGCGCGGTAAATCACGTGTGTGTCACTCTAGTTTTGCGCAGCATACTGGTAACGTGGCTTTGTTTCTTGTATGATTCGCTTGGCAGGAGTGCTGGCAGGGAAAGGTGTGTTGCGTAACGCGCGCGGCGCGGTAGAAACAAGGAACACGAACACGTGTCACTGCGAGGCGAGTTCAATGCAAACCATCCATGTCTGCGCATGGGCATGCCGATGCGCGGTGTGCACGCGTTGCGAGCTCGCTCTGCGTGCCTGTTGACGAGCGTGCAAAGTGGAACAGACGTTCTGGAATTAGAGCGTGAGTGGGAATGTATGTGCTTGTGACCACATCACATAGGCTGGAAGGGGGTCTGAACTTTGCATGTAAATGTGCAGTCTTGCTTTGAGTGTGTGCGCAACGTCCCGTGTCCGTGAGCGTGTTGTGGCCCGCTTGTTTCTGTATGTGGCTGTGTAACATGAGACACTATGACGAGGCTGGGTTCTGTGAAGAAGTCGTGTCAAAGCCTGACTATGTTACATGATGATGACCACAGTTGCCTACAACCCCTCGTACACACAAACGACAGCTGCTAGCATGCTTCCTTGTCTTCTATGTCACCTTGCTTCTCTAGGTCTCGACTTCATAGGTCTTAGTTTTGGATTCATAAGCGCACAGGAAGCCCACCCTGCTACGTGCGGTGAAATGCCACTGCCTGCCCAAACGCTGCCCTAACAACCGCCCTTGCATGACCACTCATCAAACGCTGCTGCTTTCAGCCCACCCTGCCGGCTATGCGTGCGATGAAATGCCACTGCCTGCCTGATACAATCACACACTGCCCATACAACCGCCCTACCATGACCACTCATCAAACGCTGATGCTTTTAGCCCACCCCCTCCGACGATATCCCCTACCACATACAACAACAAAATCCTGCGTCTTGCCTGCATGCGATAAAAGTCCCCCGCTGCATGTAACCCTTCTGTTGACACCTGGGAATGAAAGAAGCGCACCCTGACATTTGCGAATTAAAGTGAGCTGCCATTCTCCTCACCAGATACACCCCCTGCCATACTCACAGACACATACACACCTACACCTATGCATGTAACCACAAAAAGCCTCTGACTGCCAGCCACACGCCTCCCATGACACAGCACACACACCCTCTCCCAAAACAATGTCATGCTGAAGGTGTGTGGACATACCAGGAGCATGGCTTTGGCAGCCGAAGGAAAAGTAGAGAATGTCACCGTGGACCTTATGGACGTATGCACGCGTTGATGCTACGTGGCGCGTAAGCACATGTGAACATGGCCCTTGTGCTCCGTACGCGCTGATGCTACTTGGAAGGTAAGCAAGGCGAGAAGCCAGGAATGCACAAGCCACACGACAGTGCACAAACGGGTTGCACGCAGTAAGGATACGAGTTAGCACACGCACGCGTACGCAGAAACAAAAGCACATCTTAGTGAGCGACTCTGGCCACCCAGATCGTGTGTCGCACGTCTAGTCTATGCCGCTCCTGAGGCCACAAGGTCACCTTGCACGTGCGACTTTGGCTTGCAAGTACACAAGAGCGCTTTGCAAGAATGCAAGCCGACAAGTAAAGCACTGACAGCACGTATAACAGATTCTATAACGAAATACACTGGCACATGACGCCACACATAAAGCATTGAACACCGAACACCAGTCACCATGCTGCCTCATACAAGCAGCACGTGGCCCAATCAAGGGCCCAAAGCATAACATCGGACAAGCAGCTTGGCACTTCCAATCCGCGCTAACATGCCCCTATACCCATGCAGCGACCACATACAGGAGTCACCAGTCGCAGCCCCGCCCCACAAAACAACATCACATCCCAGCAGGCTGCAAAAGGAGCACAATGCGCGCCATGGACAGGTAGCATAGTGAACGCGGACCACTGAAACCGAAGAAGAATTCACGTGCAATCGTACAATCGTGCGAGACGCGCTGTATTGCGTTGCGTGCTAGGTATGCTGTGGAAGCGTGCCCGCGCTAGGGCACTTGGGTTCAGACTCCAGCACCAAGCACTATGCCTACTATCTGTGTATTCATACTGCATGTGTTCATACTGCGTGTGTTCATACTGCATGTGTTCATACTGCATGTGTACATACTGCATGTGTACATACTGCGTGTGTTAGTAGAGACTAAGTCGGCCTACGTGGTAACCCATTGCGATTCATACGTCTTGATTCAGTTACGACACGAGATACAGTGGGCTTTTGCTTTGTTATTCTATGAATCTGATGTCTCCATGATCGCTACCATCCAGCTCAGTCTCAGCCTACCGACCGTAGCTACACGGTGCCTGCGTTAGCATGGAAGTAGACTATGCAATGCCATAGAACCATTCGCACCTCCAAGCCGTCACAGGGGTATAAGAGCCTGCATGGTCATGCGTACTTCCAAAGCCAAGTCATGCGCACCTCCACACCGTACGACGTTACGGTTTGTGCTCAGCTGCCCATGTACGTCGCCCAGCTCAGAGTGCCCACATACGTCGCCCCTGTAGCCTATGCAATCCTAGTAAAGCCATGCGCACCGCCGAACCGTCACAGTCCCGGCACGATTGGCCACTGCACACACACACACATGGGATCTTCCACCGTGGTTTTGACAGCGTGTCCCTGTTGCTGCTGAATAGAAGTCACGTCCCTGTTGCCACTTAGCAGGCCTGTAGTCAGCTGTTGGATGTCTGTTGCAGATAGGCCACATTGGTCGATGGAGATAAGGGTGGGCAGACCAGTCTCAGGGATCATGAGCCTGCAGAATACACGAAAAACAACAGCCACAAAGCATTCACAAATACGTCCACAGTGCACACGAATATCTCGCACTGCACCATGCATATCGGATGCATGGAGGAGTGCAAGCTTGTTACATGCAGGCCATATCTACGCAGTGCTTTTGAACAACACGTGCGCTCACCTGCAGCGCACAACCTGGTACGAGCCCGTCAGCTGCACACGCGGCCCCCTCACGCACGCCACCCGTGGCTCCGACTCATCCCGCACAGCAAGCAATCCCTGTGTATCCCCCTGAACCACACTGCCGTGCTCGGCAGCGCCCACCCCATCACCACCAGCATGCACAGCCGACAAGGCCGGTACACGCGAGACGGTTGGACTCGCGTTCACATGCATGCGCATACGCATGCGCGCCGCGTCCTCTACACACACCGGGACCCCTGGCGAGTACCGTGCGGTTTCATCACCGCCGCGTGACATGGCCCGCTCGTCGGCCTGCGGCGTGATACCACCATGGCCAGCCGCACTGGTACCCACACTGTCATCATGCATGCCACCCTTGTGCTGTGGAGGTACCCCCGTGTGTGTGTGGCTACCCGCCCTAAAGACCCCACCCACACCATAAGGCTCAGTGTGCCGTGTACCATCACTGTGATCATGATTTATCTCGCCTAATGTAAACACCATATCGACTTCTGACTCTGACCGTAGCGTACTGGTAGCAAACGCCCCCCGAGACTGGCTCAGCCCCGCGCCCGTGCTGTCCGTCAGCAGCATGTCTGACACGCGTGACAACACCCTGTCTGTGTGGTCCTGGGATAAGAGGGCATCTAGGTCGACATCTGGCAGCATGTCTGTGCCTGTTAGGTCTTCACCAGAGGGTGGTGGTGTGGCAGGAAAGTGTGAGGGGGCAGAAACGGAGCTGTCAAGTGTGATGATGCGCCCACTGCCCATGCGATCCCCTGAAAATGCCGCACGGGCACCACCACCACCACCACCTGAACGCACACCAATGGGGTCTGTGTCGATGAACGGCAGCATGGCAGCGGCCGCGGCCGCAAACGGCAAGTCTGACGCCGTGCTCGGCGTCTCGCTCTGCGCAGACCCCATGTGCGGCGTCGGTGCAGCAACCGCCGCCGCCGCGCCCGGCACCATACCTAACTCCACCCCCGGCTGGGTGGGTGGGCCGGCGTCACTCACCACCGTTGTGCGCTGCGACGCTGGTGTGCTTGATGTGTGCAGGTGGTCTGCGAATGACGACATGATCACTTCTTGGTAGTTGTTCGTTTCTTGGCCCGTGGGTGGGCACTGCACCAGCCCACCTGTGTACGCAGACAGGGTCTCCATTATACCTAGTCTACGTGGGCTAGGCAGGGAGTCCACCCCTAGGGTTAACTCGCGTGCTAGGGTATCGCTCGCCTCGAGTGGTGGCAGGTGGGTGGCGAACTCGGGAGGTTCGGAACGGAAGCTGTACAGCGCGGCGCGCGCGGCCGCCGCGGACGCGGCGGCGGCGGTGCCGTCGGTGGGGAGAGTGTGTGTGCGGGGTGCGTGGCGGGGTGAGTGGGGTAAGTGGCCGAGTGTGTGTGTGGGTGCTGTAGGTGCCATGGGCCATGATGTCAGACATGGCTCGGAGTTTGTGACCCCTGTGATGTTGCCCTCTGCATGGGCCTGTTCTAGTAATGCTTGCATGTCGCCGAATGACCGACGTAGCGGCGAGGCAGCGGCTGACAGCGGGCCTGTGTTGCCCTGGCTGTACAGCTGCTGCGACTGCCGCAGCTCAGCTTGCATCAGCGGCGACGGCGGGGGCAGCAGCCGGATGCGGCCCGGCGACGGCGGCACGACCGGCATGCCGACGGCCGCGATCGCCGCGGTGGCCGCGACGACCTCTTGGTGCGACGCCGCCGGCCGCAGCGGGCTGAGCGGCGGTACGGCTCCCGACACATGCCTGCTGCCGAGCCCTTGCTCAACGCTCGTGCGAGGCGTCAGCAGGCCGCTACGCACCGGCGATGGCGGCGGCAGAAGCGTGTCACCCGCACCTGGCGGCTCGTACAAAAACGACCGCATGTTTGTGACCCTGCTACCAGCCATGCCGTCCTGGTCCAGCAGGAACTGCTGACTGCTGCTAAACGAACTAACCGCATTGTTGAGCATTGCGCCGGACAGCGCGCCGGGCCCCGTGGCGAAGAACGCATCGCTGTCGTACGCGCGGCCGTAGCGCGTGGGTGACAGCAGCGCGGACGCCGGGTGCGGTGACGGCGGCGTGAGGACGGACCCCGCCAGCAGCGTCGAGCCGCTCAGTGGGGTAAAAGGCGCGTCATAGCTGCGGCTGGGTGTATCCCCTGCTGGTGGAAGGCTGAGGACTGATGCTGAGCTGACTGGGCCCGACAGTGACTGGATCGCACGCTCGTGCTGGTGCTTCCTACCAGCAGCGGCCCTGCCTGTCCTACCACCCCTAGACCCAAGTAACATGGCGTCAGAATCTATGAGAGGACCAGACCCAGCCGCAGGCTTGCTTTGTTGCATGCCAGCTGACTGCGGCTCAGACTGCGCACCGGCCGCAGCCACCACCGCTGCAGCTGTCGAACCCGGGGCTGTGGCTGGCAGCGGCGGCACAGCGAGGGCGGTGGTGAGTGATGCTGGTGCATGGTCCTCCTGTGTCGGGCTGGATGGGTTGCTGTCTGCCTCGGACACGACCATGTCCCAAGGCGGGGCCCTGATGCCTGATGCATTGGGTGCACTGGCTGGGAAGGTGAGCTTGGGCAGGGCCATGGCGTAAGGGGCCTCGCCACGCTGCATGTGCCCGTCTTCTAGGCCAGGGGAGCCTGGAAGTACCAACCATTAGACACCAACATGCAAATGCTGAACTCACATGCAAAACACAGGCTTCCATATTTGGCGCGAGATATGCATGACGTGTGAACGTGTATGCTCCATGTGCTTCAGATTCAATAACGCACAAATACACACGCATCATTCCCATGTTCATGCCAGCATTGCACGACGCGCGAAGTATGCACATATGTTCCGCACTGTATGCACATACGCCCTGTACAGCATGAAGGAGGAAAATGCGGTGCATGATGGTACAAATGGTGTACCTTACTTGCTCTCGCATGCGTACCTGTCTGTGTGCTACGTCGACTTGGCACACCCGAAGACGACCCCAGCGGCTGCAGTGAAAGCAGCGAGTCCTCAGCCACCTGGCGGCCGCTGGGGCTGCTGCTGGCTGTCCTGCTCAGCCCGTCCTCCCGCGACCCAGCCGCGGTCACAGTGCCCGAAAACCGTGAAAAGGGCGATGTGGGCGAGTGACCCTGTTGGGCGCTGCATACTGTGCCTTGTGAACCCGGTTCGCCAGGCATTGTGTTATACACAGATAGGGGCGCTGACGCAGAACCTGCGGCCTCGACGGAGGCTAGCAAGCGTGAGCGGGATACTGCCATGGCATGAGCACCTGGTGCCTTGTGGTGGTCGCTGGTAGGTGCGAGGCTCAGCAGCTGTGCTACGGGTGTGTTGCGTACGCATGTCTGGACGTCTACCAAACACAGAGCCTGCATGCACACAGACACACAATACCCATCATCGTACAAACATTAATGATGCTTGCCCGGCATTCATGTTTGCAGCATGCATATGTCATGCATTTTGCACACCTGCCGCGTGTCTGCGTGCGCTGTGCATGCTGAATGGAGGTCTGCCTGGACGAACATAAAAGCAAGGACTCACCCTTGTCTGTCCTCTTGTCATACTCGCCACGTCTGCCATGCATGCCAGGCCAGCATGCGATGCAAGATCAGCGCCGAGCGCGCCGGCCGCAGCCAGCGTTAATCCCTCAACGCTTGAGCCCTCACTACCCTCCGCCCCCCTACGAACCAGCACCACCGCCCACACCTCCGTGCCGCCTACAGCTGTCCCGGCACCCTGACTCAGCAGAACAGGTGCATAGCCAGAGTCTGACTCCACAGCGTGCAAGGCTGCCGCAGCTGCTGTATGCGTGCCTGGTGCGTGCGAGTGCACATGGCGCGGGGATGGTGGCGGGTGTGCAGAGTCAGCATGACCCTGCTGCAGCAAGGCCGCTACAGCAGCAGCTGGGCACGTGCCTGCATCCGCGGCGGCCATAGCAACAGGCCCTGCGGGACACGACGGCGCGCGCGACGGGGACGACACGCCGCGCACCGGGCTGATCGACAGCGCCGCAGCCTGCGGCTCTTGCGCCTCCGCGTCAGCGACCTTGGCGCAGAAGTCCTTCCACTGCTCCATAGTCGAGACGGAAAACGACACCGTGCGTCGTACGCGGCTGCGAGACCCGCTGCCGCCGCTGCTGCTGCGACCGGTCTGCTGGCTGGACGCAGCTGTGCTGCCGCTGGCTGAGGTCCCGCTTGCTGACACCTCATGAGACGCCCGCAAGTTCGTCTCACTATCGCTGTTGCTCAACGCATTGGCGAGAAGACTGGTAGATGTCTCGCCACGGCGGGGCGGGCGCTGCAGGCCGGCAGCAAGTGTGAGCGTGCTCGTCTGCTGCCGCACACGGCTATTGCTGCTGTTGCTGCTGCTGCTTGACGTGCCAAATGTGCTGGCTGCACTCACACAGCGGGAGCCTGGCTCGTCCCACTGAAAGTTTGTGCGCGCTGCTTCAGCCGCACGCTTGAACTGCGCGTGGTGCCAGCGGCGGCACATGCTGTCCGCCAGCTGCTTGGACAGCCAGGCATCGGCGGTCAGCCCCCGCCGCCACAGCGCCGACTCGCCCGGCTGGGACCCGTCCGCGCCGCTGGCTGCGTTCGCTGCATGGCTGATCACCAGCCGTGCGTCCCCACGGACTTTCATAGGCGGCCGGGTGACAGCCTGGTGTGTCCGCAGTGCAGATGTGGACTGCTTTCGCAGCAGCCGTGGGTCTCGCAGGGCGCCGCTAGTGACTGCGGACAGGGTGGGTAAGGGCGCGCTGTTGACGTTTGGTGCAGCTGACCAGTCTTCGTCCTCAGGCTGTACCACTGCCACAGCAGCCTCGGTCACCTCTCCACCTGCGCGCAAGGTTGTTGGTGTGTTCAGGATGTCATTTACCAACGCAAGGTGTAGAATATCAAGTGCTGGCATGACAGGACAAGCCAGAAGCCAGAAACCCATGCAAGGGTGCGAACGTCATAGCATGGGTTTCTGGCTTCTGGCTTGGGAATACGTACGTGAGTGATATGCATTTCGCATACCTTGTGCGCCGGTCGCCCCTGGTAATCGCACAGGCTGAGATGAAACAGAAGCTGTCTCAACGCCACTGCCCTCACTGATGCGTGCCAGCGTCTCAAATGTGAGCTGCTGCGGCTGCAGCTGCCGCTGCTGCCGCGGCGGCCTGGCCTCAGCAACAGCCGTGGCAGCCGTGGTCGCAGCAGGGCCCGTAGTGCCCTCGCCCGCCGCTTCGCGCGCTGCACGCTCAAGCAGCGTAGCTGCTGTGCTGATGAGCTCACATGTGTACCGCAGCACAGCAGCCGCGCAGGCCAGCACGCGCAGCACACGCAGCGCGCTTGTCTTGTAGCTGCCTGCTGCACCAGCATGACCACTAATGCGAGCACTCACAAAGGCCGCGGCAGTGAAAGCCGCCGCTGCAGCCACAGCGGCCAGAGCCATGTGGCCATACGGCAGCGTGACGGCTGCGACTAGCACGCAGCGTGGCGCAGTGCCCATGACCCATGCCACCAGCAGCACGGCTGGTATAACCGATACAGCCATAACAGCTGGCCACGTCCAGTGCGCGGCATCCATGCCCAGCCGGGTCTCACTGGCTAGGCTGCTGGGTGTGGTGGTAGTGAGCATGGTACTTGGTGCGACTGTTGGTATGCCAGGGCCGCTTGGTGCCAACCCTACCCTTACCCTACCCTCCTCTGCCCACACCCTGAACCCGGCCATACCCGCCACCTCACACAGCAGGCCGTACACAGCCGGCAGCTCGCTTGCCGTTGCGAACTCCAGCGCCGGCACGAGGGTGGCCAGCCAGCCCAGCACACAGCGGAATTGGCTGCTCTGCAGGCTGCCTGCGTCATAGTCTTGCACTGTGAAGCTGCTGGCCAGCGCCTTCTGTACATTGGGCACTGTCTGAAGCAGGAAGCAAATGTCGCTGACCAGTGGCTGCACATGCTGCGCCCACACAACGGCAGCGCTGGCGCCGGTCAAGGTCTCCCCGTCAGTCACAGACTCGCCGAGTACCTGGGTGTACAGCTTGCGTACATCGGCGGTCACGGCCGCGCTGGCGACGAGCATGTCGCATGCAGCCAGCAGCCGGCCGCCAGCAGCATGCGGTGCCCGTGCTGGCTGCGCGGTGGCAACGCTGGCAGCGTGCGGCTGGCTGGGCTTGTGGGTGAGCACGTACAGCTGGAGCAGAGCAGCAGGACCGCTGCTTGGCACCGTAGTGGCAACGCGGGGCAATGGCAACCTGCACGTGAGCACGCAGGGAACAAGGCATGTCATGCGCCGAAAGCATGCGACTCAGACATACACTGAAAACAGAGACCAGCTGCTACTATGCACTTTTGAATGCGACAGTGTGTGTGTGAACAAAAGATCAGCCTGTTATTACCTGACTGCCAGGGGCTCGCCAGTGAGCGTGCCGTTGATGCCCAAACCCATGCACAGTGTGTCTGCTGCAACCATGGCAAGCTCCTCCACTGTGTCCGCCACCACCAGCCCGTCACGACACACAAGCACCCTCAAAGGCTGCCCCGCCACAACAGCTGCACCGCCAGCACCGCCCTCGTCCGTTGCCCCAACCCACAGCGTGGCGGGCTCACCCATGACCATGCATGTCGGAACGGCCGCCATGGCCGACACCCTGGCGAGTGGCCCGCCGCCGCCGCCGTCGGACCCGGCGGCGGCAACGGACACGGCGGCGGGAGCGGCGGCAGGTGGCATGAGTGCGGACATGGTACATGCGGCGGCGGGGCCTGCTGCGCCTGTGGCGTCACTCACGAACTGCGCGAGTAGTGTGTTGACGGTGTGCTCTGCCAGGTTGGCCTGGCTGTGCGGTGGTGGCATGACGACTAGCCGGCCTAGGATCTGCACGCAACCCTCAACGGCGAGTGCGTTGGTTTGGTAGCCTGCGTCGGAGCACAGTGCGGGGCCGGCATTGTGCAGAGCCTGTGCGAGCTTGCTGGTGAGGCGCCGCGCGGCCTCTGGGTCGTTGGGGGTGCGCAGCTGAGCCTGTACACACACGAGACATACACACACACACATGCACACAAATCCATACACACAGCATCACATCAGATGCATGTCTGCATGCGTACTGGAGATAATGATCAGCGTAGCATTGTGGTGTTAGGTACAACGAAGCGCTGTGCATGGGTGCCGGAGAGCTGCATACACACACCTTGCCGCTGGCAAACACCCTGTGCAGCCGGCTCGTGTATGGTGCGTTGGTCTGTTTCGGACTGCTGATAGCTGCAGCCCGCGCCGCACGGCTGTTGGCGCTAGCGTGCACCAAACGGCGGCTAAGAGACAGCGCTGCGCGAGCCGCACTGTCTCCCAACGGGCCGCGCGTGGCGCCGGTCCGCTGCGGCGTCACTGACACAGCCGCGGGAGGGCCGCTGCCCGCGGACACGCCGCTGTCTGGGCCCTCCCACCCCTGCCCCTGCTGCGAGTCCCCGCTCGGCCCGCCAGCATCAGGCTCTGCGTCATCGTCGGGAAGCGGCAGCGAAAGGAGCTGCGTGAGCTCCTGGTCGGGGCAAGAGCGGTAGCGGAGAGCGTTGTGTATGTACCGCGCCAGCAACGCGTCAAGCGTGTCGGCCGGCGCGGAAGCCGTCAGGTCATTGTCGTGCGCAGCGGTGTCTGGAAGAGCTGAGGGTGCAGGGGTGGGAACGCCAAGGGACTGATCCTGCGCCTCATCGGTGAAGAGAGGGGAGTGCAGCTCGACTGAGGCGAGGAGCTCTGAGGCCTCGCTCTTGCTCTTGGCTGAGAGCCAGGACGCATCGCCCTCACTGCTGCACGTTGTGCTGACTACCCCAGGCTGTTGGCAGCTGTCCCATCCCTCTGGCGGGCTAGGAGGGGAGGCAGGGGCTGCAGCATGAGCTGTGGCTACGCGCCCTTCCGGCGCGCTTGAACTGCGCCTGCTTCGCCACGCGAGCATCGCCCTGCGGAGCGCTTGCGATGATTGGCAAAGTGCTTGCTTGACCTCTTGTGGCTG
>VFQQ010002730.1_pt1 | contig 18930 bp, 30 predicted proteins | sample 3512341 | NCBI WGS metagenome assembly VFQQ01 (sample SAMN10412373, study PRJNA504923) | tailings metagenome | isolation source: Relicate 2 Philex TSF1 revegetated site | place: Philippines: Tuba, Benguet | collected 2017-08-29 | reverse complement strand
GCCCGCTGATCGCTAAGCGCCAGATCGAGATTGCCATGGAGGTGGGTGGCTGACTGTTTTTCTTCGGAAACGGCGAATGGCAGGAGGTGAAGAGAATGATGCCAGACAGGGAATGCCCACGTGGTCGGCTCTGTATTCTGCACGGAATGAGGGCACGAAAGGCAGACGCATTCAAAGCTGAGGCTGCGGCAGCTGCCAAGCAAATCAGCGCCGCATACCACAGCTGCCAGCGCGGCTTGGCAGGGGTTGACCCACATTCCATTTGCATACGCAGGTGGGTGCTGACGCCGTGTCCCACGGCGCCACCGGCAAGGGCAACGACCAAGTGCGCTTCGAGCTGGGGTGAGTCCTTTGCTGCTTAATCATTTTTCAATTAAAGTTGGTTGACCTTCGGCTGTGCTGTGTGCCCTGCCAAATATGCGCACCTCAAGGCGGGGGTGGTGGCTCCTAGCCTGGTGTTGCGCCTGCCACATGTGAGCGCCCCGAGCTGGGGGCGCCCACGCCAGATCGCGCACTCTTGCGCTGGTATGCCATGGCAGACCACCGCCACCGCCGCTGCAAAGCGGGCTGACCGGTTCATTTGGTTGTGCCTGCTAATTTTGTAGCTACTACGGCCTGAAGCCCGACATCAAGGTCATTGCCCCCTGGCGCGAGTGGGACCTCAACTCCCGCACCCGCCTGATCGAGTACGCGGAGACGCACGGCCTTGCCGTCCCCGCAGGTGGGTTGGCAGTTTTTTGTTGTTTATGTTCCCACACCCGCCTCATCTCGTACGCGGAGCAGCACGGCCTCGCTGTGCCCGCAGGTGTGCTTAGCAGCAGTGTACTTGCCCCGATTTGCATGGTGCTGCATCCCTGTCCCCACCGGTAGCGCTGAGAGCCCGCGCTTTGTGTCCAGCTGCCTGCATGGTTGTATGCCGTTGGTCAATTGCGCGGTACCGGCAGCTCCCGCAAATGTAGTTTTTTTTTGCAGTGAGCAGGATTCCCATAACAGCAGGACACCTAGTTGCTTTGCCTTTCCACTTGGTGTGCTGCAGGCAAGCGCAACAAGCCGCCCTACTCCATGGACACTTGCACACAGACGTGCACTTTGCGATAGCAATCTTGAGCTTTTTTTATTCCGACTTGCAGGCAAGCGCAACGAGCCGCCCTACTCCATGGACGCCAACCTGCTGCACATCTCGTACGAGGGGTGAGCCCAACTGATGCAACCTTGAAATGGTGCATGCATTGCGGGCTTTGGGCATGGCGAATTTGAGGGTGATTCATGTGAGTCAGGGGCCGCCGAGGCCTTGATGGGGGGAGCGGTGCTTCTGTTTATGCCTGTGCACCAAACACGTGGCATACCCTTGTGGCGCAATAGCTTGGCAACTCTTACTTTTCTTTGCCCATGCAGCAACGCGCTGGAGGGCCCCTGGGGTGGATGGCCGTTGTATTGTTTTGTAGCCCAGGTACTGAACATTCAGTTCCATTTTCCTGCCTACTTTGCAGCAACGCGCTGGAGGACCCTTGGGTGGAGGCCAGCGAGGACATGTTCACCCGCTCCGTGTCCCCCGAGCAGGCAAGGGTTTGCATGGTGTGCTGCTGCCGCCGCCGTGCAGCTAGTCAGCCGTGCAATGCCGCAACTGGGGGCGTGGTGGCTGTCCAAGCTCGCTCATCTTCCTTGCCCGCCGTCTGTTGCGGGCAATTTTTTCTCAAGGCCTCACTCGCTGCATCTGCTTCGCAACCTGCAGGCGCCGGACACCCCCACCTACATTGAGATTGAGTTCGAGAAGGTGGGTGATTTTCGATCGGCTTGGCCTGCTATGAGCTTGCAGCACAATAAACGCACAGGTGCTACTGGGTTTGCACGTGCGCCTGCGCACGAGGTGCCTGCAGCTGCTCGCGCCTGCAGCATGATTTCACGCCCAACTGTCGTCCTTTTGGTCTTGCAGGGCGACCCCGTGGCCATCAACGGCACCCGCATGTCGCCCGCCACCCTGCTGACCGAGCTGAACCGGCTGGGCGGCGAGAACGGTGAGTGGGACTGACAAACTGCTACTAGACTTTACATGCATCGTTCAGAAGCCGCGTCCAGCACTGCATGGCGCTTCTGATGGACGCCGAACAGTCGCCGGGTTGCAAGGGCGGTGCGCGCGTCCAGGCGCGCAGCAGGTCTAACCCTGCCACCCATCTGCCCACCTTTCCTTGCCAGGCATTGGCCGCGTGGACATCGTGGAGAGCCGGTGAGGCGCTGCTTGAACTGTACAGCAATAGTTTGGAATTGAGTTGGTATTATCAGATTGCTTGACTTCCAGTGGGGGCCGCGTGGACATTGTGGAGAGCCGGTGAGACACTTCTGCAATCGCAGCAATTGGTCATACGCTGTTGGTGCTGGTTGCAGCTGTGGATTGTGTTCAACACTGACACCCTGCTTGCTTCAACGGGCAGGCAGACTGCCGCAGTTCAGGCCTCGGCATGCAGTTGTTTGTTCACGACTGCCAGCTTGCGTGCCAGTCACACCCTGCTCTGCTCTACTTTCCTTTTGCTCTGCAGCTTTGTGGGCATGAAGAGCCGCGGCGTGTATGAGACCCCCGGCGGCACCATCCTGCTGGCGGCGCGCCGCGCCGTGGAGAGCGTCTGCCTGGACCGCGGCGAGGCGCACCTGAAGGCAAGTTTGTCGCTTTTGCTGTTGTCCTTTGTTCCTGCCAATCGGTACCAGTTAATGGAGCCTTCACAGCGGTTTTGCAGCTGTAATGTTGGGCAGTCATCATGTGCCGTGGCAGAGCTGCACACCGACTGCCTTGCGTGAAACCGCGATACCCCTGCATGGCACATTGTTTTGCTGCAGGACGACATCATGCCGCGGCGTGCAGACTGTTGCCCTCCCATTTACCAGCATTCCAACAGGTGTCCGTCTCGACTTCACTTTTTCCTTTGAACAGGACGACATCATGCCGCGGTACTCTGAGCTCGTGTACAACGGCTTCTGGTTCTCGCCCGAGCGCCTGGCGCTGCAGGTGAGCCGTTGACACACGCGGCAATCAATGCAGGTGCTTGCATCAAGAGCCGAGTGTTGAAGCTCCCATTCTGAAGCTGTGTGTGTGGTGTGACTTGCCCCAGGCTTGCTACAAGCGCTGTGCAGCATGAGCACCCCAGCGCCCACTGGCTCCTGCTCTTGCTTATTGACAGGGGCTCACTTCGTTGCCCTCGGTTTCCTTTTGTCTCCCCCACAGGAGCTGGTGGACAAGACACAGCAGTTTGTGGAGGGCACCGTGCGCGTGAAGCTGTACAAGGCAAGTGGTGGAGAATGGGCAAGTTAGCATTGCTCGAGCAGCTGAATGTGGGCTGGGCTGCCAACCAACGCACTAGAAGTGCCGCTGATGCTGCAGCGGGGAATATTAGCATGCAGCAGCATTACAAATGGTCAAGCTCTGCTCACCCTCTCTTCCTACCCTGTGTTTGCACCAACAGGGCAACGTGATTGTGTGCGGCCGCAAGTCCCAGTATTCGCTGTGAGTGCCTGGGGATGGATGTGTTCCTCTGGGTTGGGTAGAGCCCTGGTTTGGCTGCCATAAGAACTGTTCTTGGCCCCCACCAGCATCTAGGTTGCAATGCAAGCAAAGCATGGCATGCAAGCACAGCTTTCCAGAGGCCCATGCCTGCCGCCGGGCCTCTCTGTTCCATGATTCCAATGAACGTCCCCTGGATCGCCTGATTGATTGATTACTGCAGCTACGACTCCAAGATTTCCTCGTTCGAGGACGACGAGGGCGCGTATGACCAGAAGGACGCCGCCGGCTTCATCAAGCTGCAGGTGGGCAGGCAGTGCTGCTGTTGCTTTCTTTTGCAGGCCCTGAGGTGCTGCCTTCTCCCTTGACGCGACTGCCATATTTTGACCCAGCCTGCGTGCCTTAGCGCCAACCCATACTTGCCTGTCCTTGGCTCAAACCCATGCGCCCTTTTGGTGCTAAAGAGGGGCCCGCAATCCTGCCCACTGCCCATTTTCTCCCACAGGCGCTGCGCCTGCGCACGCTGGCCCGCAACCGCGGCGACGCCTGGCGCAAGGAGCTGCTCTGAGCTAGTAGTAGCTAGTCTGAGCTGCTTAGCGCAGGGAGCTGCTCTGAGCGTGAAGCAGCGACATCGCATCGCCGCTGGGACTTGGTGCGCAGGCGGGGCCTTCCTGCAATCCCTGCCATGGCGTGCGGTCCTGGGCTTGCTTCTGAACTGTGAAGGGCGTCCGGCAGCCACTTTCAGCCGTTTGTCGCTGCCCAGAAATGCAAGCAGCTGGTTCCACTACCTGCTGGTGCATTGTGCGCTGCTGGCGCCGCCAGTGCGGTGGTACCGTCTCCCCGCTGCCCCCGCTGCGCCCCCCTCTTTTGACTGTTGTGTGTTGACCCTCTCTTCCCTCTACTGCTGCACTCTCCCGCCCCTCGCACTGCTAATATACTCCACCCACAAGCACTCTGTAATGCCACACCGTGTCTCTCATGGGCGGCAGGCGCCGCTGGGCAGGCCACAGGCGTTCGGCGAACGTGTGTGGTGGGCAGCCGCAGCGCAGCCGCGGCATCCATGCAAACAGACGCGCTACCGCTTGCAAGCTGCCTCTTCACAGCGTTCATCTCAAAGATCGAGTTTGAGCATTATCAGAGCTTCAATTCCCAAAAGAACAGCCCGGACCTTACCCCCGAATGGGCCAGGGCGCGTCGGCCGAGGCGTCGCCCTGCCAGGCCGCTAGTAGAGGTGACCGGCGTGTCACAGTCGCGCTGGCAGGGTGCTCCAGCGTACTAGGGCTTTGCATCTCTGTTGCCGCCTCTCCGCCGTCCGCCTGCCTTTCGCTCACCCTCCTGCCTGCCAGTCAGCCCCTCACAAACCTGCCGCCGTAACCGGAAGCCCTGCCGCGTCCGGCCGAGACTTGCCGCCGCCGCCGCCGCCGCCTGCCGCGCCTGCCTGCAGGGGATGTTGTGGCCGTGGAGCAATGGCTGCGAGCCGGAGGCGACCCCAATGCTGTGCACAAGTCGCTCAAGAGCACGGCGCTGCAGGCAGCTGCTAGAGGAGACCATGTGGAATGCTTGGAGGTGGGTGCTGCTGCACTGCTGCTGCGCGTTTGCCAGCCGTCAAGGCAGCCCATGCCCATGCTGTGCTCGGATCCATTGAACCCTGCGAAGCATTTGAGGCGATGCATTAAAAAGTATTTTTCAAATGGTTGCATGTACGGCAGTCATGGGGGCATGCGGCGGGCATGTGATTGGCTTGCAAGCCAGCTGGCGGCCATCAGGATGGAGCACACAACCTGCCCATCCAGCCGAGTGCTGACCACGCCCTGCCTGACTGCCCCTTGCAGCTGCTGCTGCGCAACGGGGCAGACATCAATGTGGCAACAGTGGAGGGCACAGCGCTGCATGCAGCCGCCAGCCGCTGCTGCCACCGTGCCGTCAGCTTGCTGCTGCGGTGGTGAGCGCTGCTGCCTGCTGCGCCGGGCATGCCTAGCCTGGGCATGCTGTTCCTGCCATGACTGAAACCTAAAAAGAGGCTGCAGCTTGGCCTGCAGCAAGCCGCCAAGCATGCTGTCTCTGACCTGTGCGCAACGCCTGCTGCGCTGTGCCTGTCATGCATGTGCAGGGGCGCCAACCCGGCGGCCACCAATGCGACGGGCATGACGGCTGCCGAGGTGGCTGAAAACATGGGGTATGCAAACCTGGCGAGGGAGATCCGTCAACAGGCCAGCAGCAGCTCAAGCGCCCAGCGAGCGGGCTCTTTGGAAGCGGCTGCAGTGGCCAAGCCTGCGGCTGGCGGCAGGGAGACCGCTCCACCGCAGCAGCAGCAGCAGCGGCCCGGTTCACCCGCAGCCCAGACCTCTCTCAGCCGGACCTCACATGAGAGTGCCAGCGGCCAGGTAGCCGGGCAGCCTGCACCCACTGTGCCTGCTGTGGCTGCAGGGGCAGCTGCCCCCCAGGCCCCACCCCGGCCGTATGCGCAGCAGTGGCCAGCCGCGCAGCCACAGCCAGTTGCGCCGTCCCAGGCACGTCCGCAGCACTGGCCAGCCACGCAGCAGCCAGCCTCGCAGCCCCAAGCACACCCGCCGCAATGGGCAGGCGTGCAGCAGCCCTATGCAAGCGCACTCCAGCCGCAGCCGCAGCCCCAGCAGCAGCCCCAGCAGCAAGCCGCAGCAGGCTGGCCGTCTTTTGGCCAGCCAGGCCAAGCATCGCAGCCTGCAGCACAGCCGGCGGCAGTGGGCTGGGGCGCTGCCGCGGCAGGGGCGCCGCCGCCGCAAGCACAGCGGCCGGAGCGGCCGCTGAAGTGGTGGCAGCAGCCGCAGAACCAGCCGCCGCCGCCAGTGGCGCACTCCCACCCTGCTTACCAGGCGTGGCTGCAGCAGCAGGTGGCAGCACAGCAGGCACAGCAGGGATATCACACACAGCAGGCGCAGCAGGCGCATGGCATGTACGGCGCTCCCACCCCCTACCCACCCGGCTATGGCTCCGGATATGCCACACAGCCAGCGGCGCCCGCCGGATTTGCTTACCAGCTCAACCCAGCGACAGGCGGCTGGGTGCTTGTGCCAGCAGCGGCCGGCCACGTGCCAGCGGCAGGTGCGGTGCCGTATTATCCAAGCCTGCAGCCAGTGCCACCGCAGCGTGCACAGCAGGTGCCTGCTCAGCAGCCAGCCGAAGGGGCGCTCCAGCACCCAGCAGCAGCGGCAGCAGCAGCCCCGCAGCCCACTCCAAGCAGCCTGGCGGGCGGCAGCACAGCCGCGTGCCCTGCCCCTGCCGCACTGCCACTCGCTGCCGTAGCAGGCGGCGCCACCGCCGCCGCTGCCGCCGCCAAGCAACAGGCGGCGCAGCAGGCGTCCCTCGCCGCTGCCCCTGCCAGCACTCCAGCCACAGCTGTGTCAGCTGCGGCAGCCGCTAGCGGTGCTGCAGTGGTGGGGAGCGCGGCCAGTGCGCCTGCAGAGCTGCTGCTGGCTGAGGCTGCTGGAGACGAGCATTTCGAAGACATCAACTCAGGGGGGTCGTTGATGCCCTCCCCTTCTGCCCCGCCAGCCACCAACAGCTTGCTGGATCGCCTGTTTGCCCAGCCAGAGTGGCAGCCGCTGGAGAGCAGCGCTGGGGAGGCGGGAGGCAGCAGCGGTGCAGCGCCGACAGCCGGCGGCGGCAGCAGCAGTGGCGGCGACAGCGGAAGCGGCAGCGGTGGCGCGTCCTCAACAGCAGGGGCGGCTGCGGCGGCAGCTGGCAAGGGCACGGCGGGTGCTGCCGCACCGCTTGCGCAGCCAAGCGAAGGGGGCAGCCCCAAGGGCACGATTGAGGCTATGGTAGCACTGGGCCTGGCAGATTCTGGAGTGACAGACGATCAGGAGCAGCAGCTGCAGGAGGGGGTGGCAGCTGCCATTGCTGTCACAGGTGCGTCTGGCGCCTCCAACGCCGTTGGCTCAAGCGCTGCCACAGACGCTGCTGCCGCCGCCGCTGCCGCCGGCCGGGCGGGCAGCGGCGGCGGCGCAGCGGCTGCAGGCGGCAGCCAGGGCGGAACGGCGGCGCAATCGGGCGGCGGCAGCGGTACCGCCGGTACTGCTGGCTCCAACGGTACTGCTGGTGCAGCCGGCAGCGCTGCAGGGACAGGGGCAGCAGTAGCAGCAGCAGGCGGCTCACAAGCCGACCGGCTGGTCAGCCAGGCCAGCGGCGGCAGCGGGGAGCGGCGGGTGGGTGTGCTGCGGTCGAATGCCAGCTGCATGGTGGACATCAGGTAGGGTGAACTTCGTTTGAGGCTGGGAGTGATGTGGACGGTGTGGGCATGTGTGTGTGTGTGTGTGGTTGGGGCCGGATGCTCGCCCGCCCGCTTGGCTGGCAGCTCGGGAAGATGACATGCACATGGCGCCTCCTACCTCTTGCATGGGCACACCTGCTGTGCTTGCCCCCTGCTGCCGCAGCCCCTGGGAGGTAAAGTGGGAGGAGCTGCGGAAGCAGGGCAACATGTGAGCAGCTGTTTTGTGTTGCATTGCTGTTCAGCGTTGGATTGCTGTTCAGGGCTGGATTGCCGCGGTTGCACGCACGGTCAAGGCTGCCAAAACAGCAGGCCTGCATGTGCAGCCGGCGCCACCCGCGCATGAACCCAAAGGCCCGCCCGTCTGCCTGCAGCGGCGAGGGCGCGTTTGGAGCCGTGTACAAAGCCGTGTGGCACGAGACGCAAGTGGTGCGCTGTGCTGTGCTGTGCTGTGCTGTGCTGTGCTGTGCTGTGCTGTGCTTCGTGTGCGCAGAGGCCAGCGCAGCTGGTTTTTTCGGCTTTGATGGCACGGCTACCTCGGTTGACAGCGTGCCAGTGGACCGCTGCTAGCACTGATGCAGGCTGTTAGTTCAGGGTTTGCCAGCTGCAATGGCACATATTGGGACCACAAGCTTATGCAACGCGCACTGCTCTTCTACTTTGCAGGTGGTCAAGGTGGTGGGCGAGCTGCACCAGCGCACACTAGTCTCGAATAGTGAATGTCAATGTACTGTTTCCACTAATTGCAGGCGGTCAAGGTGGTGGGCGAGCTGCAGCGGGCGCAGGAGGCGGCGGGGCCCGAGGCGCAGCTGCTGTCCAGCCCCATCCTGCAAAACCTGCGACTGGTGAGCGCTGGGCGGCTAGCTTGGTTGGAGTGTAGACTACGCAGATATTTATTGCTGGTTGGAGTGCACCTGCGGAAGCGGCCAGGTGGAGTGAGCCGGGATGGCGCCCAGCCTGCAAACACTTCACCCGTACTGCAAACATTCTCCAACTGCTGCAGGAGTGCGGGCTGATGGCATCCATGCGGCACCCCAACGTTGTGCAGGTGGGTTGATAGTGCAATTGCACTGCTTGCCGGTTGCTGGGCATGCACAGATGGCGGGGGTGTTCTGCTGCGCGACCTGTCTTGTGCTGCCGGCAACGTGCTGCTCGCCTGGCCGCTTTACAGCTACCCCGACCTTCGCACCACTCTCCACTGTTACCTCCTGCCTTGCCCCGCCGCAGTTCCTCGGCGTGTGTGCCTGTCCACCCGCCATCGTCACGGGTGAGCCATGCGAGTGGCTTACACATTGGATTTTCGTAGCACCGCCCCGCAACCGCTGGCTTGGCTTGCAGCGCCCTGCAGTGGCTGCTGTAGTTGGCAAAAAACAGTTTTACGGAATGATGGACAATGGAATGCCACCCACCCTCTCTGCTTGTCCTGCAGAGTACTGCAGCCGCGGCTCGCTGACCCACGTGCTCCAAGAGGGGCTCAAGTCGCCGCAAAAGGCGGCGCTGCTGACCTGGCAGCGCCGCCTGCGCATGGTGAGTGCAGCGCCGCAACCCAGATCTGATTTCTTGAGCCGACGCACGCGCGTGCAGCCTGCTGAGATATGTTTGCTACCAGGCTGGCAATGGTTGCCCTTGGCCTGGGCTCGTTTCCCTGCCGGCCCGCTGTCCATGCACCCGCACCCCCCTCTTCCCTCTGCCAATTCACAGGCAATGGATGCGGCCAAAGGCATGCTGTACCTGTGAGTGGCTGTTTTGGGTGTGAATGCTGCTGCTTTTGTTGTGGAATGAGCTGAGCGTTGCCCTGACCTACCCCGCCCCGCCTGCCTGCAAACTCCACCTCGCTGCCGTCCGTATGTTCCCTTTCCCTGCAGCCACAAGCGCGGCATAGTCCACAGAGATTTCAAGAGTCCTAACCTGTTAGTAGACGCGAGCTGGGTCGTCAAAGTGGCCGGTGCGATAAACACATTTTGTTTGTTGCCTTGCTGTGTGCACCCAACAGTGCTGTGCATCCCCTTGCTGCCCATGCCCCGACCTGTTCAAGGTCACCAAAGGCACGGCGCTGAACCTTGTCCCTCGCTCTGTGCACCCATTGATGTTCGTTCGAAGACATGCGCACTGTGCATTTGGTCCTTTTTTTGCAGACTTCAACCTGTCCAAGGTCACCGAGGGCGCCGCGCTCAACCCCTCCAGCACCATGGGCAACGTCAACCCGCGCTGGCTGGTGCGCCACTTCTTGGGAAGCTATCAGGCCCCCGAAATCGTGGAGGAGCATCCCGCCACCCGCCGCGTGTTGCTGCAGCAAATTTCACGAGTTCCTTTCAATTACGCCCATCGTTGCAGGCCCCCGAGATCCTGGAGGAGCACCCCGCCACCTTCCAGTCGGATGTGTACGCCTTTGGCATCACAATGTGGGAGGTCAGTCGCTTGTTCAACGAAACTTTCTGCTGCAGTTGCTGCCGCTGCAAGCATGTTGTCCTTGCGGCGCATTTGATCTCACCCTTGCCGACTTACGGGAGGCCTTCGCTTCGCCATGTGTCATTTGCAGCTCATGACCTGGCAGCTGCCGTGGGGCAACGCCCAGATCTGGACGGTGAGCAAATGGGTCGCTGCACATCATTTGAATAGGCGGGGCAGCAGCTGCCAGCTCGTTTCCTTTGCACTGCTTCTGGCAACTGAGCTGCGGCGCGCACACCGTCAGCGGTAGCAGGCCAAGTGACGCGGGGCACTGCACCAGTGCACACTCGGTGCAGTCCAGTCTCTGACTGGCTACCGCTCGCCCGTCCCCCACAAATGCACAGATCATGGGCCAAGTGATGAGCGGCAACCGCCCTCCCCTGCCCGAGCCATCTGCCTACAGCGATCTGCCAGGCCCCGGCCCCTTCCCCTGCCTTCCCGCTTGGATGGCGCTCATGCAACGCTGCTGGCACCAGGACCCCGGACAGCGCCCCGACTTTGCAGCCATTATCGCGCAGCTGAGGTGGGTGGGGGCAGAGGCGGTGACGAGTGCAAGCTGCCGGTGTGTGGTGGCATGCTTCCAATGCTGCAGTCGAACTGGGCAAATTGCATAGGCTGATGTGTCTGTGTTTCACTCAGCCCAGGGTGGAAAGCAGCTGCTGGAGCTCTCATTGCACGCCCATGCACCCTCCTGCATGCGCTGCAGGGAAATTCAGGCCAGGGCGGCAGGCAGCCAGGGCGGCGGCGGCACAGCTCAGCGGCAGGCCAGCACTTCTTAACACAGCTGCAAATCCGCGCACCAATAGAAGCACCCGCGTTTGGCCAAACCCAAGGACTCGGCGTTGCTCCGCACCTCTCACTTTTGTTGATTGCTCCGTCTGCAACTTGCTTTTCTGTTCTCTGTTTGTTTATTTGCACTGTCTGCCGATCGCAGCTTTGACTCACACTCATTTGACCATATTCTGTTAGCGTTCTTACTAGACTGCACGACCGCAGTAGTGTTAGCTAAGTTATGTCTACCTATGTGCTGCAAGAGACATTCTCTTCAACCGGAGCATAGCTAGGGCTGGCACGTGGAGAGGTAATCTTATCACAAATGGTCAGCGGCCTGCGGACTAATCAACTCATGGATTAAAGGGATCGCCAGATACAATGTGATGCTCATCAAACATCACTGCACTACACACTCAGAGCTGTGCGGACGGGAGCAGCGGCAGCGGGTCTGGCTGGCCGCCGCCGGGCGTCGCCGCCGCTGCCGCAGCGCCCGCCGCTTGCGCCAGCACTCTCTGCCGCGCCTGCGCCTGCGCAGCCGCTGCCACTGCCGCCAGGCCGCTCAGACGCTGCGCCTGCGGCTGTGCGGAACCCAGGCTAGAGCTGCGCAGCGGGGGCTGTTGGTGTGGCATTGCAGGCGCGGGTCCCAAGGCAGCAGTCCCGCCTAGCCCGCTGCCTGGTGGTGCGCTGTCGGGTCGTGGCGACGGCGTCTGCATTGCAACAGGCAGGCTACCCTGGCTGCCGCTGTGGCGGTGGCTCAGTGCGCCGCCGGCGCCGCCGCCAGGAGCGCCCAGCTGCCCCTCGCTGCCGCTGTGCCCCAGGGTGCCCCCGCTGCTGCTGCGCTGCGTGGCCAGATTGCCGCCACCGCCATTGCCACCAATGCCGCCGTTTCCGCCGTTGCTGCCGTCGCCACCATTGCCGCTGCCGGCGCTGCCTAGGTTCCAGTCGAATCGCACCCCCAGCTCCGTGAGCAGCTGCACGGATGCGTAAATGCAGCAGAGGGCAGCAAGCAATCAGCAACGGTTGGGCTGCTAGACAGGCCGCGCCCGGATGCCTGGCTGGAAGGCGGCAGCAGGGCCGGTGGAGCGGGGAGCAGCAGCAGCAGCATGCATGGCCGCTGCATGGCAGCAACAGCAGCATGCATGGCCGCTGCATGGCAGCAGCAGCAGCACGCATGGCAGCAGCTGCGGCATGCATGGCCGCTGCAAGAGGAGCGGCAGCACTCGCCTGGGCCGTGTATGTCAGCAGGCCGGTGCGCGCCTTGGCGCAGCGCTCCTTGCTGGTCCCGGGGTGGCTGCAGAACAGTTGTAAAGGAGGGGCAAAAGCACATGGCAGGGTGGCTGCAGAACAGTTGTAAAGGAGGGGCAAAGGCAGCGGAACACAGTGTGGATAGTGGGCATGCCCTCGCCGCGCATCTTCGCTCGGCGGCTGTAGACGACGGCACGTAGCACACGCAGAGGGTGTGGTGCAAGCGCTCGCTGTGCACGCGGGGACCCAGATATCCTGTCCATGCAGCCTCACAAATGAAATGCATACCCCACGAGTGGAAGCGCCTCTCAAGCTGAACAGAAGCACGTGCATGTTTCATGCGCTGCCCTCGTGGCAACACAGCCACACCCTTTGCGTAAGCAACCTTGCGTAAGCAATGCACGCACCTGTAGTGCCACTCCACTTTCATCAGGATGCCCTGCAAGGAGCAGAAGCCAGCACTTGCAGTGTTTGACATGCATTGCCATCTTCTTTTACTGGGTGCCACATCCATGCAGCAGCAGCCGCCAACTCCACAGCGCCAGCGCCCCTTGTGTCGTGCCAGCTTCCAGGTGCACTTTGCCAGCAGCGCCCGATTTCATGCAGTACTGCGCCAGTGCCAAACATGGCGCCCGCCAGAAAACAGCGGCAGCCCCAGCCGCACCATCGGGGACTGAATGTCCCTGCAAGCAAAGGTGGGTGGGCGAGCAAACGGGGCTGGTAAGTTGCAAGCTTGTTGAGTTGACGATGGGCCGAATTTGACCTGACCAACTGTTGTGTTCACCAACCATTAGGCACAAGTTGTCGGGCCCACCTGTAGGTGACAGAGGTGCCCCCTGTGTCGAGCTCGCTCCGGTGCTTGTAGCAATAGTCGTCCAGCCGCTGCTTGATCTGCAAGTAGAGTTTTGCAGTTTGTATGGTGGCCAATGAGCACTGGATCGTTTTGGCCAGCCGATGCTTGATCTGCAGCGCACCAAAGACACAAACACATGCTTATGTGTAGCACAGGGTGACGACACAGAGCTACTGTAAAAGCAACACCGGCAGCGCTGCCTGGGCCAAGGTCCAGGCAACAGCGCGGCGCCTGAAATGCAACAGCAGGCGGCTAACGACTGCAACGCCGACTTGCCGTGCGCAGCAGGTCGGGGCGCTGCGCCGCCTGGGCCAGGTCGAGCAGCAGGTGGAAGCTGTCCTCCATCACCTCTGCAGAGTAAAACAATGACAACAAAGTGCAGCAGTGCAGATAGAAACAGGAAACGAGTGCCCAGCAGCAGGTGGACGCTGTCCTCCATCACCTCTGCATGTGAGAAAGCAAAACAACAATGAGAAGTATGGGATCAGCATTACGCTCGCCCAGCACGCGGTTGGGCCGCCATTATCTGGCCCCTATCTGTGCAAACCCGACACAGACAGCAGCACCACCCACCTGAGGCGGACAAGTTAATGAAGGGGGTGTCCCGCAGCACGCGGTTGGGCCACCACACACGCCCGTTGTCCTTGTCCAGAAAGCGGGTGTAGTTCAGGTGGATTTCTTCGACCTGCAATCATTGTTGAGCTAGCCAATTGACTCAACCCTAGTCACTATGATTGTTGGCAGAGGTGCCCTTGTCCAGGAGGCGGGGTGCAGTTGAGGTGGATCTCCTCCACCTGAGAATGACAGGATGAGCAACAGCAAGAAGAACGTTAAACAACAACCATGTGGGCATTTCCTTGGGCGGGAAGCGGGTGTAGTTGAGGTGGATCTCCTCCACCTGCAACCATTCGAGTGGCCAACCAATTGACTCGACCATGCATGTGCTTTGCCAGAGGGGTTGCTGTTGAGAAAGCGGGTGTAGTTGAGGTGGATCTCCTCCGCCTGCACATTGCAGCTGGGGCGCACCAAGGTGAGGGGTGGATGCAAGTGCACTTCCAGCCGACATTGGCTGCAGCAGACAAACCGTTGTGATTGAAGCTGCGCTGCAATGCAGTGCAAAGCTCAAGCTGCGCTGCAATGCAGTGCAAAGCTCAAGCTGCGCTGCAATGCACGTGCAAAGCACACGATGCCATAATGCGATCATGCTCTACTTGCGAAAGGGACTGCGACTGTGCATGTTGTGGGTGGCATGCTGACTCACGTCGTGGCGCGCGGCGCCGCCGCCCGTCGTGCACAGCAGCAGCGTGTCGCCCACATCAAAGGGGTGCACCAGGAAGATGAACACCACATTTTCACTGCAGTTGAGAGGCAGAAAATAGAGCTGGTGAGCACCACGGCATGCATCAACATCAAACGGGTGCACCAGGAGGATGAACACCGCGTTTTCACTGTGGCAGAGCGGGCCGGCAAAGGAATGTGTCAGCGTGGTGTGAGGCCTGCAGCCATGTGCTGCCGGAAATGCAAGGGGGTAAGGCGGTTGGGCGGCTCGTGTTCGTCGCTTGCCAAAACCCAATAACCTCTACTCCATCCATGTGCTCACTAGATGTTGGTGATGGTGGACTGAAAGATGAACGAGAAGGCCAGCAGCACTGCAGCAGACAAATGGAAGAGGCAGCAAACACGCATGCAATCAGTTGGGGTGGCGTGGCAGGCCAGCAGCATTAACGGCGGCGCAGCGTGCACCAGCATGCACGGGCTGCACAGACGGGAGCATGCCGGCGGCGAGCCTCAAGTTGCGGCACTCACGGGCGCTAAACGCGGTCCAAAACGAGTCGTTCAGTGGGACGCCCCAGACTGCGATGGCGCACACCACCCAGAGCACCAGCAGGAGGCCGAGAATAAACCAGTCCAGCTTCTGTACAGATCAGAAAGGACAGCGGAAAGGAAGGGCCATCAGTTGTGTGCACACCACCCACAGCACCAGCAGGAGGCCCAGGATGAACCAGTCCAGCTTCTGCATAGGTAAAAGAAAGGGTGCCAAATGGTCCAGTGAGCGACGCACAGCGGCAGGTGCCAGCAGCGCAGCAGCGGGAGAGGCCAACTTCACTTTTTTTCCCAAGCAGACGAATGCAGCTGCAGCCGAGGCAGCGTCCACGATCGCAGCTGCAGCCGAGGGCTACTGTGCAGCTGATGCAGGGCCGCAGGCAGCAGCAGGCGCGCCTTGAGGATGCGGTTGGTGCCATATGGCCCACAAAAAAACAGCTGCAGCCAACGCAGCCAGCAATGCCAAAACCAGCGCGCCTTGAGGATGCGGTTGGTGCCCAGCAGGCTGGCCCGCAGGTTGGCGCGGTCCTTGTGCAGCTGGCGCACCATGCGCACCGCGTTCTGTGGCAAAGATTAGCAACAATTGAAGCGAGATCATTGGCTGCGTGGCCAGCCAGATGCTGCCATATACAGGTTGCTACCAGTTGCGCAGACAGTCGGCTGCGTGCACAGCAGGCTGCTCGCAGGGAAAGCCTCCTCCGGCACGCAGCCCGCCGCCATAACACCAGTGGAAAAGCGTTTGTTTAGGCACACAAAGTGAGCTAACTGCTCACCTCTTCTGTAACCCAGCCGTCCGCGTCTCGGTCCAACGTGTCGAAGGCATAGTCCGTTTCCAGCCCTGCATGGAGATTTACAAATTGCCAGTTGATTGGCTACCCTTTGACTAGTTACAGACAAGCCGCAATCCGAAGGCATAGTCCGTTTCCTGCCCCGCAGCAACCTCGAATGTCTGCAGATTACTGGCGCACAGCCGCCATGCGCCCTAATTGCGACAAGCGTGTTGCAATTTGTAGCTCAGCCTGGTGAAGACAGTTGGCGCGTAACATCCATCCACACACCCGCCCACCTGCCCCTTGAGCCTCCAGGAACGCCCTCAAGTCCTGTCGACCACAGCATTGCTCAGCATTGATAGCATCCACACAGCTGGCCCACAGCGCTCACCTGCCCCCCGTGCCTCCAAGAACGCCCTCAAGTCCTGCCGATCGAAGCCCCGTCGCCTCGGCGGCCGCAGCGCGCTCGCTGGCACCATGCTGCGCCGCGCTGTGCTGGGCGCGCTTGCAGGGCTGGCCGTGCCTGCTGTGCCTGCTGCGCCCAGCCTGAGAGGCAGCCGTGAGGTTGGCAGGGCAGGCGCTGCCGCAGCAGGCAGGAGCGGCGGGGCAGTGCTGCCGGGTGCTGTGGCTGGTGGCAGCATGATACCGCCTCCTGCTGTGCCTGCGGCGGGCGCAGCAGGCGCAGCAGGCACAGCAGGCGCGGAGGCTGCATCCTCCTCCTCCTCCCCATCGCTCCCGAACAGCTCTGCAAGCCCCAGCGAAGCCGCCACATCGCTGAAATCTCGCTGCAGGGTGGGTGTCCGGCCGCCGCTGGGGGAATGCGGCGGGGCAGCGGCAGCGGCGGCTGCCGCCGCCTCTCGTGCTGCTGCCGCCTCGGCCGCCTGCCGTGAGGCACGCTCGGCGGCGGCGCGAGCGGCGGCCGCTTTTGCTGCATCCAGCTCTGCTTGGGCGTCCTCGGTCAGCTTCTGGCGCACTTTCAGGAACGCCATGACGCGCTTCTGCTTGGCAAGATGAGAGGAGGTTCGGTTGTTAGTGCAAGGAAAGTTGCGGCTCTTGGCGCACTTTCAAGAACGCCATGGCGCGTTTCTGTTCAAGGGGCAGGTGGGAAGCAAAGGAAGAATTGCAGTGGTTTGGACCAGCTTCAGGATCGCCATGGATGCACGTGTGCGGTTTCTTGGCCCGAGAACGTCAGCCGCACCTGATAAATGAAGCGACCCAGCGCCCGGGCGTCCGCTTCAGAGCGCAGCACCGTCCCTTCCTCCTTGCCGAGCACCGGGCGGTCGCCCACGTGCCCCGCCAGCGCGTTGGCCTTCCAGTACTTGAGCTGTGGAGTGGGAAATGAATGGTGGGCATTACTTAAATTGAAGAACAGGGCGGTCGCCCATGTGCCCCGCCAGCGCGTTGGCCTTCCAGTACTTAAGCTGCGCAATGGGAAACAGATTGTGGGGTTTCAGGCTTCCAGTACAGTACAGGAAGTTTGAGGCGGTCCTTGCAGGTGCTGGCCATCTATTGCGGCTGGAAAGCGAGGCAGCCGGCTGGCTGGCTATCCTGTCAACACCACAAGGTGTCCTCCCAACCCAAGCAAACTCATAAGCAGCCATGAAAAGCCCACCCGCAGCTCGTCCTCCAGAAAGTGCCGCTCCCTGTCCGCCAGCAGGTGCGCTGTGCTAAGGTCGCCCGCCCTGCTGGTCAGCACCACTTGGTCCTGCTGCCGGTGGTGCCCCAAAAAGGCGCTGAACCCGGCCGCCAGAGCTGCGGTTGGGGAGATTGGTGCTTGCTGCTGCGCCGCCTCGGCTCCCAGGCCTTTGGAGCTGGCGCTTCCAAAGCTGCGGGGGCTGGTCAGCGTACGGGCGCCCAGCGTGCCCAGCGTGCCCAGCGTGCCACGCACAGGGCTGCTGAGCGCGCCTAGCGTGCCGCGCAGCCCCGCGGCGCGTGGCGGGGCTTTGTCGCCGCTACCGCCGCCGTCGCCACTGCTGGGGCTGCCTGGAGCGGCGGGGTCGCCGCCGCTACTGCTGCTGTGCAGCTGTGGGCCGGCATCAGACTTGGCCCTGCATGGGCGATATAGGCAGCAGAACTGGAGCTTTCACAACCAGGCAAAGCGGCATGGCTGCACAAGTTTGCGTGTGTGGAAAGTACCGCTACAGCGGCATAGCATCCAGTGCCTTTGCCATACCACATCAAGTCGATATAATCAATCACCTGCGCAGCAAGTCCTCAGAAGCCGCTTTCTCGATGTCCCCTGCCTCCACGTCCTGCAAACAAGTGGAAGTTCAGTGGCACAATCAGCTGATCAATACGTGTGTGCAGAGGCATCCCACACACCTTGCATGCGGCACCATCTGCCTGAGCAGCGCCTGCCTGCCAAGCTGCTTTCAATTGCCGGAAGAGCAGCAAGGCAAGCTGCCACCTACCTCTCCAAGCGACCGCCGCCGCGCGTGCAGGCTGCGCGGCAGCGCCCATCCCATGCGCGCTAGGCGCTGCCGCCAGGTCAGCGGCGGGGGCTGGTCCTGAAACGAGGGGAGAGCAGAGCAGGGCTAGTTTGGAGTGCACGACAATGCTTTGGAGTGCAAAGCACACACGCACATGCCCGTCCACAGCCAGCGCTGAGAAAAAAGTACTCCACTACACGGAATCGCACCGACGTCGTCCGAAGCAGCTCCTCTCCACCATCCTTGTGTGCACCCTTGCCAGCACTTCCCCCAACCGCTGCTTTGCCGGTTGGCATGGCGGCTGCGGCGGCAGCTGCGGCGGCTGCCTCGACTTGTGCCACCCGCAGCTGGGTGAGCAGATCGGGCGGCACAACGTGCTGCTTGACCACCTGCGGTAGGACAAGATGTGAAACGGCAAAAGGACGGTACATACGGGTTTGATTACCGAATGCCCAGCGGCAAAGTGTGCGGATCTGCTGGCTACTACGGGACAAGGAGCGGTAGGCCCACCTCCGGGCCGTCGCCGCCCTGCAGCCCCCGGAACATACAATGCAACATGATGATGCAGGGTTGTGCTGTATGTGTATAGATAACCAGGAACACAAGATAAACAGCCCACCTCTGGGTCGTCGTCATCCTCCAGCCCCCGGCTCAGCAGCAGCTGCAGCAGCGCTTCCTATGGCAAGAGATCAGGCGGTGTGGTGCGTTAGGTATCAGAGAGATGCGCCTTTGCAAATGTGGCCTGCCTGCTCTGTGGACCATTCACGGCCCATCGTGCACGGGCAGGCAGGACAAGAGCTGTCGCTTCCAGGGCACTGCAACCTTCTCTCCAGAAGCAGAATGCCACACCT
>VFQQ010002728.1_pt1 | contig 18948 bp, 35 predicted proteins | sample 3512341 | NCBI WGS metagenome assembly VFQQ01 (sample SAMN10412373, study PRJNA504923) | tailings metagenome | isolation source: Relicate 2 Philex TSF1 revegetated site | place: Philippines: Tuba, Benguet | collected 2017-08-29 | reverse complement strand
CATCACCAGCATCAGCAGCTGGCCCTGCAATGAGGGTGGAGGGTGGGAGGGTGGGTGGGTGTAGTGGCGCCAGCCAGGTGGCACGTAGGCTACTGCAAGTTGCCATGACCATGTTCATGTTCATGAGCATCCACGAAGCAGGGCTGCGCCTGGGCAGCAACACGTACACCCCCTTCAATCACCTGGCAGGCCACGCCCAGCAAAGCCACCAGCCGGCGGTGCACGCAGGTGCGCAGCAGGGACGCCTCGTCCCACACGTGCCGAGAATCCATTCCGGGGGCCAGCTCAGCCACCTGGTAACGGTAGGTGAGGTTCATTTGGCACAAGTCATAACTAGCACAGCCATTTGGCAAAATTCGCACAGGCAGCAAGGGGCATGCAGGTTCCTCCGGCAACCCCCTTTGTGAAGCAACGCAGCAGATGCCACTGTCGGATGCCAGTTGCTTGCTGATATGATAACACACAAGAGGGCCTGCCGAGCGTTGCTCAGGGGTTCGTGAGCAAACCCAGCTCACCTTCACTGCCACATCCTCGTAGCCGCCCAATCGGCCCAAGTAGACAGCACACGAGCTGCCCTCCCCCAGCAGGCAGAGCCTGCCATCTGGAGCCGTCTGCATCTCCAGTTCGCCTGGCGCCAGCCGCAGCGAGTCAGTGGGCAGGCCCCACTGCCGGCTGGCGGGTGGACCGGCTGCACCGGTCTCAAGCAGGCCGGCGTTGCTGTTTCGGCTGCCGCCGCTGCAAAACCTGCCCCAGCTGTTGTGCTGCTGCCCCTCATCCACTGCCTGCAGGCGGGCATAGCCGCCTGCTGGCATGGTTGTTGTTGCTGCTGCTGCTGCTGCCACCATAGGCCGGCTGCCCCACCGCAAGGAGCCAACCTGATGCGTCAGCGCTGCCGGCAGCCGCTCTAGTGGCACCAGCTCAATGCGCTGCCCAGGCCGGCTTAGCTGCGACAGCAGCATGCTTTCAATCCGATGCCGCCGGCTGCAGCTGCTGCTGCCACGCACTGTTTGTGGCATATCATGCTGCCGTTTGCTGACCGCGCCTGCTTGCGGTTCTTCCAACAGGCAGACCTCACTCGCTTCTGCGTGCTTGTGCAGCCTGCGGGGCGATCGTTCGTGCAGCCGCTGGCGACGCCACAATAGCCCAGCTGTGGCAGCGAGCACCAGCAGGGCAAGTGGTACCAGCGCCGCTGCTGCACGTGCGCGGCGGCTGGCGGGATGTGATGGTTGGGCTATGTGAAACATATTGGTGACCGATTTTTCGTCTTCTTGGAGTGTGAGGGCGGGCATCGCTTTGACGAGGCAGCGCGGCAGCTCCAACGCCAAGCTCCCATTGGGGACGCTCCTGCGGCCATAGGGCGGGTGTCCAGAGCATCAACAGCGTGGCAAGACAGCCAGCAGCGATGCGTGGCAAGCAACGGACAACAAGCGACAGACATAGGTGGGCATTTGGTCTGCACTAATGCGGGCCAATAACCGTCACGCCCAGCCAGGCAGGATGCTCACAAGAGATGAAACGAGGCTGCGTTGGGCGAGTTGCACCAGCTGGGCGGAATGGTTGAGGGCTTGAGGCCTGTCCCCGTCAGACCGAGCATGGTGAGCTCGGGCCAGGGGAGGGTTGACGGCAGCGTCCCAGTCAGGGCTGCGTTCTCCGCCAGAACCAGGTGGTTAACGTGCGGCATGGCGCCTGGCTCCAGCCAAGCGGAGGGGAAGAGCGGTCCTGACAGGCGGTTGGCCCGCACAGACAGGCCGGACAGAGACTGTACGTGTTGGGAGGGTGGACAAGGGGCAGAGGTTGGTTACCACAAGGGATCATCCCCCCGGGGGGAGACAAGGCTGCACATACTACTTGCTAAACGATTTGAGGAGGTTATGCCTTGAGCCCACCTGGGAAGCTGCCCATGCAACCGGCAGCGTGCCGGTGAAGTGGTTCACTTCGAAGTTCACGAATTCCAAGTGCGGGTGGGCCTCGAAGATGTGAGCAGGAAGGGGGCCGCTCAGCGCCATGTTTCCCAGGCCCCTGCAATGCAAGGTGATCAGGACATGGAAGGGTGACACTCCGCCCCTGTACTTTGCAGCTGTCGGATGGCGGTCAAACTGTACGCTGCGGCACTTGTTGCAAGCCGCTCACACCCCTACACTGTACTCACAGTAGGGTCAGGGATGGAAAACCGCCATGCTCCCAGGCCGTGGGGAAGGTGCCGGTCACACCCAGCCCCATCAAATTGAGGAAGCGCAGCGCCGGGAAGCCCGCTGCCCACTCAGGCGGGAGGACATCGCTGGCGGCGGCTGGCTGGGGCACGTCTGTGGGCGTAATGATGTGCAAGCCCCGCAGGCGGTGGAAGCCGCGAGTCCAGGCTGCCGGCAGTGGTGGCACGACGTGCATCACCAGCGTCAGCTCCTCGAGTGCAGGCAGCACCTCGGGGCTGGCACCCCAGCTGGCCGGCAGCGCTGACTGCACGCCGTTGCCACGCTGCACCGCCGGCCCGGTCAGGTTTCCGCTGCTGTTGCGCGACATGGGCACTGGCTGATGGGCGGGCGGCAGCAGGGGCAACGTGGTCCTGTTGCTGGCTTCAATGTGCAGGCTGGTCAGCCGTGGCAGTGCGCCGGGCTGCACATCAATGAGCGGACCCTCGAGTGCGGGCACCGTGACCTCAAGCCTGCGCAATGGGGCAGGCTGAAGGCCTTGCCGATCCGCAGGGCGGTACCAGCAACCTTTGCGGCAGCTGGCGGCTTGTAAAACCTGCAAAGATCCGCAAAAGAATACGTTGCCACACAATGCATCTCACCCCCAGTTGCTAAGCCCCCCACACCACCAGTACTAACCCAAACTCACATTTCGAGGGCGGGGAAGGCACCAGGCAGGCCCCACTGTGCTGGGATGGCAGCCAATGGAGGCGCGTCCTCCAGCTCAATGGTGAGCTGCCGCAGCGCGCCAAAGCGAGCCAGGTCGGGCAACAGCAACACGTGTGCCGCTCTGGGCTGGGCCTTGCTACTTGGCGGGGGCCTTGTGTCCCATCTTGCAACGATGCTTGTCACGTGGCCAGTGCTGCTGCACTCCACGCGCCGCCAGCTGCAGTGCGGCCGGGCGTCGCTGGGCTGCCAGCCGTGCCAGCTGTCGGGCGGGACGACGGCGTCGGCCAGGCTCTGCCGCAGCGCGATCATCACCGCCCCTGCAAAGGGAGGCAAAATGTGCAAAGCCCCGTTGCTTTGCATGCCAACGTGCTGTGTTATTTTTCATTCCAAGCATTCAGGGTGCCTAGGAGCAGCACAAACAACCGTTTAGTGACTCCAGGCAGGCCGCAACATGGCCACGTGTTGCACGTGGCGCCAACTCGCCTTCCTCAGCCGTGGTAAGCGGCCCAGTGGTGTCAGCAGCAGCCTGCCCCACCAGCGCCAGTAGCAGGGTCAGCAGGACTGCCACACGGCGGCATGGTGGTGACGTTTGATCGCAGGCTTGCGAGGCCATGGGGCCAGGCCGAGGCTTCAGTGAGCCATCGCGTGGCTCGCCGCGGCGGCAGCGGCGGCGGCAGCTGGCCAGGGAGGACCGGCTGGCGCGGTTGCGCGCTCAGGCCTGGTTCCGCCACACAAAGGAGTGCTGTGCTGCTGTGTGCCGCGCCGAAAGGCTCCGGCTCCGGCTCGCGGCGCTACACGTGGGTCCCACGGGGGGGATCGCCCTGCGCTGTGTGTGTGCGTTTCACGAGGGTCAGAGGTCTGCAGGCTCGAACGGTGTCCCCAGGGGATGTCTCCTGCTGCGCATGCACATGGAGTGGCGCACTTGGGGAGCGGCGGCAGCGGCGCACGATGGCCTGAGCACATGCTGACATCTTGCTTGCTGTGGGTCGCCACACCAGCTCTACCAGCCACTGCATGCCTGCCTTAAGAGCTCAACCAAGGCCATCTGCTACTTGCCACTGGGAGTTGGTGCGGCAGGCTGAGCCGCAGCGTTGGTGTCCTGATGGGACGGGCTGGAGGGTAGGCCAGAGCCAATTGAACATGTGTTTAGCCGGTAAGCTGTCACAATTGAGGATTTCTGAACGGGTGGGTTTGCAGCAAAAGGGCGTGATTGCAGGAGAGCAGGCTGAAGGAGAGAATGTTTTGTCTAAAACTCACAAATTCTTTTAAAACACACACATTCTTTAATTTGAGAAGGTACACATTATCGTGGGCAGCACTGAGGCAACATGCCTCCTAGGTGCAACAAATATCTGACTGTACAATTGCAATCGCAACAGCTCACGGCAACTCCCCTCCAGGGCACGCTGCTCAGGAGGCTATCAGCCCACATCACTGGCGCGCAGGCGGCGCAGCGCTTCCTCCGCCGTGGGCCGGCGCAGCGGGTCGGGTCGAATACACTCCTGAATCAGCGCCAGCACGGGCTGCCAGGGTGCAGGGCGGGTGGGATATGAGCGTGCCAGCACAAGGGACATGCATTTGTTTTGATAAAATCCCTCGCACTTAGCCCCCTGCCTGCAACCCACCACAGGCCCAGGGCACCACCCCCCTCCCGCCACACCTGCGGGCAGTCGTCGGGCGCGGTGGGCAGGCACAGCTGGCCGCGCGCCGCCAGTGGGCGGCCGGTGCACAGCACCGTGAGCAGCACTCCCAGGCTGTACACGTCTGCTTGGGTGGTGCAGGGCAGGCCCAGCAGCTGCTCCGGGGCTGCGGATGGTGGTGTGGGGCGGTTGGGGGTGGGCAGTTGCACCGGGCGGGGTTTGAGAGCGCGTGCACGTTTGAAGGTTTCTACCAGCCAAACACACGTGCTGAATTCACGATATCCCACACCAAGCTGCAACCAGCCTGCTCTTACCTGCGTATTGCGTGGTGCCGCCCACCGCCTGGCGCGAGCGGCTGCCCAGGCGCTGCGCCACCCCCAGGTCGGTTAGCTTGGCACGCAGCTCGGCGGTCAGCATCACGTTGCTGCAGGGAGGGGAGGGAGATTGGGGGGAGCAGGAGGAAGCTGGAGTACGCTGCCGGCCAGTTTGCTTACAGCCGAAGTGCAGCCAAGCGGCTAGCTCAGTGCACTGCAAGCGCAATGCAAGGCGCAGCATGCCACCTCCAGCTGCCGCCCCACCTGGGCTTGAGGTCTGCGTGCTGCACGCCGCAGCTGTGCAGGAAGGCCAGCGCCTCGGCCACGTCCAGGGCCACTTGCCGGCCCCTGCAGGTGGTGGAAGAGCAGATAGGTAGGTGGGTGGTGGGTGCGAGGAAAGAGCAGAACACGCACAACTTATGCAAGGCCAGCTTGCCAGCACGAGACAAGATCAAGCACAAAGCAGCCAGTCCGCCGCCCAATGCCTGCCAACACAACTTCCCCTGCCCTGACCTGGCCGCCCAGCGCAGCGCGTCACGGGTGTCGGGCCGCTGCAGCGCGCTGTGCAGGTCGCCGCCCCGCATCAGCTCCATCACCAGCATCAGCAGCTGGCCCTGCAATGAGGGTGGAGGGTGGGAGGGTGGGGCTGCAACCGCGATGGCACACAGAGAGCCAGCATGCATGGGGCTGCAGGCAAGTCAACAGCAGTGACCAAGCAATGGCTCACAGTTGGCCAACACACTGCGCTCCAGCAACTGCCTGCCCACTCCCCTCGCACCACGCACCTGGCAGGCCACGCCCAGCAGGGCCACCAGCCGACGGTGCACGCAGGTGCGCAGCAGGGAAACCTCGTCCCACACGCGCCGAGAATCCATGCCGGGGGCCAGTTCAGCCACCTGGTGACGGGAGGGTATGGTTCATTTGCACACGGCACTGGCAGTAAGTGGCATGCAGGTTCCTCCGGCAACCCCTCCTTGCAAAGCAACGCAACAGACCCCACTGTAACATGCTAGTCGCCTGCAGACAGCAAAACATAAGGGCCTGCCAAGCGTTGCTCAGGGGTCCGTACGTGCGTACCCAGCTCACCTTCACTGCCACATCCTCATAGCCGCCCAGCCGCCCCAAGTAGACAGCGGATGAGCTGCCCTCCCCCAGCAGGCACAGCCTGCCATCTGGAGCAGTCCGCATCTCCAGTTCGCCTGGCGCCAGCCGCAGCGAGTCAGTGGGCAGGGCCCACTGCCGGCTGGTGGGAGCTGCAGGCCCAGATGCGCCTGCCTCAAGCAGGCCAGCATTGCTGTTTCCGCCGCTGCCAAAGCTGCCAAAGCTGCCCCAGCCGTTGTGCTGCTGCTCCTCATCCACCGCCTGCAGGCGGGCGTAGCCTGTCGCTGGCATGGCAGCTGCTGTTGCTGCTGCCACCTTAAGCCGGCTCCGGCTGCCCCGCCGCAGGGAGCCAACCTGGTGTGTCAGCGCTGCCGGCAGCCGCTCCAGAGGCACCAGCTCGATGCGCTGACCAGGCTGGCTCAGCTGCGACCGCAGCATGCTTTCAATCCTATACCGCCGGCTGCAGCTGCTGCCGCCGCGAGGCTTTGGCCCCTCATCCCGCTCACTTGCTCGCCCATCAACCAGCAAGCTGACCTCGCTCGCGTCTGCATGCGTGTGCAGCCTGCTGGCGGGCCGCTCATGCAGGCACCGGCGACGCCACAGCAGCCCGGCCGCGCCAGCAAGGACCAGCAGGGCCAACGGTACCAGCGCCGCTGCTGGCGGGTTGCGGCGGCTGGCGGGATGTGACGACTTCGCCAGGATAAACATGCGGACAACGACTTGGTCGTCCTCTAGGATTGTGAGGTCAGGCATGGCTTTGATGAGGCAGCGCGGCAGCTCCAGCGCCAAGCTTCCATTGGGGACGCTCCTGCGGCGCATGCCATTGGGGGGTGTCTAGAGCATCAACAGCATGGCAAGGCAGCCGGCAGCGACGCGTGGCAAGCAACAGCCAACAGGTGACGAACAGAGCATGTGGGCATAAGGCCTACACTGCTGCGGACCAAACCATCACGCTCAGCCAGGCAGGATGCTCACAACACATCAAACACGGCTGCGTTGGGCTGGTTGCACCAACTGGGCGGGATGGTGGAGGGCTTGAGGCCTGTCCCCGCCAGACTGAGCGCGGTGAGTTCCGGCCAAGGCAGGGCTGGCGGCAGCGTCCCGGTAAGGGCTGCATTGTACGCCAAAACCAGGTATTTGAGGTGCGGCAGGGCGCCTGGTGCCAGCCATGCCGGGTGGAAGAGCGGTCCTGACAGGCGGTTGGCCCGCACCGACAGCCCCTCAACAGACTGCAAGTGTTGGGGGGATGGACCAGGAGAGGAAGGGCCAGAGATGGGTTGTCACATGGGATGGGGGGTAGAAAAGGCTGCACATGCAGCTGCTCGCTGAGTAATGCCAGGAGGCTGTGCCAGGAGGCTATGGCTTGAGCCCACCTGGGAAGCTGCCCACGCAACCGGCAGCGTGCCGGTGAAGTTGTTCATCTCCAAATTCACGGTTGTCAAGTGCGGGTGGGTCTCAAAGATGTGTGCAGGAAGGGGGCCGCTCAGCGCCATGTTTCCCAGGCTCCTGCAACGCAAGGTGATCAGGACACGGAAGGGTGATACTCCGCCCCTATACTTTGCGGCTCTTGGTTGGCGGTGAAACTGCATGCTGCGGGCCTTGGTGCAAGCCGCCCTCAACAGGCCTACTCACAGTTGGGTCAGGGATGGAAAGCCACCCTGCTCCCAAGCCGTGGGGAAGGTGCCGGTCAAGCCCAGCCGCATGAAATTGAGCCAGCGCAGAGCTGGGAAGCCCGCTGCCCAATCGGGAGGCAGCACATTGCCGGCGGCGGCTGGCTGGGGCACGTCCGTGGGTGGCGCGATGAACAAGCTCCGCAGGCGGCGGAAGCCGTGAGCCCAGGCTGCCGGCAGTGGTGGCACCACTTGCAGCACCAGCGTCAGCTCCTCGAGTACAGGCAGTACCTCGGGGCTGGCGCCCCAGCTGGCCGGCACAGCTGACCGCAGGCCACCACCACGCTGTACTGCTGTGCCCGTCTGATTGCCGCTGCTGTTGCGCGACAGTGACGCTGACTGCTGTTTGGATGGCAGTGGGGGCAGCGTGGTCCTGTTGCTGGCTTCAATGTGCAGGCTGGTCAGCCGTGGCAGTGCGCCGGGCTGCACATCAAAGAGTGGGCCATCGAGCGTATGCACCGTGATGTGAAGCCTGCAGAATGGGTCAGGCCGAAAGCATTGCCACAAACGGTAGCAGAGACTTTCGTGGCAGCTGGCGGCACGTAAGACCTGCCAAATACTACGTTGCCACACAGTGCATCTCACATTCACTTGCTAAGCCCCCCACACCACCAAACCAAACCCAAGCTCACATTTCGAGGGCGGGGAAGGCGCCACGCATGCCCCACTGGGGCGGGATGGCAGCAATTGGAGGAGCTTCATGCAACTCAAATCTGAGCTGGTGCAACGAACCAAAGCGCGCCAGTTCGGGCAACAGCACCATGTGTGCCGCGCTGGGCTTCGCCTTGCTACTTGGCGGGGGCCTTGTGTCCCAGTTTGCAACGATACTTGTCACGTGGCCGGCGCTGCTGCACTCCACCCGCCGCCAGCTGCAGTGCGGGAGGGTGTCGCCAGGCTGCCAGCCATGCCAGCCGTCGGGCGGGATAACTGCATCAGCCAGGCGCTGCCGCAGCGTGCGCATCACCGCACCTGCACAGGAGGTAGAGGGTGCACTGGCCAGCTGCTTTGCATGCCATCGTGCAGTGCCATCAAGCAAGCAAGCATTCAGGGTGCCTAGGTGCAGCGCAAACTACCATTTGCTGATTCCAGGCTGCAAGCAATCCCATGGCATGGCCACGTGTGCACGTGCGCCAACTTGCCTTCCTCAACCGTGGTAAGCGGTCCAGCGGTGCCAGCAGCAGCCTGCCCCACCAGCAGCGCCAGCAGCAGCGTCAGCAGCAGGGCTTCCACACGGCGGCATGCTGGTGCCGCTTGGCCGCAGGCTTGCGAGGCCATGGGGCCAGGCCGAGGATCAACTAGCCATCGCGTGGTCCTCCGCGGCGGCGGCGGCAGCGGCGGCTGCCCGTGGCGAGGAAGGCAAGTCTGGTGCTGCAATTGCGTGTTATGGTTTATGCCATGCACGCAGGTGCGCTGCGCGCCGCGCCAAAACGGCGCCACGCTCCGGCTCGGGGCGCTACACGTGGGTCCCACGAAGGGGAAGCGCCCGGCTGCGTTGCACCGGTTCAACAGGGTCAGCAGGTCTGCAGGCAGCGGACGGGTGGGCACAGAGGGCTGTCTTGCTGCGCATGTCGCGGTGACATGCGCCGGCAGCGGCGGCGGCAGCGAACCTGCAGCAAACGATGGCCTTTGCTTTAGGTCGCCAAACCCGTTCTATCAGCCTGCATAGCTTGCCTCGACAGCTCAACCACGCCTGTCTCATTCTACTACTCGCCATGATTGTGTGTGCGGCAGGTTCAGGCGCAGCTCGTGTGGCACAACTGCACGTGCTGGAGGGTAGGCTAGAGCCAATTCTACATGTGCTCAGCCATAGTTCTTGTGGCTGCAGAGAACAGTATACAGTGCAAACGGTTAGGCGTCTGTTGCGCGAGCCCTGTGCACATGAACACCGGGAAACACCTTGCGAACACCACGAGCATCCCGAACATTGCCGTGCATCGGGCTCTGACTGACAAACAGAATTCCGTCTGGGAGTTTTCCTTATTGATAGCGACGCACATGTGTGGTTGCACTTTGTGACGTCAACCATGTGAAAGGCGGTGATGATCCTGCGCCCACATCTTGCCCAAACACTGGTGCATGGCACGCTCGACGCCTGCCGCACTGCCGCCGCTGGTGAGCCACAGTGGCGCAAGTGCCTGCGCAGCACAGGTGCCAGCAGCAAGGCTAGAACGCGCTCAGCAGTTTTAAGTGCTGGGCAGGACTGCATCCAGTAACCTTGGTCCTGGAGTGCATGCCGCACCGTGCATGCATGGGCCGCCTTGCTACCCCGGCTGAGTGGCGGCGGCGGCACCAATGGCCGCAGAGCTGCAGGAGCCAGCCGGCGCCCTGTGCGGGCCCGGGAGCGCCATGAGGAAGCTGCAGGACCTCCGCGTGGCTAGGGTTACCGCGCCGCACACGCAAGGGAGTCGGCGGGAAGGTGCCTTCCCGAGCGCGGTCGGCGCACACGGTAGCTCGCCGGTGACACTTAATGGTTCGTGCCTGCCGCCTGCGTCAATCTAGCCTCCCCTCTGACAAGCAAGCCCCTCCTGAGCACCCAGCCCCCACCTTGCCCCACCGCCTTTCCCGCCGCCCGTTCCCCCGGCCATGCGCCGCCTCCTGTGCCTGCTGGCTGTGGCCCTGCTGGCCGCAGCCCCCGTCCACAGCCGCCAGCTGAAGGTGGGCAGTTTGATAGGGCTTTCGCATGCCTAAGAACAGTGCCAGCTATGTCCCCATGCTACGCTGCTGATGCCGCCGTGCACCCCTTACGCTCATCACACCCACGCACTTCCCTGCCCTGCTGCAGTTTGACTTCCCGGCTGCCAGCCCATCGCCCTCGCCCTCCAAGCCCAACGCCCCCACGCAAGCGTGCGTGGACTCCTACAACGCTGTCGTGGACGGAAACACGGGCGCATGCCGCGACGGCGCCAAGCTCAGCGACTGCTGCGCTGCGCTGTCCGGCCTCGGCAAGACCTGCCTGCAGTCCGTCTATGACTTTATGAAGGCCACGCCCGAGGACAATGCCAAGGCCTTTGCTTTCCTGTGAGTCAGTGCACGGCACACAAGTGCACAGCGCAGCCATGCTTTGCCAGGCTTTGCGGCTGGCCTGCTGCCCTGTGCTGCCGCCACTGCCCTGCACCGACATGGCCTGCCTGCCCTGCCTGACATCCACCCCCCTCCCATCCTGCCTGCCCTCAGTGAGTCTCTGCTGGAGCAGTGCGCCGGCCCCACCCCCAGCCCCACCCCCGACGAGCCCACCCAGGAGTGCATCGACAGCTTCAACGCCATGGCCGACAGCGGCGTGTGCGGCAAGGATGCCTCCCTGTCCAAGTGCTGCGCCGCGCTGAGCGCCCTGGGCACCTGCCTGGACGACATTGTGGCAGCCATGGAGAAGGAGCCCGCCAAGTATGCCGACACCCTGGATACCATGTGAGGCTGGGGGCGGATGGGTGGGCGGTTTCCAACCAGGTGGCACGGGGCCGGAGGGGTGCCAAGCGCCGCTGCTCCTGTGGGCTGGGGAGGCCCACACCCATGCTCACCAGGCTTCTAACCAGGTCTGCGTGTCACTGCCCCGCCCCTCGCCCTGCAGTAAGAGCATCCGCAAGCAGTGCGGTGGCGGCCCCAGCCCCAGCCCTAATCCCACCCCCGACGAGCCCACGGAGAAGTGTGTTGCCGACTTCAACGCTGCCACGACCGGCCCCTGCGGCTCCGGCAGCACCGTCACCACGTGCTGCGCCGCGCTCAAGGGCCTGGGCAGCTGCCTGGACGACATCATGTCGGCAATGGCGCAGCAGAAGGACAAGTATGCCGACCAGCTGAAGCAGCTGTGAGTGGCCCCTCCTGCTGTTTGTGCCTTGCCAGCGGCGTGCCTGCATGCACTCGCCGCTGCCGCTGCTGCTGCCTCTGTGCAATGTAGCACGGTGCATGCTGTCCTGGAGGATGCCATGAAGCAGTGGGATGCCATGTGCGCCACCTGGCTGTGTGCCCTGCACCGCACGCTCCGGCACAGCTGACGCACCGCCGCGCGCCATCGTTCCTCCTGCTGCAGCGAGGCAATGGTCAAGCAGTGCGGCTCTGGCTCTGGCCCCAAGCCCCCCGGCCCCTCCCCATCCCTGGATGAGAAGTGCCTGGATGGCCTGATGGCCACCTTTGACGACGGCGGCGCTTGCGCCAGCTCCTCCGCAACCGCGTGCTGCAACAGCCTGGACAAACTCGGCAAGGAGTGAGTGATGCACTGTTTGGGAGGCCAAAAGGGTGCCTGGAAGCCAGGGCAGGCGGCTGAACATGCTTCTGCCTCGATGTTGTCTGAATCCGCCCCCCACGCTCCCTGTCCCCTTGCCCTCCGCAGCTGCCTGGAGTCTTTCCTGGCACAAACCAAGCAGGACAACATCACGGTCCACGATGCGTTTGTCGACCTGCTGCAGTCTTGCGGCTGGTGAGCACCTGCGCTTGCCTGTCTTGTGGGGGTTTTCCTTGCATGTGGCTCACTGCATGCAGCTCGCTGCCGCCCAGTGGCAGGGCATTCACAACCCTGACCGTCTTCCGCTCCTGCCACTGTTTTATGCTGCAGGACCATCACCAGCTCCAACAGCGGCACCCGTGCTGCCCCCGAGGTCACCACCCAGGCCATGGTGCGCCTGCAGGAGGTCGGCGCCGCCAAGCTGGCCGTTGTCCCACAGGCTGCACGCCGAGCTCTGGCTGAGACCGCCATTGCCAAGCTGGAGCGGCCGGTTGCCAAGGTGGCAGCCACGCCTTTCTCCAAGGTGGTTGTCTGAGCGCACCAGCTCCGGCACCTGTTGGGGCTGAACGCTGCACCTCGAGTGCTTGCTGGACAGCCCCCATCCGCAATGCTACGAGCACCCACACCATTTGATAACGCTTGGTGCCCTCCGTCTCTGATCCCCATCACCTGCCTCGCTCACCGCCATCAGCTCACACCCTTGCCTCCCACCCCTTTGTCACCAACGCCCCGCCTCCCTCCTGCCAGACCACCACCTTCAGCCTTCCGCCTTTTTATTCCAGCCTGTCATCTTTGGATTTCTAACGATTCCTGCATACATAGCCATCCATCACATGGCTCCCATGATCTGTCGCGATTCCTCCTGAACGGGTGCTGCGTGCAGCGCCCCGCCTTGCTGCATAACCTAGCGCCGCCTGTGCTCACAGAGTACCTTGATGTAACACAGAGCACCTCTGTGAACTTAACAGTAGCTAGGTGACAGTGTCCACAATCCAGCGCCTGCCTCCGCCCGCCATTGCCTGCCACTCCAGACGGCTAGCCCCCGTCGGCAGCGCGTCCGCCGCCCTCCCCTGCCTAACGCCGATCGACTGCAGGCCGCACTTGTCGCACGCAGTAGTAATGCGCTAGGGTGTGAGGGCCGCTTGGCCAGAATGCCCCAGGAATAAACGAGGTATCACCCGTTTCGCAGGCACCGAGTGGGCCATGCCCGCCGCTTCTGCGCTGACGTCTCCGTGAGATGCGCAGTTGAGTGAGCAGCAGCCATGAGTCAAGGAGGCAGCGTGATGGCGCCGACGGCGGACGGCGCGCGCTCGCGGCACAAAGCCGCCGTCCCCAGTGTGCAGAGTTTGATCCAGCTGATGCAGGAGACGGCTGCAGCCGAGGAGGAGCCCTCCAGCGGCAGCCCACGGTCGGTGGCCCGCCCGCCGCCGCCGTCAGTGGCCCGGACGCCGTCGCAGCACTCAGCCCTGCAGCCCCCGCGCTTCAACCAGCAGCAGCAGCAGCAAGGGGAGCCGGGCGACGTGCGGAGCGCCTCGCCGCGGTCTGCAGACTGCAGCGGCAGCGGCGGGCTGCGGCGTGCCAGCAGCGCGGGCGCCAGCTCGGGTGCGGCATTGGTGCACCAGCCGTATGCCGCCAAGCCCTCCCCCGAAAGCATGCGACTGGCCAAGCGCTGCAACAAGGCGCTGGCAGTGCTGGAGCGCCTGCAGCGCCCGGGCACTCGGTCGGGCGGCGATGGGAAGGAGGCCCTTCCGCCGGCGGCGCTGCGCACTTGCAAGGTAGGAGGAAGTGGCGCTTGGTGGCTTGCTGTCAACCCCTGCTCGCTTTCAACCCTGCGCTGCCGCCTGGCTGCCCTGCCGCTGGTGCATTGGCCTCCCTGCGCAGCTTGACTGGGATTTGCGCTGATCTGCGGCGCTGCTGCCTGCCCCTGCAGGCTTTGGTCTTTTGGCATCAGCGCAAGGCCGGCATTCTGGCCGGCTGGGACTGGGGCAGTGGCTGCCTGATCCGGCGGCACCAGGACGGCACCTGGTGAGGATGCTCTTAAATCTGCGATGTGCAGCAGGACAGACGCGCTGTAGCTGTAGTGTGGCACTTGTAGCGTGAGGTGGTTTGGCTGCTGCTGCTGCCCTGCCTGCCCCTGCCCGGCCCTACCCTCTGGCCTTGCAGTGCACCAGCCCCAATATCTGCATGGTTCCTGTCCGCAGGGGGGCGCCCGTGTTTCTCAGGCTGCGCGGCGGCAGCCTGGGCTTGACGCTCGGGCTGCAGCGCCTGCAAAGCGTCAGCGTGCTGCAGGTGGGTACCCGGCGCGGCAGGTTTTGAGCAAGTGCAGGCAGAGAGTTGGTCCGCGCTCCTGTTGTTCGTAGTGCCGCTGCGCTTGGCCAGGACCCAACCTGCCCCCTGCCACCATCTGCAAGTATGCGTCAACCTGAGCACTACCTGCTGCCTTGCGCACCCACCCCACTGTGTCTGCAGACGGAGCGGCAGGTGCAGGAGTTTGTGCGGGACCATGCCAGCCTGTCCGTGGATGCCACCATGCCCTCGGCCTATGTCGACCCGCTGGCACACGACGAGCCGGTCATCAAGACCCTCAAGTGAGCACCCAGCCGCACGTCGGCAAGCATGCTGCAGCGCCGGCAGGGCACCAGCACACCCGCAGGACTGGCCTGCACTGCGCTGCTTACCACATGTGTGAGCGTCTCGCTTCTCGCCCTCACCTGCTTTCTGGCTCCCTCATTTTCATCCCCTGCAGGCACAGCGACGTCTCGCTGCCGCCAGGCGTGCCGGAGCCCTACACAGCCCGCCTGTCTGACGGCCTAATATACGACATCAGCTTGCGCGGTGCGTGTGTTCAGTTTTGATTCAACACTGGGAGCCACTTACTACCGCTTCTAAGCATCAGCTCAACAGCGCAGCTAACCGCATGCTGAAGATTCGCTGCTTACAACACGGCTGCCCTCCTGCACTCATACACCCCAGGCCTTGTCCTTACCCCACCCCTTGCTCAACTGCAGCGGGCCTGATGTACGTCGACGATGCACTGAATGCGGCGGTTTATGGCCCCTCCCAAGACGGCGAGCCGGTCACAGCCACCCAGGTGCGATGATCAGCAGAGCACACCTGGCCAACTCAGGCTGGCTGCCCTTGCTGTGATGCCAGCTGCCCCCTCAGCGTACCCCGCCCCTTGCCCCATCTGCTGCCCCTACTCCCGCCGGCCCGCTCAATGCCGGACACATGCTCACTGCCTCTTCTGACCCTTGCCATCCTGCTGCCGCCCTCCCTGCCACAGATCCTGGCAGGGCTGGTGGACCCTCCCCGCGAGTTCTCGCCGCTCTTCAAGGCCCTGGATGAGCTGGCGGGCACTGCAAATGTGAGCAAACTTTGGTCAGGTTTCAGGATGTGGGACGAGAGTGCATGAATGCGCTTGGTTAATAGAGCCAGTGGAGATGAACAACGGTCCAACATTGGCTTTGCATTTCGGTGAACCGCCCCCGCTGCTCCCCACACTCCCTCCCAACGCCTCTGCCTGCCGCGTTTTGCCCCCTGCAGCTCACGCGGCGCACGATCAGCAAGTATGAAATTGCGAGGGCGCTGTCCATGGGCAAGAAGTCGTTTGCCAAGATGTCATCCGGCAGCAGCAAGTGAGTGCTGGGCTGCACCGTGCCTGGGCAGTGAGCACTGCACAGACTCAGTCGTTGCCGGCAATGCGCTACAAGCGGCGAGCGCTGCTTGACCTTTGCATCTGTAGATTGCCAGCAGCTCATGCTGCCCTGTTTGCCACCTCATCCCTCCCCGCAGGACCGGCGGCAGGACGAGCGGCGGTCTGAGCCCATCGGGAAGCATGTGCCCGCTTCCCGGCGGCTCACCAACCTCTACGCTCCAGGCAGCTGCGGCAGGAGGTGCAGCGGCAGCCCTGCTGGAGACCAGCGCTGAGGAGGGCTGCGGCGGAGGCAGCCTGTTTGGTGGCAACAGCAAGCTGTTCGGTGAGGTGGACATTGGGTTCGTGGAGCTGCACACGTATGAGCAGCAGGAGGCCGAAGAGCTGGCTGCTGAAGCGGCAGCTGAGCCAGCAGTGGCTCAGCCTGCGCTGGCTTAGGCGCAAGCCGCTGCTTCATGATATGTACCTTTTCCTCATTGTACGCTGCATTCCTTCCTCAATTGCCGATGCGACGTCCCTGCATTTGCTGCCCCGCTGCAACATTGTCAATTCCTTGCGATTGTATGTTTCAATGTACGTTTTGACCCGCGAGCGTTTGCAGCATCTGGCGCCAGCGCCCATTGCGTGGAAGCCACTGATGCGTTTGAGAGTTAGCCGTTTCCCTTCTTGAGCTTTCACTGCGACCCCTCCTAATGTTACAAGGCACGGCGTCTGCATCTCGCCGCAAAAAAGGCTATGGCATGGGGGTGACAGTCGGGTTGGAAACTCCCGGCTTCAGTGCAGTTGTAGGGTTTCAGTTGGCATGGTAGCACAGCCGCGAGGAGCCTACTCAGCAAGAGCAAGAGCGCGGCAAAAAAGTCGTGGCGGCGGCCAGTGAGCGGCGGTTGCGAGCGGGCGGTATTCACTTCACGTATCAAGGGCAGTGGTGGTGCAGTGGTGGTGCATCAGCAATCGTGGCTGCAGGTCCCAGGGTGGGACTCGTCTGCCCCGCTCCGGGTGCGGCTGGGGCTCGGCAGCTGCAGCGTGCTGCGCGGGCTCAGCAGACGGGGTAGACCCAGCCGAAGGGGTCGGCGTACCGCTCCTGCTGCAGGCCTGTCAGCTGGTCGTACAACTCCAGAGCCACGGGGCTGGGCTGGCCGGGCTCGCCAAACTGGCGGCGCACGCCCTCGTGGGTGAGCGAGCCCACGGGGGACACAACCACGGCCGTACCGGTGGTGAAGATCTGCAGTGGGGGATGAGGAGAGGGGCGAGGGGCGGTGAGGAGGTGAGGACAGCAGAGCGTGCACGGGGAGACGTCAAAAGGGAAGGGTACACGGCCCTGCTTCCCGGGCAGCCAGTGCCGGCGGCCAGACGTAGTGAGTGAACAGCTTGTGAACGTGTGCCGCACAGCAGCACGGCATGCAGAGCAGGACCACAGCGCACACCACGTCCGCCTCCATGGCCTCGGTCACGGACACAGGCTCCTCCTCCACGGTGTAGCCCATGCACATACCAAGCACAGCATGCAGAGCAGGACCACAGCGCACACCTCGTCCGCCTCCATGGCCTCGGTCACGGACACAGGCTCCTCCTCCACGGTGTAGCCCCGCGACCGCGCCAGCTCAATGATGCTGCGCCGCGTCACGCCCGGCAGGATGGTGCCCTGTGTATCAGGACCATTGGATGGGGTGGGTTGTGGGGTGGGGTAAGATGCGGATTGATGTAGCACGGTGAGCAGTGCGGCGGGGCGGAGTTCTGTCGCCAGGAAAGAGTGTGGAGGCGCCCCGCCTTGCACACAGCGCTCTCTTTGCTGTGCGGCATGCGCGGCACCTTTCAATCAGCACCAACAGCCCTGCGCCGCGCGCACCTTGAGGGGCGGCGTGCGGATGGTCTTGCCCTTGACCACGAAGATGTTGCAGGAGGACACCTCCTCCAGGTAGCTGCACAATGAAGGGAGCAGGCACGTTATTGGTGTCAAGCAGTACAGTCTCGCAGACCAATGCAAGACATCGGTGGGAGGCGATGCATAACGCAGAGTGGCCAGCCGTGGCAAGCAGCAGGCAGCAGTGGCCAGGTGCAGCATTACCAAACAGCAGCAGCGGTGGCAGGCAGCCCAGCCGGCCTCACGTGTCGGTCTTGGCATCCAGGTACACCACGTCGCTGTACCCCTCCTTCTTGGCAGCCAGCTGCAGCACAAGAGAAAGCCAGTGGGAGCGGCGGTCAGGCAGGCAGGTGGAGAAGCACAGTGGGGCCTCACAGAAGCCATGTGGCCGCAAACCATGAGAGCAGTTCACCAGTCAGCAGCGAACCTGCGGGGGCGAGAGGGCTGCTGTGCACCAGCGGCCTGCACTTGATGCACTACAGCGCCCCCTGCCCTCGCACCTGCGTGACCAGCACGGGCGAGTAGTTGCCGGCACACTTGGTGCCGCCCATGCCGCCTGGGGCCGCGCTGCACGGAGCGGTTGGGTGGTGCGAGTGCACGGCGTTCAGCTTGCTTGCAAGCAATTGGGTGGCATGCTAGTGTGATACGAAGAGCAGACCTGCACAGCAACCCTGTTGCAGCAACACCAGCCAGCGCCTGCCACATGGGAGTCTATCCAGCGAGACCAACTGATGGGTGCTGTGTGCACCCGGTCGTTGAATGGTAAGCTTTCCCGGCCACCCGTGCGCACTCGTGCGCTCACCGGTGGAAGTGGTTCTCCACAATCAGGTCGATGGGCGTGAGCTGGCCGCCCTTGAAGTAGGAGCCCACGGACGCGCAGTACACCACCTGCTTGCGGGGAGGCGGCAGGGCACGCAAGGGCAGCAAAAAGCAGGGTAGTAAGCCAAGGCTGCAGGGGCAGTCGGCAAGTGTGTGCAGCGCAGCGCGGCCGTGCAAACCGCAATGACAAGCCAGTTAGGCACCGTCCACGGCCTTCGGCCACAGCAGAATCCACCAGCAGCCCATACAGCTCAACCAGTTTCAGCAAGAACGCACCAGGGTGTATGCGGGGGCGGGGCCCAGGCCCAGGATGGGCCCGCTGCCGATCAGCAGGGGGCGCAGGTACAGCGAACCCTTGCCCATGGGGGGCACCCAGTCCGCGTTTGCCTCCACAACCTGTGCGGCGGGCGGCATGCAAAAATCTTCAGGTATGCAGATGTCCCAGTGGTGCCCCCTTATCCAAGCGGCACGCAAGACTAGAACGACACACAAGTCCACAAGCTGCTGAGCATGCGGACAGCTGCACCTTAACCAACCAGAACCGACTCATGCGGCAGCCCAGGCGGCAGGCAGCCCACCTTGGTCACAGCCTCCAGGAAGAGCTCCTTGGGAGGCGGCACCATGGACAGCCGCTTGGCGCCTGCGGCATCGAGTCCAGCCAACAAGTAACTCAGGCTGCTGTGCATGTGCAACAGGAGCGGGCTGGAGCCGCCGGTGCAACAAACTTACTGCCAGCAGCCCAGAACCATGCAGCCTCAACACGCAAGCGCACTCCCTGCTGCAGCTTTGCAGCCAGCTCCTGACGCCCAGAAAGATCTCT
>VFQQ010002726.1_pt1 | contig 18966 bp, 28 predicted proteins | sample 3512341 | NCBI WGS metagenome assembly VFQQ01 (sample SAMN10412373, study PRJNA504923) | tailings metagenome | isolation source: Relicate 2 Philex TSF1 revegetated site | place: Philippines: Tuba, Benguet | collected 2017-08-29 | reverse complement strand
CCCTCCGTTCAACACTGTGTTTGTCGGTCCTGCCTGATGCCCGCTCCGCGCCAAGGCAAGCTGCCGCAGCAGAAGCCGCTCCGCTGGCGGCCGACCGTCCTTTAGTCTCGTTGCTTCCAGGCACCGCGATTTTCGAATTCCCCGGTGGCGTGGAACTGAAGGAAAAATTCAAGCAGCAGCTGGATGAAGTGGGGCGGGGGCTGAGCGAGGACGAAATCCAGCAGGTGGGCTGGCCGGCCATTTAGTTGGTCTACCGCACCACGGCCACCAGTACATATCGACCGCACTGACCATCAACCGTGCTATGCTTTGTGATTTATGCAGATTCTGGACGAGCAGATTGTGGCTTTCAACCACAACATCGCCATCATCCGCGCCTTCCATGTGTCATGGGCAGACCGCATCATGGTAAGGCTCGTAAACTTGGGCTTGCACGCAGACTGGCGAGCCTTTCCGTCCGAACCAATGCCGCTGCTGCCGCCGCCGCTGCTGCGCTCCACTGAGCACTGCGCGCAGTCAAACCTGCCCGCCTTTTCATGTTCCTTTTATCTCTCTGCAGGCGCTGTTCCGCGTCGTGCCTGCTGCCAACTGGGCCGCCGCCCTCTTTGTGAGTCCCCGCGCCTGCCATGCATGCTGTGCTTGCTCCGCGTGCCTTGCATGCTTTGCGGTGCCCTTGGGCTGCTGGGGCAATATGCATGCGTTGCCAGCCTGTGCTTCCCTGCATGCACTGTGCATCGCCTGCACCCCCGTCAGCCCTGTGCCCGTCAGCCCTGCTACTGCTCCCCCTTGCTGCTGCCCTGCTGCCGCTGGTTCCCCATACCCCGGGTTCTGTTGTCCCCGCTTCCATCTGCTGCAGGCTATCGTTGCGACCGTGGTGGCGGTCGCGGCCACCGTTAATGGCTCCAAGTAGTGCAGGCAGCCTGCTGGGTGCGCCAGCTCAAAACGGGTGGCAACCACTCCCGTCCAAGCCAAGATAGCCAGCACCATGCCTTGTATACAACAAGCTGTACACCCAAGCCGCTGCACTCCAGATTGAGCAGGACCTACGGTCGCAGCCGCCGCCGCCCCACGCGCCCCTACGTATGCCCCGCCATTAACTCAAGACGCTCTTTTTGGCAGCCCCTGCGCTGCATGCATACCGTTTCACCTGTTGTACTCCCTGCCTTCTGTCTGCTGCCCTGTGCGCGCTCTCTGCTTCTGCTGCTGCTGCCCTGCCCATGCCGGCCGAACTTGCAAGGGCCAATTGGCCCCCTACAAAAGAGTGGCCCCCTGGCCGTTCGGCTCCCTGCACCATGTTTGTTCGCCTAGCTTGGACTCTCTTGCTCTGTTTGCTGTCTGGGTTGATTCAATGCTGATCAAACCGTAAGCAAAGCAAGCCAGCTGGTGCAGCAGGGGCTGGGGCACCTTGGAAGGGCCGGCGCAGGTGGCCGGCTCCTTCGGCGCTTTCTCCCAGGGGGGCATAGGAGGGGAACGAGTACGCTCTGCTTCACGCCCGGCGGCCGCTCCGCACCAAAAGGATTGCTAATGTAGCGCAGAAGTCGTTCTAGGAGCGAAACCCGAAGAATGGTGGCTGCCAGGAGCGGAAAAAGCAGAAGGCGGGCGGGCTCGCCGCATGGAAGTATGACTGCTCCTATTCACTCCGCGCGGGCGCTCAGCGTTCTTCAAATGCATCCTACAAGTCTTTAGCCGCGTGGAACGCATCAGAGCAGCGAGCGTAGCACTCACAGGCTCCTCCATACGGCCACTCTCCCTGCGCGCCTGGAACTCGCACGATCGCGCTTCACACCTGAGCAAGTGCTCAGAGCGCGACGGCCCCTCGCTCCGCCCGCCGCCCTGCCACCGCCGCCGCGCCGCCGCAGCCAACTCCGCCGCCTGCCGGCTTCCAGCCGCCTGCCGCCGCCTTTAATAGTTCGAAGGTGCGCCGGCTTGATTTGGAACGTGCCTGGCGCACAGAGAGGAGATCCTGCTGCTGTGTGGCGAGGGCTCAAGAGCAGAATCTAGGGAGGTCGCGGCCCAACTATGGGCGGCGCACGGCCAAACCATCGGTCCCGCCGCATTGTATGGTCGGTGCTAACCGTCTGCCGACCCTTGCACACCACCCCTGCAGGCCCACGAATGACCATCCCGGCCCCCGCGCCTGAGCTACCGACCGTCCCATCCATGGACGGCCCCGGAACGCCTCACCCCAGCTCCGCCGCAGCGGCCGCCGCCGCTCAAGGCCAGAAGCGTGGCAGCGGTGCTGAGGCCGAGGGGGGCCGGCGCAAGCGGCGGCGGCGCGGTGCAGAGCCCTCCCTGCCTCCCCTGCCACCCGGCCGGATCCAGGAGATTGCTGCTGAGCTGGCCAGCGGCCCTGCCGCTGAGCAGGTGGCTCGCCAGGCAGCCTCTGGCCTTGTCTCCACCTCTCCTGGTTACCTGATCGGCCTGGCCCTTGCTCTGCGCGTGGGACAGGAGGCCGCTGCTCTGGCAGCTGCCGGTGCGGCAGCCGAGCAGGCGGCGGCAAATGGCGCCGCCCAGGGCACAGCCGTCGCTGCCGCCGTGCAGGCCTAAAGTGACACCTACTTTGAATCAACGTGCCGGTCCTGGCGCCTGCCGCCTGCCGTTGAGAGCATCTCGCCCTTGAGAGCACTCCGCTTGGGCCATGCTCGATGCCCCAACGCCTGTACCCGCAAGCATGCCAGCCCTGCCAGGCTCGAACATCGAACAAACGACTAGTGCACTACTGCTGTATCAACCCCTCTTTTCCTGTCGAACGATCTCTGCACACGCATCGGTGCCCCGCTTGAGCAGCAGTCCTCCCCATCTGTTCCCTAGCCTCTGTCCCTCCCCCCTGTCCTCTTTCGTAGCACTGAATCCATGCCTGGATGCAAGCCGGCTTGCCCCGTGGATTGATCTCGTCTCCTTCCGCTGTTCCTCTCCAACCGTCCAACCCCTGTCTTTCACAGCAACGGCTCCGCCCATCACCCCAAGCCAGGGCCGCGCATGCCTCTGCTAATCGCCTGCGCGCCTCAGCTGCCTTTCTTTCTCCCAAGTCCTGCCTGTGGCACGCCAAAAAGGCAGACCCTGGCCGCCTCTCTCCCCGTCCTCACCCAGCTGTACCCATCCACCCTAGCTCAATGAACCGCCTCTACGTGTTTCTTTTGTGTCGGGTTCGGAGACGGTTCTCTCTAATCCCTGCTCTCTTCCCCTCTTCTCTTTCCTCCCTCTTCTCTCCCTCTTTGCGAGTGTTGCACAGACAGACCAGAACGTGTAAGCAATGCGATAGTGGAAACAGTGCACAGCAGTGCAGGTAGGCTCGAAACGTGTTAATGAGGGCCTGGGCAGCTGAGGTGCTGAGCTTTCGTGCACCACACCTCGGCCGCAGCGACAGCTGCCGCTGCCGCTAGCACATGCAGGGTGCGTGAGACCGCCAGCTGCTCAGCGGTGGCTTACTCCTCTTCGCTGCTGATTGCCTCATCGCCTGCACAGATATGGGGCAGTAGACGGACGGTAAGACATGCAATGCGGTGCATCCATCGGCAGCAGCACTCCAGTCTTGGCCTGGCTTGCTGGGCAGCCTGGCAGCAGCCTTGCAACTGCCCAGCTTCTCCAGTAGCAGTCCAGCAGCGAGAGGCGAGCTTGCTGCCTAACCACACCAGCCTGCCAGCCAGCCAGCCAAACTGAAGTGCTGCAAGCCAGTGCAGCATCCACAGTCCACGATGTGAAATCCACGAAAAACGCCCACCTGAGAGCGGCTCATCATCGTCACCAGCTGTGGAGGCTGGGCCGGACACCGCTGCATCCCCGGTGGCATCCATGCCTGCAAGAAGGAAAGTACAAACACGAAAGGGCTTGGTTCGAGCGAAAAGAGGCGAGGACGGAGGCTGCAACGTCCCTGGTGGCATCCATGCCTGCAGAAGGAATTAGTGCCGTCAGTCAGAGCGGCCTGAGGTGCAGGCAACGGGCAACCCAAAGGGGCAAGGCAGGGCAAGCCCCACGCACACAGCCAACCCATGACTGATTGCACTCACTGCCGGCGGTGGTAGCGGGGGGCAGAGACGAGGCAAACTCGTCTCCCTCCTCACAAACAGGCAAGCAGGCAGAGACAGTTGCTCCCCAACAAGCTGCTGTAAGACTCACTGCCGGTGGTGGTGGCGGGGGGCAGAGACGACGCAAACTCGTCCCCCTCCTCCTCCTCATCGCCCTCCAGGTCGCTGCCATAGTGCTTCTCGGAGTCGGACTGTGAGTGAGTTAGGGAGGAGAGCAGCAGCAAACCGGTAAGGACAAGCAGTACAGTTGAGAAGGTCCTCCAGGTCGCTGCCGCAGTGCTTCTCCGAGTCGGACTGCAAGAGAAACAGGAGAAAGAGCAGCAACCTGGTGAGAAGAAATGGCACATCAGGTCGCTGCCATAGTGCTTCTCGGAGTCAGACTGCATAAAAAGCAAAACGAGAGGTGAGAGTGGCACATTTGTGTTTGGACGCCCATGCACCCACCTTCTCAAACTCTTTGGCCAGAGCACTCTTCTCCACCAGCCCAACCGCCTTGCCCTTCCTTCCTCCCTCTCCAAAAGTCTGTCCTCCCCTCTCTAAAAGCAGCCACTGACCTTCTCAAACTCCTTGGCTAGAGCGCTCTTCTCCACCAGTCCAACCGCCTTCCCTTTCTTGCCCCGCCGCTTCTTCTTGCCGACCCCCAGCCCCAGGGCAGCCGCCGCGTCGCCTGCAACTGCAGACACGGCTGGCGTGCCGCGGCCGCCGCGGCCCCGCCCGCCGCGCCCGCCCCTGTGGGGAGGGGACAGGAGGGGGAGGAGAGGGAGGTTGTAAGCATCGGCAGAGCACGCAGGGCTGCTGCGGCAGTTGCGACGGCTGCATACAGGTCTGGGCACAGAGCGCCATGGGTCTCGTAATGCAGAGGTGCCCCTTGGCGGCCAATCAGCACAACGGGAGGGGGTGCAAAGCTTCGAAATGGCGCCAGCACAGATCAAAGTCTCACCTGCCACGCCCGCGGCCGCGCCCCCGCCCGCCCCGCCCGGCCGTGGTGGCGATGAGGGCATCCGACCCGGAGGCAACATCGACCTGCAGACACGCACACAAGCAGCACGGCCTCAGTTCGCTACTGTAGCATTTATAGTGTGATCAGCTACGGCAAGGAAAATGGTGGACGTGAATCCTCTGCGGAGCCGTGCAGGTATTCCACGCTGCAAGCCCAGCCTCAAATGAATGCACACACTAGGATCAACTGCAAGCAAAACCGATGCTCGCCTCGAACTGCGCCTTGGGGAAGGTGAACTCGACCCGGGGCCCGTACAGCAGGCGGGCCGGCAGCGGCGGGAACAGCGTCTGCTTGATGCGGCCCTGCAGGCCTGTAAAGATCGATGAAAGTGGGACAAGGAATTGGAAAAGGCCGTGAGATAATCAAGTCGGCTTGAGCAGCGGCAGGAACAGCATCTGCTTAATGCAGCCCTGCAGGCCTGCAGTTACCGAGAGGGGGTGGGCGAACGGTTAGCGTCTGTACGTAAACCGCAAGCACAACAGGAGCAGCGTCCGCTGGCTGGATGCAGCACCCCGACTTGCTGGCCGAAAAAACCGCATTGCAAGTTGCAAGCCCACTCATAGGCAGCTCACCCAGCGGCTGTCCAGACACCACTCCCCGCTCCGCCGGCCGCTGAATGAAGAGGTAGCCAGGCAGCGCCTCGCGGGCGGCCGCCTGCGGCGGATCGCCGTACAGTAGAGCCGCATCCAGGGCCCGCAGGCGCAGCGAAATAGCTGCCAGCGTGGCGGGCAGCCAGGCAAGCGGCTCCTCGTCTGCCTCTTGCTCCTCGCCTTCCTGCTGCTCCCCCTCCTGCTGCTGCTCGGCGGCTGGCTGCTGCTCCCCTGCTGCCGCACCCTCGCCGGCAGCGCCTTCAGCACCGCCGCCGGTAGCTGCACCGCCGGGGCTGCCCTCTCCTGTGGTGCCGCCGGTACCGGCTGGTACTGCTGCATCGGGGGCCTCCGGAAGCTCCGCCAGCGAAATGGCATCTGCCACTTCGTGGGCTGCACGGTGCAAGGGAAGCAAGAGCAGATGGATGGGCAGATGAGAACAGGCGGCAAGCATGGGCAGACTCTGCAGCTGAGGGTAGCGCGTGAGCTCTGCACTTGCACCCTGCAGCTCAAACCGTGTACAACATGTGCGTCCACCCCGCAGCCCCAGCAGCGCACCCGTGGGCAGCCAGGCGCCGCGCACGAGCGGCGGACGGGCGGGGAACAGCGGGTGCAGGCGGTTGGGGTCAACAGCTGCCTCAAACTGCATCGGTACAGAGGGCAGATGCGATTATAATAAGGACAGGACTTGATCAGCCGGCACTTGGCAGCGCAGGTGCAGGCGGCAGGGGAATTGCAACGGGTCTCCTATCCATTGCAAAACCGCCAAATCATGCACCCACCCACCCACCTCTCCCAGCAGGCGCAGCGCAGCGGTCCAATCCCCTTCCCGCACAACTGCCTTCCAGGACCAATAACCTCAAAACCAGCCCTACAATACACCACCACCCACCTCTCCCAGCAGGCGGCGCAGCGCGGCGGTCGAGTCAGCTTCCCGCACAGCCGCCGCCCAGGCAGTGCCGTCAAAGCTCTCTTCAAGAGCGGCGGCCGGCACGCCGCGCTGCACGCGGAGCAGATCCTGCACATAAAACGAACAGCGTTCCAGAGATTTCAGCGTTACTCAATCTCGTAACATTGAGGCGGTTGGCATTGAAGGGATGCAGAGCCTAGACATGTGGAAAGGACCAAAGGTTGCCTTCTCATGTTAGGATTGAGCAGGCAAGCACGGCCGGCGAGGCAGCCCACGGGCAGGCTAACACACAAGCCAGCCAGCCAGCCAGCCAGCCAGCCAGCCAGCAAAATTACAAGCAGGCAGCCACGGTTCTGCACATGTCACCCTTCCCCCATGCCCCTTACCGTTTTGATGCGGGTGACCGCCAGGCCATCGCCCTCTCGAAGCGGCGCCAGGTCAGCAGCTGCCGCCTCCTCCGCCGCACCTTCAGCCGCCGCCGCCTCCTTAGCCTTTTTGCTAGCTCGCCCCGGCAGCTGCAGCGGCTGCAGAGCAGGCGCCGCGAGGTGCAGCGCCAGCAGGGCCTGCCGCTGCGCCTGCTCCGCCTGCTGCGCGTGCTGCGCCGCCGCCTCGCCCTCAGCGGCAGGCAGCGCCAGCGGGCCAGCCGGCATGCCTGCCTCTAGCTGCGCCCGATGGCGGATCAGGGAGGCATAGAGGCCGGATTCCCGAGCGCCCTTGCGCTCCAGAGCTGCCATCAGGGCTGCTAGGGCCGCCTTGGTGATGACCAAGCTAAGGCTGCCATCCTCCTGGCTCTCCATCAGCAGCCGATCGCCCACAGGCGGCGGCAGCGCAGGTGTGGCCGGCCCAGGCGCCCCCTCTGCTGCTGCGCCGCCCTCGCCGCCCTCCTCTCCCGCTTGCTGCTGCTGCTGCTCGGGCGCAATTGCCTGCTGTGCCTGCTGTGCCTGCTGCGCCTGCTGCGCCTGCTGCTCCGCGCCCGGTATCCTCCAGTACCGGTTGTATCGCCTATCCATCCCAAGCGGTTCCAGACGGGCTGTCGGGAGGGGTTGGGAGGGTGGGTGACAGGGAGTTGGGGCGGGGACCGGCAGACGGGGGAGAGGCCATTTGTGGCCAACCACATTCCCCATTCAGCACGTTGGCGAGGCAGCAAGTGTCCTGCTGCCCGCTAGCCAGCCCGCAACCAGCTGTTGCATGCCGCCTAAGCATCTGCATGCTTATAAAGAGTGAGTCAGTAGCAGGCTTACCAGAGTTGGCTTCGAGGTCGCGACGCGCCTGCTCTGCACGCTGCCGCGCCCGCTCGGCTTCTGCTACCCGCTCATCGCCCTCCTGCATGAGAAATAAAAGGAGGGCCGGCGGTGCGGAGCAACCAGCGCAGGGATTGAAGCAGCACGACAACCATTGCCCCTGTGACAAATCAGCCAAGCCCTCCCAGAAGCCTTCACACGCCTCCAGACAAGTCGCACCCAACCCGCCTTCTCGCTTAGCAAACCATCACTAACGGCCCACCTTGGAGGCAGCCACAGCAATGGCGGCCGCAGTGGCCGCAGCTGCAGGGTCTAGCGGAGCCGCGCCCGCCGCAGCACCTGCCGCCGCAGCACCTGCCGCCCCCTCTGCTGCCTGGTTGCCTGGTGAGATCGAGGCCCCTCCATCCTCCTCCTGCCCTGGAGTCGTTGTGGGTGCTGCATCCCCGCCTGCCGCTGCCGCTGCTGCAGGCGCGGCCTGGCCAGCTGCCGCCCCACCAGCTGCTGCATCAACGTCCATTGGGGCCGCCCCGCCGTCTGCCGACGCGCCCTGCCCACTGCCGCCGGCCGCGCCGCCTGCTTCCGCCGGCTGCGCCTGCTGCCCATGCTGCGCCGCCTGCTGCGCCTGCTGGAAGCGCTGCAGTGCACGCTGAGCCTCGTCGGCAGCTGCCTGCGCTTTTGCTGCTGCCTCCACCTGCCGCCGCCGCTTCTCCGCCTGTAAGGGGCAGAAGGGAGGGCGCCGAAAGGAATCAGAGTGGGATAAATCAGCTCGCCGGCTTGAGGCTAGCAGAGCTGGCCAGCAATGGCAAATGGTGAGTTGGCAATTGCACTGGCAAGCCTGGCCAGCCATGCTGGAGCAGCCTGCCCGCCCGCTGCTCCTCAAACGTCTGCTTCATGCTGGCAACAACCTCGCCAAACACGTCGGAACAAGTGCCAGCTGCACCCCAATCGCTCCGCTCACCCACTGCTCCGCAAACGTCTGCCTTGCTTGTGCAAGCCAACAAGAGCATCCGCTCAACAGCCTCGCAAAGAACGGGCACAACACCACCCCTCTCACCCGCTGCTCCTCGAAGGCCTGCCTTGCGCGGGCAGCACGCCAGCACTGCTCGACAGCCAAGCCACGCCTAATATGCAGTACAACAGCTGAAGCGAATCCCCCGCCTCACCCGCTGCTCCTCAAACGTCTGCCTTGCGTGGCAGCAAGCCATCACTGCTCAACAGCCAAGCCACGCCTAATATGCACTATTACTACACGAGCGAACCACCCCGCTTCACCCGCTGCTCCTCAAACGTCTGCCGCTTGATGCGCTGCTGCTCCTCCATGCGCCGCTCAAGAGTATCCCTGCAAGTGTGGGAGCAAACAAGTTGAATGCATCAGCAAGCAAACCGCGTGGAATGCAGCAGTGGGTCAGCAAGCACAGCATGGCCACAGCACAGCACAATGGGTGCACAGCACGATTGGAAAGCAAAAGAGGCGCACCGAATCGAAGGCGAGTCCATGGCCAGGTGGCACAGCGAGCACAGCATGGCCAGACACATGCATGTGCACCACATTACAGGCAAACCCTTTCTATCATGATAAGCAGCCACACAATACACACCGGATGGAGGGCGAGTCCATGGCCAGGTGGCACAGCGAGCACAGCATGGCCACACGCTGCTCCAGTGGCAGGTCATCATAATCTGCAGAAATAGAGGCGCGCTGCAGTTGTGTCAAGTAAAGCTGCCACAGCAGGCCGTTCGCAGACTGCAGCACAGTAAAGTGAGTCCCTGCTGCTGGCCTGCCAGTTGGTGCCACCACTCAAACAACTACTCAAATCCACTGTGTGAAAGCAATGGTCACTATCTGAGAACAAGCTTGCTACCCACCGCTGTGCGCCAGCGCCTCTAGCCACGGTTCACCCTGCTGCTGCCTACTGACACAAAAACCTGAACACCACTACCAGAATAACCCTTAACAAACCACCCTCAAAGCAGTCCACCCACCGCTGTGCGCGAGCGCCTCGAGCCACGGCTCCCCCAGCTGCTGCTGGCGCGCCTCCTCCTCCTCCTCGCCCTTCTCCTGCACAGAGGGAGGGATACATTTGCGAAAGGCCAAACGCTCGATTCATGCTCAACGGGGATGGGAGCAATGCCTGCAGCCTCCTCCTCCTCCTCCTCCTGCAAGGAGCCAGAAAGCGGGGTCCATTTCAGCAGAGCAGCCGGGAGCAGCCAGCCAGCCAAACCATACGTGCTGGCGCAACCAAGCCCCATACGTTGCAAGGCAATTTCAATGCAGCCACAACCAAGCCAACCCACCTCGTCCTCCTCCTCCTCCTCTTCCTCCTCCTCCGGCTGCTGCCCCTCCGCCGCCTGCCCAGCTTCGTCCTCCTCTCGTTTCACCACTGTGATCTTCGTTCTGCCTGGAGAACACAGGCCGGCCGGGTCGCCGCCCTCTCCGCCCGCCGCCTGCCCCGCCTGTCCCGCCGCCTCCCCTTCTGCCTTGCCCTCAGCTGCCCCGCTGCCCTCAGCTGCCCCGCCGCCTTCAGCTGTGCCGCCCTCTGCTGCACCCTCTGCCTTGACCGCTGCATTGGCGGCCCGCCGCTGCTGGTTGTGGTGCGCGATGATGGCGTGCAGTGCATAGGTGGCGCGCTTGACGCGCACAAACAGGACGTCGCGGGACAGCGCGGCGCCGACTGCACAGGAGGGGGTGGAGAGGGCAGGTTCCACTGATTACTCCCACAATGCAGCAATCCGTTGCACTCAGTTGCAGGCAAGCAGGGAGCCGCGGCGTGTACAACACGCTCTCCATGGTGCTCTGCTTGCCCTGAGATTGCACAGCACTCCCCAAACCAGCTGCCACCCGCAGCAGGCATTTCAATTCCAAACACGTTGCTCACTGGAGGACTCGGGGGTCTTGGAGGTGCGCATCTCATTGCTTTCCCAGTTCGTTGTTCCAATCATAAAAGAAGCATAAATATAACGGACGCTCACTGGAGGACTCGGGCGTCTTGGAGGTGCGCAGGTCTCGGAAGCCGCGCTTCTGGATCTCCCTGCGCACAAGAAAAGTCAGCACCAGGCAGACTGTGCACTACTGGGTCAGGAACAAAACATCCTTATGCGTGGTAAGGGCAGGCCGCAATGCCGCAATGCACAGTAGTTTTGCCACAGAGAGATCCGCTGTACCGCTCTTACCGGCAGATGTCCTCCAGATGCATGCCTTCCGGTCCCACCTCCGCCAGCACCTGCGGCGGGGAAAACATGCAAATTTTGTATCGCACTTGTCAGACGAAAGTGAAACAGATGGCAGGTGAATTAAAGGCGCGTACAGGCAGGAAGGCATCCTGAGCGCCCCCACTCTGCCCACAGCATGCATGCCAGGCGGCCTCAGCAGCGCACACCCCAATAGCTCACCTGCCAGGCCGCCGCCTTAACGGTGCCCACGCTCAGGCGGGAGGGCAGGCGCAGCTGGATGCTTCCTGCGGAGCGAAACAAGTCATACTGTTCAGCATTGCCTCAAATGGCTACTGTTTAAGCGGGAGGGCAGGCGCAGCTGCAGGCCGCCTGCACAGCCGAGGAAACAGACGCAATGGGCACATCAATATTGACTCCGTTTCGATGGCCGTTTCTGATCCAGCAAAGGCCGCCCACGCCCGGGGCAGGCGCAGCTTCAGATGGCCTGCCAAAACAGCCAATGGCCCACACACTGTGCCGTATAAGTAACCAGCAGCGGAGTTTATGATACAACAACACACTCACCGGTTTCATCCGCGACAATGTCCTCGCCCTCCTGGGCCATCTTGGGCTCGGGCCCGCAGGGTGCATCAAAAAAACAACACGCACCCGCAGCAACTTCCGAACATAAAGGAAGCCCACCAGTCTCATCGGCCACAATGTCCTCGCCCTCTTGGCCCATTTTAGGCTTCTCCTCCTTCTTGGGCTTGGGGCGGCGCCGCCCCAGGCCAGCTACGGTGGCCAGCTGGCGGGCTACCTGTAAACAACGACGAAGAGGCGTGTTGCGATCGTAAGACTGAAAGTGTTGGATGAGGGGCTGAGCAGGCCACCTGCCACAGCCCGGCCACGGTGGCCAGCTGGCGGGCAACCTGTTCAGAATACGGGGCAACAGCGGCGAGTTGCAACCGTCACCAAAAGTTGCCCCCGAGCACGCCGTGTCAGGTGCACGCTGCAAGCCCAACACAATGGATACTGTGCACACAGCCGCCGAGAAAAACACACACCTCTGGCCACGTCAGCGTGTTGAGGTGCGCGCGCCAGCTGTCAATGTCGAAGCCCCTGCGGATTGAAGGCGGGTGCAAAGGGGGAATGTGAAGGTGTGATTGGAACTGGGCTGTGCGTCTGGGCGGCTGACCAAGACCAGCCATTCGTAGCATCAATTAAGCATGACCAGCCATTCGCAGCATCAATTAAGCATGTTTCTCATGTGCCGATGGGATCCACCAAAATACTCACCAGGCCCAGGCTTCTTCCAGCATGTGCGCCGCCGCAAAGTAGCGGCTGTCGGTGCGCTGCTCCGGCGGCATGGTGGCGTAAGGACCGTACTGGGTAGCGTGCGCCTCCTCTGCAGTGGAAATAAGCAGATGGTTTGTCAAATGGTTGCAACAGATCATAACTGGAAATGCTGGCGTAAGGACCGTAGAGGGTGGCGTGTGCCTCCTCTGCAGCGGAAAGGCACAGACGGTCGGCTTGGCACGGCAGTGCATGTTGCAACACGTTTGCAAGCCTAACCACTGGGCGTCCGCAAAAAAAGGCGCCAGGCCTACTTTCCAACCCATATGTTTTCCAAGGTAACAGCAAGCAGCCAGCAAGGCGCACCCATGTCGGCTTGGACGAGGCGCAGCAGCGTGCAGTGCAGCTGCGCCAGCAGGCCGCTGCTGCTGCCCTGCGCGAGCGACGCCAGCAGCTCGTCCGCCTACGAAGATTGAAAAATATGAGCGGATTCAACATGCGAAGTGTGACAATGTTATGCCTTGAGTTGTTGGTGCCCTGCGCCAGCGACGTCAGCAGCTCGACGGCCTGCGTTGGTGGGTGTGCGCAAGTGTTGAGCAACAAACATGCAGCCTTTGTGCAGGCGCCGTGCAACTTGCATGGTACATTCACTGAACAGGCCAGCCGCAGCCAGGTGCGATGCTGGCGGGCTAGCAGAAAGCTGGCCTCCCTCGACCAACAAAACAACTCAAGTGGCATGAACTCACAGTGACCGCCTTTGTGCCCAGCATGGGCCCAAAGGTGTGCAGGAAGGCCCATGCAGTGAGCAGCGCGCCGCCCTGTGGTGGGGTGGGATGGCAGCATGCGATGCGTTCTAAGACAATAGCGAAAGGCGCATGCGCTGTGTCAAGTGTGTGCAAAAACGCCCAGGCAGCGAGCAACGCAGCGCCCTGTGGTGGGGTGACCTTGTACATGTGTGCATGGGCGGCACCAGTAGGCCAGAGAGGAAAGGAGGGGCCCCCAGACCGGCACTACACTAGCTGGCCTAGCAGCAAACCAGCACACACACCTGCTCAGCCGGCAGCTCGGGCGGCAGCGCGGGCACCATGGCAACATGCTCAGGAGGGAACTGCACGAAGCACAATTGATTGGAACACAATCAGCATTCTGAGCGGAGGCAAGGGCATGCCAGCACATGCCAGCAAGGCATCATGCTTGGGAGGCAACTGCGGAGGGCAGCCAGAAAGGGAGCAACACACGTGAACCATTCAGCGGATGCATTGCATGGGCATGCGGGCACAGCACCGAAGCAGCAATGCAATCAGAATCAACACAAAGCACGGAGCCCAAACAACAGTTTGTGGTGTGCAGCTTGCGCAGCAGTGCAGGTGTGCCCCATGCAGCGGTGCACTCTGCACCTGGCACCTTGAAGCCCAATTGAAGCCCAACCCGCTGCTCGACGTCCCAATCACACCTGAGGGCGCCGCGGCAGCGGCGGGAAGCCCGTGGGCGCTTCACCATCGTCGTCGGCAGGCAGGGCAATGTCGCGGGGCAGGCTGCGGAAGGAAGGGAGGGACAGGCAGCCTTCAACAGCTGGTGTTGGCAGCAGGCCGTGTGCAAGCTGGCCAACCACAGACCAGCAGCTGCGGCGGTTGAGTAAAGTAAGCCCTGGCCACCACACAGCTGCGGCAGCTGAGTGAAGTAAGTCATTGGCCACCACACAGCTGTGGCAGCTGAGCAAGAGGCGCACCCGTTGTGGGCGCGGTAGGCGGCGATCAGGCCCTCCCACTCAATGTCCTGTTGGGGGGAAGGGTTGAGTTCAAGGGCTGCATCTGGCGGATTAGGTGCACACGTGAACAGTAGAGTGACCGCTCGCACGGCGATCAGGGGGCTTGTGCACGCAACAGTGAAGACACGATCACAATGTAGCCTCACCAGGTCGTCCTTGGGCCCGCTCACAACGGCCTCCCGCTGCCGCAGCCGCATCGCCTGCTTCTCCTGCAGCGCCAGCGCCCGCTGCATCTCCTTCTCCCTGCAAATGGAAGGGAAGAGAGACTCATGAAGAGCCAAACAAATTTCAAAATGATTTGACGAGACGAGGTGAAGCGGCCGTGTGCCACCCGCAAGCAGCAGATTGCAAGGAGCCACGGCGGTAAAAAGAGCAATGCATGCTGGTCGACCCGCTCACTTCTTCTTCTCCTCGCGCGCCCGGATCTTCTCCAGCCGCTCCTTCTCCTTCTCCTGCATCGCCGCCAGCTTCTTCTGCAGGTTGGGAAGGTACCGAAAGAAAATTCAATGAGCCAGAGCACGACGCCAAACGAGGCAGTGCAGGTCAGTGAGGGTGGCAAGCGACTGCAAGCTGTTGTCCCGCATCACAGCCAGCTTCTTCTGCAACAAAAGAAGCAGAGCGGGTGGCATGATGGCAGGGGACCACACATTGAAGGTGGGTCTGATTATCGAGCCACACGCAAGCACAGACCATGGCAGGCACACACCAACACCCACCCACCTCGCATCCCCCCATCCACTCGTGCCACACAAACAACCACTCCCTTGCTCCTTCTGCACCCGCTCAAAGTGCTTGCTGGAGCATCCAAGCAATCACAAAGTGAACTTTGGGCAAAGAGTGGCCCCACTCGCCTGTTCTTTTTGCACCCGCTCAAAGTGCTTGCGGCACTCAGCCTCCAGGGCGGCACCAACTAGTAAGGGAGAAGGCCGGCACACCGCACCACACCCAACCACCACCACTAGCCTGCTCCTTCTGCACCCGCTCAAAGTGCTTGCGGCACAAACCAAGTGCTACACAAAATATGCGGACAAGGCCTCCAGCTTGCCTGTTCTTTTTGCACCCGCTCAAAGTGCTTGCGGCGCTCGGCTTCAAGTCGAGCCAGCTCCTTCTCGCGCTCCTTGGCCACCCGCATGTCCGCCTTCTCCTTATCCCGCATCAGCCGCTCCTGCTCCTGCAAGGTATAGAAACCCAAGAGAGGCAAGAAGCCAGACTCAGATTATCACAAACCAGGAGGCAAATCCGCCTTCTCCTTGCCCCGCATCAGCTGCTCCTGCTCCTGCAAAAGCGACAGGGAATGCACGCAGCAGAGGGGTGGGACAACCAGGTGCTGGGTGCCCTCAGGAGGGGCACATTTCCTGGCCTCGCAGGAGCACAACTCCTGGTTGCCCAGCAGCCCTGCGCTGTCCCCTTGCAACACAGCCGAGGAAAACAAATCGGCATTGCCCTGCTGCTTTCGCCTTGCCTTACGGATCTGGGCTGCCAGCCGCTCCTGCTGCACCCGCGCCTTGTCGGCCAGCATGGCCGCCCGCTGCTCCTCCGCCGCCTGCAATGGCCCCGTAATTTTCATGTGCGCTTGGTTGGCAGCTGAGATAGAGAGGAGGGCCAGCCATCAGCCACCAGAAAAGCAGCAACTGAACTCCGCCTGCCCACCTGCATGCTCTCCCAGTCCTTCTTGCCGCGCTGCCGCTTGGCGCCTGTGGAGAGAGGCAGCAGAGACCGGGCAGTGAAATGGTCAGCATGGCTGGTACGCTGCTGCCACAGCCAGCAGGCTCAATGGGCGCATTGCCCTACCACACCAGCGGAATTCCGTACCGCCCATAACGAAATCAGGGTCGTCCTCATCGTCGCCTTGGACGCCCTTTCAATCATGTTCCACCCCAACAACAAATCAACTAAGTACAACCCTCACCTCCCATCACAAAGTCAGGGTCGTCCTCATCGTCGTCTTGGAAGCCCGGAGAGAGCGGGGAGGGTGCGAGAGCCGCCGCCTTGCGCTTCTTGCCGCCGCCGGCGGCCAGCGCGCCGCTGCTGCCGGTTGACAGCCCGCCCGCCGCTGCAGCATGGGCAATGCCAACATTGAATTGAGGGGCAGAGATGGGGAGGCGAGCCGTTGCAGCGCGCCGCTATAGGGTGTGCCTGCCGCTTCAGCACCATGCACACATGCAGGCTGCTGCAGCAAACACAGCAAGCCAACAACAGTTCAACAAGCCAATACTATCGACTGCATGAAAACTGCTGGAGCAGCATGCAACAGTGACAACGTGCAGCACGTGAGGGTAGGCAAGCACTGACTGGCAGAGTCAGTACATCGCCAAACTCAAAGCCGAGTGGTGCAAAAAGCCCAAACAAGCCCAAAAAGCACAACTGACCCGGCAGGATTGGCACATCATCAAACTCAAAGCCAAGCGGCGGGCCGTCGTCGCGGTAGGCCTCTCCCATCTGCTCCTTGGCTGCCTCTAAAAGCTCCTGCTCAACAAAAATCAAAGCATAGCAGCGGCAATATTTGAGTTCATGCCATTGCAGGGCGCATCCCCATCCGCGCCTTGGGGCTGCGTCTAAAAGCTCCTGTTGGCAACATTGTGGCACGGATGCAGCAGCGCAGCGAGAAGTTTACGGCATGTGCATGTCATTACAATGCGCCTTGGCTGCTGCTCCTGTCGGCCCGCGATGCGCGTAGAGCTGCCAGACACAGCAGCAGTGCAGTGTTGGCACGAGCAGCAGCGCCCCAAAATCAACATGCCGCTTGCGTTCACACGTGCACCTTTACCCGACTCCACAACCTCTGCAAAATCCTCACCCATCGTAATCTTTCAGCAATGTCGCACACGCATCTTCACCCCAACTCCACAAACTTTGTAAACTAAACGTAAACACCTCCACTGCCAACAGGATCAGCAGATCTGCGGAACCAACACGCTTGCATGATGCACGGGCCACCAAACAGGCTTTGGCCGCCCTAGCTCCTTTATTGGCGAATTGGGCTCACCTCGTTCTCCATCAGCAATGTTGCACACATTTCACCCCAACCTACAAACTCTGCAAACTCCTCACCTCATACTCCCTCAGCTTCTGCTGCTCCGCCTCAGTCAGCGGCGCCTCCTCCTCCTCCTCCTCCTCCTCCTCCTCCTGCTGCTGCTGCTGCTGCTGCTGCTGCTGCTCCTTGGCCTTGCCAGCACCAGCACCCGCTGCCGCCGCCACCGCCGCCGCCGCCGCCGCAACCTCAGCCGGACTCGGCCCTGCGGCAGGCACAGCACCGGCCGCAGCCGGCGCAGCAGGGGCCGGCGCCGCTGCGCCCGCCCCTGCTGCTGCCTCGTTGGCTGCCTCCGCCACCAGCGCAGCCGCTGCTGCTGATGCCGGGGGCTTGGTGGCTGAGGGGGGCTTGGCGGCAGGGGCAGGTGCGCCGCCTGCCGCCTCCAACTCGGCGCGCACTCGAGCCTCCAGCTCCAGATCTTTCTCCTTGCGCCGCCGGCGAGTGAACCAGCCCTGTTGGGGGCAGGGGAGCAAGCAGGCGCGGGGCATGGTTTGCAGTGGCCGGGAAGCAAGCCTGGGACGGTTGCAGCCGCAGGGCAGCAGGCCAGGACTGTTGCAGCCGCACAGCAAGCATGCAATAACCGTTTGAAGCTGCTTTGCAAGCGCACACCCCGCAAAGCGGCTCCACAAAGTGGCTGCGGCACCGCTGCACAGCAGGCCCGCTCACGTTGACTTGGGTGGGCGTGAGGCCAATCTTAGAGGCCAGCACCCGCTTCATTTCCTCAGTGGGGTAGTGGTTCACTGCAGGTAGAAAGGGCAGAGAGCAGCAGCAAATGGCTCATGTGCAGAAGCCAGGAGGCGGCAGCCGCTTCTGTGGGCTAGTGGCTGTGGGCTAGTGGCTGGCTGCAGGCAGCGGGAGCGGGGGCCGGCAGCACGCTCAGATGCAGCGCACACACTGGCAAACCAGCTCAGCTTGCTCCATGCCAGCATACATTGCAACAGCACTACTCACTGGCAAACGCAGCTTCCAAAGCCTCCTTTTGGAAGTCCGACTTGTTGCCCGCCCGCCCGCCCTTGCCGCCGCTGTTGGGCGCGCCACCGCTGCTGGCCGCCGCCGCCGCGGCTGCCGCCACCGCCGCTGGGTCGGCGGGGCTGGCTGCCTGGACGTTGGTCCCCGCTGGGGGCGAGGTGCCGCGGCTGCCTGCCACAGACTGAGGCTCAGGCTTGCTGGCTGCTGGTGGTTGTGCTGCGGCTGCTGCGGGCACCGCCGCCTGGCCAGCCGCCGCCTGGCCAGCCGCCGCCGGAGGTGCGACAGCTGGGGCAGGCGGCTGCTCAGGCGCCCCCACCGCCGCCGCCGCGGGCGCTGCTTTTGCTTCGCCACCGCCGCCGGCCAGCTGCTCGGCGCTATCTGCCGGCGGCTGGGCCGCAGCTGGGGCCTCCACAGGTGCTTCTACTGCCATTGGCACAGCTCCACCTGCTACTGCAGCTGGCGCGGCTGCGGCCTCTGGCTGCGGGGCAGCAGGCGCGTCCGCTGCAGCACCTGCCGGCGCATCAGTAGCAGCACCGCCTGCTGGGGTTGGGTCTTGATCCATTGGGACCGGAGCCTGCTGAGCCTGCTGCTCTGCCGCAGGCTCCGCTGCTGGTTCAGCACCTGCAGTCGGCAGCAGAGGCAGAGGGATGAGCAGGTAAGCACTGCAACTGCCATCCCAAGCAAAGAAAGCGGTCCAGAGAGCAACTGCGTGCCGCCGGCGCTCCCGGGTGGTGCCGCCAACCGCATTGCAACAGCCACATTGCAACAGGCGAGGGGGGCAGGTGTAGCATTCTGCCGCGCCGGCAGCGTGGGCAGGAGCAGGGGCAGGGCTTGGGCAGGGGTGGCAGATCGGCTGGCAGGAAGGAAAAACCGTGCCACAGGCGGCGGCGGGCCGGCGCCGGCCGCCGGTGCAGCCGCACGCAAGGCAGAGCCGGGGAAGCAGTGCAGGGAGGAGCAGCCCCCTGCAACCACACCTGGCGGCTCTGCGGCCT
>VFQQ010002725.1_pt1 | contig 18970 bp, 17 predicted proteins | sample 3512341 | NCBI WGS metagenome assembly VFQQ01 (sample SAMN10412373, study PRJNA504923) | tailings metagenome | isolation source: Relicate 2 Philex TSF1 revegetated site | place: Philippines: Tuba, Benguet | collected 2017-08-29 | reverse complement strand
AAAAGAAAAATTAACTATATTTAATTGATAATAAGATAATTATGTCATTTTAAGGAACGACTAGATAAGCTTAAAACCGTCATATTTAACCTTGACCGACCAGATTTCCATCACGTACAGTGTTTTAGAAGAACGTCAGAGAAGATTGACACCCTGGCGATGATGGGAGATGCCGTTTCGTTTGCCTCAAGGCCTGTCTCTGTCAATGGTTTTGCGGTGCCTGTTATATTGGAAAAGGATCAGGTCGTGGAATTGCTGATACTTTTGGATAAGCGAAACGAGTTTATTTCGAGTAAACTGGGCTTATATGAACTTAGCGAATTTCACCAAAAAAAGCGTATAGAGTTTGGAGTGTTTACATCCTATCTTGGGATGGCAGTTTTTCTGTTACTTTTTCATTTTTTTTTGTGGCTGTCATTGAAAGACAGGGTTCACTGGCTTTTCATTGGCCAGTTGGTCAGCAGTAGTATGTATCTGGCAGCAAGCGCCGGATACCTGAATGAATGGCCTCTTTGGGACCTCCCTTATAAGCTTTCAACGGTTTCAAGCATGATGGTGTTCTCGTGGACCGGATTTAGCTTACTTTTTCTCAATTCTTTTTTAAAACTTGATCGTACCAATAGTCTTTTCTATCGTTTTAACCATTGGTTAGGGTACTTAAATTTAGCTTTGGCTTTAGGCTGGGGGCTTACCATAATATTTAAGGAGTACCCCCTAAATCCAGGATACATAAAAAACTCCGTGATTTTAATGGAGATTGTATATTCCGTCAACCTGATTTGTTTTTCAACCACTCTCATTGAGCAGAATATCAAACGAAATGCAATGGCCAGGATTTACGGGCTTGCCATTTTGTTTATTTTATTAGGTTTTACTTTAAACATACTGGGCCGAAGAAATGTATTATTTGATGTACAGGAATATCTGAGTCAGTTTGGCAGGCATTTCAGCTGGATTGTTCCGGGGATATTTTTTGAGCAGGTTATTCTGGCTTTTGGACTAACCATCCGCTACAATGTCCTGAATCGTCAAAATATAGATCTGACAAGTAGTTTGATCAAGGTAAAAAGTGAGACTTCAGAAAAAATAATCCATGCTCAAGAGGCGGAGCACCAACGCTTAGCCCAAGATTTACATGACGGTATGGGTGGTACTCTATCTGCCATCAAAGGACGGGCAGCCAGTGAGAATGTTTCAGAAGAAACGCTGGAGTTAATTGAAAAAGCGATTAAAGATTTTCGGAGTGTATCGCATAATCTGGTACCGTCGGAATTAGAGAAAATAGGCCTCATGGGGTCGGTATCCCAGAAGGTGGAAAGTCTGAGAAATATCTCCCAAACAGAATTTATTTTTATTACGTTTGGGAGACAAGTACCTTTGGATTCAAAAATCGAATTAAATATTTACCGGATTATAAACGAACTGCTGAACAATATCCTTAAACATGCTGAAGCATCTAAAGGAGTGGTACAACTTTTGTATTTTGACGATTATTTATTGATTTCCGTAGAAGATAACGGAAAGGGGATAGAAACAGAAGAAAAAAATTGGGGTATAGGATTAAAAAATGTATATTCAAGAGTTAAGCATTTAAAAAGTGAGCTTGGGGTTGACACCGGGCCCTATGGAACCACAATAATGTTCAAAGTGCCGTATTGAATTCTGGATTATGAAAACCCGTCTACTTATTGCAGATGACCATACTTTGTTTAATGATGGAGTGAAAAGTCTTCTGTCGGAAAACTACGAGATTGTTGCTCAAGTCTATGAAGGAAGAGGTGTATTGCCGGCCATTAAAGAGAAAAAGCCGGATGTGGTTATTCTTGACATTAACCTTCCCCATATTAATGGTTTAATTCTGGCGGCAGAAATAAAAGCGGACATTGATGGGATTAAGATCATTTTTTTATCCATGTACACGGAGACTCGTTTTGTGGAGGAAGCAAAAAAAATGGGGGTAAATGGCTACCTGTTGAAACATTCCACCAAAGAAGAATTAATACAAGGGATAGAGGAAGTGTTGACAGGGAATGATTTCTGGGACCCTAAAATTGACAGGGCGAAAACAAGAGAAGAGGATTTTTTCACAAAGAAGTTCTCGCTGTCACCCAGGGAAATCGAAATAATAGGAATGATCCGGGATGGTTTCTCCGCCAAAGAGATCGCTGAAAAGCTCTACCTGAGCCACGAGACGGTCAAAACTCATAGAAAAAACATTTATTACAAGCTCAACATTTCGAAACTACCAGAGCTAATCCGCTTTGCAAATGAAAATGAAGTGTAATTGACTAAAGCCCTGTTCAATCATTCATTTTTAAAATTTAGAATGATAGAGTGACAGAATAATACTTCAACCACACATCAGGGCAAACGCATTTAAGCCCGGAAGGGGTGACATTTCAATAACATGAGTTTTACCCCCGAGCTAAGATTAACCGAGGTTTTGGTCGTGCGTTTTTGTTGCGGAGCAAAGCAAGAGCCATGACAAAACAATATAGAATGAGTGAATGAGCGAATTAGTGAATTAGTGAATTGATTTTACCCGGGTAATCGCTAAATACCTCAACCGCAAATCGGGGCAAACGCATTTAACCCCGAAGGGGTGACATTTAAATAACAGGAAGGTTACCCGTGCTAAAACTAACCGTGGTTTTGGCCGTGTGTTTTTGTTGCGGAGCAAAACAAAAACCATGACAAAACAATTCAGAATGATAGAATGATAGAATGAGTGAATGAGCGAATTAGTGAATTAGTGAATTAGCGAATTGATTTTACCCGGGTGATCGTTAAATGCCTCAATCACAAATCAAGGCAAACGCATTTAACCCCGTAAGGGGTGACATTTAAATAACAGGGAGGGTTACCCCGTGCTAAAACTAACCGTGGTTTTGGCCGTGTGTTTTTGTTGCGGAGCAAAACAAAAACCATGACAAAACAATTCAGAATGACAGAATGACAGAATGGATTTGTGAGTTAGTGAATGACTGATTTAGTAATTTTTGTCCAAAAAATTGTGGTTAAGACACATTCAAAATCGCTCATTCACTAAATTACTAACTCACAAATAGAAGTTCCATTCTATCATTCTCTCATTGAATCATTCAAAATTATCTCGTCACCTCAGAGAAGCATCTGCAGCCCTACCGTATATCCGAGATGGAAGCCGCGGAAGTCGTCTCTGCGCTGTCTCTGCCAAAAGTATTTTCGGTCGAATTCATGATAGTCGTCCGTGTCGTAATAAACGAAATTGAGTGAAGGTCCTCCGAATATTTCCAGTCTGTTACCGATTCTCAGCGTGGGCAACAGTCGCAGGGCATGTTTGGCGTAAGGGTCTTCCCGGAAGTCCCCCTGAATCTGGCTGGTGATCTCGGCATTGAGTCTGAAATAGCGGCTGCGCAGCAAATGTGCGCCCAGACCAGCCTCCAGGGCATAGTAGTCGCGTGAGACAGCATGGCTGAAATTGTAGCCTACTCCCAGCAGACTGTAGAGAATACGCCCGCCCGAACGGAAGGTGAGCAGGCCTATGCCACTTTCATCATAGCCCAGTCCGAGTGCCCGGTCACCGTTTTTCACCAGGTTGATGACCCCGATAGGATAATCGCTGCTGTCGGCTACGTTGATAAAACCTGAAACCTGCACTCCCTTCACCTTACGGGCGATATTGAGGAAGCCACCCACCTGGGCGTTGACGTCAGCGGCTTTGTTCATAAACCCACCTATCTGTACCCCTTCTACCGGTCCTGCCAGGTTGAGAAAGCCAGCCACCTGAGTGTTAACAGAATCCGTAATGTTTATAAAACCAGAGATCTGGGCGCCTTCTACTTTTCTTTTGGTGAAATTACCCAGTCCGGCTATCTGCACGCCGCTGACACTCCGGCCGGTATGATTATAGAGTCCGGCGATCTGTACTCCTGTGGCATTTTCACGTATGATGTTTGAAAGACCGGCGATGGCCAGAGAAAGCTCGTTTTTCGATACCCCGGAAAGCAGGTGCAGTGAGAAGAGGTTACTGTATTGGGCGGCATTGACACCATTGCTGCTGATGGGGTAGATAAGTCCGATGTGTGCCGGCCGCACTTCTTCTTCCTGAGCCTGAGCCTGCAATGCCGCCAATGTGACGATGAGCAGAACGATATACTTTTTCATGTTTTTTTGTTTTTGTCATTAAATCGGGTGCTCCAGTAGGCCTCCTGTGCTGCCCTGTTACTCTAATGACAACTGAGGAGGTGTTTACCCTAAATTTTTTTAATTTAGAATGATAGAATGAGTGAATGAGCGAATTAGTGAATTGATTTTACCCGGGTAATTGCTAAATGCCTCAATCACAAATCAGGGCAAAGGTATTTAACCCTGAAGGGGTGGAATTCCAATAACAAGGGGTTTTATCTCTGGGCTAAGAGATAAGATTAACCGAGGTTTTGGCCATGTGTTTTTGTTGCGGAGCAAAACAAAAGCCATAACAAGACAATTTAGAATGATGGAATGATAGAATGAGCGAATAAATGAATTTGCACGGGTGATCGTTAAATACCTCAACCACAAATCGGGGCAAACGCATTTAACCCCGGAAGGGGTGACATTTAAATAACAGGGAGGTTACCCCGTGCTAAAACTAACCGTGGTTTTGGTCGTGTGTTTTTGTTGCGGAGCAAAACAAAAGCCATGACAAGACAATTTAGAATGATAGAATGAGTGATTAATCGCCTCAATCACCAATAAGACTTATCGGCATTGTTTTTTGTTATTTCTTCATCCGCCAGGTGAGGCCTGCCTGCCAGCCGGTCCATAGGGCCCAATGGGGTTGAATTTCCCGGATTTTCAGCCCACCGAGAGGGTTTGGGTCAAACCCGTCGGCGATTGTAGGACTGCCTTTCCGGTAGAGAGTGGAAAAAGCAGGGCCTGCAAATACTGCTATTGCCCTGACAGGAGAAAAACGGATCAGGGGTTGAAATCTCATCCAAAGAGCAGCGTCTTCAAAGGACCCCTGGAATATGGTGTGTTGCGTTATCTCTGCGGCAAGATACCAGCGTCGGCCCAGAGATCGCCCCACGCCTATGCCCAGCCCCATGCTGTAGCGTTTCGGCTCTCCGGGGAGGGCGGAGCCCAGCGCAAGCAGGGTATAAAATGAGGGGGTCCCGGTTTTCCAGTCCAGCAGGAGGGGCATCACTTCATTGGCAGAAAGGCTCAGGTCTGATTTGCCATTACCGATAAGGTTGATCAGCCCTACACTGAGGCCCGAAGAGCTGTCGGCGAGGTTGATCAGTCCTATCTGCGTACCTTTCAGATGGCCTGCAGAGTTGATCAGTCCGGATATCTGCAGGCCGTTCATTGTACCCGCCGTCCGATTTATCAACCCGGCAGCCTGGAGGCCCCGGAAGTCCTGACGGGTGAGGTTGGCAACACCTGCTGCCTGAACACCGCTGACAGTCCCCTGCGTGTGGTTGAATACGCCCGCTGCCTGTAGTCCGCCGGTAGCAGATTCGTTGACATTGGCCAGTCCAGCCGCCTGTATTCCGGTGAGGGTGTCCTGCACGCTGTTATAAATGCCCGCTGCCTGTAGTCCGCTGACCTTTCCGGACACGAAGTTAAATAATCCCGCGGCCTGCAGGTATTGCACATCTTTGCGGGCGATATTGAAGCCCCCGGCCACTTCCACGCCATTGGTGCCGGCGGTATAGCCGCCCACTAGGTTTAAGGAGGCTTTATTGACTACCTGCGAGCCCATACGCCCGTGAGTGCCAATACCCGGAATAAGAGAAGCCTGGTATGGAAACGATACGAAGAAACGGCTGAGGTTGCGGCTGTGCGCCCTGAGCCGCGCCGACACCAGCAGTCGGCTGAGGAAGTTGCCGTCGGCTCCTGAGGAGGTTATTACGGCTTCGTCGAGCAGGATGACCTGTCTCCGGAGGTAAAGCGGATGCCCTTCGGGGAGCGCCTCGCTGATATTGAGGACGGTGTCACGGTAGCCCAGCTTGCTGATGGTGATGAACTGGGGCAGGGCTTTTTCACGTAACCTGAGCCTGAATTGCCCCGTTTCGTCACTGATAGCCGATAGCATCAGGGCTTTAGAATAAACCGAGGCGTAGTCTACGGGTTCCCCGCTTTCGGCATCCAGTAATCTGGATTGAACATAAAGGTACTTTTCGGTGTGGGCTTTCTGGATGACGATGTGGTCGCTGACTTCTTTAAACTGATACCCGACAGGAAGCAACAGGGCAAGCACCTCGGAAGTGGGACGCTGCTCTATCTGCAGGCTTACAAGGCTGTCGGCCGGAATAATAGTGCTGTTGTAGGAAAAGTAATATCCGCCCTGCTTTTCAAGGCTTAGAAGTATTTGGGCAAGAGGTTGTCTTACAGCGTGCACACTGACAGAGCGCTGCAGGGGCTTCTGTGCCAGGGCCGGGACATAAAGCACAGACAGGACGAGGAAGAATAAAAGTATCTGACCGTTATTTTTGTTCATTCAGCCACTATTGGAGGATGATCTGATTTTGATGGTTTATGATCTTTATGTTCAGGGTTTCACGGATAATGTTCAGTACATCCGGCAGCGACTCCTGCTCAAACACCGTACTGATCCGGAGGTTACGGATGGTCGGATTGCCGATCACAATATCAGCGTCATAGGCTTCATTGAGGGCGCTTACCAGCTCATGTAGCGGCGTTTCACGGCATACCAGTTTTCCGGTACGGTAAAAGCTGTAAAGATCGTTTCTGACGGCTTCTTTGGCCAGAGTTTCGCGGGTCCTGACGGCGATTACTTTTTCTCCCGGCCAGGCACGGGTCATTTCATGGGTGTTTGCCACTTGTACCAGTCCTGTTTCCACAATGACTTCGGTGCTGCCGGCATTACTTCTGATGTTGAAAGAAGTACCCAGTACCGTGACGGTCACCTCATTTACATGGATGGTAAAAGGTCTGGATTTATCCGGTCTGACATCAAAGAAAGCTTCTCCCGTGAGATTCACTTCCCGGACAGTGGTTTTACCGAATGCCGGGGCATACGTCAGACTCGAGTGTTTGTTGAGCGTCACTACTGAACCATCCGGCAGCGTATCTTTACGTACCTGTTCGTCACTGCGCAAAGCCATCAGGGGCTCACTGTCAGTTTGTGAAGCGGGGAAAAACCACCATACAGAAGCAATCATCACGATCGCCGCGGCCGCTGCAGCCCACCAGATACGGGTCCGGGCGGGTTTAAAGGGAATCACCGGCGGCTGCCGGAGAGTTTTGGCCTTGAAGCGTACCCAGGCCGCATCAGGATCGGCAGTACTCTGTTTTTCCAGTGTCTTGCTGCTTTCCCATATGAGCCGGAAATTTTGGTAATACCGGTGGTTGTCGGGATGGGCAGCTACCCAGTCTTCGGCCTGCTGCCTTTCTTCAGGGCTGGCTTCTCCGAGCATGACCTTTACCAGGAGATCATCATATAAGTGAACCGGCTCATTCATGACAGAGACGAGGTTAAATGATACAAAAAGAACAAAATGACAAGGAGGTCGGCCAGCCGGAGCCGGAGTAGCCTCAGGGCTTTGCCCATCTGGTTCTCGACGGTCTTGACGGGTAAATCCAGCAGGTCGGCCACTTCTTTATATTTCAGTTCTTCGAAGCGACAGAGCTGAAATATGGTACGGCACTTTTCGGGGAGCTCGCTGAGGGCTTCTGCCAGTCTTTTTTCGAGTTCTCCTGCCTCCAGGTCACGGAGGATATTGTTTTCAGAATTTTCCTGCGTCATCGCATACTGCTGATAAGCGTCTCGTACTTTGAGGTGTTTCAGGTAGTTCAGACTTTCATGATAAACGGAACGATAGAGATATCCGCCCACTGACTCGCGGATGTCAAGGCGCTCTTTTTTCTCCCACAGTTTATAAAAGACCTGTTGCACGATCTCTTCGGCCATCACACTGTCACGAATGAGGGTGGAGGTATAGGCATGGAGTCCTCTGAAGTGCTTTTTGAAAACATACTCAAAGGTTTCTTCGGCATCTTTATGTACGTATCGGATATCTTCCGGTTCACTGATCATGATATCATCTGTTGTCACGCGTTGCAAAGATAATGGTCTGAGTCCTGATTTATCTTAAAGACAACTATATGCGTGGTTACCCTAAATTAAAAAATAGTTTTTTTGTCTGATGGTGTTATTGCAGCAGACCTGCTCCAATAACAAGGGTTTATATCAAACCCGATAAAATCAGGGATGATAGTCACCGGTGTGTCTGTTTTGCCACTTACGGCTTTTCAATACACCTCTTGATTGATATTGTTCCTAATGGTATGCCTTTTTTGGAAATAGCGGCAGAAAACAGTTTGTTTTCCGGATCATTAAGGGCTTTTCAGAAAAGCAGCGGCCTGATTTATTCTTTCAGCTCATCAATCAGGCGACGGATTTCATCTGCATACTTACCGTAGAAGGTTTTTACGTGGGCCTCAGTCATAAGCCACATCAGCCCCATGAAAATTCCTACGATACCGATAAAGAGCAACACTTTGGTCTGCAGACTCATGGCCAGGAGCAGAGCCGGAAGCCTGCCGGATTCCTTACCCAGCGGGATCAGAAACATGTACATGAGCCCGAATGGTACCAGGGCGTAAGAAAACGACTTGTAGGTTTCCATATACAGCCGGATGTTGTAATATACTTCATACAGACTGTCTTTGGCAGAGACCGTGACTGTACTGAAGTTGCGGTAATGAATGTAAAGACGTATACTGAAATACAGTGAAATGATAAAGGATACCACATACAGCAGATAGTAGGCCAGAAGGAAGTCAGGATTCATGCTTGTACTGATCGGGATAAGGCCGATGAGGATGATGGCTATCACCTGTATGATGGCTTCTTTGCGCAGGTTCTTTTTGATTTTATCCAGCGGAGTATTTACCGATTTCAGTTTTTCGGGGTTCGCAGGAAGCCTGAGGTCTTTGTATTGCTCGTCGTTCCAGGCTGATTGTATGTCGTTAAAATCCATAGCCCTGATGTTTAATGATTTCTTTTAATTTTTCTTTAGCCCGGTTAAGTTTTACGCGGGCATTTCCTTCTGAGATGCCGAGGTGTTCCCCTGTTTCACGATGCGAGAAGCCCTCCAGCTGGTAAAAGATGATGGCCTTGTCAATCTTATCCAGTTGCTGTACTGCCCTGTAAAAGTGTTCAAGGCGGGTTTCATGACTTTCCGTATCAGGGTCTTCCCCGGCGATATTGTCAGCTTCGGAGCCATATTGTTCCGGTCGTCGTTTTTCTCTTTTAAGATACACAATGGCGGTATTGATGGCGACACGATACATCCAGGTAGAAAACTGGCTTTCACCCCTGAAGTTGTCGTACGACTTCCAGAGCTGGCAGATGATTTCCTGGAAGAGGTCGTCCTGATCATCTCTCGCCGTCATGTACATTCTCGCGACCTTATACAGGATTCCTTTGTGCTGATCAATGCGCAACAGGAATTCTTTCTGTTGGGTCTCCAAGATCAGTCAAATATAGGTTTTACGGTATAGCCTTTCTTTCGGAGTAGTGAAATGACTCCGTTTTCACCTCCCAGATGGGCCGCTCCTACGGCAAAGAAGATACTCTCCCGTTTCATCATGTCAGGCATCTTTATCACCCAGTTGCTGTTACGGGTGTCAAGCATCCATTTTCTGGCGCTTTCATCCATCATTTTCGGGTCTGTGGTAAGAGTATAAATGGCTTGCAGATCTTCCTGTTTGTGTTTCTGAATGAGGGTGTCGAGGCCGGAGACATCATAAAACCTCAGTTGTTCAATAAACTCTTTAGGAGAAAATGACTTATCGAAGCTTTCGAGCTGGTCTTTCACTTTTTCAAGTCCCAGTATTTCGGACTGACGCTTCATGGCCATCTGTAAAAATTCTATTTCATACATTTTGGGAGGACAGCCCAGGCTCTTGAACAGCAACGCACTGGTAATGGCAGTAAGCGACATGTTTTCAAACTGGCTGGCGCCCGCACCTATTTTCTCTTTCAGGAAAGCATCCAGTTCGGCATATTCTTCTTTGGAAAATAACTGACTGAGCGGTTTGGAGGCCTGCATCCCTTTCTGAAGATCTCCGATTTCAAGAGGATCATCAAAGTCGATTTCCAGGGCAAGCTTTCCTGTTTTATCAAAAGCGTTTTTTACTTTTTCCCTGATAACAAAATCTTTTGCACACATCATGTGGATGGTACCAAAGAGATAGGAGGGTTTTTCAATGTCTTTTCCCGTGATTTCCCATAACATGGAATTCTCCTGTGCATTGACAGTAAATCCCAAAGCAATAAAGGCGGTAAGGAGGAGGTTTCGTAATGACTTTTTCATGATTTTCTGACAGACGTTTTTGCTGATGTTACAATGTGTATAAGTGAATAAAACAGTACAGGCTGTTTATTGATTATTGTTTCCGGCTGCAGAGGCTTTTTTTCTTTCCTCTCCGGCAATCAGGGCTATCCCAAGACATATCAGGACCGTGCCGGTATCACTGTCGCCGGCAGGTTTGTCCAGTAGTGCATCAGAGGCGATTACGTACAGAAGGTTGATGACCACAAGACAAAGTAACAGGAAAGATGTTGAATTACGGCGAGGGGTTTTAAGATTACTTTTCATAAATTTTTGTTTTTTGATTGATACACTCAGTAAGTAGTTTACGTGGCTCAAACGTTACAGGAAAATCCATAATTTTTCTCATTTATTTATAAAAGGCTCATAATGAGTAGTGTTTTTGAGTCTTTATGCTGCTGCTTTTTTAATCTATCTTAAAAAAACAGACTTTTTTACCCTTCAACTTTGCATTGTCAAAATTTTCAGAGACGATGAAAACGGAAGAGATACACCAGGTGATCATTACCAATGAGGCAGGCATGGCTTCGGTATATCCTTATTTCAGGGCGATGTTTGGCGACAAGAAAGCGAGCCGCATATCCCTGCTTTACTTTTCGGAAGAGGGCTTTTTGTTTAAAAGAGAAACTGAGATTCTCAGAACGGCCAACCCTTCTGTATTTATGGTGTTTTACCAGGCAGTCAACCCGGTGGAGGATTTTCTGAAAGCGGATCTGGAAGCTGTCATCAATGCCAATACCTGCAAGGTTATGCGGTTTCTGTTGTCTGGCAGTGAGGCTTTCAACAGTGCCATGACCGAAGTGCTGCATTTTCTCGGAATAAAGGACATTTCATATCAGAAACAATTTTTCATTAATAATGGATAGGAACATGAAACAAGGAATCTTTTTAGTACTGCCGGTGATAATACTGCTGGCAGGCTGTAAATCAGAAACGCATGAAACAAAGGCGCCGGCAGTACAGGCGATCCCGGTAGGCACGGCAGAGGTGCAACGCACAGAGGTCAGAAACGATGTGTCTGTCAGTGGTAATATCGAAGGCAATACGACGGTCAGGCTTGGTTTTATGGTAAGCGGCAAAATCAATCATGTAGCGGCCCGTGAAGGGCAGATGGTCAAAAAAGGACAGTTGCTGGCCAGCCTTGATCCCGCTTCTTATCAGATTGCCCATCAGCTGGCCGAAGTGCAGGTCAATGCAGTAAGCGATGAATACAACCGCCTGAAGCTTCTTCATGACAAAGGCAACGTGACAGACAGTGATTTTTCTAAAGCAGGTTTTTCGCTGCAGCAGGCCCGCTTGCAGCAGCAGTTGCAGCAGAAAAATGAAAATGACTGCAAATTGTACACTCCGATCAGCGGAGTGCTGCTGAAGAAACTGGCTGAGAACGGAGAGATGGCCGGCAGCGGTATGCCTGTTTTTGTGGTATCGGACATCAGCAGGGTAAAAGTACTGGCCTATATCCCCGAGGGTGAGTTGCATCTGATCCGGATCGGACAGCCGGTGACGATCGCGGTATCGGCACTCGACAAGACATTTGATGGCAGGGTAGTGGAGGTAGGATCTGCAGCAGACGTTACCACCAGGGCGTTTACCGTCAAAATAGAAGTAAATAATCCCGGGCTGCTCATACGCCCCGGTATGATCGCTGAAGCACGCATCCATGCCGGAAGTGTATCTCAGGCTGTTTTGCTTCCGGCAGAGGCCGTTGTTCATGACCTGAATAATCAGGCTTATGTCTTTGTGGTAGATAAAAACCAGAAAAAGGCTTACAGAAGAGAGATCAGCGTAGGAAAGATGATTGAAAACAAGATAGAAATTCTGAAGGGTGTGTCAGCAGGAGAAACGGTGGTTACCGCCGGACAACAGAAGCTGGCAGACGGATCGGCAGTTACCATCAAATAAGCATTTATCATGAATATCATTCAGGGATCATTAAAATACAAACAGGTTACCATATCGGTTTTACTGCTGCTTTTTGTGGTAGGAGTACAGTCGCTGCTCAATATGCCACGCCGCGAAGACCCCAGGATTACCATCCGCAACGGCCTTGTGGTAGCCTTCTACCCGGGAGCTGATGCTGCCCAGGTGGAAGATCAGGTAACCAGAAAGCTGGAGCAGTATCTTTTTCAGTATGAAGAAGTAAACAAAGCCAAAACATATTCTACTTCACGTGACGGTGCGGTGGTGATCAATGTGGAACTGACCGAGCGGGTGAAACAGCCCGATATTTTCTGGAGTAAGCTCCGCAACCAGCTGCTCGTGGTGAAACAAACAGAGTTGCCCGAGGGGGTCAGGGGGCCGCTGGTGAATTCAGATTTCGGAGATACGGAAGCCATGGTTATTGCACTGGAAAGCAGTACTGCAAGTCCTTCCGAACTTAAGAATTACGCACTCAAACTGGAAGATTACCTGAGAGCTATCCCTGCGACGTCCAAGGTGAAAAGAACAGGCGAACAGAAAGAAGAGATCGTAGTCTCTTCGGGTTCTGAGCAGCTATCCCAGTACGGCATCAGCCTTGAACAGGTAGTGAAGGTGCTGAAGTCGCAGAATTCCATCAATCCAACCGGCGAGATCAATACTGAAAACAGTAAAACACCTCTTTATACCAACGGATATTACAATACAGAAGGAGACCTGGCCAACCAGGTAGTAGGTGCTTCGCAGACCGGCTCGGTAGTCAGGTTGGGGGATGTGGCCAGGATGAAACGGGACTATGCGGAACCCAGGTCTCATATCGAGGTAAACGGACAGCAGGCCATTCTGCTCACCGTACAGATGCAGGAGGGTAATAACATCGTAAAATTCGGAGAATCTGTAAACGAAAAAATGGCGCAGTTCAGGCAGGTGGTTCCTTCTGATGTGCAGGTAACGACGATTGTTGACCAGCCACACCTGGTGAAAGACAATATTTCACACTTTGTCCGGGAGTTTTTCCTGGCGATAGTTTCCGTCATTATCGTGGTGATTCTTCTGCTGCCTTTCCGGATTGCGGCCGTGGCTGCTACCGCGATACCTGTTACCGTGGCTGTAACATTTGGTCTGATGCACGCGCTTGGAATTGAACTGCATCAGGTGTCGCTGGCAGCGATGATCCTGGTACTCGGCATGGTAGTGGATGATGCCATTGTGATTGCCGACAATTATGTGGAACTGCTTGATCATGGTATTGACCGCTGGAATGCCGCCTGGAGAAGCGCCAGCGACCTCGTAATCCCTGTATTGGTGGCTACGGTAACGATCATTGCCTCGTTTATGCCCATGGTGTTGCTGAAGGGCAGCATCGGTGAATTTATCTTCGCCTTGCCCATCACCGTGGCCATCGCCTTACTCTCTTCTTTTGTAGTGGCTATGCTGCTTACGCCTGTGTTGTGTTATACCTTTATCAGAAAAGGACTGCACGAAGAAGAAGAAGAAACGGATAAGCCGAAACGGAAATCACTGCTGGATCATATGCAGTCGGGCTATAATGCCTTGCTTGAGCGCTGTGTAAAACATCCGGTAATGACCATCAGTCTGAGTCTGGTTTCCGTCGGTCTGGCCGCTCTGCTTTTTATGGGAGGGGTGAGGCAGTTGTTTTTCCCTGCCGCAGAACGGAACCAGCTGGTGATTGAATTATGGACCCCCACAGGGACAAAACTGGAAAAGACACATCAGGCGATCCGTAAGGCCGAAAGTCTGGTCAGGGGTGATAAGAGGGTGCTTTCTTATGCTACATTTACCGGCACTGCAGCACCGAGGTTTTACTACAACTTTTCTCCTGAATTCCCGGTGGAAAACTACGCGCAGATTGTAGTTAATACAAGCACCGCTGAAACTGCCGGGGAACTGGCCCGGGAGCTCGGAGAAAAAGCAGGTCAGGCTATTCCTGAGGGAACTGTTTTTGTCAAACTCATGCAGCAGGGGATGCCGCTTAAAGCTCCGGTAGAGATCCGGGTGTCGGGCGATGATATCGTCAAACTGAAAGAAATCAGTCGTCAGGTGGAGGATATTCTTAAAGACACCCCGGGCAGCGAGCTCGTAAGGAACGACTTTGCTGAAGATTACTACGGCATCGGAATCCGCCTGAGGCCCGAAGCAGGGCGTCTGGGTTTTACAACAACCAGTATATCCCAGTCGGTTTACACCGGCTTCAACGGGGCGGCAGTATCTACCATGTATGAAGGAAATACGCCTGTGGATATCGTGCTGAGACTGGATGATATCAAACGGCAGAATACCGATGATCTTCAGAAGATATACCTGCGCTCACCAGTGACCGGGGTGGATGTCCCTTTGAGGCAGATTGCTGATGTTATCCCGCAGTGGCAAACCGGCCGGATCATCCGCCGGAACGGGGTAAGAACCCTCACGGTGCAGTCTGAGACTTCTCCGGGGGTGCTTCCTGCAGAGTTACTGAGCGCTTCAAAAGCCAGGATAGATGCCATCACATTGCCCAATGGCTATCATATTGAATACGGAGGGGAGCATGGTAACAAAAAAGAGACCCTGAGCCAGATGATTGTGGCCATGGTCGTAAGTATCATCCTCATCTTCTTCATTCTCCTGTTTCAGTTCAGAAACCTGAAAGAGACCACCATCGTGATGCTGACGATTCCTCTGAGCCTGTTCGGAGCTATCGCCGGACTGGTGGTGACGGGTAACAATTTCAGCTTTACGGCTTTCATAGGGCTTATCGCACTTTCGGGTATTGTGGTACGGAATGCCATCATTCTGGTGGATCATACCAATGAACTGATGCGACACGGCATGGATATCCGTACGGCAGCCATAGAAAGTGGAAAAAGAAGGCTTCGTCCTATATTCCTGACCGCCATGGCAGCGGCCATCGGGGTATTGCCTATGATCATTTCACAATCTCCGATGTGGGCGCCACTGGCCAGTGTACTGGCTTTCGGAGTGGTATGGAGCATGATCATGGCCCTGCTCACTGTGCCGGTGCTGTATATCGCCTGGATTAAGCCAGAAGACAAAAAGGAATTCCTGACATTAGAATAAAAGAGGATCAAACGATGAAAACTTTAAGAATCATACTGACGGTTGTCCTTGCGAGCATAGCCGTTCATGAGACAAAAGCTCAGAGGTCTTATACCCTGGAGCAGCTTACTGATAAGGCGATGAGTCAAAACCGTCTACTGGCCATTAAACAATGGCAGATTGAAGAAAAACAGGCGAAGGTAAAAGAAGATGAGATCAGACGTCTTCCTGTGGTAAATCTGAACGGATCGTACCAGTATAATTTTAACCTGGCAGATCTCACCATCCCTGCCGGAACGATCGGGGTAATTCCGACAAGCCCGACGTCGCAGGTTTTACTGCCTGAGGCGGACAGGACATTCACGATCGGGAGCCATAATTTTTACAATGCCGGTGTATCGGTCTATCAGCCGGTATCACAACAGGCCAGGATCAGAACCGGTATCGAACTAAGCAAAGTAGAAACCGCCATTGCAGGAAAAGAAAGAGAAAAAGCCGTGCTTCAGATCCGGCAGGGGGTGGAACAGCTGTATTATGCCGCGTTGATCACCGGTAAGCAGCAGGAGGAAGCGAAAGCCCGGCTGGATCTGGCAAAAAAACGGTTGGGAGATCTCGAAAATGCCCTTGAAGCGGGTAAGACACTGGACCTGAACAAGGCCGGATTACTGGCCGCAATGGCAGACGAAGAACAGCAGATACTGAAGCTGGAGTTTCAGATCAGAAACTACAAGTCGGATCTGGCCAAACTGGCGGGTCTCAGCAGCGATGATTTCGAATTGGAAGCATCAGAGCAGCCGGTATTGCCGGAGCTGCCTTTGCTGCCGGGAAATGCCGAAGCGAATCCTGATATTCAGATTGCCGCATTGATGAGAGATAAAGCTTCGCTGGGTCTTAAAGCCACACAGCTTGCCGACAGGCCTGATTTTGGATTAATGGCCGGGTATGTTTATCAGAGCGGAAATCCCATCAGTCCGGCGCATAATCCTTTCGTGGGTTTTAATCTGAAATGGAATATTCAGGATTTATATGCTAATCGTCAGACACAGAAACAGCGAAGTCTGCAGGTGAAACAGGCGGAAGAAAGCCTGGAGTATACCCGCCAGCAGCTGGGATATGACCTGGAAAAGGCCTATCGTAAAGCATCGCAGAGCCGCACGCTGATCGCGGTGGCCGAAAAAGCGCTGAACTATCGCCGGCAGGAGCTTAAGCTGCAGGAAGACAGGGTACTGGCCGGCATGGGTTTACAGACGGATCTACTGACCTCAAGGGTTCAGGTGGCCAAAGCTGAAGCGGACCTCTACGGTGCCAGACTGTCTTATATCATCTCATTGGCAGACCTCAGGGCACTTACAGGAGATGCCGCCCGATGATAAATAAGGAAATGTTCGGTTAAGTTTACGGGCATTTCCTTTATTTTTATCCCTGATTTAACCCGCTTAACTATGGATATTCTCTCTTACCTGGAGCAACAGGGCATCCGGACAGAAGGTATTGAAGACCTGCTGAAGAACCTGACCAAAACCAAAGCCTATCCCAAAGGCCATATACTCCTTGAGCCGGAAGGCAGCTCTCACCGGGTTTATTATGTGCAGGAAGGTTTACTGAGGACGTTTTATCTCAGGGACGACAAGGATATTACCCACCATTTCGTGGCGGAAAATGCCTTTATTATGCCTTTTGAATGCATTTTTTTTGATAAACCCTCTACCTATGGCTATGAACTTCTGGAAAATTCTGTAGTAACCACTTTCCGGTATGATGATCTGGAGAAGATCAGCCAGAGCATACCAGAGGTTAAAGATGTGGAAAAACACCTGTTGTACAACACCATTCGGATTTTTTCTGATACGCTGCATTCTATCAAATTTCAGTCGGCCAGAGAACGCTATGATCACATGATCAGAGAGTATCCGAATATTCTGCTGAGGGCACCTCTGGGTCATATTGCATCGTATCTGGGCATTACCCAGCAGACGCTCAGTGTGATAAGGGCGCAGTATTGAATGATGGAATGAGTGAATGAATGAATGAGTGAGTGAGTGGATATTTAAGATGTTGATAACTATTCATTTAATCACTAATTCGCTAAGTCACTCACTCACAATTTTAAACAGGTAATTGGCGCGGTCTGGGTCGGGATAAAAGAAAAAAGCACTCCATGCTGAGCGCTTTTCTGAGAAAAAATGAACGTGCCACAGGCGTTTTATTTTACTACTTCGCTTACTAAAATAACCGGACTTACGTTGGTGTAATTTTGAAAATCGGCGCGGATGGCATCTCTGTTCGGACCGATAGCCGCCTGATACTCGCTTAAGCTTTTTATGTAAAACGTGCCTATCGCCATAAAAGGAAGGGGTTGGTTGGGAATACCGCTGGCCAGCCCTTTTTCAATAGTATATTTCACCAGATTTGACCCTAAATATCCCGCTACCATAGGCATGTGCTTTGTCTCATAATACTCCATGTTGAAGGTCTTCCCTTCGGCGTAAGGGTACATAACAGATACTTTTATCAGACCTTTCTCAGCGGCACCTGCATTGGGTTTTTCCTGGCTGAATGCAACCAGAGAAGTAGTCAGGAGAAAAAAAGACAGGAGAAGTTTCATAAGTAATTTATTTAAGTGATAAAATATTCATTACTAACATTATTCTGCAAATATCTGCATAGTGTCTATATTTGCAAAACGCTATTTTTCGATGAAAATAATCGATAATACCGATTTAGAAATATGGAATTAAGACAACTCAGATACTTTCTGAAAGCCAGAGAATTGCTGAATTTTACAGAAGCTGCGAAGATGCTGAACATTAGTCAGAGTACGCTTTCGCAGCAAATCAAGCAGCTGGAAGACGAACTGAATGTTCCTTTGTTCAACCGTATCGGAAAACGGATCACACTTACTGAAGCCGGAAAGCTGTTTGGCGAATACGCTTTTCAGTCCATCAACCGTGCAAACGAAGGGTTGTTACTCTTACAGGAGCTGAAAAATCTGAACACGGGGAAAATCACTATAGGGGTGATTTACTCCATGCGCATTCTTTTTGCCAGAACATTGATACAGTTTGCCAGGCAATATCCGAATATTAAGATCCAGGTGGTGTTTGGTACCACGAAAGACCTGCTCGAAAAACTTAATTTGCATCATTTTGACTTTGTTCTGACTTTCCATGAAAAAAACAGGGAGCCCCATCTGAAGTATCAGACATTGCTGAGCTCTAACATGGTATTGGTAACCTCCAGAAAATCTTCACTGGCCCAGAGAAGCAAAATTTCTCTTAAGGAAGTCGCGACGTTGCCCCTGGCTTTGCCTTTCAGTGGATACAGTACAATACAGTTTTTTGAGGAGTCATTCAGTCAGAAAAATCTGGTTCCGAACATCTGCATGGAAATAAACGATATTCCTACTTTGTTTGAAATTGTAAAAACAGGGTACTGGCATACCATTCTGAGCGATACCAGTATAAATGATCCTGAAGTAGTGGCTGTTCCTATCGAAGGGAAAAACATGAGACGGAATATCATGATTATTTCTCTCAAAGAGGCGTACGAAAAGAAGGCCGTGAAGAAGTTCTGTGAGCTTTTGACGAAGGATTGAGGGATATGGACAGTGTAAGGCGGATCAAACCCAAAAGTTGTGGAGCGCGTTGTATTTTTTTAAGTTTGTAAGAAAA